>CXWF01006593.1_pt1 | contig 14139 bp, 15 predicted proteins | sample 468421 | NCBI WGS metagenome assembly CXWF01 (sample SAMEA2620812, study PRJEB7988) | marine metagenome | biome: marine biome (ENVO:00000447); feature: surface water layer (ENVO:00002042); material: "saline water (ENVO:00002010), including plankton (ENVO:xxxxxxxx)" | depth 5 m
GCGCGTCAGCGCGCACCATGTCGCAACGCTCAGGGCCGGGTCGTGCCGTCGCCTTCGACGATGTACTTGAACGACGTCAGTTGCTCCGCCCCCACCGGCCCGCGCGCATGCATCTTGCCGGTGGCGATCCCGATCTCTGCCCCCATCCCGAACTCCCCGCCATCGGCGAACTGGGTCGAGGCATTGCGCATCAGGATCGCGCTGTCGATACGCTCGAAAAAGCGGGCCGCCGCCGCATCGTCCTCGGTTAGGATCGCGTCGGTATGGGCCGAGGAATAGGTGCGGATATGGTCGATCGCGGCGTCGAGGTCATCCACCACCTTCGCCGCGATGATGGAATCGAGGTACTCGGTCCCCCAGTCCTCGTCGGTCGCGGCGACCGTGCCGGTCAGCCCCGTGCCTGCGCGCACCTCGACACCTGCTTCCATGAGCGCGTCGATCACCGTCTGCCCCAGCTCCACCGCATCGCGGTGAACGAGCAGGCATTCGGCCGCGCCACAGATACCGGTGCGCCGGGTCTTGGCGTTGATGACCACGTCCATCGTCTTCTGCGGATCGGCGGCCTTGTCGATATAGACATGCACGATCCCCTCCAGATGGGCGAAGACCGGCACCCGCGCCTCGCGCTGCACGAGACCGACGAGGCCTTTGCCCCCGCGCGGCACGATCACGTCGACATAGTCGGTCATGGTCAGAAGCGCGCGCACCGCTTCGCGGTCACGGGTCGGCACAAGCTGGATCGCCTCTTCGGGCAGACTGGCGGCGACAAGCCCCTCGACCAGACAGGCATGAATCGCGCCCGACGAATGAAAACTCTCGGACCCGCCGCGCAGGATCACGGCATTGCCGGATTTGAGGCACAGCGCCCCCGCATCCGCCGTCACGTTCGGGCGGCTTTCATAGATCACGCCGATCACGCCCAGCGGCGTGCGCACGCGCTTGATATGCAGGCCCGACGGCCGGTCCCACTCCGACAGCACCGCGCCCACGGGGTCGTCCTGCGCCGCCACGGCGCGCAGCCCGTCGCACATGCCCTGAATTCGCGCTTCGTCCAGCATCAGCCGGTCCATCATGGCCGGCGTCAGACCCTTCTCGCGGCCATAGTCGAGATCCTTCGCGTTGGCCGCGACGATCTCCTCGCGCCGCGCCCAGACCGCGTCCGCCGCCGCCTCGAGCGCATGCCGCTTGGCCTCCGATGGCGCAAAGGCCAGCTCCTGAGCGGCGGCCTTGGCCTTGCGGCCCAGCTCCTGCATCAGCGCGGGGATGTTCTCTGCGTCTTTCATCGGTGCCTCCAGATCGGTGCGGGAGTGATACGCCCAAGGCGGGGCCGCGTCAAAACCTGATGTCGCAATCCACAGCGGAGCGCGCACATGAGGTGTCCGTTCTTCCCGGTGTGCCGAACCGAAAAGCCCGCAGACCGCTCAGCCTAAAGCGCCATGTCGTCCCGGTGAATAAGCGCCGCGCGCCCCGGATAGCCCAGCGTCGCCTCGATGTCGGTCGACCGCTTGCCCGCCAGCAATCGCGCCTCGTCCGAGGTGTAGCGGCACAGCCCGGCCCCGATGTGCGCCCCGCCCGGCCCGAGGATTTCCACCGGTTCCCCGCGCCCGAACCGACCCGTCACATGGGTCACGCCCGCTGGCAAAAGTGACTTTCCGCGACCCAACGCCGCTGCCGCACCCGCGTCCAGTGTCACCGTCCCCTTGGGCTTCATCGACCCGATCCAGTGCTTGCGCGCCGCGCTCGGGTCTTGGCGCGCAACGAACAACGTGGCGCGCGCGCCGTCTTCCAGCGCAGACAGGGGGCCCATGACGCTCCCCTCGGTGATGATCAGCGAACACCCCGCCGCCATCGCGGTCTGGGCCGCGAGAAGCTTGGTCTTCATCCCGCCCTTCGACAGGCCCGTGCCGGCATCCCCCGCCATCGCCATCAGCTCCGGCGTGATCTCCTCGACCACCGGGTAATGGCGCGCATCCGGGTCCAGCCTGGGGTTTCCTGAATAGAACCCATCCACATCCGACAGCAGGACCGTCATGTCCGCCCCCACCGTCACCGCCACCTGCGCGGCGAGCCGGTCGTTGTCGCCGTAGCGAATTTCGTCCGTCGCCACCGTGTCATTCTCGTTCACGATGGGCACCACGCCGAAGGTCAGAAGCTGCTCCAACGTCGCGCGGGAGTTGAGGTAGCGCCGCCGGTCCGCGCTGTCCTCCAGCGTGACCAGCACCTGACCGGTGGTGATCCCTTTGGGCGCAAGCACCTCTTCATAAGCCCGCGCGAGCCGAATCTGCCCCACGGCCGCAGCCGCCTGCGATTGCTCCAGCGCGAGGCTCCCGGCAGGCAAGCCCAGAACACCGCGCCCCAGCGCGATGGACCCGGACGACACCAGCACCACGTCCGTGCCCCGCGCCTTGAGCCGCACGACGTCCTCCGCCAACCCGGCCAGCCAATCGGATTTCAGGGCGCCGGTGGACGTGTCGACCAGAAGCGCAGAGCCGATCTTGATGACCAGCCGACGCGCTTCGCTCAGGCTCAGGGTTGCCAAGGCTTTTCGTCCTCCTCGGCTTCCTCCGCCTTCTTGCGGCGGAACCGGTCGGCGCCGATCTCGGCCTTGAGCGCGCGCAGCACCTGGGTCACGCCCTCCTTGGCGACACCGGACATCTCATAGACCGTGCCACCGGTGGCCGCTTCCAGCGCGGCGCGCTTTTCTTCGCGTTCCTCGTCGAGCAGCGCGTCGATCTTGTTCAGCACCGTCACACGCGGCTTGTCCGCAAGGACACCGCCATAAGCCTCGAGTTCATGGATGATGGTCGCGTAATCGCCCACCACATCCTCGACCGTGCCATCGACAAGATGCATGAGCACCGCGCAGCGCTCGACATGGCCGAGGAAGGTGTCGCCCAGCCCCCGCCCCTCATGCGCGCCTTCGATCAGGCCGGGAATGTCCGCCACGACGAATTCCACGTTGTCCACGCCCACGACCCCAAGGTTTGGAACCAGCGTGGTGAAGGGATAATCCGCGATCTTGGGCCGCGCGTTCGAGGTCGCAGCGAGGAAGGTGGACTTGCCCGCATTGGGCAGGCCCAGAAGCCCCACATCCGCGATCAGCTTGAGCCGCAGCCAGATCGTACGCTCCACGCCCTGCTGGCCGGAGTTGGCCCGGCGCGGCGCCTGATTGGTGGCGGTCTTGAAATGCAGGTTGCCGAAGCCGCCGTTGCCGCCCTTGGCGATGACAAGGCGCTCGCCCACCTCGGTCATGTCGGCAATCACCGTTTCCTCGTCTTCATCGAGGATCTCGGTGCCGACCGGCACGCGCAGAACGATGTCGTCGCCCGACTTGCCGGTGCGCTGGTTGCCCATGCCGGGCTGGCCGTTCCTGGCGAAGAAGTGCTGCTGATAGCGGAAGTCGATAAGCGTGTTCAGCCCCTCGACCACCTCGATCACCACGTCTCCGCCACGCCCCCCGTCGCCGCCGTCAGGCCCGCCGTATTCGATGAACTTCTCGCGCCGAAACGAGATACACCCGTTCCCACCGCTTCCCGAGCGGATGTAGACCTTTGCGAGATCGAGAAATTTCATGGGTCCGGGCCTTTCTGTCAGCCCCTGCGATAGAGGGAAACGGGAGGCGGCTCAAGGGCCGCTTAGCCCTCCCAGTCGCGCTTTGGCAGTAGGTAGAGGATCGACGGCAGGTCCTGCCCGCGCGCCATGTTGTGATCGGTGAAGAGCTCCGCCTCGCGAAAGCCGAGTTTGATGAGGACGCGGGACGAGGCCGGGTTGTCCGCCCAGACCTTGGCACGCACTTCGGGCCAGCCCAGCGTGTCGAATCCATAGGCGACCAGCGCGCGGGCGGCTTCGGTGGCATAGCCCTGCCCCCATTCTGCCTGCGCGATCAGATAGCCGATCTCGCCGTCCGCCGCCTGTGCCGTGCCGATGACGCGGCCTTCGCGGCGCGCGATGCCGTACAGCCCCGGCTGCGTGTCGCGCTCGACGATCCGCTGCGCCACGAAGTCCCGCGTCACCGGATACGGCCAGCGGCCCGTGTTGCGCACGAGCGCCCAGTCGGACATGAGCGCGTGCAGCGCGGCCGTATCGGCAAGCGTCTGGCGCCGGATCGTCAGGCGCGGCGTGACGAGGTCATCCCTCGCGCCCAAGGGCTGCGCCGCGCCGGTCATGGCCTCAGCGCATCTTCCGGCAGTAGGTCCAGGTGCGGACGTTGGCGTTGCGGGCCAGGCAGAACGCCTCGCTGTCGCCCACATAGGCGAAGCCCGCGTTGGTAAGAACCCGCGCCGAGGCCGGGTTGTCCTGAAATACCTCGGCAAAAATCGTATCGTTATCCAGTGGATTCGATGCGACCAGCGCCTGCACCGCCTCGGATGCCAGCCCGGTGTTCCAGAACGGCGGCGCGACCCAGTAGCCAAGCTGCGTCTGGTTGCGGTCCATGCGGGTCAGGCTGATGACGCCAAGCACCTCGTGCCCCCGGTCGCCGCCCTCAACGCTAGAGCCGTCCATGATCCAGACATCCTCGGTCCGGTCGGACTGCATCGCGCGGGTGACGAAGGCTTCCGTCACGCCGGGCGGCAGCGGATGCGGGATCGAGCGGGTTTCCTCGGCCACGCGCCGGTCGCCCGAGTAATGCGCGAGCATCCCGACATCGGACGACTTGGGCGGACGCAGGACGAAGCGGTCGGTCTCGACCACGGCCTGATCACTAACCATGAATGTTTCGACTTTCATACGCTTCCCTCCTCGAAAGCGCGGCCCCGGTAACATCGGGACGGGCAAAATGCATGTGGCGTTCGGGCCTCCCTCCGTCACGCCAGAACGACGAAGGGGGATCGGTTTGCGCCGATCCCCCTTCAATCTCGTTGCCGGGTGTCGGCTTATTCAGCGGCCTCCACGGCCGGGAGCACGGATACGAAGGTGCGGCCCTTGAGGCCCTTCGCAAAGGTCACGCGGCCCTCGGCGGTCGCGAAGATCGTGTGATCGCGCCCGATGCCGACACCGTCGCCCGGCCACACCTTGGTGCCGCGCTGACGCACGATGATGTTGCCCGGGATGACGGCTTCGCCACCGAATTTCTTGACGCCAAGGCGGCGACCCGCAGAGTCGCGACCGTTACGGGAGCTACCACCAGCTTTTTTGTGTGCCATTTCGCTCTCTCCTTACTTCGCCAGTTTCTTGGCTTGTTCGACCCAGCCTTCACGCTCGATCCGGCCCTTGAAGCTCAGCTTCTCGTCCATCTCGGCGATATCGGCCTCGGTCCACGACGCGATCTGCGCGAAGGTGGTCACGCCAGCCTCGTGCAGCTTCTTCTCGAGCGCGGGGCCAACACCTGACAGCTCTTTCAGGTCGTCAGCGGCGTCCGACTTCGCCTTCGGTGCGGCTTTCGCCTCGGCCTTGGGCTCGGCTTTCGCCTCGGATTTCTTCGGCGCGGCCTTCTTGGCCGGCTTCGCAGCGGCGGGGGCTGCGGCGACGGAGCCTGCGCCCACGGCGGCCTTGATACCGGACTTGTCGGCACCCTTTTCCAGGATGTCCGTGATCCGGAGCAGCGTCAGCTGCTGACGGTGGCCCTTGGTGCGCTGCGACCCGTGCTTACGGCGGCGCTTCACGAAGTGGATGAGCTTTTCACCCTTGATCTGGTCGATCACCTCGGCCTGAACGCCGGCACCATCCACAAGCGGGGTGCCAAGGGTCGAGCCGACCATGAGGACTTCGTTGAACTGAATTTTTTCACCGGCTTCGGCAGCAAGCTTCTCGACGCGGAGCACGTCGCCCGACTGAACCTTGTACTGCTTGCCGCCAGTCTTCACGACTGCAAACATTGGGTCTTCCTTTTTTCCCCGCGTTCTGTGGCCCCGGCGATCCGGCGTTTGCGGGGGTCTCCCCGGCCTCGAACAGCGCGCCCGTATCCGGGCGTTGTTTCATATGAGTTCGCCCGCCGCAGAGAATCCCTGCCGCAGGAGCCGCGTGTATCGACGCTCCGGCCCCCTGTGTCAAGGGTTTGCAGCGCGTGCGCCGGGCGTTGACGCGCCCCGCGCGAATGGGGATGGTTCCGCCCGTACATTTCCGACGAGGCCCAGATTTCATGACCCGTTCCGCGCAACCGTTTTTCTCACGACTCCTGGGTCGCGGCAAGCCCGCCCATGCCACACCGGAAGCCGCGCAGGCACCTTTGCCCGCCAGGCCCCCGATTCCAACGGCGCCTATCGTCTCCGGCCCCGTGCCCGCGATCGCTGCCGAAAGCGCACCGGGCATTACCTTCGTCACCGCCGTGCGCAACCGGACCGAGAACCTGCTTCAGGCCCTGCCGACATGGATCGAACGGCCCGAGATCGACGAGATCATCATCGTGGACTGGCATTCCGACGAACCCGTCGCGCAGTCGCTCGCGGACGCCGGCCTGACCGATCCGCGCATCCGCATCCCCCGCCTCGTGGCCGACGAAGGGTGGCACTCGCCGTCGGCTTTCAACATGGGCCTGCGGCTCGCCCGGTTCGACAAGGTGCTCAAGATCGACGGAGACATCCTCATCAAGGACGGGTTCTTCGAAAAGCACATGCCCTCGCCGGGCCGCTACATTGCGGGCAACTTCCGCATCGTCGAAAAGCACGAGATTCACATCAACGGCACCGTCTTCCTTCACCGCAGCGATCTGGCGAAGGTCGGCGGGATCAACGAGTTCAAAGTCGGCTACGGCTGGGAGGACGACGACTTCTACGAACGGCTGACCCGCGCGGGCACGGCGCGCGAAGACCTCGACGCGAAGCTCGTCTTCCATGTGCCCCACGGTGACGAAACGCGGGTGCCCCCGGCCAGGACCGCGTCCGCCCGCGACCAAATCATGGCCCGCCCGGCTTTCGACGTCCGGCGCAACCGCTACATCATGGAATTCATGCCGGACTGGACCGGAAAGCGGACGCTGCCCGCCTTCCAGCTCAAAGTCGCGCCCGACGGCAGCGAAACCGTGGCCCGCGACGGGCCGGACACCTCGGTCGTGCCGCCCTTCGTGTTGGCGCGCGCAACCGACATGTGCCTGCGCATCTACCTGTCGCACCGGCTGGGTCAGGATGTGCTGGGCCTAGACGAGCCGTTCCTCGCCCCGCTGCTGGACAAACCCCTCGCAGAGCTGGGCCCCGACGACGTGGCCGCCGCGCTGGCCGCGCAGGAGGCCGCGGGCGGCCCCGCGCCCTCGCCCACGGCGCGGATGTGACGACTCAGATGTCGGTCTGCGGCGACAGGTCGGCCAGACGGGCCGCGAGTTTTTCGTACCGGTCGCCCATGACCTCGTACTGGATGCCGTTCAGGATCTCATAGACCTGCTGCATCTCGGGGTCCTCCAGCGCCTCACGATAGGCCACGACCTCTTCGTCGCTGAAATCCTGATAGACATAGGCCGACCCGAAGACCGAGCTGATCGAGATCGACTCTTTCAGCCGGTCGGCTTGTTCGGTCAGAAGCTCGCGCAGTTCTGCCTCGGAGAACCGCACGTCCGAGGCCCCGGCGGCCTGTGCGGCCATCATGTAGCGCAGCTGAATCTCGATGATCGCGCGCGTCGATTGCTCGACCCCGCCGATCGCCCGTGTCATCCGGCGAAATTCCTCGATCCGGGCTGGGTTTTCATCCGCAAGCCGCGTGACGATCATCTCGCCTTCGGCCATTTGGCGTTCGCTCGCCACGGTCTGCGAGGCGTTCTCGGCCTCCACCAGCCGCTGACCCAACTCGGAGCCGTAAAACTCCAGACCATGCGCGACAAGCTCCTGCGGCATGATCGCTTCCATCATGTCGAGCGTGTCTTCGATCATGGCGTCGGGCGCGAACACCTCTTCGGCCAGCCGCTCCCACTCCGACCCGAAGGCGTCGGGGTCGGCCCCGGCGATGCCCGGCCCGTTCATCGCCCCCTGCTGCATGGAGGTGATGGCGACGTCGAACCCGGTCACTTCAAGGAATTCGCGGCTGGTTTCGCGGTCCGCCGCGACGAGCGCGGCGCTGAAACAAATGGCGGCGACCGCGACGGCGGCGCCGGTCATGAGACGTTGGAAGGTCATACGATGCTGTCCTTTCCTGAGGCAACTGGGCACAACCTAAACGCCCTGCCCGCCTGTCTCAAGAAACGCTCTTGTGAGAGGGAGGCGACCGGCGATCCTCCGCGACCGGCGATATGCCCGGGGATTTCAGAAAGATATGGGTTGCGCCCGTCCCGAGCTTCCACTACATCGCCCGCCAGACCCCCGCGGAGAGGTGCCGGAGTGGTCGAACGGGGCGGTCTCGAAAACCGTTGATCCTTCACGGGATCCCAGGGTTCGAATCCCTGTCTCTCCGCCACTATCCCCCTTGGACAGCCCCGGCAAATCGCGCGCCCGCGCCGCGAGTGACGCGGAAGTGAGCCTTCGGGCTTGGACTTTCGCGCCGCGAGGCCCAAATTCCTCCTGAAGAACGGAGGATCACATGGCGAAATACGAAAAGAACCCCGATGCGGTGGCCGCGCTGGACGAAATGTCGTTCTACGTCACCCAGCAGTCGGGCACCGAGCGGCCCGGCACAGGCGCCCTTCTGGATAACAAGGAGCGGGGCATCTACGTCGACATCGTGTCGGGCGAGCCGCTGTTCGCGTCGTCCGACAAATACGAGTCGGGCTGCGGCTGGCCCAGCTTCACCAAGCCCATCGAACCCGCCCATATCAACGAACTGAGCGACCGCACGCTCGGCATGGTGCGCACCGAGGTCCGCTCGACTCACGGCGACAGCCACCTGGGCCACGTTTTCCCCGACGGCCCGCCCGACCGGGGCGGCCTGCGCTACTGCATCAACTCCGCCGCCCTGCGCTTCATCGCGCTGGAGGACATGGAGGCCGAAGGATACGGCGATTACGTCGACCAGGTGGACTGATCTGACTGTGCGCGGGGCCTTGCGTCCCCGCGCGCCGTGCAAGCCCGCGACGGCGGTTCCCGCCATCGTGGGCGGATCGGGGGCCAGCCCCCGACCCCCGAAGTCTCAACAAAGCGAAGAAGAGCGAGCGGTCAGCGCGAAAGCAGCGCCGTAATCTCCCGGTCAACACGCACGAGCTCCGTGCGCGAGATGTCGGCGGGGCGTACCGGCCCGCGATCCGGGATGGGCACCTCGCCGCTTTGCGCGAACGCCCGGAACACGCGCGCCGGGCTCGGTGTGGCGCGCGGCGGCGTTGGCGCCGTGGCGAGCGCGGGCGGACGGACCTCGTCCATCTTCAGCCCCGACGGCACGCGGTCGGGCACACCCAGCCGCCCAGCGAGCGCCACCGGGTCTTCGAGCGTTCCCAGAAAGGCGATGAGCGCCGGGATCTGGTCTTCGGTGATATTCACCCCCTCGAACTCGATCGCCGCCGCGATGCGCGCCATCTCCTCGGGGTCATCCATCGCCTCGGTATCCGGGTGGTCCGTGGTCACCGCATGGAGCAGGGCCTGATCGATCCGATAGGCCGCGAGGCTGTCCTTCGGGTTCATATGGTGGCGGATCGTGGCTTCCAGCGTGGCATAGGCCCCCGCATGGCCGTAAGGCGCCGTGCGCGTCACGTTGCGCAGCGACGGCGTGCGGAACTTGTAGGCATCCGCCGGATCGCCCGTGACCGCCATGCGCCCGATATCGGCATAGGCCCGGTCGGCGACCTGCGCCTTGCCTGGCCCAAGCTGCGGCATCCCGATGGCGTGGAACTGATGATCGCTCTGGAACGTGCCCGCGTGGCAGCCGGAGCACCCGGCGTCACCGTAAAACAGCTCCATCCCCTCCGCCGCGAGGCCGGTGATCGCGGTTTCGTCCCCCCGCAGGTAGCGGTCGAAGGGGGCGTCGGTAGAGCGGAACTCGAACGTCATGAAGGCGGCGAGCGCGTTGGCGATATCGGTAATGTGGAGCGGCTCATCCGGGCCAATGATCCAGTCGAACGCCGCGCGGTACTCGGGCACCGTCTCAACCTTGGCCGCGATGGCGGACCATGCGCCGTCATCGCCCATGAAGCGCATTTTCTCGACCAGCGCCGCGGTCGGGTTCTCCTCATGCTGCCCGGCCATCTCGTCGGGTGATGTGATGGGCAGGAGCGCCTGAGCGGCCAGCGGGCTCATCACCGGGCGCTCGAGGTCACGGGCCGCGGGCATGAGGATGCCTTCGGGCCGGGTCGCGTCGATCTGCAGCCGGCCATCATGGAACATGGTCCGGAAATCCGTCGAGCCCCGGTTCCACAGCGCGGGCGCGTTGCGCGGGATGCGGGCGTAGACATGCTCGCCCGCGCCCAGCCGACGGTCCGGGCCAAGCCCGACCCCGCCCTCACCGATGGACAGCGACATGCCGTCCGAGGTGCCAAGGCTCGGGTGGTGACAGGTGGAACAGGCGATGTTCTCGTTGCCCGCCAGGATCGGGTCGAAGAACAACGACCGCCCAAGCATGGCCTGCTGAATGTCGATCTTCGGAAACATCTCCGCCGTCGCCGGCTCCGGCAGGTTCTCGGGCGCGGCCAGCGCCGTGGTCGCGGCGAGACACAGTATCCCCGTGGAAAATCCCAGTTTCATCTTGGCCCCCTTGGAAACGGATTTGGTCAAATACCTTGAGACCAGCCTAGCTCACGTTTCCGCGATCACCCAAATTTTTATGGAATGTCAGGGGTTTGCGTCGCCATATTGAGGTCAATACACGGGTGTTAACCATGTTTGTTTCCGGGCGGCAGACAATCGCGCGGCGCAGCGCGTGCGACTCACCCGCGAAACCCTGTGGCGACGACGAATTTCTCGGAACTGTCGGAGCGCGACGCGGGCGGCTTCATGTTCGCGACCTTGGTGAACTTCTGCTTGAGGAGTTTCTGGAGGTCACCCTCCGCTCCGCCGGCCAGAACCTTGGCCACGAACGTCCCGCCCTCTTCCAGCACGTCGAAGGCGAAATAGGCCGCCGTTTCGCAAAGCGCCACGATGCGCAGGTGGTCGGTCTGTTTGTGACCCGAAGACGAGGCGGCCATGTCGGACATGACCACGTCGGCCTTGCCGCCCAGCCATTCCTTGACCTTCTCGTCCGCGTCATCCTCCATGAAGTCGAGCTGATAGGCGTCGGACCCGGCGACCGGCTCCACTTCCTGAAGATCGACGCCCAGCACGGTGCCCACCTTCTTGCCCTTCTTCTCGCCAAGCGCGTTCACCCGCTCCACCGCGACCTGAAGCCAGCCGCCGGGGGCGCAGCCGAGGTCCACGACCCGCGCACCGGGCACGAGGAAACGGTACTTGTCGTCGATTTCGAGGATCTTGAAGGCAGCACGCCCCCGATACCCCTCGTCGCGCGCCCGTTTGACATAGGGGTCGTTCAACTGCCGCTCGAGCCAGAGGGTCGAGGACAGCTTGCGCCCGCGCGCGGTCTTCACCTTCACGCGAAGGTCACGTTGCCCCCGTCCGGAGGAGCCTTTGGTACCGGGTTTCTTCACCATGCCTAAATCGAGTCTTCCAGAACGCCGTCGGACGACATCTGCGCGTAGAGCAGCCCCTCGCGCAACCCCCGGTCGGCCACGGAAAGCCGATCCGTGGGCCACACCCGCAACAGCGCCTGAAGGATCGCCGCCCCGGACATGATGAGCGCCTGACGGTCCTTGCCGATGCGCGGGTCCTGCCGGCGCCCTTCGGGACCGGCGGCGAGGTAGCCGCGGATCACCTTGTCGATCTGGTCCGAGGTCATGCGCAGCCCGTCGACCTTGTTGCGGTCATAGCGGCGCAGGCCCAGATGCGTGGCCGCGACCGTGGTGACGGTGCCGGAGGTGCCGATGATCTGGAACCCTTCGCGCGCCTGCTCCTTGTGGAACGGGCTGAACTCGCCCAGCTGCTCTTCGAAATACCAGCTCATGAGCGCGAAGCGGGCCGCGTCGTCGTCCACGTCGTCGAATTGTTCGCGCAGAGTCGCCACGCCCAGCGGGACCGAGATCCAGTCCACGACCCGCGCGACGGGAAACGGGCCGGGATCGCCCTTGAAGCCCGCGTGAAGGCGCATGATGGATTTCTGCCGGTCCTTGGGGGCGACTTTGGACAGGTCGAGCCACACCAGTTCCGTCGAGCCGCCGCCGATGTCGACCACCAGAAGCTGCTCGGTCTTGCGCCCGACGAGCGGCGCGCAGGAGATCACGGCGAGCCGCGCCTCCTCCTCCGGCTGGATCACCTCCAGCCTGAGGCCGGTCTCGCGGCGTACGAAGCGCATGAAATCGCGGGAATTGGCCGCGCGCCGGCAAGCCTCGGTCGCGACGAGGCGCATGTGGCTCACCTCGTGCTTCTGGAGCTTGCGCTGACAGATCTTGAGCGCCTGAACCGTGCGCGCGATCGAGGCGCGCGACAGACGCCCGGAGGCACTGAGCCCCTGGCCCAGCTGCACGGACTTCGAGAAGCTGTCCACGACGTGAAACTGATTACCCTTCGGCTGGGCAATCAGCATACGACAACTATTGGTGCCGAGATCCAGTGCGGCATAAAGGCTGTCTGGATCCGGCCTGACCGGCGCGGGCTGCTCGACCGCTTTCGGGAACGCGCCCGCACCTTCGGGACGCTTGGGCGCCATGACTACACGCCCTCCATATCGAGTTGCCTTCAAGGTAGTGGCGCCACGTCCCGGTGGCAAGCTTCGTGATATGCGAAGATCATCATGCGAAACTTTCATTCCCGCCCGGGTGGCTTGCGGCCTCCGGGGGCGTTATCACGCGGCGAGACGTCGCAAACCGGCCCGCGCGACGCGCCCCATACGCTATGGGAAGGGAAACGGAGGGCACATGGCTCAGGTCACGATCGTATATTGGCGCGACATCCCGGCACAGGTCATCGTCGGGCGCGGACGCGCGGCGGCCAAGCGGCCGCTGACGGAGCGGTTCGAACAGGCCATCGACCGCGCCGCGATGGGCGCGGGGCTTGCCGGCACCGACGACTACCTCGCCGAATGGCGCCGCGAAGGCCCGGTCGAGGTCGAGGGCGAGCCACAGGCGGTGGCCGAGGCCGAAGCCGCCCGGCTTGAGGCCGAATATGACAAAGACCGCCTCAAGGCATTGATTTCAAACGGGGGCCGCGCGTGACGCGCGGACAGCACAGGGACAGATAATGACACGCACCGTTCTCGAATCCGCGACCAAGACCGTCACCATCGGCTTTGACGAGCCGTTCTGCGTGATCGGCGAACGCATCAACCCGACGGGTCGCAAGAAGCTCGCCGCCGAGCTTGAGGCGGGCGATTATTCGACCGTCGAAAAAGACGCCGTGGCGCAGGTCGCCTGCGGGGCCACCGTGCTCGATGTGAACGCGGGCGTCGTCTACAACTCCAACCCCAACCCGAACGAGACCGAGCCGCCCCTGATGACGGCGATCCTCGAACTGGTGCAGGGGCTGGTGGACGTGCCGCTCTGCATCGACAGCTCGGTCCCCGCGGCGCTGGAAGCCGGTCTGAAGGTCACGAAGGGTCGCCCTCTCGTGAACTCCGTCACGGGCGAGGAAGAGCGGCTCGAATTCGTCCTGCCCCTGATCGCGAAATACAACGTGCCGGTGGTGGCGATCTCGAACGATGACACCGGGATTTCCGAAGACCCGGACGTGCGCTTCGCGGTGGCCAAGAAGATCGTGGAACGGGCCGCCGATTTCGGCATCCCGGCCCATGACATCGTGGTCGATCCGCTCGTCATGCCCATCGGTGCGATGGCGACGGCCGGCAAGCAGGTCTTCACTCTCGTGCGTCGCCTGCGCGACGAGCTGGGCGTGAACACTACCTGCGGCGCGTCCAACATCTCCTTCGGCCTGCCCAACCGTCACGGCATCAACAACGCCTTCCTCCCGATGGCCGCCGCCGCCGGTATGACGTCGGCCATCATGAACCCGCTGGCCCTCCCCGTCCCGCAAGCCAAGATCGCCGAGAAGAAGGCAGAAGTGGAAGCCGCCGGGATCATCCTGCCCGAGGGCATCGACGACGAGACCTTCGTCACGCTCTTCGGCCTGGGCTCGACCCGGTACAAGCCGGGCAAGGAGATGGAAGCGATCCGCGCGGCCAACATGCTGCTCGACAACGACCCGCACGGCGCGGAGTGGATCAAGTTCAACTCCGTGAACCAGGGCGCGGCCGGCGCGGCCGGTGGCCGCCGCGGGGGACGCAACCGCCGCCGGGGGTGATGGTCGACAGCGGTGC
>CXWF01002324.1_pt1 | contig 14098 bp, 11 predicted proteins | sample 468421 | NCBI WGS metagenome assembly CXWF01 (sample SAMEA2620812, study PRJEB7988) | marine metagenome | biome: marine biome (ENVO:00000447); feature: surface water layer (ENVO:00002042); material: "saline water (ENVO:00002010), including plankton (ENVO:xxxxxxxx)" | depth 5 m
CTGGTGGCGGACGGGGTGGCGGCGATCGTCGTGCTCGCGCTTGGTCCGGGCGGCTCGGTTCTGGCCACCCGCGCGGGGCGCTGGCACTGCAACACGATCGACGTGCCGGTGAAATCAAAGGTCGGCGCGGGCGACAGCTTTGTGGGGGCCTTCACGCTGGCCCTGTCGCGGGGTGCCGCGCCCGAGGCTGCGCTGGTGCAGGGTTGCGCCGCCGCCTCCGCCGCCGTGATGACGGATGCCACCGCGCTGTGCCGCCGCGAGGACGTGGAGGCGCTGGCCAAGAGCGCGGTCCTGACGCCCCTGTGACAGTCTGCCGGTTTTCCGGCGTCCGCAACCGTGCTACATTCCGTGCCCATTGGACATGTTCGTTTCGACAGTCAGGGATCGACACATGAAACAGATCTTTCTCGGCGCCGCCGTCGCCGTCACCCTGCCTTTGGCCGGACCCGCGCAGGGCGCGGGGATCATCGAAGGCGCCTGTATGAAGTCAGACCGCTCTGCCGCAACGGCCGCGCTGTGCAACTGCATCCAGGGCGTGGCCGATCAGATCCTGGCCCCGCATGAACAGCGCAAGGGCGCGGCCTTTTTCGCAGACCCGCACAAGAGCCAGGAAACCCGGCAGAGCGGGAACGACAACGATTGGGCCTTCTGGCTCAAGTGGAAGGATTACGGGGACATCGCGGCCAAAGCCTGCGGTTAGGTTTCCGCAAGCAGACCCTTGGCGCAGGCTTCCACGAGGTCGAGCGTCTCGTCGAAATCGCGGGTGTAGTAAGGGTCCGGGACGTGGTCCATGCCGGTGTCGGGCGCGTAGTCCGTGAACAGGCGCGCGGGCGTGTCGTTGCCCGGCGGGCGCATCGCCTCAACCTCGCGCAGGTTTTCGCGGTCCATCGCGAGGATAAGGTCGAAGGTGTCGAAATCCGCCCGGTCGAATTGCCGCGCGCGTTGGCGCGAGAGGTCGTAGTCCCGCGCCCGTGCCGCCGCCTGCATCGCATCATAGGGCGGATCGCCCACATGCCAGCCTGAGGTGCCGGCGCTGTCGAGGGCAAGCTCCATCCCTGCCGCCTGCGCCATGTGGCGCGTCACGCCTTCGGCGGTGGGGGAGCGGCAGATGTTTCCGAGACAGACGAAAAGGATGCGCTTGGTCATGGCGGCAGACTAGCCCGGTGGGGTCTGTGTGCAAGGCCCCTGCCCCACGCAAAACGGCGGCCCCGGAGGGCCGCCGCCTGTGCTGTCGGTCCGGTGAGGATCAGGCCACGTCGAAGCGGTCCGCGTCCATCACCTTGACCCAGGCCTTCACGAAGTCCGCCGCGAACTTCTCTTTCGAGTCGTTCTGGCCATAGACCTCGGCAATCGCCCTGAGTTGCGAGTTGGAGCCGAAGACGAGGTCGCAGCGCGTGCCGGTCCACCGGGTCGCGCCCGTCTTGCGATCCTTCGCCTCGAAGGTCGTCTCGCCCTCGTCCAGCGCCGACCACTTGTTCGCCATGTCGAGCAGGTTCACGAAGTAGTCGTTGGACAGAACGCCCGGCTTGTCGGTCAGAACGCCATGCTGCGCCCCGCCGTGGTTCGCGCCGAGCACCCGAAGGCCACCCACGAGCGCCGTCATTTCCGGCGCGTTCAGGGTGAGGAGCTGGGCCCGGTCCACCATGAGCGCTTCGGCCGGAACGGCATAGGTCGCTTTCTCGTAGTTGCGGAACCCGTCGGTCATCGGTTCGAGCGGCTCGAAGCCTTCGACATCCGTCTGCTCCGCCGTGGCATCCATGCGGCCCGGCGTGAAGGGCACGGAGAGGTCCATGCCGCCATCCTTGGCCGCCTTCTCGATCCCGGCGGAGCCGCCGAGGACGATGAGGTCGGCGAGCGACACCTTCTTGCCGCCCGACGCGGAGGCGTTGAAGTCGGACTGGATGCCTTCGTAGACGCCCAGAACGCGGGTCAACTCGGCCGGTTCGTTCACGTCCCAGTCCTTCTGCGGTGCCAGACGGATGCGGGCACCGTTGGCCCCGCCCCGCTTATCCGAACCCCGGAAGGTCGAGGCCGAGGCCCATGCGGTTTTCACCATGTCCGACACGGAGAGCCCGGAGTCGAGGATCTTGGCCTTGAGCGCGTCGATGTCGGCGCTGTCGACCAGCGGATGATCGACCGCCGGGATCGGGTCCTGCCACAGCAGGTCTTCGTCCGGCACTTCCGGCCCGAGGTAGAGCGACTTCGGCCCCATGTCGCGGTGGGTAAGTTTGAACCACGCGCGGGCGAAGGCGTCGGCGAACTGGTCCGGGTTTTCATAGAAGCGGCGCGAGATCTTCTCATACGCCGGGTCCATGCGCAGCGACAGGTCTGTGACGAGCATGGTCGGCTTGTGTTTCTTGTTCGGGTCGAACGGGTCCGGGATGATCTCCGGCGCGTCCTTGGCCACGAACTGCTTCGCGCCCGCCGGGCTTTCGGTCAGCTCGTACTCGTATTCGAACAGGTTCTCGAAGAAGTTGTTCGACCACTGCGTCGGCGTCTTGGTCCAGGTGACTTCCGGGCCGCCGGTGATGGCGTCGGGGCCCATGCCGGTGCCGTGGGTCGAGGTCCAGCCAAAGCCCATTTCGGCCATGCCCGCCGCCTCGGGCTCGGCGCCCACGAGGGCCGCGTCGCCCGCGCCGTGCGTCTTGCCGAAGGTGTGGCCACCGGCGATCAGCGCGACCGTTTCCTCGTCGTTCATTGCCATGCGCGCGAAGGTTTCGCGGATGTCATGCGCGGCCTTGACCGGGTCCGGCTCGCCCTCGGGCCCTTCGGGGTTCACATAGATGAGGCCCATGTGCGTCGCGGCCAGCGGGTTGTCGAGGTCACGATCGCCCGAAATCCGCTTGTCGGTGCCGAGCCAGGTGTCTTCGGCGCCCCAGTTCACGTCCTCTTCCGGCTCCCACACATCCGCGCGGCCACCGGCAAAACCGAAGGTCTTGAAGCCCATCGACTCCAGCGCGACGTTGCCTGCGAGCACGAGCAGGTCGGACCACGAAATCGCGTTGCCGTACTTCTGCTTGATCGGCCAGAGCAGGCGGCGGGCCTTGTCGAGGTTGGCGTTGTCGGGCCAGGAGTTCAGCGGCGCGAAGCGTTGCTGACCGGCGCCCGCGCCACCACGGCCGTCACCGACACGGTAGGTGCCCGCAGCGTGCCAAGCCATGCGCACCATCAGGCCGCCGTAGTGGCCGAAGTCGGCGGGCCACCAGTCCTGGCTGTCGGTCATCAGCGCGGTGAGGTCTTTTTTCAGGCCCTCGTAGTCGAGCGACTTGAACGCCTCGGCGTAATCGAAATCCTCGCCCATCGGGTCGGGGGATTTCCCGTGCTGGTGCAGGATCTTGAAGTTGAGCTGGTTCGGCCACCAATGGCGGTTGGTGATCGCGTCCTGCGTGACGGCGGCGCCGCCCACGAAGGGGCATTTGGCTGCGTTGGATCCGTCCATGAGTCTCTCCCTTTGACTATCATTCGTCTTGTTTCGCGGAGGTGCTGCGCGCGTTCGGCCTGCGCGGCTGAGGGACACCCGACTCGGTCCGGTGCCCATCCTCCTCTTTCCTAGAATCGTTCTAGCACCGTGCGACCATATGTTTAAGTTGCGTTTTCTGATTGGAGCGATAATTTCCCGTTATGACGAATATCACCCTGAAACAGCTGCGCTACTTCGATGCGCTCGCCCGGCACGGCCATTTCGGCCGCGCAGCGGAGGCCTGTGCGATCTCGCAGCCCGCGATCTCGATGCGGGTCAAGGAACTGGAGGAGGAACTGGGGACGCCACTGGTCGAACGCGGGGCGCGGCAGGTGCGGCTCACGGCGTTCGGCGAGGATTTCGTGCGGCAGGCGCGCGATATCCTGCGGTCGGTGGACGAGTTGGCCGACCTCGCCCGCGCCTCGCAGGGGCAGCTTGTCGGGCGGCTCAGGATCGGCGTGATCCCGACCATCGCGCCCTATCTCCTGCCCGCCATCATCGGGCGGCTCTCGCATGAACATGCGGGGCTCGACATCCATGTGCGCGAAACGCTGACTTCCAAGCTGGTGACGGAGTTGCAGGAGGGGCGGCTGGATACGGCCATCGTGGCGCTGCCGGTGTCGGAGCCGACGCTGACCGAGGTGGCGCTTTTCGACGAGGATTTCGTGCTGGTGCGCCCGGCGGCGGATGCGGGCCGCCCGGTGCCCGACAGCGACGGGCTGCGCGAGATGCGGCTCCTGCTGCTCGAAGAGGGGCACTGTTTCCGCGATCAGGCGCTGTCGTTTTGCAACCTGCGCTCGGCGCTGCCGCGCGAGACGCTGGACGGGAGCAGCCTGTCGACGCTGGTTCAGATGGTGGGCTCCGGCATCGGCGTGACACTGATACCCGAGATGGCGGTGGGGGTGGAGACGCGGGCGACGGACGTGTCGCTCGACCGGTTTCCCGAGCCGCAGCCGAAGCGGACCGTCGGGATGATCTGGCGTAAGTCGAGCCCGCTGGCGGGCCAGTTGCGCGAGATTTCGGCCATCGTGCAAGACGCGGCGCGGGCGGTGCGCGAGAAGGCGGCTTGACCCTGCGGGGGTCGCACCGGACAAAGGGCGCGATCCACTGAGGCGAGGCAGGACATGGCACCGAAATTCGGAACGAGCGGTTTGCGTGGGTTGGTGACGGAGCTGACCGACGCGCTGGTGGCGGACTACACCCGCGCCTTCCTCGCCGCCTGCCCGCATAACGGCACGATCCATCTTGGCTGGGACCTGCGCGACAGTTCTCCGCGCATCGCCGACGCCGTGGCCGGGGCCGCCAAGGGCGAGGGCGTGAACGTGGTGCCGGTGGGCGAAGTTCCGACACCCGCGCTGGCACTGGCCGCAATGGCGGGGGAGACGGCGGCGATCATGGTCACCGGGAGCCACATTCCGGCGGATCGAAACGGGCTCAAGTTCTACGTTCCCACGGGCGAGATCACCAAGGGCGACGAGGGTCGCATCACGGCGGCGCTCGGGCGCGAGGCCAAGGGGCTCGACGCCGCCGAGGAGCCCCGGCTCGACCTGCCGGACCTGTATGCGGCGCGCTATGTCAAAGCCTTCGGGCCGGCCGCGCTCGCGGGTCTGCGGGTCGGGGTCTATGAACATTCCTCGGTGGCACGCGACATCCTGACCCGGCTCGTGACCGCTCTGGGGGGCGAGGCGGTGCCGCTCGCCCGGTCGGACAGCTTCGTTCCGGTCGATACCGAGGCGGTGGACGCCGACACGCGCGAGATGTTCGCGGGCTGGTGCGCCGAACACGGGTTGTCGGCGCTCATATCGACCGATGGGGATGCCGACCGCCCGATGGTGACGGACGACACGGGGCGGATCGTGCCGGGTGATGTGTTGGGCCCGCTGACGGCGGAGATGCTGGGGGCGCAGGTGATCGTGACGCCGGTCTCGTCGAACACCGCCGTGAGCCGGATGGGGTTCGGGCGCGTGGACCTCACCCGCATCGGCTCCCCCTTCGTGATCGCGGGAATGGAGGCGGTGCGCGCGGCCGATCCGGCGGCGCAGGTCGTGGGATACGAGGCGAACGGCGGGTTCCTGCTGGGCTTCGAGGCGGCGGGACCGGCCGGCCCCCTGCCCCCGCTGATGACGCGCGACAGCGTCCTTCCCATCGTGGCGCCGCTGGCGCGCGCGGTGGCGGAGGGCACGTCCCTGTCAGAGCTGGTCGCCACCCTGCCCGCCCGCTTCACGGCGGCGGACCGGCTGACGGGGATCGAGAGCGCGGCCTCGGGCGCGTTCATCGAGGCGATGACGGAGGATCCGGCCCGCCGCGCTGCGTTCTTCGACACGGGCAGCGACGAGACCGCGATGGACACGACCGACGGGCTGCGCGTCACCTTCGCGGGCGGCGAGGTCGTGCATCTGCGGCCCTCGGGCAACGCGCCCGAGTTCCGGTGCTACACCGAGGCCGACAGCCCCGAGCGCGCGCAGGCGTTGCTGGAGCGCCACCTCGCGGCCCTGCGCGGCGCGCTCGGCTGACAGGCTACGGACCAGGCAATCGCCCGCTGGCGAGCCGGTCGCCGATGTGATCGCCCAACCGCAGGGCCAGCGCGAGCATCATCAGCGTCGGGTTCGCGTGGCCGCTGGTGGGCAGGACGGAGCCGCCCGCGACGAAGAGCCCTTCGACCCCGAACACCTGACACTCCGCATCCACAACGCCCTGCGCGGGGCTCGCGGCCATGCGGGTCGTGCCGAGGCTGTGGCCCATGTCGATCACCCGCGCCGATGCCGGATCGCGCGCGGCCACCCAATCGACCGGCTCGGGCGCCTCAAGGCCCGCCTTGGCGAAGGACGCGCTCACCAGTTCGCCCATGGCGAGGAGGTTGCGCCGCGCGGCCTCACCCGCCTGCCACCGCACGACCGGCACCGGCATGCCCAGCGCATCGCGGGCCGGTCCCAGCGTCACGCGGTTGGCCGGGTCCGGGGGTTGTTCGCTGATCGCCTCGACGCGCAGGCCCGTGAACTTGTGCGGCAGGCGGCCATAACGCACCTGCGTGGCGACGGTGTTGGGAAACAGGCGGATCGCCGTTTCGACGATGGGCCGGCTGATCGCCTGCGGCAGGCGTCCGCTGTCGAGCAGTTTGACCGCCGAGCCCTGCGCGATGCGCAGCGGGCTTTTGGCCGCAGTGACGAGATCCGCCGAGACCGACCTGCTGCGCCCCTTGAGAAGGCGGGAGATCGCCGCAAAGGGATCGTCGGGCGCGCGTTCCTCGGTCATGAAGATCGCGCCGTTGAGGAGCTTCTCGCGCCGCTGATGGTCCTCGGTCAGCGCGAGGCCGTGCTGGTAGAGATGCGCCATGCCGCCCGCGCGATGGCTGAAAAAGCCGAACCGGGCCGCCATCTGCCCCGCCGCGCGGGCGTCGAACCGGGCCACCGGGGCGGTCGGATGGTCCATCAGGTGCCGGCCGACCTGATCGTGGTCGTTGCCGACCCCGGCGGGCGCCACGTCGTTCGACTGGAGCAGGAGGCGCGGGTTCTCGATCGCGGAGGCGGCGAGGACGACGGCGCGGGCGGTCAGGCTGGCGCGGCGGCCCGTGAGGCTTGCCACCTCGACCCGCTCGACGGTGCGGGCGTTGTGGGCGAGCGCGAGCTTCGTGACCGTCGCGTTCACGATAAGCCGCACGTTGGGTGGCGGGTCGGCGAGGAAATCGGCCCCGAAGCGCATGATCTCGGACGGGTTGCGGGACGATCGGGCGAATTGCCAGAACATCGACCGAAAGGCCGCCGGGTCCGGCATTTTGCGCGGGGCGTCGCGGCCCAGAACCGGCCAGAGGTCCGGCCCGTAGTGGGCGGGCCCCAGACATAGCAGCGCCTCGGCCCGCGTGACGAAAGGCGCGAGCGTGTCCGCGTCCACCGGCCAGCCCGAGAGCGGCACCCAATCGCGCGGCGCGTAGTCGACCGGATCGAAAGGCGCGGATTTGCCCGCCCAGGCCTGCGTCGCGCCGCCGAGCCCGCGCAGGCGCAGGCCGTAAGGCTGCGCCTCGGGGTCCCAGTCGCGCGCAAGGGTGCCGTGATGAGCGGCGCGATAGAGCCGCGCGGCGTCGCCCATGTCATCGTCTTCGATCTCGACCCGGTTCAGCGCCTCATGCGCCGGGTCGGGATCGACCCCGCCGCTTTCCAGCACGACCACGTCGAACCCACGGGTGCCGAGCGTGCGGGCGAGCGTCAGGCCACAGGCCCCGCCGCCAACGATCACAACGTCCGCCGTGATCTGCGTGCCGTCCGGCAGGGTGTCGAGCGACTCCGGCGTCATCATTTCCTTGTTGCCAACAAATTATGGGCCAAAAGTACATATATCGGTTTGACACAAGCACGTCTCGCGCGGTCTGAACAGGAACCGTTGCGGGTGGGCGACGGATCGGTGCAGGCCGGCAACATGGGAGCCGTGAACAGGTGGCGCGCGTTGGGTTGAGAGAATGGCTGGCCGTGGGCCGGGTGATCGCTGCGGGCGATTTGTTGCGCAATTCCGGGCCGTTGCAGGAAGTGGCCCGGTTCGAGCGCGCGCTGTGCGATGAAACCGGCGCGACCCATGCGCTTGCTGTGACGAGCGGCACATCGGCGCTGGTCTGTGCCTTGCAGGCCGCGGGGATCGGACCGGGGGACGAGGTGCTCGTCCCGGCCTATACATGGATGGCGACGGTCGCCGCGCCGCTCCTCGTCGGCGCCGTGCCGGTGCTGGTGGAAGTGGACGAGACGCTGGCGATGGACCCCGATGACCTTGCCGCCAAGATCACGCCGCGCAGCCGCGCGGTGATCCCGGTCCACATGCTCAACCGCCCTTGCGACATGGACCGGATCATGTCCGTGGCCGGGGCGCACGGGCTCGTGGTGATCGAGGATTCCTGTCAGGCGGTCGGGGTGCGCTACAAGGGCCGCGCCTGCGGGACGATCGGCCAGGCCGGAGCGTTTTCCTTCAACCAATACAAGAACATGACGGTGGGCGAAGGCGGCGCGGTCCTGACCAGCGACCCGGACATCCACGCCCGTGCCTTCAACGCGCATGACATGGGCTGGGCCTATCGCGGGGCCGGTGCGCCGGAACCGCGCGGGCCGATGTTCGTGGGCGGGAATTACCGGATCAGCGAGATTCAGGGCGCGATCCTGCGCGTGCAGCTGCGCCGGTTGCGCCGGTCGCTGTCGCGCGTCGGCAAACGGCTCGCCATTATCCGCGATGTGCTGGAGCGCGCCGGTCTTTCGGTCGCGCCGCATAACGACCCGGACGAGGTTCTGGGGCTTGTCGTCACCTTCGACACCGAGGCGGAGGCGCGTGCTTTCGCGCGCCATCGCGGCGTGCATCACCTGTTCGACAATTCCAAGCATATCTATACCGAGTGGACCCCGATCCTTGACGGTCGCACCTTCCACCCTGGGTTCGACCCCTGGACCTGGGCCGGGCGCAATGCGCCGGTGTCGGCGGAGGATTGTCCGAAAACGCTCGACCGGCTGCGGCGCAGTTGCCGGATCGACCCGATGGCGCGTCTGCCGCTGTTCGCCGTGCGCCTGCTCGCCCGCCGCATGACGGCCTGAGCCGCGCTCATTCCCCGAAGACCGAGAGATAGCGCAGAACGGTCGGCCCGAGCGTGATGAGAAAGAGCGCGGGCAGCATCATGATCGACATGACGCCCGACATCTGCACCGGCAGGCGGTTGGCCTTTTCCATCGCCTTCATCTCCCGCGCCTCGCGCATTTCGGCGGCATAGGCGTTGAGCGCGCGGGCGATCGAGGTGCCGTAATCCATCGACTGGCCCACGACCTGCGTGAAGGCCGTGACCTCCTCCACCCCCATGCGTTCGGCCATGTCCGCCATCGCCTGTTTGCGGTCGCGGCTGGCGAGGATCTCGGCCTGACAGAGCAGGAATTCCTCGGAAATCGCGGGGCTGACCGTGTCGAGGCTCTGTCCCACGCGGGTCATGGCGGCGTCGAAGCCCATGCCCGCCTCGGTCGAAATCTGGAGCAGGTCGAGCGCGTTGGGAAAGCCTGCTTCGATCTCGCCCTGCCGGCGTTTGATCTTGCGCTTGAGCCAGAGGGTCGGGGTCCAGAAGCCGATGGCGGTGGAAATCGCAACGATGCGGGAGGCGGCGATGAAACCGAGCCCGCCGACCCAGCTGTCGATGACGAGCGGCAGGCCAAGGGTGCGGTCGAGCGCGACGAGCAGCACCGCGATCACCGGCGCGGCGGTGGCGAGGATCAGGCGCAACACGAAGAAGTTGCGCAGCACATTGGGCCCGTCGAAGCCCGCGCGGCGCAGCTGGTCACGGATCTGGGTGCGTTCGGCGCGTTCCTCGGGCAAGAGCGCCTTTAGCATCCCCTCCGGCACCCGGTCGGGGGTCTTGAGCAGGTCGCGCCGTTTCGCAGCCCGCCCGTAGGTGGCCGAGGCGGCGCGCATCCGCTCGGCCGCCGGGTCGCGCATCGCGACGGTGGTGTAGAGCGCGAGCAGGACGAGGCCCAGCGCCATCCCCATCATCACCAGCAGGAGCACCGGGGAGTTGAGCAGCATCGTCAGGTCGGAGGCGAAATCACCGGGCATATCAGGTCCTCACACGCGGAAGGTCACGAGTTTGCGCAGCAGGAGACCGTTGCCGATCACCAGCCCCGCGATGGTGAAGCAAAGCGGCCAGAACATCGGATCGTCGCGCACGGACGCGTAATAGTCGGGCGCGGTCAGCACGGTCCCCAGATACATGACGAAGGGCATGGCCGAGAGAATAAACGCTGTGATGCGCCCCTCGGAGCTGACGGCCGCCACCCGCCGCCGCATGGCAAAGCGCATCCGGATCACGCGGGCCAGCGTTTCGAGCATCGCGCCGAGGTTGCCGCCGGTCGCGTGCTGGATCTGCACGGCGGCGGCGAGGTAGTGGAAATCCTCGATGTCGATGCGGGCGGCCATGTCGTCGACCGCGTCCGTGAGGCTGTCACCATAGGCCACCTGATCGGCGAGCAGGCGGAACTCGTCCGCGATAGGCGCGGGCAAGGTGCGCGAGACATTCTGGATCGTGACGTTGAGCGGATGGCCCACGGACAGGCCGCGTTTCATCAGGTCGAGCGCCTCGGGCAGTTGTTTCGTCAGCGCCTCGGCCCGTTTTCGCCCGGCCATACCGATCACGACGCCGGGGAGGAGAACCCCCACACCGGCAGCGGCGGCGAAGGCCAGAAGCGGTCCGGTCACGCCCTGCATCACCACGAAAAGCACCGAGGTCACAAGGGCCGAGAGCATCAGGAGCACGCGGGGGGCGAGGCTCATCCCGGCCTGCCGCATCCGGACGGGCAGGACGCGCAGAAGTGGCAGCGCCTCCAGCCCCGATGTTTCGCTCCGTTTGCGCAGACGTTCGGCACCGCCTTCGCTTCGGTCCGCCTGCATCCGGCGCATCCGGTCGAGCCGCGCCTGCCCGGCCCCGCCGGGGCGCAACGCCTGCCAGATCGCGAGGCCAACGAGCATCAGCGCCAGCGCGGCAAGGCCCACAAGGAGCGCGGGGGTTGTGAGGCCCGCCATCACACCGGCTCCGCAGCGGTAAAGACCCCGACGGGGAGCGGGTAGCCCGCGGCCTCGATCGCCTCGACGCAGCGCGGGCGCACGCCGGTCGGGCCGAAACGCCCGATGACATTGCCGTCGGCGTCGCGGCCCGACTGGCGGAAGGCAAAGATCTCCTGCATCAGGATCGTGTCGCCCTCCATCCCGTAGACCTCGGAAATCCCCGTCACCCGGCGCGAGCCGTCCGACAGGCGGTTGAGTTGCAGGACGAGGTGGATGCCTGCCGACACCTGATGGCGCACGGCGGAAAGCGGGAAATCGTTGCCGATCATCACCACCATCTGTTCCAGCCGGCTGATCGCGTCGCGCGCGGTGTTGGCGTGGATGGTGGTCATCGACCCGTCATGGCCCGTGTTCATCGCCTGCAGCATGTCGAACGCCTCGGACCCGCGCACCTCGCCGATGACGATACGGTCGGGGCGCATCCGGAGCGCGTTCCTGACGAGGAGCCGCTGGCTTACCTCGCCCGCGCCCTCCACGTTGGCGGGCCGGGTTTCGAGCCGCACGACATGCTCCTGCTGAAGCTGAAGCTCGGCGGCATCCTCGATCGTCACGATCCGCTGGCGCAGGTCGATGTGGGAGGAGAGGGCGTTGAGCATCGTCGTCTTGCCCGACCCCGTGCCGCCGGAAATCAGGATGTTCATCCGTGCGCCCACGGCGGCGCGCAGGAAATCGGCGGCGGTGCGGCTGAGCGCGCCGAACTCCACCAGCTTGTCCATCGTGAGCTTGTCGGCCGAGAACTTGCGGATCGACAGCGACGGGCCGTCGATGGCGCAGGGCCGGATGATCGCGTTCACGCGTGACCCGTCCGGCAGGCGCGCATCGACCCAGGGCTGGCTCTCGTCGATCCGGCGGCCCACGCGGCTCACGATCTTGTCGATGATGCGCAGGAGGTGCTTTTCGTCGCGAAACGTCGTGGGCGCACGTTCGAGAAGGCCGCGGCGTTCGACGAAGACATGGTCGTGCCCGTTCACGAGGATGTCGGACACGGTGTCGTCGGCCAAAAGCGGCTCAAGCGGGCCGAGGCCGATCACCTCGTCGATCAATTCGCCCACCAGACGTTTGAAGCTGTCCGAGCCCATCTGGATCTGGCGGTCGTTCAGATGGGTGACGACGAGGGCCGAGATCGCGCGGCGCAGCTCCTTGGCGTCGGCTTCCTCGATGAGGGCGAGGTTGACCTCTTCGAGGATGACCTCGTGCAGGCGGTGCTTGAGGTCGAACCAGTCCGCCGCCTCACCCGCCGAAGAATGGGCGACCGGGGCGGGGTCAGGCAGGGGCACGACGTTGGCCGGCGCGGGTGCTGCGGGCACCGGGGCAGGTTGCGGCGCAGGGGCCGGGCTTCGCCGGCTCCGGAAGTCGTTGAAGATCGGCATGTCAGGCCCTCCGGCGGCTGGTGTTGGCGAAATCGGCGCGGACCGCTTCCGTGAGTGGCCCCATCGCGCGCACGACGGCGGAGCGCGGCGCGGCGAGGGCGAGCGGCTGACCGTGGTCGCGGGCACGCCCCGCGGCGCGGTCGTCGCGGGGGAGCCATGTGGCGAGGGGCTGGCCAAGGAAATGCTCGGCCTCGCGCAGGTGAGTGGCCCCCGGCTTTTTCTCGCGGCACATGACCACCTCGACCGGCAGCGCAGCATGGTCGTCGGTGTAGAGGTCGATCATCCGGCGGATCTGGCGCACGGTGTGGACCGAGGTGTCGCCGAGGATGAAGAAGCGGTCGGCGCGGGCGAGCACGGCATCGACCCAGTCGACCAGCGCACGGGGCAGATCGAGGATGACGTGGTCGTAAGCGGTGCGCAGGGTGTCGAGCAGGCGCGCGACCAGGTCGGGCGTCATGGCGTCGAGCGGCGCAAGGGTGACGGGCGCGGCCATCACGTCGAACCCGCCCGGACCGTAGGTCGCGAGCGCGCGGTCGAGGAAGGGCTGGTCGGGATCGGCCTGCCCCTGCAACATTTCGAGGTAGGCCCCGCCGTCTGTCATGTCGATCGAGGCCCCGAGGACGCCGTTCTGGAAATCGAGGTCGACGACCGCCACGCGCGGGGCCGGGTCGGTGGACTTACGCTCGCGGGCGGCGAGGCGCGTGGCGAGGTTCAGCGCAAAGCTCGTCGTGCCAATGCCGCCCGCAGCGCCGGCGACGGCGAGGATCATGCCGTTGTGGCCGTTACCGCCCTGAGTCGCAGGCATGTCGGGGGCATCGTCGAGTGGCGCGGCCTGTGCCATCTGCGGCTGGGTGCTGGCCAGCGGGATCACCTCGGCCACGCCAGCGTCCATCAGATTGCGCGCGGTCGCGAGGGTGAGCGCGTCACCGGTCACGCCGAGGATCTGGAGCGCGTCGCCGAAGTGGCGCTTGAGCTCGCGGATCACGGCGAGGTCGGTGTCGTCGCCGGGCCGGACTTCGAAGACCAGAAGCTCCACGCCGGCCAGATCCGCATCGGCGCGGGTCATGTAGTCGGCGAGCGAATGGGGGCGGAAATCGACGTCGAGGTTTTCGTCGCGGGCCAGGCCGCGCGCGACCATCTCGGCCACGCCCGGCGTGCCGCCCAGCATGAGGGTGCGGGTGCGGCGGGGTGACGGGGCCGCGGCTGGCGAGTCCGCCACGAGGGCGGGTGCGGGGGCGCGGCGGCTGGCGAAGGCTGGGTCGGTCATGATGCGTCTCCATCACGCAGGATTTCGGCGGGGAGCGAAGCGCTCATGCTGGGAAAGGCGAAGCCCTGCCCCACCCGTCCGTCGTCATTGGCCGACAGGAGGGTGGCGAGCGCGCCGATGGGGGTCACGAATTCAAAGCCGAGGTCGATGATCTCGACGGTGACATGCGGCGTGTAGGGGCCGCCGAGGAACCCGAGATTGTCGTCGAAGGCATAGGAAAAGCGCAGGTTCGCGGCGGTGGCATTCGTCGGCAGGAGCGCCTGGATGCGGGCATGGATCGCTTGCCCGGTCTCTCCCGCGTCCGCCGTGCAGCTGACCGGGCCGGGATCGGCGCAAAGCCCGGTCTGGGCGCGGCAGGCGGTGCCGAAGGGCACCACCTGCGCGGCCTGCGGCCCGCGCGTATTCCGGGTCGCAAGCCCCTCACAGGCGGGGCTT
>CXWF01044076.1_pt1 | contig 13999 bp, 10 predicted proteins | sample 468421 | NCBI WGS metagenome assembly CXWF01 (sample SAMEA2620812, study PRJEB7988) | marine metagenome | biome: marine biome (ENVO:00000447); feature: surface water layer (ENVO:00002042); material: "saline water (ENVO:00002010), including plankton (ENVO:xxxxxxxx)" | depth 5 m
GAACCGTCTCGGCATTGGCAGGGCCAAACCAGGCTGTATCGGTGAAAAGTCGTGTCTTTCCCGGTCCCTGCGCATGCGGGTTCTCGTATGTGGCAAGCCGCGCGCCTGTCGCTTGCGCCGCATGGAGGAAGCGCCGCCGCGCCGCCACATAGCTATCCGAGAAATATTCGCTGGCCTTCATGCGTTCCGTGCCGTTTCGGGCTCTTTCCGTTCCATGCCGGGGGATGCTAACAAGGATATGGTTTCATCCGCCTGAATTCCTATATGACGCGGGCAGGCAAGGATAAGCAATAAACCCGGCCATGTACCGCAGTTTCAGGGGAATTTTATGACACTCTCCACCCGCCTCAAGGACAAGACACTCCTCAAGACGCGCTGTTTTCTGGACGGAAAGTGGGTAGGGGCGGACGCGCCCCGGATTGAAGTGGTGGACCCGGCGACGGGCGAAACCATTGCAACGGTTCCCTCTCTTGGCGCCGCGGAGACGCGCGAAGCCCTGGAGGCCGCGGAGCGGGCCCAGAAGGAATGGGCCGCCCGCCCGGCCAAGGAGCGTGGTGCAGTCTTGCGCCGCTGGTTCGACCTGATGATGGAAAATCAGGATGATCTCGCTGCGATCCTGACGGCAGAGCAGGGCAAGCCGCTTGCCGAAGCCAGGGGCGAAATTGCCTATGCGGCCGCCTTCATCGAGTTTTATGCCGAAGAAGCCACGCGCGTTTATGGCGCCGTGGTGCCGGCGCCCACGAGCGACCGCCGCATCGTCGTGCTGAAGCAGCCGATCGGCGTCTGTGCCGCCATCACGCCGTGGAACTTTCCTGCCGCCATGATCACCCGCAAGGCCGCGCCTGCGCTTGCCGCCGGGTGCTCGATGGTGGTGAAGCCTGCCACCATGACGCCACTCTCCGCCTTCGCACTGGCGGAACTGGCAAGCCGCGCGGGTGTGCCGGCTGGCGTTCTCAGCGTTATCACGGGCAAGGCAGGCGCTATCGGCGGCGAAATGACGTCGAACCCCATCGTCCGAAAGGTCACCTTCACCGGGTCCACGGAAATCGGCAAGAAGCTGATGCAGCAATCGGCTTCCACGGTAAAGAAGGTCGCGCTGGAGCTTGGCGGCAATGCGCCTTTCATTGTCTTCGACGATGCGGATATCGACGCGGCGGTCGAAGGCGCCGTCGCTTCCAAATTCCGAAACACCGGTCAGACCTGCATCTGCACCAATCGCTTCCTCGTGCAGTCTGCGGTGCATGACGAGTTTGTGGAAAAGCTCGCGAAAAAAGTCGCGGAGCTGAAAGTCGGCGCGGGCTTTGAAGAGGGCGTTGCGCAAGGCCCGCTCATCGAAATGGCGGCGCTCGAAAAGGTCGAGGAGCATGTCGCGGATGCCGTCGCGGGCGGCGCGAAGATCCTCACGGGCGGCAAGCGTCATGCGAAGGGCGGCACCTTCTTCGAGCCGACCGTCCTCACGGGCATGAAGCCGGACATGAAGGCCGCGCGAGAAGAAACCTTCGGTCCGCTCGCGCCTGTCTTCCGCTTCGAGACGGACGAGGAGGGCATCGCAATGGCAAACGATACGCCCTTCGGTCTCGCCTCCTATTTCTACAGCCGCGACATCGGCCGCGTCTGGCGCGCGGCCGAAGCACTGGAAGCAGGCCTGGTCGGCGTCAATGCAGGTATCATCTCGACCGAACTTGCGCCTTTCGGCGGCTTCAAGGAATCCGGGCTTGGCCGTGAAGGCGGGCCCTGGGGTATCGAGGAATTTCTCGAAGTGAAATATGTAGCGATGGCGGGGCTTTGACGCATGACGGCTGACGAGCAGAAGAAAGCGGCGGCGATCCGTGCGCTTGAATATGTGAAGCCCGGCATGAAGCTCGGTCTGGGCACGGGCTCGACGGCGGAACATTTCGTTCGTGCGCTGGGCGAGAAAGTGGCGCAGGGGCTTGATGTTGTCTGTGTGCCGACCTCCGAGCGCACGGGCAAGCTCGCCGCGAGCCTAGGCATTGCACTCTCCAATCTCGATGACACGCCGCATCTCGATATCACCGTCGATGGCGCGGATGAACTCGACCGCGACCTCCGTCTCATCAAGGGCGGCGGCGGTGCGCTGCTTCGCGAAAAGATCGTGGCGACGGCATCGGAGCGCATGATCGTCATTGCCGATGCATCGAAAGTCGTGGAAAGGCTTGGCGACTTCCCGCTGCCCGTCGAGGTCATTCCCTTCGGCGCCGCTGTCACCGCGCGCAGGATCGCGGAAGTGGCGGGGCAGTTCGACTGCACCGGCAAGTTGTCTCGCCGTGCCGACGAATATGGCGAACCTTTCTTCACCGACAGCGAGAACTTCATCTACGACTGCACTTTCGGGGAAATACCGGACCCGGATGGTCTCGCTGCGGCGTTGAATCTCATTCCCGGCGTCGTCGATAACGGATTGTTTATCGGCATCGCCGCTCTTGCCATTGTAGGTATGCCGTCAGGCACCGATATCATCGAAAAGACATAAGCACGAAAACCGGGAGCCCGAACGATGGCTGAATATGATTACGACCTTTTTGTCATCGGCGCGGGTTCCGGTGGCGTGCGCGCGGCCCGCATCGCCGCGAACTACGGCGCGAAGGTTGCCGTTGCCGAGGAATATCGCGTCGGTGGGACCTGCGTCATTCGCGGCTGCGTTCCAAAAAAGCTCTTCGTCTATGCGAGTCACTTCTCGGACGACTTCGAGGATGCGGCCGGTTTCGGCTGGACGGTCGGAGAAACGAAATTCGACTGGAAAACGCTTGTCTCCCGCAAGGACAAGGAAATCGACCGCCTGAACGGTATCTATATCCGCAATCTCGAAAAGGCGGGTGTCGAGATTATCGACGGCCGCGCCACGGTGAAGGATGCGCACACCATCCAGATCGACGGGCACGAGCGCGAGATCACGGCTGAGCGTATTCTGGTTGCGGTCGGCGCAACGCCTTTCCTGCCGGATATTCCCGGCATCGAACATGCGATCACCTCCAACGAGGCTTTCCATCTCGAAGAATTGCCCCGGCGCGTGGTCGTTGTCGGCGGCGGCTACATCGCGGTCGAGTTTGCGGGCATCTTCAATGGTCTCGGCGTCGAGACCATGCAGCTCTATCGCGGCCCCCTCTTCATGCGCGGCTTCGACGATGATCTTCGCGATCTTCTCTCCGAGGAGATGACGAAGAAGGGCATCGACCTGCGCATGAACAGCGACATCGTCTCCATCGAAAAGAAAGATGGCGAGTTGCATCTGACGCTCAATGATGGCGACACGATCTCGACCGATTGCGTCATGTATGCGACGGGCCGCGTGCCCAACACGAAAGGCCTCGGTCTTGAGGAAGCCGGTGTGAAACTCGGCATGGCCGGCGAGGTCGTGGTCGACGAGTATTCGCAGTCCTCGGTCGAGAGCATCTATGCCGTGGGCGATGTCACCGACCGTGCGAACCTCACCCCCGTGGCGATCCGCGAGGGCCATGCCTTCGCCGATACCGTCTATGGCGGCAAGGATGTGAAGGTCGATCATTCGATCATCCCGACGGCGATCTTCTCCCAGCCGGAGATGGGCACCGTCGGCCTCACCGAGGCGCAGGCGCGCGAGCAATATGATGAGGTCGATATCTACAAGACCGCCTTCCGCGCCTTGAAAAACACGCTTTCGGACTCGCAGGAGCGCACCTTCATGAAGCTCATCGTGGATGCCCGGTCCGACAAGGTGCTTGGCGTTCACATCATGGGCTCGGGCGCAGGCGAGGTGATCCAGGCCATCGGCATTGCCGTCACGATGGGCGCCACCAAGGCCCAGTTTGACGCGACCATCGCCGTCCATCCGACAGCGGCCGAGGAACTCGTCACCATGAAAGAGAAGTGGCAGGCCCCGGTCATCAAGGCCGCCGATTAACTGTCCGCCAGCGCGATCAAGGGCTTAGGCTTCCCTTTAGAGCCCTTGTGGACTATATATCCGCCTTCCATATGAGAAGGGTGCGGCCTTCCGGGTGAAACCCCGGAAAACCGTCCTTTTTTGCGTTTCGGAGAAGATAACATGGCGGAGAACTGGAAACCGGAGAGCTGGCGCGCAAAGCCCGCAAAGCATCTCCCGGCATACCCGGACGAGGCGGCATTGGCCGCCGTAGAAGCGCGCTTGCGCTCCTATCCGCCGCTCGTGTTTGCAGGTGAAGCTCGCAAGCTGAAAGCAGATCTCGCCGAGGTCTGCGAGGGCCGTGCATTCCTGCTTCAGGGCGGCGATTGCGCCGAGAGCTTTGCCGAATTTTCCGCCGATAATATCCGCGACACCTTCCGCGTGCTGCTTCAGATGGCAGTCGTGCTGACCTTCGCCGCCGCCTCGCCCGTCGTGAAGGTGGGCCGCATCGCCGGTCAGTTCGCGAAGCCGCGTTCCTCGCCCACCGAAACCGTTGGCGACGTGACGCTGCCGTCCTATCTCGGCGACAACATCAACGGCATCGAGTTCGACGAGAAGTCCCGTGTGCCCGATCCCGAGCGACTGCTGCGCGCCTATTCGCAGTCGGCCTCCACGCTGAACCTCATCCGCGCCTTCGCGAATGGCGGCTACGCCGATCTCGACTTCGTGCATCGCTGGAATCTCGGCTTCGTTGCCGACAGCCCGGAAGGTGCGCGCTACGAAGAACTGGCGAACCGCATCACTGAGACGCTCGACTTCATGCGCGCCTGCGGTATCGACGGCGAGACGCAGCCGCAGCTTCACACGACGGATTTCTACACGAGCCACGAAGCTCTGCTGCTCGGCTACGAGCAGGCAATGACGCGCATCGACAGCACCACGGGCGACTGGTACGACACCTCCGCCCACATGCTCTGGATCGGCGACCGTACGCGCCAGCCCGATCACGCCCATGTCGAATATATGCGCGGCATCAAGAACCCGATCGGCATGAAGTGCGGTCCCTCGCTTGACCCGGAAGAGCTTGTCCGCCTCACCGATCTTCTGAACCCGAAGAACGAGCCGGGCCGCTTGACGCTGATCTGCCGCTTCGGCGCGGAGAATGTCGAAAAGCACCTGCCGCAGCTCATCCGCGCCATCGAGCGCGAGGGCAAGAAGGTCATCTGGTCCTGTGACCCGATGCACGGCAACACCATCAAGGCGTCGTCGGGCTACAAGACGCGTCCCGTCGACCGCGTTCTCGCCGAGGTGCAGGCCTTCATGGCCGTTCATCGCGCCGAGGGTACACATGCCGGCGGCGTTCATTTCGAGATGACCGGCCAGAACGTCACCGAGTGCATCGGCGGCGCGCAGGCGATCACCGAGACGGAACTGGGCGACCGCTACCACACCCATTGCGATCCGCGCCTCAACGCGAACCAGTCGCTCGAACTCGCCTTCCTCATTGCCGAAGGGCTGAAGAAGGAGAGGGCGGAGGCCCGCCGCGCGCAACCGGCCGCCGCACTCGGCTGGTAAGAGCCGCACACGGACAAAATGAAAAGGCCCGGAGCAATCCGGGCCTTTTTTGTCAGCTCACCTTGATGAGCCGCCGTCCCAGATTCTCGCCTTCGAACAATCCGATAAAGGCATCCGCCGACCCTTCGATCCCCTCGGAAATATCTTCCGTATAGACGAGCTTGTCCTCGTGGATCCATCCGGCCATCTCGGCTTGTGCCTCCCGGAAGCGCTTGAAATAGTCGAACACCACAAGCCCTTCCATGCGCAGCCGATGCGTGATGAAGCGCGTCACATTGCGGATGCCGACGAGCTCGTCATCGGCGCGGTTATACTCGCTCACCTGGCCGGAAATCACGATCCGCCCATGCTCCTTCATGTTGAGGATCGCCGCGTCCAGCATTTCCCCGCCTACATTGTCGAAATAGATATCGATGCCATCCGGGCAGTGCTCCTTGATCGCCGCGCGCAGGTCCGCGCCTCGATAGGAAAAACAGGCATCGAAGCCGAGGCCCGTCACATAGTCGCACTTCGCCTGCGAGCCCGCGATCCCGACAACGCGCGCTCCCTTCATTTTCGCGATCTGCCCGACCGTCGCGCCTACGGGCCCGGCGGCGGAGGAAATCAGCACCGTATCGCCTTCCTTTGGCTGGCCGAGTTCCAGCAGACCGAAATAGGAGGTGAGCCCCGGAATGCCGAGCACCCCGATGGCCGCTGTCGGGCGGAGCTTGCCGTGAAATACTTCCGGCGCGAGCTTCTGTACGCCGCGCCCGTTCGACACCGCATGTGTGACCCAGCCGAAGCCGCCCGTCACGCGGTCGCCCGGTTTGAACTTCTCGTTGTTCGATTGTTCGACGACGCCCACCATCGCACTGTCGATGGTCTCGCCGACAGGCAGCGCCGCCGTGTAGCTGTCGCCGGAGAGCCGCCCCCGCATACCGGGATCGACGGAGTGATGTTCCGTGCGGATCAGGATCTCATGCTCGCCAATATCCGGCAGCGTCACATCCTCAAGCCGGAAATTCTCAGGCACCGGCTTTCCTTCCGGCCGTGACGCCAGCACCCATCGTTTCGCTTTTGTCGGCATGTGATCTCCTCCCTCTTGCAAAGCAGTATGGCCCGGGCTTTGAACCCGGGCCACCATGCCGTCATCGGAAAATGCGAGGTCAGGCCGGCTTGTCGGGACCGATCTTCACCAGCATCTTGCCGAAATTCGCGCCCTTGAAGAGGTTGAGGAAGGCCTTCGGCGCATTCTCGATGCCTTCTTCCACCGTCTCTTCCCACTTCATCTTGCCGCTCTTGATCAGCGGGCCCATCTCCGCGAAAAAATCGTCGAGATACTGGAAATAGTTGGAAACGATAAAGCCTTGAAGCCGGAGGCTCTTGCCGACGATCTGGATGAGGTTCGTCGGGCCCGGCCGCGGTTCCGTGTCGTTGTACTGGTCGATCATGCCGCAAAGCGCCACGCGCCCGTTCGGCCGCATGGATTCGATGGCCGCTTCGAGGTGCTTGCCGCCGACATTCTCGAAATAGACATCAATGCCCTTCGGGAAGGCCTTCTTCACGGCTTCTGTCAGGTCGCCGCAGGTCTTGTAGTTGATCGCCTTGTCGATGCCCGCGACCTCTTCGAGCCATTTGCACTTCTCGTCCGAACCGGCCGAGCCGACCACGTAGCAGCCATGCGCCTTCGCAAGCTGGCAGACGACCGAGCCGACGGCGCCAGACGCCGCCGAGACAAACACCGTCTCGCCGTCCTTCAGTTCGGCCACCTTGAAAAGCCCCGACCACGCCGTCATGCCCGGCATGCCGAGTACGCCGAGAAACGCCTCGATGGGGCCGAGTGTGGGGTCGACTGGCGTGAAGCCCCCTGCCGGCCCGGTTGCGAATTCGCGCCAGCCAAGCATGTGGTTCACGTAAGTACCGACCTTCAGCTTGTCGCTTTTGGATCCCACCACCTGGCCGATGGCGCCGCCTTCCAGCGGGCTGCCGATCTGGAAAGGCGGGACATAGCTTTCGCGGTCCATCATGCGCCCGCGCATGTAAGGGTCCACCGACATCCAGATATTGCGGACAAGAACTTCGCCATCGCCGGGCTCGCGCGCTTCCGTCGTCACGATTTCAAAATCGCTCTCTTTGGGCATACCCACGGGCCGCGCCTTCAGGCGGACTTCCTTCGAGGTCAGGTTCATCATGTGTTTCCTCCCAGGTTCTTCGGTTTCGTTGGGGAGGAGACTAGCCGCCTTTACCCGCTGGCGGAAGCAAAGCCCCGCCCGGTGCTGAACAACACGTTGTGAACCCTTGAACGGCTATATGGATTTCCACCCGCCGCCAAGCGCGATGAAGAGTTCAACGGCCGTGCTGTAGCGTTCAAGCTGCGCCTGCGCCGCGCTGTCCCGCGCGGAAAGCCAGTTTCTCTGCGCATCGAGCACGGAGAGAAGGTCGCTTGCACCTGCCTTGTACCGGGCCTGAGAAAGCTCATAGGCCTTTCTCGCTTCCTCCGCCGCAATGTTGAGAGAGGCTTCGCGCGCCGCTGTCGTTTCAACATTGGTCAGCGAGTTCTCCACCTCCGAGAAGGAGGTGAGCACGGTGAGCTTGTAGTTGGCGGCAAGTTCCGCCTGCCGGCCTTTCGCCGATTGCAGGTTTCCTTCCAGCGACCCGCCCGAAAAGATCGGTGCGAGCAGCGAGGCGCCGAGCGAGGAGGCGGTCTCCGCCGGGCTTGCCGTGGCAAAGCTTCGCGTCAGCGAGGCCGTCAGGTCGAGGCTCGGAAAGAAGGCCGCGCGTGCCGCGCCGATATTCGCGTCGGCTCCCTTGAGGCTTGCTTCCGCACTCTTGATATCGGGCCGCCGTTCGAGCAGCGCCGAGGGCTGTCCCGGCGCGATGGCGGGCAGCGTCACCTTGTCGAGTGTGTTGCCTTCAACTGTAAAGCGTCCGGGCGTCGTCGCGATCAGGATCGCCATCGCATTCTCGTTGGCCGCGAGGGCCGCGCGCAGCGGGGGCAGGGTCGCTTCGATGGCCGCCACTGTATTGCGCTGCTGCGCAAGGTCGAGACCGGAGATGCTTCCTGCTCTGTAGCGCGCTTCCACAATGTCGAGTGTGCCGCGCGCCGCCTTCAGTGAGTCTTCGGCAATCGCGATCCGGTCCTTCAGTGTGAGGATCGTGAAATAGGTCGTCGCGACATTGGATTGTACGAGCAGCGCCGCGCTCTCCTTGTCATATTGCGTTGCTTCCAGCGAAAGTGCCGCCGCGCGCGCCTCGTCGCGGTAGCGGCCCCATATGTCGAGCGTATAGCTCGCGGAAAGACCGATATCCGCGCTCTCGCGTGCGGAGCCGCCGCGCGGGTCGTTGCGGCTCGCACTGCCGCTGCCATTCACCTGCGGCAGCAGTGACGCTCCCGCCGCCCGCGCCGCGCCGCGCGCCTGTTCCACGCGCGCCAGCGCCTGTTCGATGTCCAGATTATTCGCCAGCGCGGCCTGCATCAGCAGTGTCAGTTCCGGCTCGCCGAAAGCCGTCCACCATTGCGTATCGGCGGCAATGTTCATGCCGTCCGTCTGCTGCGCGGAGGAAAAGCCCTGCGGCGTGTCGATGGAGGGGCGTTCATAGTCCGGCGCCATCGTGCAGGCAGCGAGCATCGCTGCGGCGGCAAGACTGGCAAGGCGGTTCAGATGCGTCATCTCTCTTACTCCGATGCCAGCGCGACCACGGGGTCGAGCTGCGCCGCTTTTCGCGCAGGCAGATAGCCGAATACGAGCCCCGTCAGGAACGCGCAGGTAAATGCCAGGATGGACGGCATCGCATTGATCGCAATGTTCATGCCTGCGCCGCTCAGTACATAGGCGATGGAAATCCCGAGCAGGACGCCGATCATGCCGCCCACACCGCAAACAACCAGCGCCTCGGTGTTGAACTGCACGAGGATATTGCTCATCCGCGCGCCGGTCGCCATGCGCAGGCCGATTTCCCGCGTTCGCTCCGTCACGCTCACAAGCATGATATTCATCACGCCTATGCCGCCGACAAGCAGCGAGATCGCCGCCACGGAGCCGAGCAATATCGTCATGGTGTTGGACATGCTCTCCAGCGTCTCCAGCATCGAGGCTGTGTTGCGGATCTGAAAATCCTCGGTCCGGTGGCGGGCGAGAAGAAGCGTGTGGATCGCGGCTTCGGTGTCGTCCACGAAATCGGAATCCGTTACCTTTGCCGTGATCGAGTTGGCATATTGCTGTCCGAAAAGCCGCATGAAGCCGGTCGTGATTGGCACATAGGCGATATCGTCCTGGTCCTGGCCGAAGGCGGCGGCGCCTTTCGACTCCAGTACGCCCACCACCTCGAAGGGAATATTGCCGACGAGCACATATTTCCCGACCGGGTCGCCGCTATCGGGGAAGAGGGCTTCAACCACCGTTTGGCCGAGCACGATCACCGGCGCATAGCCGTTGAGATCGGCCTCCGTGAAAAAGCCGCCCTCCGCCACGTTCCAGTCGCGCACCGCAGGCAGCGAAGGCCAGGTGCCTTCCACCTGCGTTCGATAGTCGATATTGCCGTAACGCAATGTCGTGCTGCTGCTTCGTGCCGGTGCGATGGCGGTCACGTTCGGCACTTCGAGGCGTATGGCTTCGGCATCCGCCGTTGTCAGCGTCGCGATTTCGCCGCTCGGGCGCACACCCGGCGCGCCGGGGCGCACCACAAGCAGGTTCGTGCCCATGCTCTGCATGGAGCTCACGATATTCGCCTTGCTGCCATCGCCGATGGCAAGCATGACGACCACCGCGGCCACGCCGATCACGACGCCAAGCAGCGTCAGGGCCGTGCGGAAAATATTTGCACGCAGCGAACGGAACGCCATTTTCATGGCTTCCGCGACTTCCGTCTGAATGGCGAAGCCTCCTTCCGCGAGAGGCTTGCCGGTATCGCTAGAGATTGCGCGTGTTTTCGGGCCGCTGTCGGAGACGATGCGCCCGTCGCTGATCTGGATGGTGCGGTCCGCATGTTCGGCAACCGCCGGATCATGCGTGATCAGAATGACGGTGTGGCCTTGTGCGTTGAGCTTCTTCAGCACCTCCAGCACATCGGCGCCGCTTTGCGTGTCAAGCGCGCCTGTCGGCTCGTCGGCAAGAATGACGTCGGCGCCGTTCATCAGCGCGCGCGCAATGGAAACGCGCTGCTGTTGTCCGCCCGAAAGTTCGGAAGGCCGGTGTGCGGCGCGCTCGCCCATGCCGAGTTGCTCGAGCAGTTCCTGCGCCCGCTGGCTGCGTTCGCTTTTCGTCGTTCCGGCATAGACCGCCGGCAATTCCACATTTTCCGCCGCCGTCATCGTCGCAAGCAGATTGTAGCGCTGGAACACGAAGCCGAATGTGTCGCGCCGGAGCGTCGCCAGTTCGTCGGAGGAGAGCAGGGCGACATCCGTGCCTGCCACCGTATATTTTCCGTCCGTGGGACGGTCGAGGCAGCCCAGAATATTCATCAGCGTCGACTTGCCGGAACCGGACTGACCCATGATGGCGACGAACTCGCCGCGATCGATGGTCATCGACACGCCGTCGAGTGCGCGCACTTCCGTGCCGCCGGTGCGGTACACCTTCGTCACGTCGCTGATCTGGATCAGCGGTGTTTCGTTGCCGGGGTTGGGAGCGTGCATCTGGTTTGCCTTACAGGAAGCCCGGACGGCCACGGCTGCTACTGCTGCTTTCGCGGCTGCCTGTTTCCGTTCCCGTCACAACAATTTCTCCGGCTTCAAGCCCGCTCTTGATTTCCATGCTGATGCGGTTGGCGATGCCGGTCTCGACCTCGCGCCGTTCCGGCCCGTCTTCCGTCAGCACCCTCACATAGGACTTGCCGTCCGCACCGCTTTTCACCGCACCCACGGGTACGGTCACGACGTCATCGGCTTCGCCCAGCAGGAAGAAGACCTGCGTCGTCATATCCGTCATCAGTTTGCGGTCGGGATTGGCGATGTCGATGAGTACGGTATAGAGCACCACGTCATTCTCGATCTCCGGCGTCGGCAATATCTGGCGTATGGTCGAACGCCAGCGCTCATCCGGTGCGCCGAGCGTGGTAAAATAGACGGGCATGCCGGGCGTGAGCCGGCCCACATCCGCTTCCGCCACTTCCGCTTCGACGGTCATGGTGCTGAGGTCCGAAATGGTCAGGATCGTCGGCGCCGTCTGGTTCGCGTTCAGCGTCTGGCCTTGCAGCGCAGTCTGCGAGGTGACGGTGCCGGTCATCGGCGCATAGATTTTTGTATAGCCGAGATTGATTTCATTGCCTTCGACGGTCGATTTCTGCTGCTCGATCTGTGCCTGGAGCGAGGCGATGGTCGCCTGCGTCGTTTTCACGGCCGTCTCGCTCGTGTCGAGGGCGTCGCGGCTCACCGCATCGATTTTCGCAAGGTCGAGGTTTCGCTTGTATTGCCGCTGTGCGAGGGCAAGCTCCGCCTGCGAGCCCGCCAGTTCCGACTGGAGCTGGACCAGCTTCGCGCGTGCGGCCGCCAGGGCCGTTTCATAGGTCTGGGCGTCGATTTCGGCGAGCAGGTCGCCTTCCTTCACCTCGTCGCCCACCTCCACCAGAACGGTCTTGAGCTGGCCGGAAACCTGCGCACCCACATCGACATAATCCTTGGGTTGCAGGGAGCCGAGGGCCGTCACCGTCTGTTCGATATCGCCGCGCGCTGCGGTCGCGGTGCGGTAGGTGGTGCTTTCGCCGCTGAATGCCCACCCATAGAAGAGCCACAGCACGACAAGCGCGGCGGCGCCCATGCCGCCCCAGCGGACAGCGCCGGGCAAGCCGCGCCAATATGCCTTCAGCCTTGCGGGAAAATTCCCCGTCTCGCCGTTCCGGATATCATCTCTCGTGTCGCTATCGTAGCCCATTGGCCCGTCTGCCTCTTCATTGCCGCCCATCTTTCTATAACGGAGAGGTATGGCGCTTCCGTCGCAGGAAAGCGGTCAAATCGGCAATGAAGGGCAGTTAACGCGCGAATAGGTACAATATGCAGTGAGCTCAGGACACCCGGATCATGCGTTTGCCGACATTCTCCCCGGCGAGCAGCCCGATCAGCGCCTTCGGCGTGTTTTCGAGCCCCTCCATGATGTCCTCTTTCACCTTGAGCTTGCCGCTCTCGACCCAGCCCTGAAGTTCGGCCAGCGCCTTGTCGTGCTGGTCCTGATAATCCGTCACGATGAAGCCCTGCATGGTGAGCCGCTTCACGACGACGAGGCCCGGAATGCCGCGCGGCCCATGTGCGGGAGCCGCGCCATCATATTGCGAGACCGCCCCGCAACAGGCGATCCGCCCGTAATTGTTCATGCCGAACAGCACGGCTTCGAGAATGTCGCCGCCCACATTGTCGAAATAGACGTCGATGCCCTTCGGCGCCGCCTTGCGCAGCGCCTTGCCGACCGGCTCGGCCTTGTAGTCGATGGCCGCATCGAAGCCGAGTTCGCCGGTGAGGAGCTTGCATTTCTCGGCCCCGCCCGCGATGCCGATCACGTTGCAGCCCTTGATCTTGGCGATCTGCCCGACGATGGACCCGACGGAGCCCGCTGCGGCCGACACGACCACCGTCTCGCCAGCCTTCGGCTTGCCGACTTCAAGAAGTCCGAAATAGGCGGTCAGCCCGGCAATGCCATAAACGCTGAGGAGGTGGGAGAGGGGTTCCATCTTCGGCATCTTCCGCGCCGTCTTGGCGGGCACGGCGGCATAATCCTGCCAGCCTGTGTCGGCGAAAACGAGGTCGCCCTTGGCAAAGCCCGGCGCCTTCGCCTCCACGACTTCCGATATCGAGCCGCCCGCCATCACCGTTCCCGCTTCCACGGCCGAGCGGTAGGTCGCGCCCTGCATCCAGGCCCGGTTCGCCGCATCGAGCGAGATGAGCTTTGTCTTCACCAGCAGCTCGCCATCCTTCGCCTCGGGCATTTTGCCGTTTGGCTCGAACTTGAAGTGGCTCTCTGCAAGCTTTCCCTGTGGCGTTTCTGTCAGCAGTACCTGGCGGTTCGCGGTCATGGCGGCTTCTCCATTGCAATATTTTCTGTTGGTGCGAGCCTAGCGGCAGCCTGCGCCGGGCGCACCCCGGAATGATCCTCGCCATCGTTCATCCCTGAACTATTGTGAGTGCGCTTCTCAACGGCTAAAACCGCCATCATACATGCGGCTAAGCCCCCGCGATTCCTCCCGCGATTCCCCCGCGAGTCCTTGTGAAAACGCCGAAAGCGACATGACCGACAAGCTCCGCATTGCTCTCGCCCAGCTGAACCCCGTCGTGGGGGACATCGCGGGCAATCTCCAGAAGGCCGTCGAGGCCCGCCGCGAGGCGGAGGTCGGGGGCGCGGACCTCATCGTCTTCACCGAGCTTTTCCTCACCGGCTATCCGCCGGAAGACCTCGTGCTGAAGCGCGCCTTCCAGCAGGCCGCGCGCAATGCCGCGATAGAGCTCGCCCGCCAGACGGTCGATGGCGGCCCCGGCGTCCTTATCGGCTGCCCCTGGCTCGCCGATGACGGCAAGCTCTTCAATGCCGTCCTCTATCTCGATCGTGGCGAGGTCCGCGGCTACCGTGCCAAGGCCCACCTGCCGAACTATTCCGTCTTCGACGA
>CXWF01028253.1_pt1 | contig 13865 bp, 14 predicted proteins | sample 468421 | NCBI WGS metagenome assembly CXWF01 (sample SAMEA2620812, study PRJEB7988) | marine metagenome | biome: marine biome (ENVO:00000447); feature: surface water layer (ENVO:00002042); material: "saline water (ENVO:00002010), including plankton (ENVO:xxxxxxxx)" | depth 5 m
GGTGAGGTCGCGGAGCGCACGCGCCGCGCGCAGCACCAGATTGTCCGTCTCCCCTTCAAGTCCCTTCGCGAAGGGTCCGGTGACTTCGAGAGAAAGATCGTCCGCCGCGGCTGCCGTCACGCGGTCGCCCAGACGCGCGAAAGCCACGAGGCTCCGCAGTTCGTGATAGCCGTCTTCGCGGCGACCCAGGATGCGCAATGTCAGATTGATCTTCGCGAAGGCGTCTTCGCTTACGGGCCCTTGCATAGGCTTACGATCCTGCCGCTCCGGCCGGAATGGTACCCTTCAGCTCGCTTTCCGCGCGCTCACCCGCTTCAAGACCGAGATCGAGCTTCGTGCGCAATATACCCACGCGCTGTTCTTCGGGCTCCGTCGCCAGCGCGTGGCTCCACTGGAAGCGCGCTTCGATCCGGCGTCCGACCTTCCAGAGCGCATCGCCCAGATGCTCGTTGATCGTCGGATCGCCCGGCTGCAACTCGGCTGCACGTTCGAGATATTTCACCGCAAGATCGTATTCGCCCAGCCGATAGCGGGCCCAGCCGAGGCTGTCCACAATGAAGCCGTCATTCGGGCGGCGCTCCACTGCCTTCTCGATCATGTCGAGCGCCTCGTCGAGGTTGCGGTGCTGCTCGATCCATGAATAGCCGAGATAGTTCAGCACCAGCGGATGCTCATTCGAAAGATCGAGCGCCAGCAGGAGATCGGCTTCCGCCTTGTCCCATTGCCCGAGCCGCTCGCGGCAGATACCGCGCGCGTAATAAAGCGTCCAGTTCGCCGGGCCCGGCCCGCCCGAGAGCGTGATCGCGCGTTCATATTGCTCTGCGGCCTGCGTGTAATCTTCCTTGGCGCGGTAGATATCGCCCATGGCGACAATAGGCTCCAGTTTGCCCGGTGCCTTTTTCGACACGGCTTTAAGGATGGCGATGGCTTCCTCTTCCTTGCCGAGCTCGTTGAGCGCCAATGCCGTCTGGATACGCGCATTGAGATAGAGAGCGGAATCCTCATCGACCTCTGCATAGGCTGCAACGGCGTCCGTCCAGCGTTCCTGCTGTTCGTAGGTACCGGCAAGCAGCGATTGCGCGATGTCGAAATCGGGCCGCATGTAAAGTGCGAGGCGAAGATAGAGTTCGGCGAGGTTGCTCGCCGTGTCATTCGCCAGCGCGCTGCCGAGCCCGTAAAGCGCTTCGGCTGTGCCCTCCGCCGCGTTGCTGACAAGCGGCGGCAGCGGTTTACCGGCATCAAGCTGCTTCAGCGCGTGTTCGGCAAGCGGGTGTTCGGGCGAAAGTTCGATGAAGCTTTCAAGAGCGGCGCGCGCCTCGTCGCTGCGGCCTTGCCGCTGAAGGAAGCTCGCATAGGCCTGCACGATGCGGATCGAGCCGCCACCGCTGGTTTCCATCGCCTCGGCATAGGCTTCGCCCGCGCCCTTGTCGTCGCCAAGCACTTCGAGCATCAGGCCTTCATGGAAGGAGCGGAAAAGCGCGAAGGCCGCGCGCCCCTCGAAGGCGCCGATCCGCTCCATCGCCAGTTCCTTGTCACCCTCGCCCACCGCTGCCCAGGCATCGGTCAGTGTGCCGACAAGCGCGGTGAAGGGGCCGGGCGTCGCCGCAGCGATCTGGCCGCGTGCCTCCGCATAATTTCCGTGTTTCAGGTCCGCGAGCGCAAGTGTGACCCGCGGCATCCGTTCGCCGGGTTCAAGCGCGACGAGCTTCTTTGCCAGCCTTATGGCGCGGTCCATGTCGCCGCCCACCAGCGCCGACATGAAGGCGCGGTCGAGGATGACGGGATCGTCCGGCTCGTCGGCGAGCGCACGGTCGTAGAAATCCGCGGCTTTGAGGTTTTCGTTCACCGAGGCGGCGTAGCGCCCCGCAAGATAGGCACCGTAAGGTGTTGCCGCCTCACCCCGGGAAAACAGACCATCGGTAAAGCTTCCCGTACCGGCACAACCGGCAAGCACCGGCGCGAAAACGGTAAGCAGCGCAGCCGTCCTTGCCGCACGCCCGATACGCAGGATCGGCGTTACGTGCGCGAACGCCGCATCTTTACATTTCATCCGGGGGCTGGCCTCCGTGCCTAAAGGTGTCCGGCCCGCCGGAGGGCGGGCCGTCACAACACTATATAAAAGCCTCGTCCCCCGCCATCCGCGGATCGGGCCTTACATATTCGGGTAATTCGGTCCGCCGCCACCTTCCGGCACCGTCCAGTTGATGTTCTGGGCCGGGTCCTTGATGTCGCAGGTTTTGCAGTGAACGCAATTCTGCGCATTGATCTGGAAGCGCGGGTTGGAGCCGTCATCGTCGCGGACAACCTCATAAACCTGCGCCGGGCAGTAGCGCTGCGCGGGCTCGGCATATTTCGGCAGGTTATAGGCGATCGGAATGGCCGGGTCTTTCAGCTTCAGATGGACCGGCTGGTCTTCCTCGTGGTTCGTCGCCGAGAGGAAGACGGAGGACAGCTTGTCGAAGGAGAGCTTCCCGTCGGGTTTGGGATAGTCGATCGGCTTGCAGTCTTTCGCTTCCTTGATCGATTCGAAGTCCGCCTTCTTGTGGCGAAGCGTGAACGGCAGGCCGATGCCGAGATTGTTCATCCACATTTCAATGGCGCCGAGGCCGGTGCCGATCAGCGTACCGAAGCGCGTGAGAAGCGGCTTCACATTGCGGACGCGCTTCAGATCCTTGTAGACCGGGCTCTTTTCGTAGGCCTCGCTATAGGCAGTCAGTTCGTCGCCCTGGCGGCCATCCTTCACGGCCTCGAAGGCCGCTTCCGCGCCCATCATGCCGGTCAGCATGGCGTTGTGGCTGCCCTTGATGCGCGGCACATTGACGAAGCCCGCCGAACAGCCGATCAGCGCGCCGCCGGGGAAGGTGAGCTTCGGCACCGACTGGAAGCCGCCTTCGGTGATTGCGCGCGCGCCATAGGCAATGCGCTTGCCGCCTTCGAGCGTCTCGGCCACCGCCGGGTGATGCTTGAAGCGCTGGAATTCATCGAAGGGCGAGAGGTAGGGGTTCTTGTAGTTCAGGTGAACCACGAAACCGACCGACACGAGGTTGTCGCCGAAGTGATAGAGGAAGGAGCCGCCGCCAGTGCTGTCGTCGAGCGGCCAGCCCAGCGTGTGCTGCACGAGACCCTTCTTGTGCTTCGCGGGATCGACCTCCCAGAGTTCCTTCAGGCCGATGCCGAACTTCTGCGGGTCGCGGCCTTCGTCGAGCTTGAACTTGCGGATCAGTTCCTTCGACAGCGAACCGCGCACACCTTCTGCGAACAGCGTGTACTTGCCGCGCAGCTCCATGCCCGGCGTATAGCTGTCCTTGTGGCTGCCATCCTTGGCCACGCCCATGTCGCCGGTCACCACACCGCGCACCGAACCGTCCTCGGCATAAAGCACTTCCGCACCGGCAAAGCCCGGATAGATTTCGACACCCAGTGCTTCGGCCTGTTCGGCGAGCCAGCGGCAGACATTGCCGAGGCTGACGATGTAGTTGCCGTGATTGTTCATCAGCGGCGGGAAAAGGATGTTGGGCAGGCGCAGGCTGCCGGCCGGACCGAGCAGAAGGAAATGGTCGGCGGTCACTTCTGTGTCGACCGGCGCTCCCTTTTCGCGCCAGTCCGGTATCAGCTTGTTGAGACCGATGGGGTCGATCACCGCGCCGGACAGGATATGCGCGCCGATTTCCGATCCTTTTTCGATCACGCAAACCGAAATATCGAAATCTTCTTCCGCCGCAAGCTGGCGCAGCCGGATCGCTGCCGACAGGCCCGCCGGGCCGCCGCCGACGATGACGACGTCATATTCCATGTATTCGCGTTCGACTGCCGCCTCACTCATATTCTTCTTCTCCTTATCCGGCGCTTTTCGCGTTTTGCGCGCCGCCGGATCGCCGCTGAAATCAGGGCTCCGTTATGGTGCGAATGCCCTTTCGGGTCAATATTACCGGGCTTGGGGAACCACCAGGCGCCAGTTGCGTGTCATTCTCAACAAGACGCGCGGCCCCGCCCGCGTTAGAACAAGTGTAGGTTTGGCTTTGCGACCGTCAAATCGTGTTGCATCCGTGAACCGTTCAAATCCAGAGACGCCAGGAACGCCAATGAACAGCTCCGGCAACGGAGAACCGCTCAACCCGCAGGAAGCCGCCGCGCTTCTCGCTTTCTATGTGGAGGCGGGCGTTGCGGACTTCTTCTGCGACGAGCCCGTGAACCGCTATGCGCTTGCCGACGCCGCCGCGCCGGAGCAAGCCGCGCGCGCTGCCGGTACAAGGCCGGAGCCACGCGAAGCGCCGCGCGGTCCGCGCCCCGATCCTCGTGGCGAGATGGCCTCCGCCGCGCCCGCCGCGCCGGTGTCCGCGCCGCGTCCCGCCTCCCCCTCCGCCATTCCGCTCGAGGATGCACAGGCCGCCGAGAATGCGCGCATCCTTGCGGCGCGCTGTTCGACGCTGGAGGAATTGCGCGAGGCGCTTGCGAATTTCGAAGGCTGTCCGCTGCGTTACACGGCGAAGAATCTCGTATTCGCGGATGGCAATCCGAAAGCGCGCGTGATGATGGTCGGCGAGGCACCGGGCCGCGACGAAGACCTGCAAGGTCTTCCTTTTGTCGGCCGCGCCGGGCAATTGCTCGACCGGATGCTTGCGGCCATCGGGCTCGACCGGAGCTCGGTCTATATCGTCAATACGCTGCCCTGGCGTCCGCCCGGCAACCGTACGCCAACGCCCGCCGAACATGCCGTCTGCATGCCCTTCGTGGAACGCCATATCGAACTCGTCCAGCCGGAGGTTCTCGTCCTGCTCGGCGGCGTTTCGGCCAAACAGCTTCTCCAGACCGCCACCGGCATCATGCGGCTTCGCGGCAAATGGGCGACGGTGCGAATCGGCGAGCGCGACATCCCCGCCCTGCCGACGCTCCATCCCGCCTATCTGCTCCGTCAGCCCGCACAGAAACAGCTCGCCTGGCGCGACCTCCTCGCCCTCAAGGCGCGGCTCACACAGCCACCTGCCTGAGCGTTAACCGATTCGTCCGATTTCAGAACAGGCGGGCCGATCTGCGCTTGTGAGCGGCGGCGACGCCGTTAATATGTGCCCATGAACCGGGGGGCTCATCATCTCCCCGTCGCTCGCGCGGCGGGACGTCAGTTTTGTGCGGCAGCTGTCAGCGCCGCGCTTTTCCTTTTTGCGTCACTTGTTCTCTCTTCGCTTCCTGTCTTTTCGCCGGCCAGTGCCGGAAACATCCTGCTTGCCAAGGCAAGTGGCCAGCAGCCCATGCGCATCTGGAGCCCGGAAATCCTGGGCGGCGCCGACCGCGAACTCTATCGCGACATCATAGCGGCGACCGAGCGCGGGCACTTCAAGACGGCTGACAAGCTGGTGGCGAAGCTCAAGGACAAGCGCCTCATGGGCCATGTCCTCTACATCAAATATATGGGCCCGCACTACATCACGCGCTATTCGGAGCTGAAGGCGTGGCTCGCCAAATATAACGACCATCCGGGCGCCGCCGACATCTACAAGCTCGCGCTCCGCAAGCGCGGGTCCGCCGCCCGGCCCCAAAAGCCCGCGCCGCGCCGCTGGCGCCAGCCCATGCATGCGGCCTATGCGGTCGATGACGGCGACGTCGAAAATCCATCGCCGCGCTTCCGCGAAATCGATCGCAAGGTTCGTCGCATGGTATCGAGCGGCACGGCGGATCGCGCACAAGCCTGGCTTCGCCGCAGCAATGTGCGCAACGCGCTGACGAGCCTCGAACTGGACAAGGTGCGCGAGCGCGTCGTCGCCTCCTATTTCCTCGAAGGCCAGAACGAGAAAGCCTATTCGCTTGCCGCCGCCATCCTGCAATCGCATGGCGGCAGAATGCAGCGCGCCAGATGGTATGCGGGTCTCGCGGCGTGGCGCATGGAAGACTATGCCACCGCCGCCAGCCATTTCGAATATCTCGCCTCGATGCCGCGCCTTTCGCCGTGGACGAAGGCAGCGGGCGGTTTCTGGGCCGCGCGCGCCTGGCTCGCGGCAGGAAAGCCGGCAAAAGTCGCGCCGCTGCTCGAACTTGCCGCCGACACCGGCGCCACCTTCTACGGCGTTCTTGCGACGCGCCAGCTTGGCCGCGACCTTCATATCGACTGGGTGGAGCCGCGCATCGACGAAGCCTCCTTCCGCAAGCTGACGGAAACGGATGCGGTGGCGCGCGCCGTCGCGCTGATGCAGATCGGCAAGCGCGACCTCGCCCGCGAAGAACTTATCCGCGCCCACGGGCTCATCGATCCCTCGCTCGATCAGGCGCTGATCGCGCTGGCAAGTTTCTACGACCTTCCCGCTGTCCAGCTTCAGGTTGCCAATGCCGCTTATGTGCCCGCATCGCGCGCGCCACGCGGACGCATCGTTCTCAATGCCGGTCTTTTTCCGGTGCCGGACTACAAGCCGAGCACGGGCTACAAGGTTGACCGTGCGCTTCTCCTCGCCTTCATGCGGCAGGAGAGCAAGTTTCGGCCGGATGCGATGTCATGGGCGGGGGCGCGGGGTCTCATGCAGATCATGCCGGCCACGGCGAGCCATATCACGCGGGACCGTTCGCTTGCCCGTGCCAACAAGGACAAGCTTCTCGATCCGACCTTCAACATCACGCTGGGTCAGGACTATCTGACCGAACTGATGGGATCGGGCGAACCCTATGGCAACCTCTTCATGCTCACGACGGCCTATAATGGCGGTCCGGGGAACCTCAATCGCTGGCTCGCCAGCATGGATTTCCGGGGCGACCCGTTCCTCTTCATCGAGAGCATCCCGGCCGCCGAAACGCGCGGCTATATCGAGCGCGTCGTCACCAATTACTGGATCTACAGCGAACGCCTCGGGCAGCCTGTCGGCTCGCTCGACGCTTCCGCCTCCGGCGTCTGGCCGGTCTACAGCCCGGCGCGCTGACACTGCCTCACACCGGCAGAACCTTCAGCGCCATTTCGGCAACCTGCTGTAATTCCTTCTTCGTCGCACCGCCCGCGGCCTGAACGGAAATACCGTTCATCACCGCCGTCACATAACGTGCGAGCGCGGCAGGGTTCGTATCGCCGGGCAGATCGCCTTCCTTCTTCGCGCGTTCGAAGCGTTTCCTGATCCTGGTGCAGCTTGCCTGCCGGCGCCGGGCGAGTTCGTCGCGAATGGCACTGCTTTCCTCACCGCCCGCAAGGCCCGCCGTCACCAGCATGCAGCCATGCGGTGCCCCTTTCTCGCATTGCAAAGAGGCGGCATGACAGAGCAGCTGTTCCATCGCCTGACGCACGCCCGGCGCGGCCAGCGCCTCGTCCATCAAGCCGCCTTTCACCTCTTCATAACGATCGAGGGCGCGGCGGAAGAGGCCTTCCTTGTTGCCGAAAGCGGCATAAAGGCTCGGCGGCTTGATGCCCATCGCGCTCGTCAGTTCCGATAGCGACGCACCCTCATATCCCTTTTCCCAGAATACGCTGAGCGCCTTGTCGAGCGCCTCGTCCACGTCGAAGGCACGGGGCCTGCCCATGGCCATGAGATGTTCTCCATGGTTTTTTAGTTCCCACTACATAAACATCTCGAGGGGAGCCCTTCAAGACCCCATATACAAACCTGCCGACGGGATTTTCCATCGAGTGAACGGAACTCGCCTGTAAGGAGCTCCTTGCGGGGAACTCCGTCCCGACCGTTTTTCCGGTAGCGCAGGCCGATGGCGCGGTGGCCTCTTTTCCGGTTATAAGCAGTGCAGTGAAGAAAGGCCCTCTCATGCCCATCGACGAGACGCGCGAATTCATTCCCCTCAACATCGCGGTCCTGACCGTGTCCGACACGCGCAGCGCGGAAGACGACAAGTCCGGCGATGTTCTCGCCGAACGCATCGTACAAGCGGGCCACAAGGTCGCCGCGCGGCGCATCGTGCCGGACGACAAGGAACTCATCCGCGCCGCGCTGAAGTCGTGGATCGCCAGTCATGACGTCGATGCCGTCATTTCCACCGGCGGCACCGGCCTCACCGGCCGCGATGTCACGCCGGAAGCCTTCCGATCCGTTTACGACAAGGAGATCGACGGCTTTTCCGTCCTCTTCCACCGCGTGAGCTTCGAGAAGATCGGCACCTCCACCATCCAGTCGCGCGCGACGGCGGGCGTCGCCGGGGGCACTTATCTCTTCGCCCTGCCCGGTTCGCCCGGCGCCTGCAAGGATGGCTGGGACGAAATCCTCGTCCACCAGCTCGATTATCGCTTCCGGCCCTGCAACTTCGTCGAGATCATGCCGCGTCTCGAAGAGCACAAGCTACGCAAGTAGGAAGCGCTCCTAACCCGCAATCGTCTGCTCGAAAAGAACCGCGTACTCGTCCCGGCTCACGTTGCGCGGGTTGGTCAAGGTGCAGACATCCTTTGCGGCATGGGCCGAGAGATAGTCGATCATGTCCGTCGTGACACCCATCTCCCCGAGATTTTTGGGAAGGCCGAGCCGCGTGTTGAGCGCCTCAATCTCGTCCGAAACATCGGCGCCTTCGGCCAGCCCCATCGCCGAGGCAATGCGGGGCAGAACCTCGCTGATCTTTTCGTGATTGAAGCGGAGTACCGGAGGCAGGCAGACAGCGTTCAGCGTGCCGTGATGGAGACGCAGACCGGGAAGCGAACCGCAGGCATGGCTCATGGAGTGAACCGCGCCGAGACCCTTCGTGAAAGCCATCGCGCCTTCGCTCGAAGCCATCATCATGTTCCAGCGGGCGGTGGCGTTGCTGCCGTCCGAGACCGCCCGTTCCAGATGTCCTTGCCCGAGCGCGCGGGTAATGCCATCGAGACCGACCGCGTCGGCGGGCGGATTGACCTGTCGCGAACACACAGCTTCGATGCAATGCGCAACCGCATCCATGCCCGTCGCGGCCGTCAGCATTGCCGGCAGGCCGAGGGTCAGGTCCGGGTCGCAAATGGCAACGCGCGGCACGAGATGCTTGCTCGCCAGGATGAGCTTCTCGCCATTCGACATGATGACAACAGCACCGCTCGAGACTTCACTGCCGGTCCCTGCCGTGGTCGGGACGGCGATGAGCGGAGCAACCGGGCCGATTTTCTGCGCACCGCCGAGTGCGGCCGTGAAGGAGATCATGTCGCCTTCATGTGTGACGGTGAGGGCGACTGCCTTTCCAAGATCCATCGAAGATCCGCCGCCAAGCGCGACAATGCCGTCACAGCCTGCTTCGCGGTATAGCGCCGCTGCGGCGAGAACCGCTTCTTCGGTCGGGTTTTCCGGCGTGTCCTGAAAGACCGTCGCCTGAAACTCGTTAGACATCGCACCACGCAGCTTGTCCACGATACCCGCGCGAACAAGACCTATATCGGTGCAGACAAGCGGACGCGATATCCCTTGCGCCTTGAGCGTATCGCCGATCTGGCCGATCGCGCCGTGATCGAAAAGAGTTGTCGTGCAGAATGTAAGCGTTGCCATCTTGCGTTCCCTTTTTTGTTTTATTCAGTAGCTGTTCCATGCGTCCTCTTCCGTGCGATCGAAGCGCATGAGGAAGAGTTCCCAGAGGTGTTCATTGGCGCCTTCTTCAAGAAGCTTCAGGCGGTTGCGCAGCGATTGCCTCGTGATTTCGCCCTTGCGGAAACTCTCGATGAGATCGAGAAAATGCGTGGCCTGGTCGTGTGAGAGCTCAACGGTATGCATTGCCTTCTCCTCAATGGTCCAGGGGACAGCCGCAACCCTCGGCGGCGGGCGTAAGACAGAGAAGAAGCCGGGTCAGGTTCGTACCGAGGATGGGCGGCGAGCGATGCACCACGCCGCCCGACACGTCTTTCCTGCCCGCGAAGATTCCCACCGAGAAGCGCGGCATCTCGTGCACCGTGCCGCGAAAATCGCGCTGCCTGCGAAGCGCAAGATCCGCCTCGCCGGGCGCAACCCATTGCGTTCCCGGCCCGCGATAGGTCGAGAGGAGGCGCATCGACACGTGGTCCTGATGAAACCGGCTGCACGCATCGTCGTCGATGCATTCCAGCCGCACTTCGAGTTCGCCGCCCCCCGCGCGCGCGGCAAAATCGCGGGCAAGCGCCGCAATGTCGTTTCGCAGCCAGGGCACGCAACCCTTCGGCAACTCATCGCCAATGCGCTCCGCCGGGGCAATGAAGCGAGCGGACGGAAGCGCGTCGGGAGCGAGCGCATCCAGCCATTCCACTATCTCGCCGGGGACGCTCCGGCACAGGATTTCGGGCGCGACCGCGCGCGGCTCGATCTTCGTGACAACGTTCATATCAGGCCGCCGCGTCGCTCTGCCAGACGGGGAAGGGATCGCGAAGCCGGGCCCATTCCTCCCAGTCGAATCTCGGCTTTTCATCGGAACCCAGCAGGCAGGCGTCGAGCGCGCGCCTGATCCACGCCTCATCCATGTCGCGGCCGATGAAGACGATTTCCTGGCGGCGGTCGCCCCACACGTCATGCCAGTTCTTCTTCAGGTTTTCGCGCCATTCGGCATTGTCGGGCCAGCGGTCGCGCGGCAGCACGTCCCACCAGTAGCCAATGGCCTCGTTGCGGACGAGCGCGCCCGCCTGGCTCACCTCCCCGACCCATTCGGGCCGTGTTGCCAGCCAGAAATGGCCCTTGGCGCGGATGACGCCCGGCCAGCTCGAATTGAGGAAGCTGTGGAATTTCTCGGGATGGAAGGGCCGCCGCGCGCGATAGACGAAGCTGCGGATTCCATATTCCTCGGTCTCCGGCGTGTGCTCGGCAAAGCCGAAGAGTTCCTTGAACCAGAGGGGATGGCGCTGTGCCTCCTCGAAATCGAAGAGCCCGGTATCGAGCACATCGCCGAGGTTCGTTCGTGCAAAATTGGTCTCGATGATCTTCGCATCGGCATTGAGCGAGCGGATGATGCTGCGGGCGAGGTCAAGTTCGCGGGCACTCGCCTCATCCACCTTGTTCAGCACGATCACATTCGCAAATTCGATCTGCTCCACGAGAAGGCTCACCAGCGAGCGGTCATCGTCCTCGCCGAGGCTTTCGCCGCGGTCGGCAAGAAAGTCGCGTGAGGCATAGTCCTTCAGCAGGTTCGCGGCATCGACCACCGTCACCATCGTGTCGAGCCTGGCGACATCGCCAAGGCTTTCGCCGAATTCGTCGCGGAAGTCGAAGGTCGCGGCAACGGGCAGCGGCTCGGATATGCCGGTCGACTCGATCACCAGATAATCGAAGCGATCATCTTCCGCGAGCGCACGTACTTCCTTCAGAAGATCGTCGCGCAACGTGCAGCAGATGCAGCCATTGGTCATCTCGACGAGTTGTTCCTCCGAGCGGGTGAAGGAGGCATCGCCCGCGCGAACGAGATCCGCGTCGATATTCACCTCGCTCATGTCGTTGACAATGACAGCCACCCGCCGCCCCTCGCGATTGTTGAGGATGTGATTCAGCAGCGTGGTCTTGCCCGCCCCCAGAAAGCCGGACAGCACGGTGACGGGTAGTTTCCGCTCGGACATGGGCAGCACCTCGAAGGGAAAAAGGGGGGCGTCGATCTCATGACGTAATGTTATAACATCACACCCATATGGTATTTCAAGCCCTCAAGCTCTTTTTCCGTTGTAGCTACCCTCTTATGGCGTCACGATTCCACTTGGGCAGGAATCAATCACGCGGGAGAGGCTTCGGACATGTTCAAGGAATTCAGGGAATTCGCCCTCAAGGGCAATGTGCTCGACATGGCGGTCGGCATCATCATCGGTGCCGCCTTCACCACCATCGTTAAGTCGCTTGTCGACGACATCATCATGCCGCCCATCGGGGTCATGCTGGGCGGTGTCGACTTCACCAATTATTTCATCGTGCTGAGTGGCGACGCAGCGGTCGCATCACTTGCGGAAGCGAAGGAAGCGGGCGTCGCCGTTCTTGCCTATGGCAAGTTCATCAACGCGATCCTGCAATTCACCATCGTCGCCTTCGCGATCTTCCTCGTCATCCGCCAGATGAACCGGCTGAAAGCCCGCATCGCCAAGGGCGAGGCCCCGGCGCCGTCCGCGCCGCCGCGCCAGGAAGTGCTGCTGGAAGAAATCCGCGACGCGCTCAGGGCGAAGAGCTAATCCTTCCGGCGCATCACCTAGAAGACATATGAATACTGGCCGGGATTGTTTTCAAAAAGGGCAATCTCGGCCTCCGCTTCACTGAGCACGCCCTCCGCTTCCTCGCCATATTCCGCTCGCATCTCCGCGATCCGCTTGCGCATCGGCGTGTAGTATTCATCCCACCAGTCTTCCGGCGGCAGCATGGAAAAGGCGATTTCCGTCGCAACGGCGCTTCCGGGCCCGTTGCGCGGCAATGCCAGCTGCAGATCGAGAAACAGCTTGAAGGGATCGAGGTCGCTCACGCCTTCTTCCGCCATCTCGCAAGGTCCGCGCCCTCGTCGATATCGGCAAGCCGGTCCAGCAAGGCAACACTCATATTCTGTTCACGGATGTTTTTCAGCGTATCCGCCATCGTTTCCTCGCTCGACCAGCGCACGCCGGCGAAGATTTCCTTCACGCGCGGGCGGCGCTTCTGGCCCACCAGCCAGTAGCCGCCATCTTCGGCCGGGCCGATCACGGTGTCGCTCTCTCCCAGCGCGGTGAAGGCGTCCGCGATATGTTTCTTTTCGATGCCGGGAATATCCGCGCCGATAATGACGACCGGGCCCGGCGGCAGGTCGCGAAAAAGGCTCCCCATGCGTTGGCCGAGGTCGCCCTCGCCCTGCCCCACGCGCGGAATGTCCTGCGGCCAGACGCCCTTGTCATGGACAGCACGGTCCGGTGCCACCGCGATCAGCGTGCGCCAGCGCGGGTCGCGCCCGACGCGCCGGATCAGGCTCGCGCTCGCCGTGCGGAAAAAGCGCAGCGCTTCCACCGCGCCGATATCGCGCGCCAGCCGCGTTTTCACCCGCCCGATCAGCGGCGCCTTGGCCATGATCACGAGTTGCGGGTCGAGCGACACCTAGGAATAGACCTTCGCGATCACACGCGGCGGCACACGCAGATAATAAAGTGCGAGACAGAAAAGATTGCGCAAGGAGCGCGCGGCGAAGCCGTCCTTCAGATAGCGCGCGGGGCTCGTGACCGCGAGCGTGCGGAGCATGAGGCGGCGGCGGCGCGGAATGCGGCGCACGAGATCCACATCCTCCATCAGCGGCAGGTCGCGAAAGCCGCCCGCCTTCTCATAAAGCCGCCGGTTGATCAGCAGCCCCTGATCGCCATAGGGCAGCTTCATCAGCGCGCAGCGCAGCGCCACCATCTTCTCGATCAGCCGCGCCCAGCCTGAAAAATCATCCAGTGCGAAGCGGAACGAAGCCGCCATCTCGCCATCGCGGAAGCGCCCGCTCTCGATCTGCTCGAAGAGCTTCTCGACTTCGGGAATCCAGCCGGGTTCGAGCACCGTGTCGGCATGAAGGAAAAGCAGCCAGTTGCCGCGCGCGGCCCTGGCCCCCGCCGCAAGCTGCGGCCCTCGTCCCTTCGGCGCGCATACGAGCTTTGCGCCCGCTGCCTCCACGATCTCCAGCGTCTCGTCGCTGGAGCCGCCATCCACCACGATCACTTCCTGCACCAGCCCGCGCACGGCGGCCGGCACCAGCGGCGCCAATGTCCGGGTCAGGGTCTCTTCGGCATTCAAGGTCGGAATAATCACACTAAGCATGCGCGCAAGATATCCGCAGCGCCGCATTTCTCAAAATGGGGCTATTTCCCTGCCGTCAGCGCGGCCCGCCGGGGCGCATGTGGGCATGAATAATGTTCTTGTTATGTTCTCATGTCTGGATATACTCATGCCCATGACGACGAGTCGCGAAACAGCGCCCCCCGGCCACCCCGCGCAAACCGCCAATTCCCCGGTTGGCAACCGCGCGGCCAAGCGGCCCTACGGCTTCACGGACCATCGCCCTGTCACCCGCGG
>CXWF01016827.1_pt1 | contig 13861 bp, 12 predicted proteins | sample 468421 | NCBI WGS metagenome assembly CXWF01 (sample SAMEA2620812, study PRJEB7988) | marine metagenome | biome: marine biome (ENVO:00000447); feature: surface water layer (ENVO:00002042); material: "saline water (ENVO:00002010), including plankton (ENVO:xxxxxxxx)" | depth 5 m
AGTAAAAGAAGCTAAAGGCAATCTAGCAAAAGCTGATAAGGCAGGAGCTTTACAAAACTCTATTAATTTCTTTGTTATAAAAAAAGGAAATACAGTTACAGTAAGATTTAAGATGGCATCTTATGGTAAGTATGTAGACAAAGGAGTTTCTGGTAATAAAGTAAAAAGAAGTTATATAGACACGTCAGGTAAAAAGGTTACAAGTCCGTATAAATATACTAATAAGCAGCCTCCAGCTAGTATGATACAAAAATGGATAAAAAGGAAAGGTTTAGAAACAAAAGGATTGGGAAGAGGTCGTGATAAAAAGACTGGTCAATATGTTTCTAATTTAGCATTCTTTATAGCTAGAAGTATAAAGAGCAAAGGTATACAGGGTATAAGTTTTTTTTCAAAACCTGTAATGCTTGGAATGAAAAATTTTAGTAAAGGTGTAGGTAAATCGTTAAAACAAGATATATTAAAAAATTTACAATAAATGACAACAATAGAACAGAAACCATTATATACACAGTTACCTGTAGGTCAAGAGGTTATTTTTGTAGTTTCTAATAACACAATAGTAAGCAATCAAACTAATGTAAGGTTTATAGCGGAAGTGCATATAAGTAACGAATCTCCCCCTAATATAAATACAAGCACAGATGTAGTAGGAACATTTAAAACTACACCAAACAATGCAGGAGTTGGTATATTTGATTTTAGGCAAATAGTAGAAAATTATGTGGCTGCAGATAATATGGCAGCAGTATTAAGTACTTACAAAGGAACTGTTGCAACTTTTGGTGCCACAATATCAGACGTAGAAGCAAAATGGCCTATTCATTTAATAGATAAATATTCAAGAAATATAAACTCTATGAGGTGGTTAGCAATAGTATTTAAAACACAATACACCGATACAAATGGTGATATACAGACAGTTAATCCGCAACCTTCTCAAGATTATAAAATATTTAATTCTTATTTAAAATATACTGATATACTTACAATGGGCACAGCACCTAATGAAAATGATTTCGGTTTTGATTTAGACGCTTTTATTTTTAATCCAGTAGACCCTACTACAAGAAAATTTTTAACTAATGCACCTACTACTCAATATGCTAATATAGATGATTACGGAACGCTAGCTTATCTTTCACCTAATGATGATTTACACCAAATAAGATTTAGATATTTAAGTAGTACAGGTAGTGTATTAGGAACTGAAAATGTAGATAGAGACGTAGCAAATGGTGCTTATGCAGTATTCAGTAATTTTATTTCTAATCACCTTTATTATTTTGGTTGCTTTCCTGGAAATCTTAGAAATTGGAGTACAACTTTTAAAGCTTTAGTTACAGCAGGAACTATTGACGGTGGTAGCATTCAAATAGGAGCATATAATGTAGGTGGTAGTCAAATATCTCAACAGTACACAATAAAAGTTAATTGCCCTGACTTAAAAGGTTTTGAAAGCATACGTCTATGTTGGCTTAACCAGTGGGGTGCTTGGGATTATTATACGTTCACTAAAAAGTCAATAAGGAATATAACAACTACAGGCTCAACATACGAGCAGCTAGCAGGAACTTGGAATTCAAGCACATACAAAGTAGATAGTTACAAAGGGGGTAAAAAAGCTTTTAGAGTTAACGCTACAGAAAAAATAACAATGAACTCAGACTTTGTGAGTGAAGATGAAAATGTAATGTTTGAAGAATTAATAAACAGTCCAGAAGTTTACATATTAAAAGGGTATCAAGATATAACAGAAACTAATTCAGCACTTAATCAATATGTTATACCTGTAAGACTTACAACATCAAGTTTTACAAAAAAGACAATAGCAAATGATAAGTTAATACAGTATACATTTGAAGTAGAAAAAAGTAAAACCTTAAGAACACAGTCAGTATAATGAGCGTACAATTAATAGTTTTCCCTCAGTATTTTGATGGCACCACACCATTAAGCCCGTTGACTCAACAAATGGTGGTAGATGGTATTAATTTTAATAATATACCAAATTCTTCATCTACTTTAAATATAACAGGTGCTTTACCTCAAACTTTTATTGACACGTACGCAACAGCTTCATCTTCTACATTTACTGATAACACTTGGTATAGATTTAGTAGTACAGGTTCACAAATGCAAAGAACATTCTCAGGAACCAGTAATATTTATTACTTAATATTTGCAAACGGTCAAGGGGTTTTACAGCAATTATCTAATTTAATTACAGGCGCTTTATATGAGTTTACTTTAGATATAACTACAAATGGAGGGTTAACAGTTTATCAATACACAAATAACATTCTTCAAAGCACAAATGTGGTTGCAGGAACGGGCGTACAAACAATTCAATTTACAGCACAGTCTACAAATGATATAATTGTAATACAAGCTTCAGGTTCAAGCCTTATAGAAACTTTATCTTGTTTAATATCTCCACAAAATCCTTCTGAAATAATAAATATAATAAACAATGGTCAAGTCATTTTAGACCTTTACGAAGATGAAGATATACCGTTAAGTCTTAGCGTAGATGAATTTAAAAATGTAGCTGAACAAATACAATCTTACTCAAAGGCATTTAACTTACCAGCAACAAAAAGAAACAATCAAATCTTTGACAATATATTTGAAGTAACAAGAATTGATACAGGGCTAAATTTTAATCCTTATAAAAAAACAAAATGTATTCTTAAGCAAGATGGGTTTCTTTTATTTGAGGGCTTCTTAAGGTTAATAGATATATCAGACAAATCAGGTGAAATTAGTTACAATGTAAATTTATACTCAGAGGCAATTGCTTTAGCTGATGTATTAGGAGATAGAACATTTAACGACATTGATTTTTATGAATTAAATCACGATTATAATTTTACTACAATTAGATTATCTTGGAATGAAAGTGGTGGCGCTTCAACGTACTTCCCTTTCACACATGATGAAGATTCAGGATTTAGAAGTTATCATACTACAATAAAATATCCGTTTTGTGACTGGACTCATAATATGTTAACGAACAGAACTCTAAGTCAACTTGAAGACGCATTTAGACCTTTCATACAAATTAAATATTTGATTAATAGAATATTTGCAAATACAGACTTCACGTATACAAGTAGTTTCTTTGATAGTGCTGATTTTGAGAAGTTGTATATGGATTTTAATTGGGGAAATAATCCCGATGGTTCTGTTCCTTTTTTAACAAGTAATTTTAAACAGGCAGATGACACTTCAAGTGATTACTTTATAAATGAAAGTTCTTATACTGCAGCTTCTAAATTAAGATTTAATACTACACTATCTGGTGTAGCTGATTATTGGGATAATACAAACTTCAAGTTTACTGCACCTTCTAATAACTATGATGTTACTTGTGAATATGATATAAAGCTAGAAAGTGACGCAATTGTAAGTACTTATTCAAATAATTTAAGGATTGCAAAATTTAATTCATCAGGCCAATGGTTACAAACATTTGATGAAGATAATAGTTCTATTGCTGCAGGTGGCAGTAAATTTATGTCAGGTACTTTTACAACCACATTACAGTCAGGAGAATATATACAGGCTCAAAGCTATGCTCTTACTCCAAATAAAATTAGAATGGGTAATGATACTCCTGCTAGCTTTTTACAATTTTTTTCAAGCACTAATGAAGTTCAGGCTTATGTGCTTTTAAATAAATTAAGAGGAGACCTCGGTCAATGGGAATTTATAAGAGGTATTATGACTATGTTTAATCTTATAACTATACCAGATGAAAATAATCCTAATAATATAATAATAGAGCCTTACAATGATATATTCTTAGAAAACGCAGATACTAAAGAATTAAACTGGACAGAAAAAATTGATGTAACTGAAATGAAGCTTTTGCCTTTAACTGAACTTAACAGAAAGACTTCTTTTAAATTTGTTGAGGATGAAGATGATTATATTTTTAGCCAGTACAAGAAGTCAGTAGTACAGCCAGCTACAGGAACAGGGTTTTTATACGGAAGCCACATAATTGACGCTTCTGATTTTACTATACTGACGGGAGAAAAAGAAATAATTGCAGAGCCTTTTGCAGCTACAATTCCTAAACCTTATGATGAGTATGATACAGAATTAATCGTGCCAACTTTATACAAAATGAATGATGACGGCACTACAGAGGCTTTTGAAAATAGCCCTCGTATAATGTTTAATATTGGTCAAAAAACTTTAGCAGTAGATTTATACAATGTGCCTGCTCAGAATGGCGTTTCAGCAGTTAATGATGTAGATGGCTTTTTACAGTTTAGTCACTTGACAGATACTCCTACAGTCACGTCTTCTCCACCTGCAACTACAGACACACAGGACTTTCATTTTGGTTTATGCCAGCTAATAGACCCTGTTGGTAATCCTACATTAAACAATTTATACGGTATGTATTGGGAGCCTTATTTTAATGAGTTATACAACCCTGACACTAGGACTATGACTATAAAAGTCAATTTAACGCCGTCAGACATAAATACTTTTAACTTCTTTGATACTGTAATGATAAAGAACAGAAAATACAGGGTTAATAGAATTGATTACAAGCCAAATGATTTAGCAACTGTTGAATTTATACTTATACCATAATGAGCAAAACTACACTTACAAATTTTAAAACAGGATTTAATGTAAAGCCTAGTTCAGTCAACAATTTTGGTGACGTAACATTTACAGATGGAACTAATGAGTTACAACCTAATCAACTTCAATGCGAAGCTTACGGATATACATATAATCCAGCCACTGGAACGTGTAGAGCCTTTCAATATAGTAACACTTTGTCTACAGCTATAACTAATGAGACAAACGTAGTAAAAGGTCAAGGTAACACTACTATACCAGGTAGTAACAATATTTATATACTAGGAGAAAATAATACTGCAAACGCTTTATCTAAAAATGTAATTATATCTGGTACAAATAATCAAGTTGCTGAAAGTGTTTATAATTCAAACGTTTTTGGAACTTTAGGTAACGCTACAGCAGATAACTCAATAGTATTAGGAGGAAATACTACAGGTGATATTTTAGGCGAAAGGCAGAGCATACAAGTTATGTATGGCGGACAAACTAATAACGGAACAAATACAATTACTTATTTAAATAATACTACTGATAAGCTTTTGCCTGTTCCTGAGAATGCTGTAATGTATTTTCATGCAGACGTTATAGCTGTAAGAATAGGTGGTGCGGCAGCTTCTGGTAATGTTGGTGACTATGCGTCTTGGGTTGAGCGTGGAGTTATAATAAATGAAAGCGGTACGTTGAGTGTAAACAGGGAAAGAGATTCAATAAAAAGTAATGGAGAGGTAACAGGGTGGCAGCCTACAGGAATAGCTTCAGGCACAAACTTTGCAATGCGAGTAAGAGGGGCAACAGATATGCGAATAGAATGGTGTAGTAATATAACATTTACACAAATACAAACAAGTGTAGCACTTTAAAAATATAAGATATGGCAGATGAAACAATAAATTTAGAAGTTAAAAGTAATTTAGGAGATGTATCTAAAGACGCTCAAAATGCAGCAGGTGATTTAAAAATTATGGGGGTTTCTCTTAATGGGATTAAGGCTGGTTTTACTAGTGCGATGGGTGCTGCAAAGTCAATGTTTTCTTCTGTTAAAGCAGGATTAATAACATCAGGAATAGGTGTATTTGCTTTAGCTGTAGCATCTTTAGTACAATACTTTAGAGATAGTGAAGAAGGTGCTAGTAAATTTAAACAAATAACATCACAGTTAGGAGTTGTTATAGGTAACGTAACAGATATAGTTTCTGATTTAGGTAAGGGTCTATTTAATTTAATTACAGGAAACATAAAAGGTTTTAAAGATAGTCTTGCTGATGTTACTGAAGGTGTTAAAAATTTCGGTGAACAAACTAAAAAAGAAATGGAAATGGCTAATCAGTTAGAAAAAGACAGGTTAGCACTACAACAGTTTGAGAGGGAAGCTATGGTTGACAAAGCTGAAACTGAGAAGGAAATGATGAGGCTCAGATTATTAGCTAGAGATGAAGAAAATGCAACACTAGCAGAAAGGTTAGCAGCGATGCGAGAAGCAAATAAATTAGCAGACGAGCAGTTAAAAAAAGACTTACACGTTGCTAATGAAAAGCTAAGAATGAGGCAAGAAGAAAATACCTATAATAAATCTAGTAAGGAAAATCTTGATGAAGAAGCTAGGTTAGAAGCTGAAGTATTTAGAATACAAAGGTCTAATTTTAGTGAGCGTAAGAGAATGAAAAGTGAAGAACAGGCTCTTGTAAAACAGGTTGCAGCACTAGAAAAAGCTGAGTTAAAAGCTATTGAAGATGAAAAAAATAGAATAGCAAAAGAAGATGAAGCAAGAAGAAAGAAGGAAGAAGAAGAAGCAAAAAAAGCAGCAGAAAAAGAAATTGCTTTAGCTAAAAAAGTAGCAGATGAAAAAAAGGCAATTGCAAAAGCTGAAGAAGATTTTAAGAAAGCAACAATAGAAAAAGGTTTTGGTGCAGCAGCAGCACTAGCGGGTGAAAATGCTGCGTTATCTAAAGGAGTAGCAGCAGCACAAACTGTATTTCAAACACAGCAGGGTATTATGGCTGCGATGGGAGCAACTTCTGTAGGAGATAAACTACTACCTTACCCTGTACGTCTTGCTAATGCTATAGCTACTGGAGTTATGGGTGCAGCAGCACTAGCAAAAATTATGTCTACAGACCCTACAGGAGCAGGAGCGTCAGCTAGCACACCTACAGCTACAGCTCAAACACCAGCACCTCAAATGATGTCAGGAGCTTTTGAATTAACAGGTGCAGTAGAGCCTGACCCTTTAAGAGCTTATGTTGTAACAGATGAAATGACTAATAGTCAGAATCAATTAGCAAATATTAGAAGACGTGCTACAATTTAAAAATCAAATAAAAATTAACTAAATATATTATATACTATGCCATGCGAAGAATGTGAAAACGGAAAATACAAATGGGGGAAAACAGGAAGCTGTGAGTATGACTCTTTAGCTGAATGTGAAGAAGCCAATAAAGACTACTATGAAAAAGAAACTAGAATAGTAGAATTATTAATTGATGAAGATAGTCAAGAACTAGCTATTGATGCAATAAGTTTAGTAACTGCACCAGCTATAGAAGAAGACTTTGTTTATTTTGGAAAAGAAAAAAACAATCTAACTTTTGCTAAAGTAGATGAAGAAAAGCGTATGCTAGTTTCTCCTGCTTTAATACCAAACAAGCAGATATTTAGATACGACCCTAATACCGATTCAGAATACTATGTTTACTTTAGTCCTGAAACTGTACGTAAAGCGTCAGAACTTTATTTAAAACACAATAATCATCATAAAGCTACTTATCAACATCAAGATAGAGTAGGCGGCGTTTTAACTGTTGAGTCTTGGATAAAAGAGGGTGATATGGATAAGTCAAAGTTATACGGTTATGATTTACCGAACGGAACGTGGTTTGTTAAAATGAAGATAAACAACAACGAGCTTTGGTCTAAGATTAAAGACGGAGAGCTTCGCGGTTTATCAATAGAGGGATATTTTACTGACAAAATGGAAAACCTATCAGAAAGAGAGCCTACAGACGAGGAAATACTATCAGCTTTAAACGAAATAATACGTGAAAATCAAACAAAGTAATTATTATTCTATTATATACTACATACTAAACTAAAATAAAAAATACCATGGACATTAAAGAAAGAATTTTAGTTGCTCTAGGACTTAACAAATCTGAAGGAGAAGTTAAATTAGAGTGGCAAGCAAAAAGCGAAGACGGTACAATATTTGTATCTACCGCTGAAGAATTAGAAGCAGGCGTTGACATCTCAGTTTTAACTGAAGATGGAACTACAATTTTATTACCTGTAGGCACTTACAAGACTGATACTGGAGTAAGCTTCAGAGTTGAAGAAGAAGGTATCGTAGCAGAAGTTATTGAATCAGAAACTGAAGAAGAAGACACAGAAGATGATTTAGCTTATGAAGACAAAGAAGAAATGGCTGAAGAAAATTTAGAGGAGAAATTCCCAGAAACTGAAGCTGAAAAAACTGACTGGGCTAAGACTTACGAGGAAATGAAAGATAAAGTAGATAACTTAATGGATGCAGTAGCTGACATTAAAGCTAGATTAGGAGAAAGAGATACTGAAGATGTAGAAATGACTGAAGAAGTTGTTGAGCCATCTGCAAGTCCTAAAACTATTAAGACTACAGAAGTAAAAGAATTTTCAGCAGAAGAAGAACTAGAGAATTTAAAAGCAGAAAATGAAAAGTTAAAAACAGAATTAGCTTCACTACCTGCTGACAAACCTTTAAATACAAATAAGTTTAGTTCTGATAAAGCTCCTTTATCTTCTAAAGAATACAAAAAATTAACAAAACAAGAAAGATTTTTATACAATCTAAATAAATAATATTAACTAAAAAACAATAAAAAAATGGCATTTAACGTAACATCAAACTTTTCTGGAAAAGCGGCTGGTTTTTATATTTCAGCAGCTTTAAAAGAAGCAAAATCGTTAGACTTTTTAACTTTGATTGAAAACATCAAATTCAAATCTAACATTCAAAGAATGGCAGGTACTACTGTTGTAAGAGATGCAACTTGTGACTTTACAGACCATGGAACTTTAGCATTAACTGAGAAAGTTCTTGAGCCTAAACAATTACAAATCAACTTAGACTTATGTAAAGATAACTTACTTAAATCTTGGGAAGCTTTACAAATGAGAGCTGGAGCAGGAGCACCACCACCTGTATCATTTGAAGACTATGTAATATCTTACTTAGGTGAGATTATTGCTGATGCGGCTGAAACATCTATCTGGTCTGGTGTAGCTGCTAATAATGGTGAGTTTGCAGGTTTCTTAGGAACAGGTACAGGATACTTATTACCAGGAGTTGACGCTACTGTAATACAGTCTTCTGCTTCAGGTGCTTATACTGCTGCTAACATTATAGCTAACTTACAAACTTTAACTGCTGATATGGCAGCTAACGTTTCTCCTATTTTGAGAAAAGAGGACTTATATATATACATGAATGCTAAGACTTATGCATTCTATATTTCTGCTGTATCTACTTTAGGATATGTAAACGCTTATAACATGAACGGTGACTATGAGCCTGTATTTGAAGGATATAAGATTGCAGTATGTCCAGGAATGGTTGATAATCAGTTAGTAGCTGCTACAAGAAGTAACATGTTTGCAGGAACTGATTTACTTTCTGACACTACAAGAATTGCTTTACTTGATATGGCTGCTTTAGACGGTTCAGACAACATAAGAGTAGTATGTAAATACTCTATGGGTGTTCAAACTGGAGTTGGTGCTGATATTGTAAGACAATCATAATAAACTTAATTAATAGAAGTGGGTGCTTCGGCACTCACTCCTTTAACCTTTAAAACATAAAATAATATGGCATGTAGAACACTTACGAAGGGTAGAGGGCTTGACTGTAACAGAATCAGCGGAGGAATTAAGTTTATATATTTCGCAGTTTATGACCAGGTGACTTCAATACCTACAGCAGATGGTGCAATTACTGATTTAGAAATGGGGACTAATATGTTATATAGATACACAATGCCTTTAGGCGTTGCGAGTCTTACAGACACTATTACAGGTAGTAGAGAAAACGGAACTATTTTCTACACTCCTACAGTAAACATCATGTTAAACAGATTAACAAAAGAAGACCAAAACGAGATAAAGCTTTTAGGTCAAACAAAAGTAATAATATTTGCACAATTAAATCAAACAGTAACAGCTACAGGACACGACGTTATTGTATGTTTAGGTAGTGTAAATGGAATGGAACTTAACGCAGGAACAATGGATTCAGGAGCAGCATTTGGAGATAGAAACGGTTATACTCTAACATTTGACGGTTTAGAGCATCAGCCTTTCCAATTTGTACCAGATTACACGACTAACCCATTTGACAACGCAGGATTCACACTTGGAGGTGTAGATTCTAACTAAAATAATTAGTAGTTTTCATTATATTTCTTGATTGAGGGGTGCTTAGGCACTCCTTTTTCTTTTAATAATACAAATAAAATCAACTTATTTCTATTATATACTAGACGAACTAATTATGATACAAGCAATAACTGAAACAGATTTAATTTTTTATCTACAAACTGAAGACAACCGTATAGATACTTCAGTTGATTCGTCTAAGATTAGATACTTAGTTAAGTTTACAAATGATATGGATAAGTCAGTACAATACGCTTACTCTGACGTTCATTTAGTTTACGACAGATATACTAAGTTTAGTTTTAGTTACAATGCTACTCCTGACGTTTATACAGGTGCAGTAAACTTTAAACCTGCTGGATATTATAAGTATGAGGTGTTTGAAGTTAGTTGGACAGGAGCGGTAGCAATTAGTGCAGGGAATGCACCAATAAATGAAGATGATGTGTTACCTATAGGCGCTACTCATGGTGTGGTACAGGGTTTAGTGACTAAGGGTAAAATGAATGTATCTGAAAAAGATGGAACGCAGCAGGTTCAGTATACACAAAGACAAGAGCCTAGCGGAACAAATTATATATATTACGGACAATAAAAAATTAAAAAATGGCAATAGAAAACGTACAACAACTATTAACTGAGCAATTAGGAAAGAATGCAGGAACTGAAGTGTTTACAGGTGCAGTATCAGGTAAAGATTTTTATGCAGTATACTTCCCTGTACAAAGCGTAGTAAGTGCTATAACTGCTGCAGGAGTAACTAATGCAACAGCTTTACAAACTACACTACCTGCTGGAACAACTTTACTAATGGGTATACAAGCTATGACACTTACTAGCGGTATAGCAATAGGATATAAAGAGTAATGAAGTCACTAAAACTAGGATTAAGTTTAACATCAATGAAGTATGGTGCTTGGTCACCTGCTGATGAAAGTAATTTAGAAGCGTGGTATAAGTACCAAACAGGAATTACTTTAAATGGTTCTGATGTGTCTGCGTGGGCAGATAGTTCTTCTAATAGTTTTAATATGGTACAAGCTACTGCAAGCGAGCAGCCTGCTTACAATTCAGGAGCTATACAGTTTACAGCCGCTGATACTCATAACTTAGGTTCAGCTAGTGATATTACTTTAAGTGGTGCATTTACTGTAGGAATTAAATTAAATCCTGATGTATCTAATGTAACTGTTATAGGTTCTAATACTACGACAAACGAATTCTTTAAAATTAGTACAAGTACAAGTTTAAGATTTAAAACAGATGGTTCTCAAGTTGACATTAGTTTAGATAGCGGTAGTTTTGTTGGAGATAACTATTTAGTAATTACAAGAAATTCGTCTAACTTAATTACGTTATATAAAAATGGAGTAGCGCAAGCAGATACAGAAACATTAGCAGGAACTGCTGATATTAACGCAATAGGGGTAAGAAGAACAGACCTTAATCCTTATGATGGCACTATTAGTGAAATACAAATATATGACACAGAAAGTGCAGCATTAACAGCTAATGTAAACAATTACTTATCAAACTTATAAAATGGAAAATATACTCAGTATAAATTTAGAAACGCAAACTGCTCCTATAATTCAGGAGGTAAGAGGTAGAGATTATATAGAATACGGTACAGATGACTGGAAAAACCTCTACCCTCAGTTTCTTATAGACCTTTACTACAACTCGTCAACCCATGCGGCAGTTATTAATTCTACAGCCGAAATGATTGCAGGAGAAAACTTATTTGTAGAAGATGAAGACACTAATTTAGACGCTTATGTAAAACTTAAAAAGTTTATGCGTCACGCAAATAGTAAAGAAACTTTACATCAAGTAATAAAAAAAGTAGCGTTTGATTTTAAGCTACAGGGGGCATACGCTTTGCATATTGTGTGGAATAGAGAGCGTACACAAATTGCTGAAGTATACCACGTTCCTGTAGAGCGAGTAAGAGCAGGAAAACCGAATGAGTTAGGAAAAATAGATACTTTCTATATTAGTGCTGATTGGAGTAACATAAGAACGCACAAACCTTATCCGATAGCAGCTTTTAATGTTAATGATAGAACATCAGGAAGTCAATTATTATATACAGGTTCTTATAGTCCTAATATGGACATCTACCATACACCTGATTATCTTGCAGGCTGTAACTGGGCATTAGTTGACCAAAAAGTAGCGGAGTTTCATTTAAACAATATTAATAATTCTTTTTCTGGCTCGTACATGTTTGCGTTCAATAATGGAGTTCCAACTCAAGCTGAGCGTTTTCAAATAGAGCAAAGCCTTACTGATAAATTTACGTCTAGTGCAAACGCTGGCAAATTTATACTTTCATTCTCAGACAATCGTGACAGGTCGCCAGAAGTTACTCCTTTAAATACAGCAGACTTAGATAAGCAGTATTTAGCCTTACAAGAACTTTTAGTGCAGAACATTCTGACAGCTCATAGGGTGACGTCTAAGACACTTATGGGTATTGATAGTACTAACGGGTTCTCAAGCAATACAGACGAGCTTATAAACGCTGCAAACTTTTATTTAAATACTGTAGTTAGACCTTTTCAATTAAATATCTTAGACACTTTACAGACTATATTTTCTGTAAACAATATGGACTTAGAAGTTGACTTTGAGCAATTAAAACCTATTACAGTACAGTTTGATAGTAAGACTGTAAGAGAAGTAATGACTCAAGATGAAATAAGAGAATCTTTAGGGTTACAACCTTTAGCAGATGATGAACAGACAGCAGAACAAGAAGTTAAATTAGCTAAAGCAGGAATGATAGACGGTCAGCCTGTTTTTACAACTATTGAAGAAGCAGAGGCTCACGCAAAGACAATTGGCTGTGAAGGTTATCACCAGCATGAACTAGAAGGAGAAACTGTGTATATGGCTTGCACAGGTCACGACGAAGCTACAGAATTAAATAAATGTAACTGCGTAAACTTAGAAAGTGATTATACAGAGTTACAAAATTTTATTACTGAATTTGGAGAAGATATGCCAGAGGACTGGGAATTATTAGATGAAGAAAAAGTAGACGGAGAACACGAAGATTTTGATTTTGAAGCAGAGTTAAATAAAATTGCATCAGAAAAAATACAATTAGCATCAACAGGTAGGGCAAACCCAAACGCTAGAAGTTCACAAGATGGATTAAATAAAGATGGAACTTTTTTTTATAAAGTAAGATACGTTTATACTAAAGATGATTTTTTAAAGCAAGAAGGAGAAACTAGAGATTTTTGCAGAATTATGATGTCAGCAGGGAAAGTATATCGTAAAGAAGACCTTATTAGAATGGGTTCTCAAGCTGTTAATCCAGGTTGGGGGCCTCGTGGTGCAAACACGTACTCAATCTGGTTATGGAAGGGCGGTGGCAACTGTCACCATTACTTCCGCAGGCTCATTTTCCGAGCACCAGCAGCAGATGATGAAGCGGTTTACTATGAAGACAACATAACATCTGACACTTTAATAGGATATACTAAAGCATTGTCAGAAGGTTTTACTGCTGAAAGAAATAACCCTTTAGTAAATAAGCCACCAAAAAGAATGAGAAATAACGGATTTTTAGAACCTAGATAACTATGGCATACGTATTATTTATATCAGAAAGCAAGCTAAAAGATAGCACAGCAATTAACCTTAATGTAGACCCACAAATATTATTGCCTTATGTTTTACAGGCACAGAAAATTTATGTTGAAACAAAGCTGGGTACTAATCTATACAAAAAATTAGAAGATGAGATAATAGCAGGTACTTTAGCAGGTGCTTATAAAACCTTAGTTGATGAGTACATAGGAGATATGTTACCTTCTTGGGCGTTACA
>CXWF01035707.1_pt1 | contig 13835 bp, 15 predicted proteins | sample 468421 | NCBI WGS metagenome assembly CXWF01 (sample SAMEA2620812, study PRJEB7988) | marine metagenome | biome: marine biome (ENVO:00000447); feature: surface water layer (ENVO:00002042); material: "saline water (ENVO:00002010), including plankton (ENVO:xxxxxxxx)" | depth 5 m
AAAAGTGAACTATTGATTAAAATAGGCTCAATGCGACCACCAAATAAATCTTGACCATCTGAATACTCTGGATAACATTCTGAGACTTGTTGTGTGATGACTTCTTGAAACTCCTTTTTCATTCTGACATTTTCAAGTAAAAAGTATTTAGGTTTAATAGCTTTCAGTAATCGCACAAATTCAAAAAACAAAGCAGATCTAGGATCGTCAAATGCCAACTGTTTTCCAGAAAAAGAAAATCCCTGGCAAGGTGAACCTGCCACTATGAGAGTGACATCTTTGTAGTCGTTTGGGTTTAACTTTGTTATATCTCCTACTTGAACAGTATCTGGAAAATTTGCTTGTGTGACTTGTATGCCGTATTTATCTATTTCACTAGCATAATAGGTATCAACTTTTATGCCTAAATTTTTGAGTGCTATCTGGGTGCAACTCATCCCATCAAATAAACTTAAAACTTTCATTCAAATTCTGGCAAATTTTGGTAAAGTGCAGAATAAACATCTTCCTCTGAATATCCAGAAACGATTTGATCTAATGTGTTTAGTGATACACTTATATCTTTTTGCTCATGTATTAGTCTAGAAAAACAAAAACTAATACACCAAACAAGTGTTTCTTGTGGGTCGACACCTCTGATTTTATTCTCTTCAATTAAACTTTCCAAAGATTTTGCTGTCTCTCTCGGATCGGCTCTCTCTCTATGCTTTGACATTTCAATGACTTTCATGTTTTAAATCTAACATATTTAAAAATAATTTACTATATGCGAATTGCTAGATTAAAATTTATGTGTTATCTATAGAAGCAGAGGGTTATGTTGCTAAGGTCCCTCTGATACCTAAGTCCGATCAAGACTTCTATTCAAAGTGTATGGAGAATCTTATACAGAATAGGCAACAAAAAATTAAATACCGTAGTCTTCTGGGTTTTCACCAAAAGCAGCTAACAAAATACTACATTCACTATTTCTCTCTACCGTATCTAAATCAATACCAGTAGATTTTTTTAGGTTATCAGCATACCTGCATGTTAGCTCTTCTGTTGAATCGCAACCAAACTTATAAGCATCCTCAAACGCTTTTTGTCGTGCGCCATCTTCTACAATATTATCGTGATATTCTCTCCACATTCTAGACATTTTATATCCTTAGTTAATAATATATATTACCAACAGTAGACATTTTATACTATTGATGTATAATTTGCAATATAGGAGAAGAACTATGTCAAAAAATACAGACAAAAAAAGTAAACAACCGATAAAAAATACAAACGATTTATCTTTAGTTGAGCAGGCAGAGTATATGGAATACTTAGCTTGGAGCAGTCTACAAGATCTAAAAAAGATAGATACTGACACTAAAAGAAATTTAGTAAAAATTATAAACAATATACCTATCTACAAGGCAAAAAAATAATGGAGAAAAAGCAAATGATTTTACCAGAAACTTTAGAAAAATATGACCATCAAGCATTAGGAGATGCTATCTACTTTACTTCACTAACAAATGAGGAGTACCACAATTCTCCAGGCATATCATCATCTGTGATAAGAAAATTTATGGATTCACAAATACATGCTATGGAAGAAGATGTTCTAGACACACCCGCATTAAAATTTGGAACCGCTGCACATGCTTTGATAGTTGAAGGAGACAAGGCTTTTGCACAAGATATTGCATGTATAGAAGGTTCTCCATATACACAATACAACAAAAATTTAAAAGCAGATTTTGAAGAAAGAGGGATGACAGTCATCACAAAAAAAGATAGAGATGATATTTTTAGAATGAGGGATTTACTAATACCAGAAGCAAAAAAACTTTTACAACCAAGTGAAAACGAATATCCAAGCATTTTTAACTATCCTTATGAAAGATCAATATATTGGTTTGAAAACGATCTTCTGCTGAAAGTAAAATCTGACATTCTAAGATACCCCTTAGAAAATGCTTATGCAGAAAATAAAATAATTTTAGTAGATTACAAAACTACACAAAGCTGTGAGCCAAGTTCTTTCTTGTCCTCTGTAAAAAGATATAAATATGATTTACAAGCAGCTTGGTATAGAAGAGGTTTTGAGAAAGCTGGTTTTGAAGTCCTTGACTTTTATTTTGTAGCACAAGAAAAGAAACATCCTTATGCATCAAAAATATTTAAAATGAAAAAAGAAGATATGGATAAGGGTTGGGAAGTCTTAGAAAAAAATCTACAAGACTATGCAAAAGTTTTAGATGGAGAAAGACCAACAGTATATAACACACCAAATATAGTTGAGTTAAGTTTGTCTGATGAAGAATAAAAAGAACATTTTATTAATAACTGCATTTTCATTATTTATGTTTGCCGTAATAGTGAGCAAATATTTTTTATGGGGATGCATAATAATTTGTGGAGATTGGTATGATGAATAGGAGAATATATGTCAATAGATAAAATAACCCCAAAACAATGGGATGAAGCGAATAAAATAATTAATGATATTGGTCCAGGCAAGACTGAAGACCAAGAAGATATGGTTAATAAACCACCACACTATAATCAAGGCACATTAGAGGCAATAGATTATATTAAACAACAATTAGGTCCTTTGGGTTACAGGTCATACTTAGAGGGAACTGCAATAAAATATCTTCATAGGTTTAAATACAAAACATCTAACATACAAGATTTAGAAAAATGTGTTTGGTATATTAGAAGATTAATTAACGAACTAGAAAATATGTAGCCATGAATATCGATCCACTAAGCGTTATTGGAGTCTTAATGTTAATTTGGGTTATTTATGGTTCACAAGACGATGGAGAATAATGCAAGAAATAGTTAAAGATTTTGGTGATGTAAAGGTTAGAAGAGCATGTGTAGTTCATACTCAAAAAGGCTATAGAGTTGATCTTTATGAAAAGATGAATTTTATTCGATCTGTTGACCTAAAAGAATACAACAAATTATATGCAGAAAGTCTTGCAGAAAACTGGATTAACAATCTAATTAAGGAATAAAAAAAGGGGAGTTTAAAAAACCCCCCAACCATTCGGGAGAGAACTAATGAATGATATACCTCATTCTATCCCAAAATGCAAATAAAAAAAAGGGGAGATTGCTCTCCCCTAAATACTTATAATTTTACTTATAAGGTTGGTTTGGCTTTTGCCGTAGGTTCTCCAGAACTTTGTCCTGCAGATGACTCTGGATGAACAAAAGATCTAACTCTTGTTTTAGTAACCTCTATGGTTTCACCAAACTCGTTTTTAAAAGAATCTTGCTCGTTAGAAACTCTAATATTTAGATGTTTGTTAACGAAATCTCCATACGCATTAGGAAATTGTTTAAATCCTACTGCCTTACATAATGAGGTAAATTGCTCATTAGAGATTCTTTTAGCGTCTGCATTAGCTGACCACAAAGAAAAATATTCTGTGTGCTCCCTAAATGCTCCGTTTTGTAGTTCAAAAATTACTCTTACAGACCAGTTATCACTACTCTTAGATTGATACTTTTCGCAAGATATAATTTTTGCCTCATATTCACCTGGTGGTGCGACATCTTTTGTTGGCTCTCCACTTGTTTCAAGCCAATCAACATTATCAAAATCACTCATTTACATCCTCCTGTTTTAATGCTTCTTGAGTTTTAAAACCTAGCTTTTTGATTATGCTAGTTAAACAAGGCTCTTCAAAAGGATCTAGTTTTCCAGACCTATCTTTTGCAGTATACCCTTGACCAATTTCTGTTTGTAACCATCTGTTTTTTACATTTTTACCGTCATCATCTTGTTCTTCAATGACACGCAAAGCAAGAACTTCATCAAAAAAGTAAGTAATAGATTGACCTAGTTTTGTTCCAACCATTTTTGGTTCATACAATAGGACATTATCTACATTTTGCTTTTCCATTTTAGAAACAAAGACAACATGCATATGTAAATCTCTATATGCTCTCATAACATTAGTTACTGATTCTTGCACATTACCATATGCCATCCTTGGATCTTTATGTTTTGCCTTTTCATAATTAAGCAAAATTTCAGACATTTCAGATATAGAATCTAAACAGACAGTATCGTAGTTAAGTTCACCAGATTTTAATGCATCATGTATCTGCATTATTTCTTGTGCTTCTTTTACTTCGATTGCATCAACATTTTGACGATCTCTAATAGAAAGCAAACCACTTTCCATACTTATCATCAAAACTTTACCAGGAGCAGTTGCACATGCAGTAGTTTTACCTGCACCCGCAGCTCCGTATATTAGGATTTTTGCACCTTGATCTTCTACTAAATCAGATGGTGCAACTATGCGATTTTTTAAATCACTCATAATAGTTTCTCCAAAGTTGTTGAAAAATTATATAACATATATTACTATTTGTAAATTAATTAAGGAGAAACTATGAGTAATAAATTAACTTGGTTAGCCAACTACTATTACCGACAACTAATTTTATCTAATAAACATTTAGAAACTTTAAATAAAATAAACGTAAAACCAGAATTTACGGAAAGAGAAAAAAGTATGCAAAGGTATACTTTAAAACAATATATTGAATTTATAGGAATGCCAGAGGCTGCAAACTTATTTGGTTGTTCAGAGGCATCTATCAAAGCCTGGAGATATGGCTATAGACAACCATCAATAAATCAAGCGAAAAAAATAATACAATCATCTGACGGTAAGTTAGACTTTGAATCCATATACGGTAATTTAGATAGCTCAACCTCAGATAGTGTTCAATCTCAACCTAACAGATAATGAAACACCATTAGACTTAGCTACCACATATTATGATGAGGGGCTTTCGGTTGTTCCATTATATAGAAACAATAAAAAACCACCTGCTTTCTTAGGGGGTTGGCATCAATATAAAACTGAAAGACCAAAAAGAGAACTGGTAGAGTCTTGGTTTAAAGGCAGAGACGATCTAGTAGTAGCTTTAATATGTGGTGAGTTTTTAGTCGTAGATGCTGACACACCAGAAGCTATGACTTGGGTAGAAAACAATTTACCTACTACCCCATTTCGTGTCGTTACTGGTAAGGGTATGCACTTTTACTATAACAATCCACAAAATTTTACAACATTTGCTACCAAAAGATTAAATGAAACTCCATTAGAAAGACATATAGATATTAGAGGAGAAGGTGGTTTAATTATTGCCCCTTACAACAAACATGCTACTGGCAGAATATACAAACCAAACATCATACCAGAATGGGACATACACGATTATAGTGATTTACCAGACTTTACTGAAAAAGAATGGATTCAAATAACTGGTAATGGTAAAAATAATGGACACCAAGTTACTGCACCAATATCTTTAGATGGAGTAAACGAAGGTTCAAGAAACGATCAAGCTGCAAGACTCGCAGGATATTTAATATCAAAAAATATTAACCTTGATTTTTGTAAGTTTTTTTTACAGTCTTGGAACACACAAAATACACCACCCTTACCTAACAACGAAGTTTTATCTGTAGTAGACAATGTGAAAAGAACTCATGACAGAAAAAACCAAAGAGCACCTTTATTTGTAAATGCTTCTGAAAAGATTGATCCACCTAAAGATTTGTTCAATCCACCAGGCATACTAAAAGAAATGTATAGATTCTGTGAAGAAATGGCAAAAGTATCACAACCAGAATTATCTATAGTTGCAAGTTTATCTTTAGCAAGTGTTTGTTGTGGCAGATTATATAGAACTAATATGAATAATTTTTCATCACTATACTTTATGGGGATAGCAAAGTCTGGACAAGGTAAAGAAAATATAAAAAGTTTTGTTGAGGCTATTTTAAATATGTCTGAGCACTCTGAGTTAATAGTTGGTGATGGTTATACTTCATCTGGAGCAGTACACTCTATATTAAGGTATAGACCTACACAAATAACAATAATGGATGAGTTTGGTAAAAGATTAGAGAATATAAGTGCTCAACAAAATACAAATAGAGAGGACGGTATTCAAACCTTGATGGAGGCTTGGGGTCGTTGTCATGGGACACTAAGACCAGATAATTACTCTTTAATGAATGTTCCAGATCAATATAAAGAACAAGCTATGAACAGAGTTACACACAAACCAGCTATTACATTAGTAGGTATGTCTGTACCACAAAATTTTTATAAAGCATTAAACTCTGGTCGTATTGCTGATGGTTTTTTAAATAGGTTTTTAATAATAGAAAGTAAGGAGCCTAGAAAAATACAAAGACTAAAAAAATACATAAGACCACCTTTAACTTTAGTGAACTGGGTCAATCAAATTAGAAAGCCATCAACAGAATTTGGAGCCGTAGGTGAGAATAATGCAGAGTTAGATGTTGAACAAAAAATTATTAGTTTTTCACCAGAAGCAGAAACATTACTGGAGAGCTTTGCAGAAGAGATAGTAAAAAGACAAAATGCTTTAGAGAAAGACAATTTAGAACCGTTATTATCTAGAACTAGAGAAAAAGCTATGCGCTTATCATTATCTTGTGCATTAGCAGAAAACCCTAAAAATACAGTAATATCAGCAGATGTGACAAAATGGTGTATAGATTATGTCAGATACTATGACTTATTATTTATAGAGGCTTGTAAAGATAAAGTTGCCTCATCAGCTACTGAATCAAAAATAAAAAATGTTCTATCGTTCATTAGGTCTAGAGGAGAAGAGGGTATTAGTAAAAGAGAAGTAGACAGACATGAATTATTTAGAAGTATGAAATCTTATGAGGTAAAAGAAATAATAGATAGACTTAAAAATGCAGGAGAAATACAAGAAATAGATATTAGAGTGGGGGGTAAAGGTAGACCTACAAAAAGATTTGTAGCTGTAGATCCAAACTATTATGAAGATTAATAAAAAAGCCATGAAAGAAGCAATATTCGATACTGCTTTAGGTTTGCCTATAAATTGGTTTTTTGCATATATAACTATAGTTGTGTTAATGTTGTTTGGTGTAAATAGTGCTTTTTATATATCAGTAGCACAAGTGGTAGTTTTGACTATCCTAGCTTTGATAAGAAAGTATTTGGTGAGAATATACTTTAGGGAAGGAGAAGACTATGAGGACACCAAGTCTTGAGACTAGAGAAGATCAAAAACGAGAGGAGAGGGTTGCTGGATTTTTGGAGGGAGCCTGGAATGTCACATGTCACAAATTACCTACATCATATAGCTTAGATTACTGGATAGAGTCCAAAGAAAAATGTTATTGGTGTGAAGTCAAATGCCGTACTTTTGCATCAGACAAGTATGATACTTTTATATTGTCAGTTAACAAACTTAGAAAGGGTGCATCATATACAAGATCGACTGGCATACCCTTTATTGTTGTTTATGCTATGACGGATGGTTTGTTTTATCATGAATGGGATGATAAGCATGAATATGATATTCGTATGAACATATCTCCAGAGGCTAAATATGATGACGATAATGAACCTTATGCACACATACCAAGAGATATGATAAAATGTATTACAGACAAACCTTTAGGTATGGATAGAAACGAGATAGGTTTTTGATGGGACAAATTACAGAATCAGTAATCGGTGTTGCAGACAAAGTTTTAAGTAAATTCGTTACAGATAAAAATTTAAAACTAAGATTAGAGCACGAACTTAAAACAGAATTACATAAAGCTAATCTAGCACAAATAGAAGTAAACAAAGAACAAGCAAAGCATTCATCAATATTTGTATCTGGAGCCAGACCTGCAATTATGTGGGTAGCTTGTTTTGGTTTGTTGTGGTCATATTTTTTAGCACCTATATTAAATTGGATAATTATTGTAAGTGGTAGCCAAGTGCCTTTACCAGAAATACAGACTGAAGGATTGCTTACCCTTACCTTGTCACTTCTAGGATTAGGTGGTATGAGGACTTATGAAAAAATGAAAGGTGTTGCTAGGAATAGTATGAATGAATAAAATTGGGTGGCGGTTGTTCCATAATATCCATGTTCCATTTTGCTAGAAGATCGTCACCCTCTTATTTCCTTTGTAAATGCTTTTGTCAATATTTTTTGATCTAGAGTATGGGTTTTAAAAAAGTTTTCGTTAAACTAACGGTGAAGAGCCGAGAAGATAATCTGACCTAATTTGTGGGTCTTTTGCTAGTTCAGAGCCTCTTATTGGTGATATTTCTGGTAATTCTATCGAGGCTGTTGGTACATCCCTAATTAATTCTTTACCTCGTCTTTCTAAGTCTGGTAAAACTGCACCAGCTTCGTCTATTAATTGTTCATCAAGATCTGTGCCTTCTAATTGTTTTTTTAGTTCTTCTTCTACATAATCATTTACATCACCAGCAAGACTTGCTATACCTCTAACTGCTGATAGTCTGAACGCTCTATCAAAATATTCTAGAACCTCTACTACTGATGATTTATCTGTTTTAGCCATAGCTTTTAAAAATCTAGGACTCATAAAAACTCTTCTCAAAACTTCAGCACCAACTATAGTAGGCCACAAAGCTGGATTATATGCATTAATAGCTATAGCAGCAGCAATAAGTGTACCAGATGTTCCACCAGTTCCTCTTTCTCCTTTAGTCATGACATCCAATGCCCTAGAGTAATCTCTAAGTCCTTGTTGTATTTCTTTGCCAAACATAGCTTCCAAAGTTTCATCACCATAACTGTCTAATGTTGTTTTAAATTTGTTTGCATTTAATATTTTTGTAATATCTGCTGATTTGGTCGGTCCATCAAAGTCAATAGCTTTTCGTAGAAGTCTAGTCATAGCATTAGCTTGAAGAGCTTTGAAATCATCTGAACCCTCGCCTAATGCCTGTCTTATTACTTTGATGTTAGAAGAGCCTTGTGGTGTAAATATTTTACCAATCAATTCTTCATTTGTTGCTTCTGGCAACTTGTTTAAAATTAAATTAGCTTCAAACTTTTGTTTTTCTGCGGATGCTTCTGCCAGATCAGATAACCCTCGTAAAAATTGTTGTCCAGGTTGTGTTGCACCTAAACCTACGACTTCTTGTCCCTCTCTTGGTTTATTAAATTGTAAAATTAATTTTTCAACTTCATCTGCTTTGACTTTTGGGCCTAATTTATTTAATTGTTCTATGGTTCTTATAAAATTATCTGAGTTTTGACCAAACACTATGGATGCTTTATTAGGAAACTTTTTATAAAATTTTGATATTTCATTTGCAAATACATCAAATCGCATAACATCTGTGCCAAAACTTGTAGCCTCTCTATAAGCATCATTTAGAATTCTTTGTGTAATATATTTTTTTACCTCATTACTTTTGTTTGTTCTACCTTTTACGAGGGTGCCATAGTTGTCATAGTTATCTAGAGCATCAAAAAAAGCTCTTAAATCGGCACTATCCCCATCTAAAATAAGATTTTTATAAATATTTTCTGGGTCGTAGGCACCAAAAGCTGCTTCATTTTGTGCTTTAACTATACGTTGTTTATCAAAAGGTTTTAGCACCTTTGCCGCAAATTCATTTGCCTCTACTAAATCTTCTACTCCTTTTTTCACTCTAGCAGAATCAACATCAAACAATTCTCTGACTGCTGCGAGTCGGCTTACTGCATCTGTTCTTTGCTTAAATCCTTTACTTAGACCTTTAACTGCTGTTAGTCTTGGATCAGCAAAAGCCTTAAATATATCTTGGTAATCTGTTTTCATATTGTGCATGATTTTGGTCATAGTGTTTGTTTGTGTAAAAGATTTGACTTCTTCAGCAATAGTGCTTAACTCTCTTCGTAAGTTTTCCAAACTGAATGGCAAAATTTCCATGTCAGCAAAATTTTCTAGGGTCACCCCAACCCTTTGATTTGCAGGAGTCAACTCTAGGAAATTTTTATAAGCATTATCAAATGCAGGACCCTCATCTCCAAAATAATCTCTAATTGTTTTGAGTGGTCTGCCTGCGTCTGCAAATGCTTGTACCTCATCTGGCGTTGCTTGTGTAATGTTTAAAGCTCTTCGTCTTAGTCTATTGTTTATTTGTTCTAAATATGCAATGGGAGCAGTTTTTAATTTAGCAACTTCACCTAATTCTGGTCTAACTGCAAGTTGTGGTTCTTTTGCACCATACCTTGACAGCATACCTTTTGTTTTTTGAAAAAATACATCAGCCAATTCTCCTAATTTAATAGCAGTAATTGGATCTTCTAATTGAAAAAAAATGTCATCGACATTTGTATATTTTATTTGCATAGCGTTAGTTACACCGTCTCTAGCCTCTTGCAAAGCACCTCTAATTAAGGCACCGCCTTCTAGATTGCCACCCGGACCATATTGAATACCCTCATCTACCATAGCGTCCATAGTATCGTCAATTAATTTTTCTAGTTTGTTTATGACTTTACCTTCTTGGCTACTTAATTCTGTTTTCATCTCAGCTATCTTTCTGGCTACTGCTCCTCTTTCACGAGCAGATACCCCTAACTCTCTAAACCTTTTTAGAAATTCTTTAAGTTTTACTTGTTGCATGTTGACTAGCCCTAAATCTTCATACAGAGATGCCATACCTCTAAGAGCAAATTTTACGTTTGGCAGATTTCTAGCATTACCTAATATCTCCTCAGTCATAGCTTGGGCTCTACCCGGTAACGGTCTTTCAAATGCTTTCTGTGACGGTAGAAGACCTTCTTTAAATTTTCTTATCCTAACACCTTGAATAGGTTCTGTAGTTGCTCTCTTTAATTCAGCGTCTGTAGCTTCTCTACCCAAAACCCTATTTAACTTCATAACATCTATTGGGTTATATTGTTGTATCATAGCTCTTTGTAAATGTAGATCATCAAAAGGAGCTTTTTTACCTAACATAATTTGATAACCAGTTCCTAAGATTTCACCTACGGCTTGACCAGTACCTCCCAAAGCAAACTCAAACCCTAATAATTGTGCAATATCTTTAGCATCTTGTTCTTGAAAACCTTCTAATGCATCAACGACTTCTTCACCTGCTTTACCCCCCGCAGTTCCTATGCCAGCTGCAATCGTTCTTTGATAACGAGGTCCAAAAACTTTTTGATATTTAGCTAGAGTTTTAAGTAATCTTCCTTGAGGGGCCAATGCTGCGATAGCGCCAAATATAGGTCCAGCAGCACCAGAAAAATCTGCAATATCACGAATACCAAAACTGTTCTCGTCTATCACTAAATTCTTCTCTACAGTTTCACCATTTTCTAAGGTAATGAAACTTGGTTTGATGCCTAGTGATCTTTGTCCATCTGGTGTCAAAGCCATTTGACCACGACTGTTATATAAAAAACCACTATCTCCTACATAATTTGTAGCAACTTTTTCTCTTTCTTCAAAGGTTTCTGCTCGTCCTAATCTTTGTCTGAAAAAGGCATCTTGAACACCAGTTTCATAATCGAATAAGACATCATCTAGATATGATTGTCCAGCTTGTTTAACTAATTGTGTATTTATATCTCTACGAACTTTTTCTCTAGCTGTAGACTCATCTGGTGCATCTACTAAGACACTTTCACCAGAATCTCCAACGGTAACTCTGTATCTAGGCATTATTCGTCCTCTTCGTCATCTGCGACTTGTGTGACTGTGCCTGGTGTTGCTAATGGTATTTCTGTAACTCCTTGATTTCTTGTTCCACCATCATCTGGGTCATAATTTAAATTTGCAACAAAATCTTTGGCAGATTGTTCGTCATTAAGAATGACTAATTGTTGCACAATATCTGAGTTTAGTTTTTGTACCAAACTTGGTTGTCTAACATTAGCAAAATATCTTAGATTTGCTACTGTACTTCCACCAGTAGCACTCAAATCTTCTGTTAATCTATCTCTTATATTTCTAAGCTGTGCTAAAAGAGCACCTTGTGATGTAAATGCATTAAGGTCACCAAATATTTGTGCGACTATTTCTCTATCCAAGTTTGATATAGTTCTACCAGACTCTCCTAACAGATTTTTTACCTCTTCATTTCTAAGCGCCCTAACAATTAAATCCACCCTAGTTCGTGCAGGTAGATCCTCAAATTTTGTTGCACCCGCACCACCAAGAGCTTTTGCTTGTTCTATAAAGTTTGCAATAGCACCTTTCGCACCAAAAGCCTCTTTTGCAGCAGGCTCACTCTCTAATAAATTTATTGTGTAATTCAATCTGGCTAAGTTTCTTTCACTAGATTTGAAATTCTTAATATTAGTATTTAAAGACTCTTCCATCTCACTTACTGATTCAGCTAATTTATAATCCATAGGTTCTGTTTGAATGCCTTTAGCAGCTCTTATAGCTGCATTAACACCAGCTTGTCCAACACTACCAGTTTTGCCAGCTTCTTCAGCAAAAAGTTTAAGAAAATTTAAAAATTGCGGACTACTTAAAAAAGCAGATCTTGATGGTCTAGGTATTTTTACTTCAGATTTAGTTTTGTCGTCTTTTTCTCTAATACTATAGCTGACACCTCTGTATTCAAAAGATGTGGCTGACTCACCCAAAACTCTTTTTGCTTCCTCTCTTGCCTCTTCAACAGTATTAAAAGCATCAAAAGGTCCACCTAGTTTAGTATCTAAATCACCAACATTAACACCTTGTGCTTTTAACTCTTTAATCTTTGCTCTAGCTAAATCTTTTTGTTTTTGTGAGGCATTTGGATCATTTAATATTTTTTCTAATGCTAAGATTTGGTTATCTGGGGTAACATCTTCTAAAAATTCTTTAGTTTCTATATCAGAAATAGCAGAACCAATTACAGCAGGCGCAGTAAAACCATATGTTAGTGCTTGTGCGGGTTGTATTTGGAATGGTATTTTACCAGTTACTCCCTTACCAAAACCCTGAAAAAAAGGTAGTTGTGACCCAGGTGGTGTTTTGCCAATTATTTCAGCAAATTTATTTTCTGGAATAAATTGTGTCTTTGGATCAAAGTTTTTGTTATTTATAATAGCTTGGCCTTGTGGACTATTAACATCATATGTTTTAGGAGCATCTTTTTTTGGCTTACCTAACGGAGTTTTAAAAGATTTTGTTACATCTTTTTTAGCAATAACTCTACCAGATTGTGTAACAACTGGAGAGAGCAAACGCCCCGCACCACTTACCAAAGACCCCACACCTTTACCTATTGCCTCAAATCTTTTACCAAAAAATGGAATACTACCTGCAACGGCAGCGGCACCAGTAATACCAGCTCCAAGTCCTGTTACCAAATCTCCAAACTGTTGTCTTTCTCCTACTCTAGCAGCTTCGACAGGATCTCCAGTAGGTGATAATGTTAAATCTATAGGTTTTTTACTTATTTCATTACCTGATACATCCCTTCGCACTACAAAAAATTGTTCTTTGCCATCTACACCAACTTGTCTTTCTATATTTTCGGTACCAGCTGGAGTTGGAACATTAAATCCTCTAGTAACAGGCTTACTTGTAATAACATTTGCAGGACCACCTTCTTGAAACATTCTTCTTTTAAAGACATTCACTATTATTACCCCTGCGGTTGTTGTTGTTGTTGATAAGGATTTTTAAATGATGTATAAGCTCCAAGACCAGCTGCTAATCCACCAGCTACTGGATCTCTTGGTAATCTATATTGTGTGTCAACTCTTTGGAAACCACCAGTAAATTTAGGCAGTAACGCACCAGCAGCACCTAATACTTTTAACGGTCTATCTAACGCATCTTGTTGTTGTTTGAATTGTGCTGATAGCCTGTCTTGTGCTATACGTCTTTGCTGACCACCCAAATTCATAAGTTCAGACCTTTCTAATTGACCTAGAGCTTGTTGCTCACGACCAAGTGCCCCAAAGTCTTTACCTAGACCTACAAGTGATCTTGTAATATCTCTACTTAAATCTGTTTTTCGACCACCTAATCCTAGTAAATCACTTGCTAATGT
>CXWF01016574.1_pt1 | contig 13828 bp, 10 predicted proteins | sample 468421 | NCBI WGS metagenome assembly CXWF01 (sample SAMEA2620812, study PRJEB7988) | marine metagenome | biome: marine biome (ENVO:00000447); feature: surface water layer (ENVO:00002042); material: "saline water (ENVO:00002010), including plankton (ENVO:xxxxxxxx)" | depth 5 m
ACAGGCGCGACCCCGTCGCGCGTATCGGCGCTGCGCGCCGGTGACAGCGGGGTCCAGGCGGTGTCGGCGGGCAGGATGAGTGACGCGACGCGACCATTGAGCGAGCGTGCCGCCGCGATGGCCGCCGCCCCGTCCGTTGCCACGGCATCGGCGTTGGGCGAGGTGCGCACCCAGTCGCTGAAGGGTCGCGCGGCGCCCTCGATATCGGAAGTCAGGGGTGCGTCGAGTTGCCGGTGACCCGTTGCGTGATCGCCGATCACATTGACCACCGCGGACTGCGCGCGTTTGGCGTTGTGCAGGTTTGACAACCCGTTGGCGAGACCCGGACCGAGGTGAAGGAGCGTCGCCGCAGGCCGCCCGGTCATGCGCGCATAGCCGTCCGCCGCGCCGGTCGCCACGCCCTCGAACAAGCACAACACGCAGCGCATCTCGGGCACCCTGTCGAGCGCCGAGACGAAATGCATCTCCGAGGTGCCCGGATTGGCGAAACAGGTATCGACCCCGCCCGCCACCAAGGTCCGCACGAGGCTTTCAGCACCCATCATTCCGGTCGACATCTCTTCTTCGGCCATCGCATACACCTTTCCCGTTCGCGCCCGCGCAGCCTCGCCGAAGGAACCCTGGGCGGCAAGAGGGACACGTCAGGATAGTGTCCATAATCAGGAGCTTGATTAAGCCACTCGCGCGATGTGTTTGGGCTGTCAGGCACAACGTGCGGAACCGCTTGCCCCTTGCACCGTCGTCGGCCCGCAGGTTTAACGCCGGGATCGCCCAAAGGATCGTTTCGCATGACCAAGACCCGTGGATTTCTCTATTACGCAGACACACCGCATTTCATTGCGCAGGCCGAACGGTCGGTCGCATCTCTGCGCGCGATCACTCCGGAAGCCCATGTCACGCTCGCGACGACGCTGGCGGACCCGCCGGCAGAAGGGTTCGACGCAATCCAGCGGATCGAAATTGCGCCAGACGACCACACCCGCATCGGCAAAATCCGCGCCGTCACGACAGCACCGTACGATAAGGTCATCTATGTCGATTCCGATACGATCTTCGCGGGTGACGTGACCTCGGTTTTCGACGCGCTCGAGGATTTCGGTCTTGCCGCCTGCCATACCCCGTTCCGGCGTTATCCGCTCGAAACATGGGATCTGGCCCTTCCCGAATGTTTCACAGGCCTGAATGCAGGTTTCATCGGCTTGAACCTCACCGATCCCGCGACCCGGAGCTTCCTTTCCGCCTGGGAAGATAGCTATCGCGAAACCATTGCAGTCTCGACCCAGGACCAGCCGTCGTTCAATCGGCTCCTCTACCGGTCCGACGTCCGGTTTCTCATCCTGCCGCCGGAGTACAATTTCCGCGCCGAGTTCTCGCATCAGTCCAAGGGCGCGGGGATGGGTGTGAAGGTGATCCACTCGCACAATGTCAACGAGGCATCCGCAGACCAGCAGGCTCATCTGGTGCGCCTCCTGTCAGATGAGCGGTTCGCGACCTACATGCGTCGGGGCGACGAATACCATGTCCAGTTTACCAAGCTGCCTTCAGTCACCGCAGCCGGGTTCGTCGCGTCGAGCTTCCCGGACGCGGCATTGCGGCCTGCTCTACGGGCCGCTCATGTGTGGCAAGCCAAGGCGGAGACGCGCGACCTGAGGCAGGAGGCGCTGGAGCATGTCGCCGGAAATGCCAAGCCTCTGCGGGTGCTCCAGATAGGTGCGCCGATTGATGTGATCGACGGACTCCTCTTGCGAAACGGCGTTGAGGGCGCGATCTGTGTGACCGACTGGCCCGCCGTCAAGCGGATGCGTGAAATGCTCGCTGGGCGCGCTGGCATCCGGTTGGTCGAGGCTGGCTTTGCGCAAACCGCGGGCGGGGTCGCGGTTCATCGCCCGCGCAGCGAAGTGCCGCCCGAAGACCGCCTCGATCGACCGACGGCCCGGGACCTCCTCCAATACCTGCTCCCGTCCCGCGCCGCTGCGATGGTGCGAACGACGCGCCCTGCCCTGCCTTGGGCCGAACTCGTCGAGGCGTCGGGCATCCCATCGCCAGTGGTCGTCGCGCTTGCGACACAAGGCGAGGATTCCGAGATCGTATCCGCCTGTCTCGCCGCCATCGACGCAGGCACATTCTCGGCGCCTGCGCTGTTCCAGATTCAAGGTTGGCGGTCACGCCCGGCCCGGCTGGGCGCCATGCGGCGTGAGCTGCGCGCGGCTGGGTATTGGGTCGTTTCGGACGGGCCCAAAGGCACTACAGCAATCCGGCCAGACGCCGTTTCACGCCCTGGACCCTGAACACTCCTCTCAACTCGCAAAAAATATCGCGCTAGCCACCACGCGACCACGTTGCGCCGGTTCTGAGGGCGCCGGGAAACATTGCCAGCGCGGTCAGAAGGGGCATCCGGAGTGCCTGCCGCTCCAGCATCACTTCGAACGCGCGGGCGACCGCGATCTGGCGTCCATACCTGCGCCGGAGCCGGTCGCGATAAGTACTTTGAGGTGCACCCTCGATAAGGCACTCCGCAAGACACCGCGCCGTGCCGAGGGCCAGCGACATACCTTCACCGGTCAATGACGGCGTCACGATGGCCTGATCCCCGACGCGCCAGAGACCCGGCGCATCCGACGGCGCGTTCCACAGGCGGAAGCCGTAGGGCACGCCACTCACCATCAAGGGACGGTCAAAGACACGATCCGCACCGGCAAGCCGCTCTGAGAGCGACCCTACAGATGTACGCAACCAGTCAAGATAGGTGGCCGGCGTCAAACCTTCGCGGCGCCAGACTTCGGTCTCCATCGCGATGCTCAGGTTGGCGACGCCGTCCGCGACCGGCATGAGGCCGGCATAGCCGCCGGGAAAGAAATGCAATTCGACCGCCTTTCCCATCTCGGCGAAAGGCTCCGGCGCAAGACGCAGGTGTTCCTTGATCCCGATCTTGGCGTCCTTCTGGTTCGCGACCGACCGCCGCACCACGCCGCGCACCTCGTGCTTTCCAGTCGCGACGACCACATCATCTGCCGCGATGTGGCCTCCACCATTGAGCGTCACGTTCCGCCGCGCGATTTCAGTGGCACGAACGCCCAGTCGCACGTCCACGCCAGTCTCGGCCGCGACCCCCCGCAGTTTTTCGTCCAGGATCGTTCGGGACAAGCCGCTTGCCTGAAAAGGCAGTCGGGCATCGGCGCTGCGGCGACCTGCAAACAATCGCATCTGCCCGATGGCTTGCGCGCCCAGGGCAGTAAGGTCGATGCCAAGCCCGGCAAGTTCGCGGCAGGCCATCGGTCCGAGGAATTCCCCGCAAACCTTGCTGGTTGGCGTCCGGTCCCGCTCCAACAGTACGACGGCGCGGCCGGCTTGCGCGAGGTGCGTCGCCGTCGCGGCCCCCGCCAGACCTCCTCCGATGACGACGATCCCGGCGATGGCTATCCCCTTTCGGTGATCCGGCCGAAGCCAAAACGGAACGGAAACCACCATCTGAGCGTGAGAGTCCGTTCCGGCACGCCCGCGGCCTCCGCGACCCTCCGCAAATCCTCGCGGATGAAGGCGCGGCGCACCGAGACGGGACCATCGTTGCGCACGAACCGGTGGACCGGCCAAAACGCGAAGATGAGCGTGAGGCCCCAGGCCGAAATCCAGTGCCGGTGCAGATCGTTGATGAACCATCCGACCCGGCAGTTGCGATCGAGCCAACGCACGAAACCGACGAGTTCCTCGTCGCCGAGGTGGTGCGCGAAAAGCGAGCTGATGACGATGTCGGGGCGATGGTCTTCGGGTATGTCGAAGAGGTTTACGGCCTCCCAGCGGATCGTCGACGCCGGGTCCGTCGCGGCCTGCGCGATGCGTATGGTCTTGGGGTTCAGGTCAATGCCCAAAAGGTCAGTCTCGATCCCGCGCGCCTTGCCCCAGCGTTCCACACGCCGCAGCATGTCACCGTAGCCGCAGCCGATGTCGACGATGGACACCCGGTCGCGCCCGATGGTCGCTTGGTCGAGCCAGTGCAAGGTCGGCCTATAGCCTGCGCTGATGACGTTGACGCGGGCGAGGTCACGCAGGCAACGGGCGAGCTCGGCCTCGGGCACATCCTCAATATCCATCAACTCTTCTTCGTGGATGCGCCCCGGCAAGACGAAAGCGCCATCCTTCATTGCGCCGCCTCCGAGAACACCATGCTCTCGACGCTCACCCCCGGCCCAAACCCGATGGCAACGCCGGTGCGGCCCGCGCGCGGCTGCGACAGCATGCGCTGGAGCACAAAAGGCAGCGTGGCTGAGGACATGTTGCCGAAATCGTTGAGCACGCCCCGCGAGCAGGCCACATCGGCCGGCGTCAGAGACAAGCTCGCCTCGACCGCATCGATGATCGTGCGCCCGCCCGGATGGATCGCCCAGAGGTCGATGTCGCGACCTGCGGCGGCGGCCAGCGTCTCGAAATGCCCCGGCAGGTTCTTGAAGATCGTGCGCGGCACCCGGCCGGAAAGCCACATGTCGAACCCGTCGTCGCCGATGTCCCATGTGATATGGTCCCGGCTGTCCGGCAGCATATCCGAGCGGAACGCTTCCAGTTCGAAGCCGGTCGGCTCAGCGCTGACAAGGGCCGCCGCCGCGCCATCGGCAAAGAGCATGAACATCAGCGCAGTCTGAAGCGGCGCGTTCTCCTGAAAATGTAGTCCGCAGAGCTCGACGTTGAGGACAAGCACCTTGGCGGACGGGTCCGAAATCACGATATGCCGCGCGGTCTTGTACCCATTGATGGCAGCGTTGCAGCCCATGAAACCGATCAGCGTGCGCTCGACCGTCGACGGGATGCCATGCGCGTTGACCAGGTGATGATCCAGCCCCGGCGCGGCGAACCCGGTGCAGGTGCAGATGACGAGGTGCGTCAACCCTTCGGCCCAGCCGCCCCCAGCCCGTTTGGCGAGGTCTGCAAGCGCGCGATCCACCAGAAGCGGCGCTTCCCGCGAATAACGCTTCATCCGCTCGCCCGTCGTCGGGAAGGCGCCCGGACGATAGAAGCCTTCGGCGTCGTACCTGTCGGTCCAGCGGGACGGGTCGGCCGGTTCCAGCGTCGAATACCGGTGCGTGATCCCCGCCCGCTTTGCCATCTTGGCGAAGCTGCGCCGCTCGGTCTCGGACGGCAGGAAGTATGGCGCGATTTCGAGATAGGGCGCATGCACGTCATGCACCGGAACCGCCGTTCCAATCTCGTTCAGATAAGCTGGCATTTCGCCCTCGATTTCTGTGTGCCCTGTGTGATCCGCGCCGGACCAGTTTGAGCGTTCATGGTTCCGCCGACAGGACGAGGCAGACATTCTGCCCGCCGAACCCGAAGGAATTGCTCAGTATATGCGTGACGGGTGCCGCCCGCGCCGCGTTCGGAACGACGTCCAGAAGTATGTCCGGGTCCGGCGTGGTGTAGTTGATCGTAGGCAGAAGCGTCTGCTCGGCCAGCATCAAAAGAGAGGCCGCCGCCTCGATTGCAGCAGCCGCACTCAGCGTATGACCGGTCATGGACTTGAGCGAAGAGACCGGCAGATTTTCGGCGCTTTCGCCGAAGACGTTGCGAATGCCGAGGCATTCCACGCGATCGTTCTCGCCTGTCGCGGTGCCATGGGCGTTGACGTAGCTGATATCCTCCGGCGCGAGCCCCGCATCCAGAATGGCGGCCCCCATCGCCACGCCCACCGGTCCGGCATCGGGGCGTTGGCGGATACGGTGGTAGGCGTCCAACCGTTCTCCGATGCCCCTGACATAGCCCAGGACCCGCGCCCCGCGCGCATGCGCGACCTCTGCCCGCTCGAGGACGAGCGCCCCTGCCCCTTCCCCCGGTACGAACCCGTCGCGGGTCTTGTCGAAGGGTCGCGACGCGGTCTCGGGGCTGTCGTTGCGCCGCGACAGGGCTGCGAGCAGACCGAACCGCAGGAGCATCTCGGGGCTGACCGACGCATCCGCCCCGAGTACGAGCGCGCGGTCGACCTCGCCGCGCCGGATCGCCTCCACCCCCATCTGGATGGCCGTCGCACCGGAGGAACAGGCCGTCGTAATCGTCACGGGGCGACCTGACGGGCGCAGGCGTTCGGCGAGCGCTCGTGTCGTGCCGTCAAACCGCACCGTGTCGCGGAGCGCCCTTTGGCCGGGATCGCGCGCCACGCGGATAAGGTCGGCATAGTCACCCGCCCCCTCTGGCACCAAACGGTCGAGGGCAATCCGGTCTGACCACTCCATCTGGATCGGCGGAATGCCGACGACGAGCTTTCCGGGGAAGGGATCGGTGGTGTCGTGTCCGGCTTGCTCCAACGCCTCGTCCATCGCGAGAATGGCCAGCGCGGTCGTGCGCTCCGTCGGACGCAACGTCGGGTCCACGATGTCGTCCACCGTTGCCGCAAACTGCGTGGCGAGGCCCTCGGTCGGAAACCGCGTGACGGACGCGGCCCCTGACCGACCGTCGTGCAGCGCGTCCCAGTTCGCGGAAGCACCACGTCCGAGCGACGAGACGATACCGAGTCCGGTCACAGCGATGGACGGCGCGCTCGTCATCGGGCGGCCTCAAGCATTGCCGTCGCTGCTCCGTCTGAATACACGCCGACCGACACGGCGCGCTCGGCGCGCTTGGTCTGCACCATGAGGGCCGACAAGGCGATCGCAAAGGGGAATGCCGCTTCACCGCCGTGGCCGGCAAGATCGCTGGTCGCGATCATATGCGCATCGGGCCACGCCTGCTGCAACGCCTCGGACACCTGCAACGTTTCCGGCTGCACACCCGACACGGCAGACAAGATGGCGGACACGTCCCCCGACGGCAGGCCTTGCACGCACGCCGGGACAGCCCCCGGCCCGAAAGCCGATGTCACCGGCGAGAGCTGAGCGATCGCCTCTGCCTTGCGCGCCTGCGCTGCCTCACCGGACTCCAGGACCAGAAAGGCTGCGATGCTGCCCGGCGTTTGCCCCGTGCGCGCCGGATCAAGGACCGGAGGCACTTCCCCTTCCGACAACAGCCCGCCGAGCGCGAGAGACAAGAACAGATCGGACCGCTCCGCGTCCTGCACGCCGCCAACGAGCACCCGCTCCGACTGGCCCGAGGCAATCCGGGCGACCGCGTCGGCCACCGCTTCGATCCCGGCCATCTCGTCACCCATGAAGGTCCGCGCGCCGCCGCCAACGCCAAGGACGATGGCGATATTGCCGGCAAGCATGTTGGATAGCTGCCCAAGCAGGAACGAAGGCCGCAGCTTGCGTGACAGAGCGCCAACGAGCGCGCCTTCGGGATCGGCCGTGCCATGCAGGTCCGCAAGCACCTCCATATCCACATCCACCTCGCGCGCACCGCCATTGGCGGCCACGTTCAGATACAGGTGTTCGCGCGTATCGCGTTCAGCCAACCCGGCAGATTCGAGCGCGAACCCAGCCGCCGTCACGCCGAGGAGCTGCCACGGCTCCATCTGTCGGCGGTCGCTCTTGCTCGAGATGGTTTCCGCGAAATCGACGGGCGCCGCGCGGAACACGGAATGGGGCGTGAAGACGTCCCGATCCGGCTTCGTGGGGGCACCGTCGATTGACGCCAAATGCCCGTCCGCTGTCGTGCCGCAGGCCGACACCAGCCCAACGCCCGTGATGACGACAGATCGGCTCATCCACGCCTCACATAACAAGTTGCGAGCCGGCCCGTGCGTTTCACTCAGGCGGCGCTTTTCTGCGCGACCAGATTGTCGATTCTCTCGCAGAAATTCTTCATGAAAAGTTCCGGGGCCTGGATCGGCTCCTGCCCTTCACGCTCCTCGCCCCATTCTTCGATGGGAAGCTCGATATCGAACTCGCGTTCAAGGGCGAAGACCACGTCGAACAGGTCGACGGAATCCAGCTTAAGATCTTCGACGAGGTGGCTGTCCGGTCCGATAGAGTCGATCTCCACATCAGACCACTCCACGATGATGGCCGCCACTTTGTCGAAAGTCTTTGTCACCCGGCTCCACCCACTGTTCTTTCCGCTCCCTACCGAAGGTGATGCACACCCGGTTGTCAACGCAGATGCGGGCAGGGTCGGGCATTTGTGAACGATTGCATGTGAGGACTGCTTGTTGCTTTGGTCTGCGGTCCCTGAAAGACGCTCCGCGCAAGCGCATCCCCAGCTTCTTCATAGCGGTGAACAGGCTCTCCACCAACAGGTCACAACGATCATCGGTCAGGTTCGCATCCGGAGCCGCGATCGGGATGGTGCCGGTAGGGAATATTAATTCGTGATTAAACGCGCATTTAATACTGCGAGTTACTGCTTACATATTTCGCTCAGTAATCCTCCCCTGTGGGAAAACAAACACGCGCTGCGCGATTTCATGCCGAGAATTTCATGATTATTGAAAACCATTCACCATTTTTTTAAACACCAAGCCGAGCGTTTGAATGTGTGGTCCAGAAATGGGCGGTTTGGTTTTGATCGTGGCGCTCACCGCTTGAAATGATCGTCCGGCACACGACCCCTTTCGGGTTCATATTCGACCGGTCGGAACCTCTCTATGGAAGCATGGAATGACTGACGTGAACCTCGTTAGCCAATGGACCGGTGGGTTCAAAGCTGACTACGAAATTCTCAACTCTTCGCCCGTCGCAGGCCCTGTCTCGATCGACATTCGCCTGGATGGCGACATCTCGAAAATCTGGGGCGATGCCAGCTTCGAACAAATCGGGCCGGACGTGTTCCGGGTGACCGTAGACGACCTTGCTCCCGGTGCACGCGCGGACGGTGGCTTCGTGGCTGATGCCGATGTGGCGTCGTTCGAGGTTATCTCGGTCACGCTTCCCGACGCGACGACCGACGAGACGCCCGTTGCGGAAGCGCCCCCCGCAGAAGAAGCACCTGTGGATGACAATTCAGAAGGTCAAATACCGGCGCTTCCCGCTGAAGGCGACATCGTCGTCGATCCGTCGATCAGCGCGTCCGAGTTGCAATCGCTGATCGAGTCGGCGGCACCGGGCGCAACGATCACACTCGGCGCTGGTGACTATCATTTCGATCGCACCATCGTCGTGGACCGCAGCGACATCGCCATCCAGGGCGTCGGCTCGGAAGATGTGACCATCCATGTGCCCGGCACACTCGGCGAAGCGGCATTCGAGATCGATGGCGGCACACGCGAGGGGGACATGACGCTCAAGTCCTCGGTCAACGAAGGCGACCCCCGGATTACTCTGGACGGCCCGCATTCCTTCGAGGTCGGCGACCACGTCTATCTTTTCGCCGAGAATACCGATGCCTTTTTCGAAGACATCGGAGACACCTTGTGGCGAAAGGACGCGCCGTTGCGCACCTCTATCGTCGAGATCGCCGAGGTCGATGGCAACACCCTGACCTTTACCGGCGGAGTTCATTTCGACTTTGACCGTGGTGAAACGACCATTCAGGAGATTGACCTTCTGGACAACATTGCCCTGGGCGGGTTCACGATCGACTATGGTCTCGGCCCGGCTGACCCGTCCGACTTTTCGAACACGCTTTCAAACTATAACCGAAACGCGGTCATCGAAGTCGAAGGCACCACCGGAGCGGTTATTCATGACATCAAATCGTATGACGTGCCATCGCTGGGGCTGAACGTGGCGCTTTCGCGAGAAATATCCACCGATCATACGACCTTCACCGGCGCACATAACAAGGGTGCGGGCGGCAACGGCTATGCCATTCAAATTCGTGACGTCTATGACAGCTCGTTCCTGAACCACAGCGACATGGATATGCGCCACAGCGTGCTTTTCGCCTCGTGGCGGTCGGCCGTCGGGAACGAGGTTCACGTTCTGGAAACCGACCGGGACATCAACTTCCACGGCGGGCGTGACCACGACAACGTCGTAACGGTCGACCGGTCCGTGCGCGATGCCGAATCCGACATCATCGCGCCCACCATTTTTTTCAACACCGAAGGTCGCCGCTACGGCGCGCCGACCGAAGAAGGCGCGAACACCGCGACCTTCGGCTATGTCATCGGCACCCGCCTCAAGGATGATGTGACCGCCTATGATGCCGGGGCCTACCTGGACGGTGCCGGGGCCAATGACACGCTGCGCGGACAAGGGGGCGACGACACCTTCCGCGGCGGCGAAGGGAACGACCTTATCTATGGCGGCGGTGGCCATGACACTGCGATCTTCGACGGTGTGCTTGCCTCCTACAAGTTCATGGGTGAAGACGATGGGTCCTGGCAGGTCAAGGATTTGACCGAGACATGGGGCCGGGATCGGCTGTGGAACGTCGAGACGCTGGTTTTCGACGATGCTCAGCTCACACTGACGGACGACGGCTATGTCGAGACGACCGAGACCACCCCTGCACCCGAGCCGGAGCCGACACCAGAGCCCGATCCCGAACCTGCCGAGCCCGCTCCTCAGCCGGAACCGGAGCCGGACCCGACCGAGCCCGATCCGACACCCTCTGGCCCGATCCTGACCGGGACCGACGGCAAGGACACGTTCGAAATCACCGAGGAAAACACCATTGTCCACGCCGACGGCGGCTGGGACACCGCTTACACCACGGTAGACTTCACCATGAGCGACGGCTTGGAAAAGCTCGAACTCGTCGGAACGGCGCCGATTGCTGCGACAGGCAGCGGCGGAGACGATCTCATCCTTGGCAATGACGCATCGAACATTGTCCGCGGCAACGAAGGCGACGACCGGGTCTTTGCGCGCGATGGCGATGACGCCATTTTCGGGGGGTCCGGCAACGACGAGATCGATGCAGGCAGCGGCAACGACCGTTTGTTCGGCGGCGGCGGGGCTGACACCCTGACCGGACGCAGCGGCGCCGACACTTTCCTTTTCTACCGTGCGCAAGAAAGCGGCGCGTGGGGGATCGACACGATCACCGATTTCGCTGCGGGCGACGTGATCGATCTCAACCGGATCGATGCGGATACGACGCAGTCCGACGATCAGGCGTTCGTCTGGTTGGGACAGGCGGCCGGCAGCGCCGGGGCCGGGAGTCTTTGGCAGTCTGGCGACCGTTTGCTGGGCGATACCGACGGCGACGGCGCGGCAGACCTGACTATCCTCGCCGCAGACTACAGGTTCGACACGGACGACTTCGTTCTTTGAGTGAGCCCCGACGCGGCATGTTCCGCGTCGGGGACCCTTTTGTTCCGATCATGCGGACCTGAAAGATCGCACGAGGCGCCTCGATCATTAAACATTTGGGAACGCCTGAATGACATGAAGCGGCATGAACGCCGCTTCATTGACACAGACTCTGGCCGTCATTGCTTTCTTGACCTTCGCCTTCGGGGGCATCTTGCTTGGCCCCTTCGTGGTCGTGGCCTCCGCGCCCGGTCGATCTGAGGGTCCCGTGCTCGTGATCTCGAACTGGGGCGAGGACGCGGAAGCAATCGTTGCCGAGCAAGGCGGCGAAATCATCGGACCCAGGCGAGCCATGTTTGGCGTCTTTGCTTCGTCAGATGATCGCGGGTTCTCTGCAAGACTTCGACAGCAAGGTGCTTGGGCCGTCATCGACGGCGCCCTCATTGCGGCATTGTGCAGGACAAACTCATGACACCAACGTTCCTCAACAACGAAATGGTTGACCGACGCGTTTCCAGCTTGGTCGCCCTTTGCGCCCTTCTATGGATTCCCGTGAACTGCGCCGTTTCTTGGTGGGCTGGGACAAATGTCGTCGCCGTGGGGACAATCACACTCCTATGGGCCGTGGCCGGCTTGGTCGCAACGCGCGCTCTCCCAAGGTTCGCAGCGATGACGAATGCGATCACCTGGGTCGGAGCGGTCGCGGTGATGAACGCGGCTCTGGCAGGCCATGGATGGCAGATCGACTCGCATATGGTCTACTTCGCCGTCCTCGCTGGAACGATGATCTTTTCGGATTTGCGCGCGACACTTGCGGCGACGGCCCTTATTGCGGTCCATCACCTTACGTTGACCGTGCTCATGCCAGCGTTGGTATATCCCACGACCGAGCTTTCTCAGAACCTTCCCAGAACCATGTTTCACGCCGTCGTCGTCATCTTCGAAGCTGCGGCGTTGTGCTATGCGATCGTGATCAGGCAACGCATGGATGCGCACGACAGGGATCAGTCCCGCCAACTGGCCCTCAGCATGAAGGCAGCCGAGCAAGCGAAAGCAGACGCCGAGGCGGCGCTTGTCGAAGCTGAAATGGAACGAGAGAAAGCCGATCAGAGCCGCCTTCAGGCGGAGGAGGCACTTCGGCGCGCGGAAGAGGAAGCAGAGTATGCGCGCGAAACCGACGCTCGGGCCAAGCTCAAAGCCGACCGGGACGCGGCCCGGATGTCGGAGCTCGTCAGAGAGCAGGAGACCGTCGTCGCGACATTGCGTACAGGGCTGCGCGATCTGCGAAATGCCGACCTCAGAAACGAGCTGGAAGGCGAGTTTTCTGCCAACTATTCCGATCTGGAAGAAGACTTCAGTGCTGCAACTGCAGCACTTCGCGAGCTTATCGGAACCGTCAAATCCAATGCGGACATGATCAATTCCGAAGTCGGTTTGCTGCTCAAGTCTTCTGAAGACATGTCCCAGAAAACCGAGGCCCAATCGCGCAGTCTTGCTGCCATCGCAGCGACCATATCCCAGCTGAATGAAGCCATCCGCGAAACGGCGAACGAGGCCAGGACGGCGCAGACAAAGGCCGATGAGTCACGGGCGGAGGTGGAGAACAGCGCGGAGTTGGGCCGGAAAGCGGTCCACGCGATGGGAGCGATAGAGGAGTCCTCCCAACAGATTCAGAATATTGTTGGTGTCATTGACGACATCGCATTTCAAACGAACCTGCTTGCGCTGAATGCCGGTGTCGAAGCCGCGAGAGCGGGTGAAAGCGGCCGCGGCTTCGCGGTTGTCGCAAGTGAGGTGCGGGCGCTCGCTCAGCGCAGTTCAGATGCGGCGCGTGAAATCAATGATCTGATTGCAGCGAGCGACAGGCACGTCGGCGAAGGCGTGGGCCTCGTCCGGGATTCCGGAAAAGCGAACGATCGCGTCCTCGCCGCAGTCGAAGACATCGTCTCGCGGATCGGCGCCATTTCCGAAAGCGCCGTCTCGCGGTCAAAGGATTTTGAATCGGTCACGTCCCGGCTCGCAGACCTGGACCAGGCTACACGCGAAAACACGGTGGTGTTTGAAGGAAACAAGGCCGCCGGCCACGCACTGGCAAACGGAACGGAACGTCTCCGCGCGGCGGTGTCGATCTTCAAGATCAACCAGACTGAACACGAGGCAAAGCTTGAATCCGAGCGGCCGCCACTATCTGCAAGTATCTAGAAAAATGGTGCCCGGGGGCGGAATCGAACCACCGACACGAGGATTTTCAATCCATCCTTGGCGGCGGGGAAAGTTGTTACATTTGTGTTAACAACACAAATGTAACAAGTTCTATCCTATTCGAGCCTGGTTTTAGTTCTGCTTTCGGCCCGTTGCGTGCATTCATGGTGTTGGACTACGCTGCATGTCCGGTTTACCGAACTGGCCATTCGCTTCGGTCGCGAGATTGATACAGAGGTCGAAGGTCAGCAGTGCGGACAAAACTCCTTGGCACTGATCGGCCCAACTGGCTCTTGCGGCCCAATGCCGATCTTTTGCAATTGCATGTTCCACTATGCTTGCGCGGGTTAAACGGGCGGCATGATCACGCATAGGAACCGCCCGACGGCGGGGCCGCGCGTTGAATTTCAGACTATTCCGAGCCGCTAAGCCGATTGCTGCCCATTTCAGATGCGACACGGCTGAGAGCCACGGCCCGAGGGTCCGTTACGGTGTCGGGCACTGCCGCGTTTGTAAGATACGCGAAGTGTCCGTCGTCAAATGATTTGGAACACGAGCGGCTGATCTTGAAC
>CXWF01033129.1_pt1 | contig 13826 bp, 15 predicted proteins | sample 468421 | NCBI WGS metagenome assembly CXWF01 (sample SAMEA2620812, study PRJEB7988) | marine metagenome | biome: marine biome (ENVO:00000447); feature: surface water layer (ENVO:00002042); material: "saline water (ENVO:00002010), including plankton (ENVO:xxxxxxxx)" | depth 5 m
AGGCCAAGCACATCACGGCCACCGCGCCGGGTGACAAAGGCCCGATCTTCGAACCCAGTGAGAGCAAGATCTACCGTCACCCGACCTTCTACGACATCCCGGACGAAATAGGGCACATGTGATGACCAAGGCAGCCGACCCTAAGTTCGAGGCGCTTCTGCGGCTCGGAGACAATACGCTTATCCTCGGACACCGTGTCAGCGAATGGTGCGGCCATGCGCCCGTGCTGGAAGAGGACATCGCGCTCGCCAACACCGCGCTCGACCTGCTGGGGCAGACGAACCTCTGGCTGGAATACGCGGGCGAAGTCGAGGGCAAGGGCCGCTCGGCGGATGATCTGGCGTTTCTGCGCGATGCGTGGGATTTCCGGAACGTCCTGCTGGTCGAACTGCCAAACGGCGATTTCGGGCAGACGATCATGCGGCAGTACCTGTTCGACGTGTTCAACCGCCTGAACCTCACGGCGCTGACGCAGTCCACCGATCAGCGCATTGCCGACATTGCCGAGAAGGCCGCGAAAGAGGCCAGCTATCACGTCGAACGCTCCGAAGGCACCGTGATCGGGCTGGGTGACGGGACCGAGGAAAGCCACCGCCGGATGCAGGACGCGCTGAACATCCTGTGGCCCTATGCGCAGGAGCTTTTCATCACCGACGAGGTGGACGACGCGATGGCCGAGGCCGGCGTAATCCCGCATCCCAAATCGCTGCAGGACGCATGGGACACCGAAGTGCGCGCCGTGCTGGCCGAGGCGACGCTCGAGGTGCCCGTGGCGCATTTCGGGCATCGCGGATCGGGCAAGGACGGCAAGATGCACACCGAGCATCTGGGCCATATCCTGACCCAGATGCAGTGGCTGCAACGGGCTTACCCGGGTCAGGCTTGGTGAGGTCATGTCCCATCCGTCGACAGATCAGGTCTGGGACTGGCTCGACTCCATTCCCGACCCCGAAATCCCGGCGATCACGCTGACCGATCTGGGCATCATTCGGGACGTGGGCTGGGAGGGCGACACCTGTATCGTGACCGTCACGCCCACCTATTCCGGCTGCCCGGCTACGTCACTCATCAACATGGAGATCGAGACGGCGCTGCGCGAACACGGGCTTGAGCGGATCGAACTGAAGCGTCAGCTCTCCCCCGCCTGGACGACCGACTGGATGAGCCAACGGGGCCGCGAAAAGCTCGAAGCCTATGGCATCGCGCCGCCGCAACCTGCGGGCGGACCCGAGAAATGCCCGCAATGCGGCTCGGCCCGTGTCGAAAAGCTGAGCCAGTTCGGCTCGACCCCCTGCAAGGCACAATGGCGGTGTAACGACTGCCTCGAGCCTTTCGACTATTTCAAGTGCATCTGAGGAGGAGCGGATGGCTCGCTTCCACGAACTCGAAGTCACCGACATTCACAAGACGATCCGCGATGCGGTCGTCGTCACGCTGAAACCGTCGGAACCCGAGGCTTTCGCCTTCACGCAAGGCCAATACCTGACGTTCCGCCGCGACTTCGACGGGGAGGAACTGCGCCGCTCCTATTCGATCTGCGCGGGCACCGATGAAGGCAAGCTTCAGGTCGGAATCAAGAGGGTCGACGGCGGGGCATTTTCGACCTTCGCCAACGAAGAGCTTAAAGTGGGCGACACGCTGGAAGCGATGCCCCCGATGGGCCGGTTCTTCACGGAATTGGAGCCGGATGCAGGTAAGAACTACCTCGGCTTCGCGGGCGGTTCGGGCATCACGCCGGTCCTGTCCATCCTCAAGACGACACTGGCGCGCGAGCCGCGTTCGACCTTCACGTTGGTCTACGCGAACAAGGGCGTGGCCTCCATCATGTTTCGCGAGGAACTGGAGGATCTGAAAAACACCTACATGGGTCGGCTTTCGGTCATCCACATCCTCGAAACCGACGCGCAAGAGATCGACTTGTTCACTGGCCTCGTCACCGAGGAAAAGGTGGGCCAGCTTTTCCGCTCGGGTTTCCTCGACACCGACGCGACCGACACGGCGTTCATCTGTGGGCCTGAGCCGATGATGCTGGGCATCGCCGCCGGTCTGAAGGCCGCCGGAATGGCCGAGGACCAGATCAAGTTCGAGCTATTCGCGTCGGCCCAACCCGGTCGCCTCGCAAAGCGCGTGATTTCGAAGGAAGCGGGCAAGACCGCGAACGAAGCACAGATCGTGGTCACGCTGGACGGGGCAACGCGCACCGTTGCGGCCTCGAAACAACTGTCCGTACTGGACGCGGCGCGGGCCGAGAACCTCGACGCGCCTTATGCTTGCAAGGCGGGGGTTTGCTCCACCTGCCGCTGCCGCGTTCTGGAGGGCGAGGTCGAGATGGTGACGAACCACGCGCTCGAAGACTACGAGGTAGAGAAGGGCTATGTCCTGTCCTGCCAGAGCTTTCCCGTGACCGACAAGGTGGTGGTGGACTATGACCAGTGATTTCGCGGAAATGACCCTTTCCGACTATCTCGCCCAAGGCGGTCGGCTCACTTCCCCCGGCAACGTGCCGCCGCGCTACCGGGCGGAGTTGCTGAAAATCATGGCGACTTTCGTGGATTCCAACCTCGCGGGCGCAGCCGGGTTTGCGGATATGATCAACAGCGCGCCGGGGATCAAGGCGCGAGGCGCTGCGGCACGGATCGTGGCCGAAAAGCTTGCCAATGCCGACCGGGTGCTGACCCTGATGGGCGAATTCGGCGCGGACACCGACCGCTACGTTCGCCAGCACCCGTGGGACACGCGACTGGAGCGGAGCGCCGACATTGGTGCGACCCGGATCGAGCATGACATGCGGCTCGCCGTCTTCAACTATCCCTTCACAAGCTGGGCGGATTCCGTGGTGATGAACCTGCTCATGGGCACGGCGGTGTGTGTCCAACTCGAAGAACTGCGGCAGGTGAGCTATCAACCGCTGGCCGAGGCGTTCAGAGACATCCTCAAGATCGAAGAGCACCATGCTGCGCTGGCCGTTGAGGGCGCTCGCGTCCTGGCCCTTGAGACCGCCGAATTGCAGCCGTCCGTCGACTACTGGATGCCGCGCGTGGCTGTCAGTTTCGGGATCGGAGATGCCGGTCGGTTGGAACAGCTCAAGGCGATGGGTCTGCGGCACATCGAGAACACCGCGCTGAAGTCAGACTGGATGGAACGTATGCGTCCTATCCTGGCGGAACTGGGGCTGAGGACAGCCTAAGAGCTGGCTTCAGACCGACTTCACCCCGCCCAGTACCATGTCGGCGACGACCGCCGAATAGTCCTCACGATCCGCCGGTCCGGCACCGCGCGCCCATGTGAAATACCAGTTCAGCATTCCGAACACGGCCATGGTCGCCGAGCGTTGCTTGGCCGGGTCGCCTCCGAGCCGGTCGGGCGCGAGACGCGTGAGGAGGTCCGACAGGAACCGCACCAGATCGCGCTGGAGCCCGCGCAGTTCGCGCTGCTGATCGTCCGGCAGAAGCGCCATTTCGTTCATCTGGATACGGTGTTTGTAGTCGTAGCCTTCATAGGCGAGCATGATCGCCCGAACGACCGCGCGAAGCTGTTCCTCCGCCGTCAATCCCGTCAGATCGAGACTGAGTACCATGTCGCGCAGCGACCGCAGGTGGCTGTCGAGGATGTCGTAGAGCAGCGCCTCCTTCGACGGGTAGTAGTGATAGATGTTGGCCTTGGAAATGCCGACCTCATCGGCAAGCCGCGTCATGGACGAGCGGTCATACCCTTCGGTCGCGAAAACGCGCGCCGCCGCCGCAAGGATCTGGGCGCGCTTTTCATCATGGTCACGGGCGATCGAACGGGCTGCCATCAGCCCTTCCCCCGGTTGTCCACGACCCGCTGAGCCTTGCCCTGACTGCGCTCCACCTCACCGGGTGCGCCCACGATGATCTCGGTGGACACGCCCACGACGTCCTTGATCCGCTTGGTGAGCATCCGTGCGGCAGCCGTTTTCGACGCCTCGTCAGTAGAGTCCTCCGACGCCTCGACATAGACTCGCATCCCGTCCATCCGGCCGGACTTGTAGAGCTCGATCTGGAAGTGCGGGGAGATGCCGCCCGTCGCCAGCACCTGCTCCTCGATCTGGGTCGGGAAGACGTTGACGCCGCGCAAGATGATCATGTCGTCCGAGCGCCCGGTGATCTTCTCCATCCGCCGCATCGACCGCGCCGTTCCGGGCAGAAGCCGGGTCAGGTCGCGGGTGCGGTAGCGGATCATCGGCAGACCCTCTTTAGTGAGGGTTGTGAAGACCAGTTCACCGATTTCGCCATCCGGCAGAACCTCGCCCGTTTCCGGGTGGATGATTTCCGGCAAGAAGTGATCTTCCCAGATCACGGGGCCGTCTTTGGTCTCGACACATTCGTTCGCAACCCCCGGCCCCATGATTTCGGACAGGCCATAGATGTCGACAGCGTGCATGTCGAAGGCGTCCTCGACCTCCCTGCGCATCGAGTCCGTCCACGGCTCGGCGCCGAAGATGCCCACTTCGAGCGACGAGTCGCGCGGGTCCAGCCCAGCCTTGTGGAATTGTTCCAGAATGTTGAGCATGTAGGACGGGGTGACCATGATCGTGGTCGGCTTGAAGTCTTGGATCAGCGTTACCTGCCGCTCGGTCATCCCGCCGGATATCGGAACCACGGTCGCGCCCAGCCGCTCGGCCCCGTAATGTGCGCCAAGGCCGCCAGTGAATAGCCCGTAGCCATAGGCCACATGCACGATGTCACCCGAACGCGTCCCCGATGCGCGCATCGAACGCGCGACGAGGTTGGCCCAATTGTTCAGGTCGTTTTCCGTGTAGCCCACCACCGTCGGTTTGCCGGTCGTGCCGGAGGAGGCATGGATGCGCCGGATCTGTTCGCGCGGGACCGCGAAAAGACCAAAGGGGTAGTTGTCGCGTAGGTCCGTCTTATAGGTGAAGGGGAACTTCGCGAGGTCCGACAGCTGCTGCAGGTCGTCCGGATGAACCCCCGCCGCGTCGAACCGCTGCTTGTACATCGGCACGTTGTCGTAAGCATGGCGCACAGACCATTTCAGTCGGTCGAGTTGCAGCGCGCGGATCTCGTCGATCGAGGCGATCTCGATCGGGTCAAGCGTCGCGCGGTCGGGGGTGAGGTCTTTCATTCGGTTTCCTCCTCGAAAAGCGTGCCGGGAATGGCGCGGGACATGCCGCGCATCTCGGCAATGCGGCTGCCGTCCTGATTGGTGACGTGGATGTCGTAGATGCCGGAGCGGCCCTTGATATAAGTCTCCTCCGCCACGGCCGTCAGCACGTCGCCTTCTTTCCCCGGTGCGAGGAACGAGATCATGTTGTGCTGGGCCACCGTGCTCTGGTTTCGGCTGTTGCAAGCGAAGGCGAACGTGCTGTCAGCCAGCGCGAAAATCACCCCGCCGTGGCAGATCGCGTGACCGTTGCAGTGGTGCGGCAGAACCTTGAGCGTCATGGTTGCACGCCCTTCGTCCACATCGCCAAGCTCCATCCCGAACCACTTGGACGACTGGTCGTTGTCCCACATGGCCCAACATGCCTTTTCGGCGCGTTCTTTCGGCGTCATTCGGGCTTCTCCCCGGTGAATTGCGGTTTGCGTTTGTCGAGGAAAGCCCCGACGCCCTCGGCGTAATCCGGCGAGTTGCCGCATTCGAACATGAGCTGCGCCTCCAAGTCGAGCTGCGCGTTCATCGTGTTGGTCTCGGCGGCCTGAATTGCCTTTTTCGTCTGGGCGTAACCGAAGGTCGGTCCCTTGGCGAATTTCGCGACCTGGTCGCGTGCGGCGTCAAGGTACGCGTCTTCGGGCAGGCATTTCCAGATCAGGCCCCAGGCCTCGGCCGTCTCGCCCGTCAGCGGCTCGGCAGTGAGGGCGAGACCGCGCGCCCGGGCAGGCCCGACGAGGTTGGTGAGCGAGAATGAGCCGCCTGTATCCGGGATCAGCCCGACATTCGCGAAGCTCTGGATGAACTTGGCCTTTTCCGACGCGATGACCATGTCGCAGGCGAGCGCGAGCGAAGACCCCGCCCCCGCGGCGACACCGTTCACGGCACAGACGACCGGCATCTCAAGCGCGCGGATCTGGCGCACCAGCGGGGCCCAGAAGGTGCGCACGGTGTGGCCGAGATCGATCTTGTCGGTCTTTCGCGGGTCGCGGTCGCCAAGGTCCTGCCCGGCGCAAAACCCCTTGCCGGCCCCTGTGAGCAGCACGGCCCGCGTCCCGTCACTTGCAGCATCCTCGAGTGCGGCGCGCAGGGCCAAGTGCATTTCTTCGTTGAAGCTGTTGAGCCGGTCCGGGCGGTTCAGAGTGATTTCCACCCTTCCGTCCTGCCGGTCCACGCGCACGGTATCGCTCATCGACTCCTCCCCCTCTGTTCGGCGTTATCCTTGCTTAAACCGACCGGACGGTCAATAATGATCTTGACCGCGACTCGGGCGGACCGACACAGAAAGGGAGGATGACCATGACGCTCATGGATGTGTCCAGCTACGCCGCTGGCGACTGGGTGAAACCCGGCGCAGGCGCACGCAACATCGCAAGCGCCGTGACGGGAGAGGTGATCGCGACCGCAGGCAACGACAGCCTCGACGTGCAGGCCATGCTCGACCACGCCCACACCGTCGGCGGCCCCGCCCTGCGCAAGATGACATTCCATGAACGCGCAAAGATGCTCAAGGCGCTCGGGCAATACCTGAGCGAGCACAAGCAGGCGCTCTACGACATTTCTTTCGCCACCGGCGCCACGCAAGGCGACCACGGGTTCGACATCGACGGCGGCATCGGCACGCTCTTCGTCTTCGCCTCCAAGGGCCGACGGGAATTGCCGGACGGGCACGTTCTGCTGGACGGCGACGTGGAGCAATTCTCGCGCAACGGAACCTTCCTCGGTCAGCACATCTACACGCCGATGCGGGGCGTGGCCGTGCATATCAACGCCTATAATTTCCCTGTCTGGGGGATGCTGGAAAAACTCGCCCCGACCTTGCTCGCCGGGGTTCCGGCCATCGTCAAACCAGCGACCGCGACAAGCTATGTGACCGAGCATTGCGTCAGGCTGATGCTGGAGTCCGGGCTGTTGCCCGAGGGCGCGGTGCAGTTCGTGGCAGGTGGAACCGGCGACTTGCTTGACCGGCTGACCTGCCAGGATTCGGTGAGTTTCACCGGGTCGGCGGACACCGCGCTCCAGTTACGCTCCACCCGCGCGATCCTCGCCAACGCCGTGCGATTTACGGCAGAGGCCGACAGCCTGAACGCGTCGATCCTTGCTCCGGACGCCGAACCCGGCACGCCGGAATTCGACCTGTTCGTCAAGGAAGTGCAGCGCGAGATGACGGTGAAGGCAGGCCAGAAATGCACCGCGATCCGCCGCATTATTGCGCCGGAGACTCATGTGGAGGCGGTGATCGACGCCCTGCGCGAGCGGTTGGCGAAGACCGTGATTGGAGACCCGGCGGCGGAAGGCACCCGGATGGGCGCGCTCGTCTCAACCGGCCAACGTGCGGATGTGCTGGATAAAATCGCCGTCCTCGGCACGGAGGCCGAGCGGGTTATCGGCGATCCGGACAACTTCGAGGTTGTGGGCGCCGACCGCGACAAGGGCGCTTTCCTGCCTCCTATGCTCTATCATTGCGCCGAGCCGGACCGCGCAACAAAGGTTCACGAGACCGAGGCCTTCGGGCCGGTGTCCACCATCATGGGCTACCGAGACCTCGACCACGCGATCGACCTGGCCAACCGCGGCCAAGGGTCGCTTGTCGTCTCACTCATTTCGAACGACCCGGCGACAGCGCGGCAAGTCGCGCTCGGCGCTGGCGCCTATCATGGCCGCATCTACATTAATAACCGCACCTCGATGAAAGAGAGCACAGGGCACGGTGCGCCCCTGCCCCACATGATCCACGGCGGACCGGGCCGCGCGGGGGGCGGCGAAGAGATGGGCGGTGTGCGCGGCGTGAAGCACTTCATGCAGCGCACCGCAATCCAGGGGTCGCCGGAGATGATCCAGGCCATCGGCCAGGAGTTCGTACCGGGGTCCAACCCCCGGCCCGCGCCCGCGCACCCCTTCACCCGCACCTTCACCGAGCTCGAGATTGGCGAGACGATCACGACCGAGCAGCGCGAGGTCACGCTGGAGGATATTGAGCATTTCGCAGACTTCACCGGCGACACGTTCTATGCGCACATGGACGACGATGCGGCCAAGCGGAACCCGTTTTTCCCGGGCCGCGTGGCGCATGGCTACCTGCTCCTGAGTTTCGCCGCCGGGCTGTTCGTCGATCCGGACGAAGGGCCCGTGCTGGCCAACACCGGCCTCGACAACCTGCGTTTCATGCAGCCGGTGCCGGCGGGCGACTCGATCCACGTCCGGCTTACGGTAAAGAAAAAGACCCGGCGCACGGATGAATACGGCGAGGTGCGTTGGCATGTGATGATCCTCAATCAGGATGATGCCCCCGTTGCGCAATACGAACTGCTGACGATGAACGCCTATTGAGGCCCCCTCGGGGCGGGGGTAGCCTCGCCCCATGAACCAAACCGCGCCAATCGACCGGCTGATCGCCTTCGGCCCTCTCAAGGTCTGGTCCGTCGTCATGACGATCATGGGCGATCTGTGCCGCGCACCGACGGACAGGATCGAAGGTCCGGTTCTGACCCGACTGGTCGAGGAAATGGGAATCAACAATCAGGCGCTTCGCGTTGCGCTCCATCGCCTGAAACGTGACGGATGGATCGAGGCCGAGCGCGACGGGCGTGTCTCTTCTTATGCGCTTACATCTGAAGGGCGCGCAAGAAGCGAGGCAGTGCGTCCGCTGATATATGGCACAGAGTCGGTTGCGGGACGCGTTGCCTATCTGGTGCTGCCCGACCCGGCGATGTCGACACCCTCATTCGCCGAGACAATGCCGGACGATACGGTCTTTCCCAGTCCGCGCGCCGGCCTGACAGCCGGGCCGCGCGCTGACTTGCCCGAAGGCGCATTAGTCGCGCCGCTGGATGCGAGCACGGCGCCAGACTGGGTTTCAGAAGTCGTGATCTCGCCCAAGGCGCTCGGAGAGTACGAGGGGCTGACGGCGGCGCTCACCGGACTGGGGCCAGCCCCTGACGGAGTGCTGCAAGCGACCGTGATCCGCTTGCTGTCCTTTCACCACTGGCGCCGCCTGCGCCTGCGCCACGGTGACCTGCCGGACGTGCTGCTCGGTCCCGGGTGGCCCGGCGCCCGCGCACGGTCCGCGATCTCGGACGTATTGAGCCGCTACCCACGTCCCACAATGGACGAATTGAGAACGGCAATCGGGGCGACCGCTGTGTGAATTTCGCAGTTGGTACGCATGCGATCCAATTAATGAAAGAATCCCGGCAAGTCACTGAAGATTAACATTTTCCTTCGAAGCATTAGGCGCGCGCCTTGGCGATCTGCTTTCCCAGCTCAGACACAGCGGCCTCCACCGCTTTCCAGATAGGCGGATGGCCGAGATCGTGGCCGGCCGCGTCCACGACGTCCACCGACGCGTCAGGCCAGGCTTCGGCGAGCGCGTGCGCGTTGGCGGGCGGACACAGAAGGTCATAGCGCCCCTGCACGATGCGTCCCGGAATGCCCGAAAGCCGTGCAGCTCGTTCCATCAGCGGCACGCGCAGAAAGCAGTCGTGGCTGAAGTAATGCGCCTCCATGAACGGCGATGACGGCACCGGCGCACCCGGTCGCGCAAGCGCCGACAGGTCCAGACACGGGTTGGAGGGGCTGAGTACTGACAGCGACCGCTCCGTCTCACCCCATGCACGGGCGGCGGGCAAATGCATCTCGGAGTCATCCGACAGGATGCGGGCCCAGTAGGACTCGAGTGGCGCTGCGCGCTCGTCCGCAGTGAGCAGACCGAGGAAGTCCTCAAAAAGCGAGGGATAGAACGTCGGCAGATGTGCGAGGAACGCCCGGTCGAGTTCAGCGCGGGTGCCGAGGAACACAGCGCGCAGGACAATTCCCGTCACACGCTCCGGATGAGCTACAGCGTAGGCAAGCGCCAGCGTTGCGCCCCACGAGCCGCCGACGATCATCCAGCGCTCGAGGCCGAAGTGTGTACGGATCTTTTCCATGTCGGTCACGAGATGATCCGTGGTGTTGGATTCGCGCCCGCCTTTCGGGCGGCTCAACCCCGCCCCGCGCTGATCGAACGCGATGAGGTGGAATGTCTTAGGGTCGAAGAGCCGCAACTGCGCCTCCTGCACGCCACTTCCAGGGCCGCCGTGGAGATAGACGACCGGCACGCCTTTGGGATTGCCGGTCGAACGAACGCAGATCTCGTGCCCGTCGCCTACAGGAAGAAAGTCATCGGTGAGCCATTTCATCGGGCGAGGCTATGCCTCGGGCGTTCCGCCCGCAAGGTTGCGATAGATAAAGCGCGTCTCGCCCGTCTCGGCCTCGGTCTCGGCGGTCTTGAAGATCGCGTCATGGTGTGGGGAGAATGAACAGGCCGGGTCGGTATTTGCCGCGTCGCCTGTCAGGGCGAAAGCCTGACAGCGGCAGCCACCGAAGTCCTCTTCCTTGAAATCGCAGCTTTGGCAGGGTTCTGGCATCCAGTCCGTGCCGCGGTAAAGATTGAGCGCCGGGGAGTGGTCCCAGATCCAGCCAAGCGCATGGTCCCGTACGCTGTCGAATTCAAGGCCGGTGATCGACTCGGCAGCGTGGCAGGGGAGCACACGGCCGGCTGGCGAGATGTTGAAGAACTGCCGGCCCCAACCGCCCATGCAGGTCTTGGGGCGCACGGCGTAATAGTCTGGAACCACATAGTCGATCGCGAGGATGCCCTTGAGCCGCTCCTCGGCCTCTTCCACCACGCGGTTGCACTCTTCGATCTGGGCCATGGTCGGCATGAGCGCCGCGCGGTTCTTGAGCGCCCAGCCATAATACTGGACGTTCGCGACCTCGATCCGGTGCGCGCCCATCTCGACCGCCATGTCGATCATGTCCGGGAGTTCATGCAGGTTCTGCCGGTGCATCACGGCGTTCACGGTGAGTGGAAGCCCTGCCTCGCGCGTCCATTTCGCCGCCTCAAGCTTCTTGGCGTGGCCGTTCTTGTAGCCGCCCACGCGGTTGGCCAGGACAGGGTCATTGGCCTGAAAGCTTATCTGCACATGGCTGAGGCCCGCGTCGGCCAAGGCTTCCAGCCGCTCGCGTGTCAGCGTCACGCCCGAGGTTATGAGGTTCGAGTAGAGCCCGGCGTCCGTGGCGGCTTGCACCAGTTCCACGATGTCCTTGCGGGCCATCGGCTCGCCGCCGGAAAAGTGCACCTGAAGGATGCCGAGATCCGGCATCTCGTGCAGGACGCGCACCCATTCCTCGGTGGAAAGCTCGCTCTTGGGCCGGTCCAGTTCCACCGGATTCGAGCAATAGGGGCATTGGAGCGGGCAGCGATGCGTGACCTCGAGCAACACCGCCACGGGCAAGCCGTGTGATGTCCCCTTGCCCGGCGTCAGGCCGGTGTCCGGTTCCAGCGCGCTCGCGTCACTCATGTGTCCTCCCTTCGGTCAGAAACCCCTTGTCGGCGAGGTCCTGCATCATGGCTGTCACGTCGGCCTCGATCGTTTCGACCGGCGCGGTGTAAATGTCGGCCAACTCCTGCGAGATGTCCCGGATCGTGCGGGTTCCGTCGCATTTCTGAAGCACTGTCACGGCGATGGCATCCGGCTCGAGCACCCGTTCGGGAGCGAGGAGGAGCCACATGTCGCGCGGCTTGTTGAATCTCAACTGAACGTGGCGCGGCAGGGTCACGGCCATCTCCCCCGTCACGATCAGCCGCTGCGGCGCGCGCGCGTCGCCGGTCATTTCATCGTCTCCGGAACGAAAGCGCCGGGCGGTGGGAAGCCAGAGACATACGCATGGTAGAGCGCATCGAGCTGCACCCAAAGAACCTGCGTCTTGAACAGAAGCGCATCGCAGACCGCCTGCCGCTCCGCAGGGGTCTGCGCGTGTTCCTTGACGTAGTTCAGCGCAAACTCGGCGTCCCGCGGCGCTTGTGACAGGCGGCGCTTGAAATAGGTCATGATCTCGGGGCGGATGAAATCGTAGTGCTCCAGCATCCCCGAGATGCGTTGTTCGTGCAGGGTCGGCGCGAAGAGCTCGGTCAGCGAAGAGGCGATTGCCTCCAACGGTGTGCGGTCGCGAACGAAATGGACATAGGCATCCACGGCAAACCGTGTGGCAGGAAGGATGCCTTCCGTCGATTCCACATATGCGCGGTTCACCCCGAGCCCGTCGGTGAGTTGCAGCCAGCGTTCGATCCCGCCCTCGCTCTCCGGCGCGCCGTCGTGGTCCTCGATCCGGTGGCGCCACTCGACGCGGGTGAGCCGGTCGGTGAAGCGCGAAATGACTATGGCATCCTTCAGCGGGATCGAGGTCTGGTAGTAGTACCGGTTGATCGCCCAGGCCTGCACCTGCCCGATGTTCAGCTTCCCGCCATGCAGCATGTCGTGGAACGGATGCAGGTTATGATACCGCGTCTCGCCGATGAGGCGCAGGCGTTCCTCCATCTCTTCGGCCGTGTTGAGCGGCGTCTTGGGAATCTCGGGGTGGGAAACGGTATCGAGGCTCATAGCGTCACTTTCTGACCCTGCGTGGCAATGTCCCACCCGGCGTTCTCCAGCAAGACGCGCTCCGGCGCACGCGGCAGATGGGCGGGATTGGAATTGTTGATATGGATGAAGAACTTACGCTTGACGTCGAGCGGCTCGAACGCGGCCATCACCCCATCGCCGCCGGACATCGACATGTGCCCCATGCGTTGCCCGGTCTTGGGCCCGAGGCCCGCCGTCACGATCTCATCATCCGTCCAGAGCGTTCCATCGAAGAAGACGAGGTCGGCGCCCCGGAGGCGGTCCGCGAGTGCGTCATCCATCCCGGCGCAGGCCGCGACGATGAAGAACGATTTGCCGCAGGACCCGGTTATCTTGAGCCCGAGCGTGTCTCCCGACACATCCCGCTGATGCCCGTGTTCGGTCGTCTCAAGGTACCACGCCGACTTCCCGGGCACCTCGAAGGCTTCGGCCGTCAGGCCCGACGGCGTCCCGTCCTGTAGTAAGAGATCGAAAGGCTCATCAATCGCGATGGCCCGCCTGGGCACCTTTTCGCGGTCCAGCACGTTGAAGATGCTGTTCGCGTCGAGCAGTCCCAGGACACGCTCATGGCCCCAGATACCGAATGGCGAGCCTTCGCGCAGGGACAAGAGCCCGGCCACCGCGTCGACCTCGCCATTTGTCAGGATGACGCCGGCGATGGGGCTGTGGCGCAACTCGCTTTCATCGGGATGGAGTTCCCATGTGTCGTTGATCTGTTGGCGGATGTCCGGCGAAGCGTTGACGAGGAACCAGTTCTTGCCATCCGCGCTGACCGCGATAGAGGCCTGCCCGTCGGCCAGATCCGGATCGTTTCGCGCCGCCTTGCAAGTGGCGCAATTGCAGTTCCATTGGGGCACCCCTCCGCCCGCAGCGCCGCCGAGTACCACGATGCTCAACATGCGTGGTCGGGGCTCTGTGTGATCGGGCGGAGGGGCATCGATTATTTCTGCTTGGCGCAGGCGTACATGTTGATTTCCATGCCGACCTGAACTTCGCGGACTTTCGGTGCGTCCCAAGCCATGTGGACCTCCCTTCGTTGCTGTTGCGCAGCGGAATTACTGCTGATCCGACGTTAGGGATCAGCGCGGGTTTGCCGCAATCTATCGTCCTGATAGATGCCACTATACGGCAGCGCAGCGTTATATATACGCTTATTTTTCAGTCGGTTGCATGCGATCACGCCCATGTCAACGCACCTCGGGCGGCATATTCAGGAACGGCGGCGTCGGCTCGGTTCGTGGTGGCGCATAG
>CXWF01036544.1_pt1 | contig 13820 bp, 15 predicted proteins | sample 468421 | NCBI WGS metagenome assembly CXWF01 (sample SAMEA2620812, study PRJEB7988) | marine metagenome | biome: marine biome (ENVO:00000447); feature: surface water layer (ENVO:00002042); material: "saline water (ENVO:00002010), including plankton (ENVO:xxxxxxxx)" | depth 5 m
GTGGTAAGCCTCTCCGATCCCTCAGGCTTCTACTACAAACGCCACCTGGTGCCCTTCGGTGAATATGTTCCGTTTCGGGATCTTTTGGGGTCGGCCCTCGACGTGCTCGGGGCGCCCATGTCCGACTTCACACCGGGACGGGAAGCGCACGTCCTGAATGCAGCAGGGGTGCCCGTAGGGGCACTCATCTGCTACGAGGCGGTCTTTGGTGCCGAAGTCACTGAGCTTCTGCCCGAAGCGCAGTTACTGGTGAATGTCAGCAACGATGCCTGGTTCGGCAGCTCGCTCGGCCCCCTCCAGCATTTCCAGATGGCACGCATGCGTGCCATCGAAACCGGACGTGACCTTCTTCGAGCCACGAACACCGGTATCACAGCAGCCATCAATCATGAGGGCAAAGTGCTCAAGCGTGCTCCGCAGTTCGAAGTGGCCACCCTCAGCGCCGAAGTGACACCGCGAACTGGCGCGCCCCCTTATGTGCGCTGGCGGGATTGGCCTGTCCTTGGCCTGACCGCACTCGGACTCGGCCTGCTCCTGCTCCGTCGAATTCGTCGGCATCATCGGTTGGGTACATGACGCTTGTTATTTAGCAGCGAGCAAATTCTAGATTGGGTCAGGAGGAAGGGGATATGTCTACTTATGGCAGTCGGCTCGCAGAGAAAGCCCACGAGCCGGGAAAGGCGATGCGCTGGCTGTGGCTCTCGCTCCTGTTACTGTTTGTCGATCAGGCGAGCAAGTACCTTGCCAGCACCATGCTAGCGCATGGTGAAAGCGTGCCTGCCGCACCCTTCTTCAATTGGGTCCACCGCCACAATACGGGGGCGGCCTTCAGCTTTCTCGCGGATGTCGGCGGTTGGCAGCAGCCGCTTTTCATCGGACTGGCCCTGGTTATCTCGATATTACTGGTGTACTGGCTTTGGCGTTCACCACGCGTACTGAGTTATCGGCTCGCCCTCAGTGCGATCCTCGGCGGCGCGTTGGGCAATGTCGCAGATCGCTTGCGGTTAGGCTACGTAGAGGATTTTCTCGATTTTCACTATGCCCAGTGGCACTGGCCATCGTTCAACCTAGCGGACGTATGGATCTTCCTCGGTGTCGCCCTCTTTATTTGGGCGGAAATACGACATCAACCAGGCAGCCGCCGCCGCTGAATCGCCTAGCGTCTTCGCTATCGCATGCTTGACTTCCGGAATAGGCGCGTCCTGGGCCTTGATAAGGCGGCACGCCTTCATGAGCCAGCTGTACGTTCCTGATGCACGACTGCTGCCAAGGGCTCTGCTGCATCCTAACCAATCTGGAAGAGCGCACCCTGCTGGACCTGCTACCCGGTCGTCAGCAAGAGAGGGTGACAAGACGCCTCATGAGCATGGCCAACCGCCACCAGGTCGAGATCGTCAGCATGGACATGTGGAAGCCCTACCGCCGCGCCTTCCAGACGGTGCTGCCACAGGCCCGTATCGTGGTCGATAAGTTCCACGTCGTGCGCATGGCCAACGAGGCCTTAGAGAAGATCCGCAAAGGCCTAAGGAAGGAGTTGAAGCCCAATCAGCGCCGGACCCTCAAAGGTGACCGGAAAATCCTGCTGAAGCGCGCTCACGACGTTTCAGACCGCGAACGGCTCATCATGGAGACCTGGACAGGAGCATTCCCCCCAGCTCTTGGCGGCTTACGAGCACAAGGAGCGCTTCTACCATATCTGGGACTGTACCAATCGGCGTGGTGCCGAACAGGCTCTCGCCACCTGGATTGACAACATCCCTCAGGGGCAGAAGGAGGTTTGGAAGGATCTCGTCAGCGCCGTCAGTGGCTGGCGTGAAGAGATGCTGACCTACTTTGAGACCGACATCCCGATCACCAACGCTTTCACGTAGTCGATAAACCGCCTAGCCAAGGACAAAAACCGTGATGGCCGGGGCTATTCGTTCGAGGTAATGCGAGCCCGGATGCTCTATACCACCAAGCACAAGAAGAAGGCGCCACAAGTCAAGGAATCCCCGTTTCTGGGCAGAGCCACCATGACCTACAACATGGGACTCCCCGAGCCTGAGAAGAACTTCGGTGTCGATCTATCAACCTTCTGGAAGGACTAAGGGTTGGATGGGGCTGGAAGGCCCATCAACCACTTAATCCGGATACCCCTTTTTTCTTCTTGGCAGGCGCCTTCTTGGCGGCAGGCTTCTTCTCGCCGCCTTCATCCTTCTTGGCGTCTTTCTTGGCGTCATCTTTTTTCGCGGCGGCTTTCTTCGGCGCAGCCTTTTTCTTGGCCGGCTTCTCGTCGCCGTGATCATGATCGTGGTCGTGGTCGTGGTCGTGCTCATCCGCATCAGGATCGGTGAAGAGCTCGTCGCGGCTCACCACCTTGTCCGTCACATCCGCCAGTTCGGCGATGAAGTCGACAACCTTGTCTTCGAAGATCGGCGCACGCAGTTCCTGCACAGCCTGCGGGTTCTGCTGGAAGTATTGATAAAGCTGCCGCTCCTGACCGGGGAACTGACGGGCGCGTTCAGCAAGCGCCTGGTTCAGTTCCTGCTCGGTGACAGTGATGCTGTTCTTCTCACCGACTTCCGCGAGGAGAAGACCGAGGCGAACGCGGCGCTCGGCGATCTTGCGATATTCGGCACGGACTTCCTCTTCCGGCTCGTCGAGATCGGCAGCGGTCTTGTTCTGCTGCTGCAGCTCACGCTCGAACTGCTGCCAAATCTGGTTGAATTCCTGTTCGACCATGGTGGGCGGCAGCTCGAAATCGTGCAATTCGTCGAGCTTGTCGAGCATGGCGCGCTTCATGTGCTGGCGCGACATGCGGTCATATTCGCCCTTCATCTGCTCGGCGAGCGCTTCGCGCAGTTTCTCGAGGCTTTCGAGGCCAAAACGCTTGGCGAGTTCGTCGTTGAGCTCCAGTTCCGCAGGTGCCTTCACTTCCTTGACCTTGACGTCGAAGACGGCATCCTTGCCTGCAAGCTGTTCGGCGCCGTACTCCTCGGGGAAGGTTACCTTCACTTCGATTTCATCGCCGGCCTTGGCGCCGACAAGCTGTTCCTCGAAGCCGGGGATGAAGCGGCCTGAGCCGATTTCGAGATTGGCATCCTCGGCGGAACCACCTTCAAACGCCTCGCCGTCGATCTTGCCGACGAAATCGAGGGTCAGCAGATCGCCCTCTTCCGCCTTGGCGCCTTCTTCGCGCGGTTCGAAATTCTTCTGGTTCTCGGCGAGACGTTTCAGCGACTCGTCCACGTCCTCGTCCTTCACCTCAGCCGTGAGGCGTTCGAGTGACATCTTTGAAAAATCAGTTAAGTCGAAGGCCGGGATGACCTCGAAGCTCATCTTGTAGGTGAGGTCCGACTTGCCGTCGATCACGTCCTGGATTTCGCCTTCGAGGTCGATTGCAGGCTGGAAGGCGGGGCGAAGAGATTCCTCCTCGATCGCCTTCTGGCTGGTCTCGCCAACGGTTTCCTGAATGACTTCGCTCATGACCTGTTTGCCGAAGGTCTTGCGAAGATGGCTGAGCGGAACCTTGCCGGGGCGGAAGCCCTTGAGGCGCACCTGGCCCTTCATCTCTTCGAGCTTGGCGCCGAGCTTCGATTCCAGTTCCTGAGCAGGAACCTGAACCTTCAATTCGCGCTTCAATCCGTCCGCGTTCGTTACCGTGACCTGCATTATCCAATCCGTTCTTTTTCGGCCATTCCGTCAGCCGGGCTTCCGGCGTGGTGCGGGCGGAGGGACTCGAACCCCCACGCCTTGCGGCACTGGAACCTAAATCCAGCGCGTCTACCAATTCCGCCACGCCCGCAAAAGGTCTCTGGCGTAGCCCAAGCGAGCCGGCCTGTCCCTGAATTGGCGCACTCTATATCAAGGGCATAAGGCGATTGCCAGCAAAAGCCGCGGAAAGCAGGCAATCCTCAGATGTGGTCCAGAAGATCGCGGAGAACCGCGGGAAGCATTTCCGGCAAATCCTCGGAAATGAGGCCGGGACCGAAGCAATCTCCCGCCTCTCCGTGGAGCCAGACGGCGGCGCAGGCTGACTCGAAGGGGAGCATTCCCTGAGCCAAAAGACCAAGCACAATGCCCGCCAATACGTCGCCGGACCCTGCTGTTGCCAGTTCCGGCCCGGCATTGCGGGCAATGGCCGCGCGGCCATCGGGGGCGGCGACGACCGTATCCGCCCCCTTGAGAATCACGATGGCAGCAGCCTCGGCGGCGGCGAGGCGGGCGCGTTCGAGCTTGTCCGCCTCCCCTGCTGCGATTTCGGGGAAAAGGCGGGCGAATTCACCCTCATGCGGGGTCATGACGACGGGGCCCGCGAAAAAACCCTTGATGGCGACAAAGAGGTCGCGCGGGATCTCCGCAAAAGAGGTCAGCGCGTCGGCGTCGAGCACCATCGCGGCTCCCGAAAGGAGAGCGGCGAGGACATTATCGCGCGTTTCCCAGCCGATGCCCGCACCTGGACCTATGAGGAGCGCGTTCTTGCGCTTGTCCTCAAGGATCGCCGTCAGCGCATCCGCTCCCTCGAAAGGCATCAGCATGATCGAAGTGAGATGCGCGGCATTGACCGGCATGGCAGAGGGTGGCGAAGCGATAGTGACGAGCCCGGCGCCTGCCCGCAACGCGCCGCGGGCGGCAAGGCGAGCGGCCCCTGTATGCGAGGCATCGCCCGACACAACGACGGCATGGCCGCGTGTATATTTATGGCTGTCGAGGCGCGGACGCGGGAAGACCGATGCCCAGAGCGGTGGCGCATTGACGAAAGTGCGCGGCCCGATCTCTGCCAGTACATCGGACTTTATGCCGATATCGGCTACGGCAAGTTCACCGCAGTGAAGACGGCCCGGCAGCAGCAGGTGGCCGGGTTTCGGGCGGAAGAAGGTGACGGTGAGGGCGGCGGCAAAGGCCGCGCCGCGCACCTGCCCCGTGTTTCCATCAATGCCGGTCGGTATGTCCACCGCGATGACGGGCGTTCCTGCCTCGCCTATCCGGCGGATGGCGTCGGCGGCGGAACCATCTACATCGCGAGCGAGCCCGGCGCCGAAGATCGCATCGACGATGAGCGAAGCGCCCTTCCCTGCATCGGCGGCCAGCGGATGAACGGCACCCGGCCAGCGGTCTGCTGCGGCGGCTGCATCGCCCTTGAGCTTCTCTCGCGGCCCCATCAAAAAGAGCGTGACGGGCCAGCCCCGTTCGGCCAGAAGGCGGGCGACGACAAATCCGTCGCCACCATTGTTGCCCGGCCCGCAAAGTACGGAAACCGGCCCCTGCGGGAAACGCGCGACGATGGCATCCGCCACCGCGCGGCCTGCATTCTCCATAAGGGTGAGGCCCGTCGTGCCCCACTTGATAGTGAGCGCGTCGGCGCGCCCCATCTCTTGGACGGTGAGAAGTTCAATAGAATCGGTCGCGTCTGTCATGGCAGCACTATAGCCATGCGATTGCGGCAGGTAATTGGCGAATTGCCCACCACGCGCTTAGTTCACCTTCGTTTCCGCCTCGCGGCCCTGCTCTACCAGTGTGAGCGTGTCACCCTTCGTCTCGAAAACGGTGACCGAACAATTGTCCGGGCGGAAGGTGATGAGGCGTTTGTCCTCCGTCGCGGCACCTGCCGCGACGTTGATCGCGATGAAATGCGAGAAGATGACGGTGTCTTGCGAAAGGCCGGTCAGCGCATCGACCACGGACTGCCGCCACCGCGCAAGGTCGACCTTGCCCCCGCCTGTATTTTCCTGCGTGAGAGCCTCCGCCCATGTTCCCGACATGATCCGGCGCAGCCAAGCTCCCCGCGCATCAAGCGCCTCGACGGGCGACGGAATTTCAGCCACCCGTGTTTCGATGACGGGCTCGCAATCCCATGCCTTCGACAACGGCACCGATGTTTCCCGGCAGCGGCGGAGCGGCGAGGAAAGTACTGGCAGCTTCTTTCCAACCCGCTTTTCGATTTCCCGGGCGACGGCTTCTGCCTGCTCCCGGCCCTTTTCGGAAAGTCCGGGGTCGGTGTCGGCGTCCCAGCCAGCAGCAGCCTCGCCGTGGCGGATCATGTAGATGGTGGGCATGGATTTTCTCCCCGAAGCAGAATGTCTCGATGACTGTTTGTCGGCGAGGAGACACGTATTTGCAAGGCGGATGGTCTGGTTCCTGATCCGCACCATCAAGGGCTTCATGCTCGCCATTGACAGCAAGCCGGTCCCCGAGCCGGAAACCTGGCTCTGGTAGCAAATCAAAAAAAGCCGCTCCAGAGAGCGGCCTTTTTCGTATCGGCTAGAATCTGTAGCCGATGCGCATGCCGACATTTGTCAGGCCGTCATTCGCACTGCAGAGCCATGCGTTCGATATATGCTCGATGCTGGCCATCACCGAGAGCGCCGACGTGATGCGGTAGCCAATCGAGCCGGACTCATGAAAGTTGAACCGGCAGCCATACTGGTTTTCACCCTCGACGGAGCCGTGGACACGGCCATCGTGCCAAGCGCCGCCGACGCTGCCGTCAATAAAGAACTTCGTTCCCAGATCTATGGTCCAGCCGAGATCCATATAGACGATGCTGGTGCCTCCATTCCCGCTCATCGTTCCGCCAAAGCGCGGGCGCGGCGAAAACATCCATGAGAGAAAATCGGGGCTATCGAAAAGAATTTCGCCATTTATGTCTGCATTTTCGGGCTCGTGCGCAGGACCAAACTGGTCATGGGCATAGACGCCACCCCGAATCTCGTTGACGAATGCTCCGGCCGGAGCGGCGAAGGAAACAGTAGCGAGAGATGCAGCCACCATCCCGGCGGCGGCATGCCGCCCAAACTCCAAAAGCTTCACTGAAGACCCCTAATTTTTCCGCTGGCAGACGATTATTGTGCTGCTTCGATCCTACCACGAAGGCTGGGTAGCAGCCCAGGACTCGTCAACCGGCTTCGCTTTTTGATTAACTTGGCATGAGCCCAATGGCGCGCGCCGTCCGCCAAATGCGGACGGAGACAACAACGCCGATGGTCACGCAAAGTTCCGAAAAATTATTCGGGGGTGAAGATGTTAACGGAACCGTCGGCCGCCGCAGCGACCGTGCCCGTCCGCCCAAGCTGATCCCGCTCTACCATGTCGGCAAGCGTCGCCGGGTCGTTCGGGGTGTGCGCGACAAAGCGGGCGTCATTGTCCATCAGACGCCCAAACACGATAGCAAACTCCGCGCCGTCGCGGCCGTGGATGACGGTATATGTCTCGATCTTCGCCTTTCCGTTCGGCTTCTCCTCGACCTTCGGGTGTTTTTCCGCATCGATCTCGGCCTGATAGGTAGCGGGGTTTTCACGCTCCCATTTGCCTTCGCGCGGCGTGGTCGAATAGAGACCAAGGCCGTGCTTCGTCACGTACCAGCCGTTCGCCGTGCAAAGACCTTTCGTGCCCGGCTTCGCACGGAGCTTGTCCATCATGGTGGCGATGGAATGCATGACATAGTTGTTGCCTGCTCCACCGAAGTAAGGGAGGCCGCCTGTAACGGTAAGCGAACGCGGATCATCCGCCGCGATGCCGAGTTCCTCGCGACCGATCTGCACAGCCGATGGGAAGCAGGAATAGAGATCGAAATAATCGATCTCACCGATGTTCCAGCCGGACATGGCGAAGGCTTTCTTGCCCATCATGCGAATGGCAGGCGAGGAGTGATAGTTCACGCGCTCGGTCGGATACCACAGGTCGTTCGCATCGGCACAACCATGCAGGAAGACCCACTTTTCCTGTGGCACGCCAAGCTCTCGCGCCTTCGCCGCCGACATCATGACCACAGCTGCGGCCTGATCGACCTGCATGATGGCATTCATGAACTTCGTATAGGGGAAGCCGATATAGCGGTTGTCGTCGGTCGGCGTCGCGATCTCTTCCGCCGTGCGCTCAATAGGAAACCAGGCTTGCGGATGCTTCGCGGCCACTTGTGTGAAAGGCGCCATGAGTTTGCCGATGGCAAGCTGGTGATCCCTCACATTGCGGCCCGCTGCCCCGCGGATCGCATTTTCGAACATCGGGTAGATGTTGATCGGATGTTGCAGCTTGTGACGTTTCTCCGTTTCGGTGACGCCTGCCTTTTCGACGCCGATGTCGATGCGCTCGCCGCCGGGGTTTTCGTCATGCCAAGGCAGCACCTTGCCCTGCCCCAATGCCCGCATCATCGTGCCGAAGCATTCCGCACCCGCGACAAGGGCTATGTCGGTGTCGCCATTGGCGATGAGTTCGGCGGTGTAGTTCACGAGCATCTGGGGCGTGTTGCCGCCGGTCGGTCCGTAGCAGGTCTTGGCCGGATTTGCGCCCAACAGGTTTGCCAGCGTTTTCGGCGCGTTCGGATAGCGGCCGAACGGGGGCCGGGCGGAATCCGGGCTGTCGATGATGAAGCGGACGGTCGTGACATTATCGACCACCGACCAGAGCTTCTTGCCGAGGCCTGTATCGATGGCGGCGGCTTCGGCCGCATCCGCCATCAGATGCATGGGCGACTTCGCCTTCTCGACATCCTTTTCCTTTTGGACAAGCTGGCCGCACCCAACCAGCACGGGCATGCGATCGTCGATCTTGGCGTCGGACATCGAGAGTCTCCCTTTGCGCATCTCTTCGGGCGCTTTTAGTTCGTGGCGCTAACCAGTTTGGCCCGAGAATAACCGGTAAGTACCCCTTGTCCAGCACCAGATCGCGAGGCGCGCCGCCGCTGCGTCAGCGGGAGCTAGCCGCCATGCTTCTCACGATAGGCGAAGGCGGAGAGAAGGAAACGCGCGCCAAAAATAAGCGCATTTGCATCGACCGCATGGCCGAGACCGGGAATGGGCAGCCCCTGACAGGCGACCCCCGCTTCGGTAAGCGCCTTTACCGACGCCATCATACCGTAAAGCGGCGCGAGCTGATCCTGCTCGCCGTGAACGAGCATGACCGGGGGCTTGGAGACGATCTCATCTTTCAGCTTGTCCATGCCGACAAGCCCGCCCGAATAGCCAAGGACGGCAGCCGGAGTAACTGTGCGACGGAGACCGAGATGCAATGCCATCACCGCACCCTGACTGAAGCCGACAAGGGCGAGACGTGAGGCATCGAGTCCTTCCCGGGTAAGTTCGGCGTTGATGAAGTCATGTACCTGCGGGGCAACGGCGACAGCATCGTCATAGAGGTGCAGATCGCCCGGCGGATGCTTGCCAACCCACTGGAAGCCGCCATCCTTCGTGGCCTCTGGCCCGTCCGGCGCGACGAAGGCGACATTCTCCATGGAGGACTGCCAGTAATCCGCGAAGGACATGATATCCACGCCGGACGAACCGTAGCCATGCAGGAAGACGACAAGCCATTCAGCCTTGCCGGAGGTTGCGGGACGGCGGAGCGCGGAGAGTGTCACGTAGTTTGCCCTTTCGCATACGCCTTCAGCCGCGCACTGGCTTCATTGAGGATCGCGTCCTGCTTGCAGAAGCAGAAGCGCGCGAGGTGGCGCGGTGCATCGGACGATGAGTAGAAGGCGGAGAGCGGGATCGCTGCGACCTTCGCCTTTACTGTGATCTCGCGGCAAAATTCCTCGTCCGTGCCGTTGAAACCCTTCTTGTTTTTAAGGAGGGGCCGGAAATCGGCGCTGATGAAGTATGTGCCGTCGGCGGGCAGCACGTCGAAGCCCGCCTCTTTCAGCCCTTTCGCCAGACGATCGCGCTTCGCTTCGAGTGATGAAGCGAGGCTCGCGAAATAATCATCGTTCTTGCCGAGACCGTAAGCGACGGCGGCTTGCAGAGCCGGCGCAGTGGTGAAGGTGACGAACTGGTGCGTCTTCGCGACGACCTCCATCAGATGTGCCGGGCCCGTCACATAACCGACCTTCCAGCCGGTGAGCGAGAAGGTCTTGCCCGCCGAACCGATGCGCAGGCAGCGCTCGGCCATGCCGGGCAGCGTCATCAGAGGCACATGCTTGTGACCCGAGAAGACCAGATGTTCGTAGACCTCATCGCAGACGGCATAGGCGTCGTGACGCTCGATCAACGCGGCCAGCGTTTCTAGTTCGGCGCGGGTAAAAACCTTGCCGATGGGGTTCATCGGTGTGTTGAGGACGATGAGCTTGGTGCGGTCCGAGAAGGCTGCTTCGAGCTTCTCATGCGGCAACGACCAGTGCGGTGGATCAAGCGGTACGGCGACGACTTTCGCGCCCGCTGCCTCGATAATCGGTCTGTAGCAGTCATAGGCGGGTTCGAGGATAATGGCCTCGTCGCCGGGATTGAGGAGTGCCATCAGGCAATCGGTGAGCGCCTCAGTCGCGCCGGAGGTGACCATGACCTGCTGTTGCCAGTCGACATCGAGCGCATAGAAGCGCTTGTTGACGGCGGCGACGGACTGGCGGAGCGCGGGCGTGCCCATCATGGGAGGATACTGGTTCGGTCCATCCATGATGGCCTTGGCGGCGGCAGCGCGAACGTCATCCGGCCCCTCATCATCCGGGAAGCCCTGGCCGAGGTTGATTGCGCCGTGTTCGGCGGCGAGCGCGGACATGACGGTAAAGATGGTCGTGCCGAGACTGGAATAAACGCTGTTTGCCGGCCGCATGAAGAACGCCCTCGCCTTTTCCACAGAATTCAGTGCCGGCCGTTGTCGCGGGCACGGTGGAGACTGTCAATCTCCGCTCAAATGGCTTCGCCGCACCCAAACGGCTGCAGCTCGAAAGGTTTTGGCTAGATATGTGCCTCTAAGTTGTCCATTCTGCTCATATTGTAGGCATTCATGCTGCTCAAATTGATGGCACCCAGCCACACACAAAGCCGTAAGCAGCTGAAATATAAAGGTTTTTCAACTCACTCATGGTTGGCACGAGCCGTGCTATCCACCTAACACGTGGACGCGGGCGGCGAGCCCCGGGATTAGGGAAGTCAGGAATGAAAAAGATCGAGGCCATCATCAAGCCGTTCAAGCTCGACGAGGTGAAAGAGGCTCTGCAGGAAGTGGGTCTCCAGGGCATCACCGTAACCGAGGCGAAAGGCTTTGGCCGTCAGAAGGGTCACACAGAGCTTTATCGCGGCGCAGAATATGTCGTCGATTTCCTGCCGAAAGTGAAGATCGAGGTCGTGCTGAGCGACGAGATGGTCGCCAAGGCTGTGGAAGCCATCCAGCAAGCCGCGCGCACTGGCCGCATCGGGGATGGCAAGATTTTCATCTCCAATATCGAAGACTCGATCCGTATCCGCACAGGAGAAACAGGATCGGAGGCTATCTAGGGGGCATAGTCGACGACCATCAAGCACACAACAACCACCGGGCCCGGCGCGCGGCTTTGAGATCGCCGCGCGGCGCCTGACGGCACAGGCTCCACCGAACCATCACGCAGGGCGAAAGCCCCGTCCGAACGAACCCCTTAAGGACAACAGGGAAAAGAGGATCAAATGGCTGGCAAATCTATTCAGGACATCATCAAGGAGAAGGACGTCAAGTACGTTGACCTGCGCTTCACCGACCCGCGCGGCAAGATGCAGCATGTCACTTTCGATATCGGTTTCTGCGACGACGACTTCTTCGCCGAAGGCACCATGTTCGACGGTTCGTCCATCGCCGGCTGGAAGGCGATCAATGAATCCGACATGGTTCTCATGCCCGATGCCGCAACGGCCACGATCGATCCATTCTACGCGCAGACGACCCTTGCCGTATTCTGTGACATCGTCGAACCCTCCACCGGCGAACTCTACAGCCGCGACCCGCGCGGCACGGCAAAGCTCGCCGAAGCCTATCTAAAGTCCACCGGCATCGGCGACACGGTGGTCTTCGGCCCGGAAGCCGAATTCTTCGTCTTCGACGATGTAAGGTTCTCCACCTCGCCCTACAAGACTGGTTTCGAGGTCGACTCCGTTGAACTGCCGTCCAATTCCGATACGAGCTACGAGACGGGCAATCTCGGCCACCGTCCGCGCACGAAGGGTGGCTACTTCCCGGCCAACCCGATCGACAGCTGCCAGGACCTCCGCGGTGAAATGCTGACGGTCATGGAAGAAATGGGCGTGAAGATCGAGAAGCATCATCACGAAGTGGCCGCAGCGCAGCACGAACTCGGAACGAAGTTCCAGACGCTGACAACCGCCGCCGACCACATGCAGATCTATAAGTATGTGATCCACAATGTGGCGCATGCGTTCGGTAAGTCGGCCACCTTCATGCCGAAGCCCGTCTTCGGCGACAACGGCTCGGGCATGCATTGCCATCAATCGATCTGGAAGGACGGCAAGCCGCTCTTCGCCGGCAACAAGTATGCCGACCTCAGCCAGGAATGCCTCTGGTATATCGGCGGCATCCTGAAGCACGCCAGGGCGCTCAACGCTTTCACCAACCCGTCGACGAACAGCTACAAGCGCCTCGTCCCGGGCTATGAAGCGCCGGTGCTTCTCGCCTATTCGGCGCGCAACCGTTCGGCCTCCTGCCGTATCCCGCACGGCACCTCGCCGAAGTCGAAGCGCATCGAGATCCGCTTCCCCGACCCGACGGCGAACCCCTATCTCGCCTTCGCGGCTATGTTGATGGCCGGCCTTGACGGCATCGAGAACAAGATCGATCCGGGCGGTCCGATGGACAAGAACCTGTACGACCTGCCGCCGGAAGAGCTGAAGGAGATCCCGACGGTTTCGGGTTCGCTCCGCGAAGCGCTGATCGCAGTCGATCAGGACCGCGCCTTCCTGACGAAGGGCGGCGTGTTCACCGACGACCAGCTCGATGGCTATCTCGAACTGAAGTGGGAAGAGTGCATGCGTTATGAAATGACGCCGCACCCTGTCGAATACGACATGTACTACTCGGTCTGATTTTTCAGACTTCGAGGGGAGCGGAAGGGCTGGAACGCAAGTTCCAGCCCTTTTGTCATAAGTGGCCGATCAAGCGGCACCCAGGAAAAAACGAGTGCCGCAAATATCAACAGCATTGCCGGTGACGGGAAGGCCGAGCTTTTTCGCCTCGCCTAGCGCGACATTAAGATCGGCCATTGCAAGATCAAGACCGACGATGCCTGTTCCGTTCGCGTCCACCGGCTCGACGAAGCGGATATGCCCGCGGGCCAGGCGAAGCTCCGGTCCATAAGCCCCCTCCTCCACCTGGAAGATGAGCATGTAGCCTGCACCACCGCCATGGCGATGAAGATAGCGGCGCGCTCAGGCGTCACCCTTCACCGGCTGCACCACTTCGAGAAATTCCCCGCCCACGGGCATGACTGCATTGACGAGCCCGAAGATACCACCTCAGGATCATTGAACGCAGTCTTCAGCCCAAGGACTTTTTCAAGCTGCCCGACAACCAGATCAAGCTCATGCGCGATAAGCGCAACCTGACGAAGCCACATCTTCTCTCTCCCTTTTTTATGACGGGAGATTGGCTGTGACAAAACGGGCGTCAAGCTATGCCTCCCGTCCGGGGAGCGATGCTATTTCATCAGTCTACTGAATTATATAATTGGTCAACACTGCTGACTCACAAGAGTTACGGAAAACCCTATATCAGTTGACCTTCTCGCCATTTCGGGCGTAGCATTTTCTCATGTCTAACGAAGGAGGAGGTTTCGAAGATGACTCCACCGACGCAATTCGCTTCTCGACATTGAGAGACGACGAGACACATGACCAAGTCCTGACGCTGTTCTCACGCGTGACCGGTCAGCAAATCTTATAGGCCAAGGGAAAAGCGCGAAGAAACACTGACGCCAGTGTCACGATAATTGAGCGCGCAGGCAAAAGGGCATGAAAACAAGCCCGGCTCATCAGTGCGGGCGAGTGCGAACAGCACATCCAATAGCAACCCCGCCAGGAACGCCCGACAGGAAAACCGGGGCTTCCGAATGAGCGGGGTTGCGCCCATAGAAACACCCCTTCATTCAC
>CXWF01036065.1_pt1 | contig 13775 bp, 12 predicted proteins | sample 468421 | NCBI WGS metagenome assembly CXWF01 (sample SAMEA2620812, study PRJEB7988) | marine metagenome | biome: marine biome (ENVO:00000447); feature: surface water layer (ENVO:00002042); material: "saline water (ENVO:00002010), including plankton (ENVO:xxxxxxxx)" | depth 5 m
GAGCCGTTCGCGTTGTTCGTCCTTGCGCGCCATGCGCAGGGTGCCGACGGCGGAGCGCAGCGAGGCGAGCGGGTTCTTGATCTCGTGAGCGACGTCCGCCGCGAACTGCTCGTTCGCATCGATCCGGTCATAAAGCGCCGAGACCATGCCGCGTAACGCTTTGGAAAGACGCCCAATTTCGTCAGGGCGGCCCGAAAGGTCCGGGATACGCACACGCCCCGCGTTGACGGCGGCCTGGCTGTTCTTGTCGCGCCCGATCTCTGCCGCAGCCGCAAGGTCGGCCAGCGGATTCGCGATGGTCGAGGCCAGCACCAGCGACAGGCCGATGGAAACAAGAATGGCGATGACGAACATCTGGAGCACCTGTTCGCGCTCCGCCCGCACCAGCGCGTCGAGTTCCCCGCCCACGGAGGTCAGCGCGACGGCGCCGCGCACGGTGCCGTCGATCGTGATGGGCGTGACGACAGTGAACCGGGTGGCCCCGGTCGCGTCCTGTCCGCCCTTGATCCGGGTGTTGCCGTTGTAGACGTCCGGCAGCAATTCCTGCGCAAGCGATACGCCATCGACCGGCATCGGCGGCTCGGTCGACTGCGCGGCGATCAGGCTCGCGATCGCTTCCCAGATTCTGCTGAGGAAATCGGTGATGATGGTCGAGCGCTCGTCGACCTCGAGGCCCAGCACCTCGGGCCGGTTCGAGCGTGACATGCCCGCGTTCGTGCCCAGAACCTCGCCCCCAGCATCGAAAACGATGATGTCGCCGCTGTCATAGACGTTGGTTTCGGCCAACACCTGCTGAACGATGGCAGGCGTCAGGGTTTCGGTGGTGACCTCAGGTGCCGGGGCCGGTTCGGGCTCCGGCGTGTCCGGAGCCACCGTCTCAGGCGCGGGGCCCGACGGGGTGCCGTTGATGGTCTGCTGAACGACGAAAACTTCCGCCAGAAGCTCCGCCGTCATGACCAGCGCGCGTTCCCGTTGCGCCACGAGGCTGTCGCGCACCGGGTTGAGATACAAGACCCCGGCCACGAGAACCACGAGGCCGAGGAGATTGAAGGTGATGATCTTGCGGGCGAGCGGGGATCGGTTGACGGAGATGGAGCGCCGTTTGTTACGCGATGCGCGCAATTCCGTATCGACCGAGGATTGGTCTACCCAATCCTCGCCGAGCACCACATCGGCGCCGTCATGCGTACTCTCGGTATCGCGCACCACGTTCTCTCCGCCTTGACGGTACCCCCCGTCCTAGCCTCACTCTTCGTTGTAACGGTATCCGATGCCGTACAACGTCTCAATCGCCGAGAATTCGTCATCCACGGTCCGCATCTTCTTGCGAAGACGCTTGATGTGGCTGTCGATGGTCCGGTCGTCGACATAGACCTGATCGTCATAGGCCACGTCCATCAGCTGATCGCGGCTTTTCACGAAGCCCGGACGCTGGGCCAGCGCCTGAAGCAGGAGGAACTCGGTCACGGTCAGCGACACGTCCTTGCCCTTCCAGGTCACGGCGTGGCGCAGCGGGTCCATCGAAAGCTGACCGCGCTGCATCACCTTGTTTTCTTCGGTATCGGGCATCGCGACGCCCTCGATCGCATCCTGCCGGCGCAGAAGCGCGCGGATGCGTTCGACCAGCAGACGCTGGGAGAACGGTTTCTTGACGTAGTCGTCCGCGCCCATGCGCAGCCCCAGAACCTCGTCGATCTCGTCGTCCTTGGAGGTGAGGAAGATGACCGGCATGTTCGTTTTCTGGCGAACCCGCTGAAGCAGGTCCATGCCGTCCATGCGCGGCATCTTGATGTCGAACACGGCCATGTCCGGCAAAGCTTTGTTGAATGCATCCAGCGCTTGCTGGCCGTCGTTATAGGTCTCGACCTCGAAGCCTTCGGCCTCAAGCGTTATGGAGACCGACGTCAGGATATTCCTGTCGTCGTCAACCAGGGCAATTTTCGACATTTGAGATGTCCTTGTGCTGCTCGTTTCTGCCAATTTTTTGCACTCATAGAATCCATTTATACGAACGGAATCAACTCCCAAGTGCGAATCGGCCACGGGTATGCGTCTATTCAGCATCAATAGGGGTTAATTTTGGCTGATTTGTGGCGCATCGGAAAACAGCTCCACCCCCCGGAACGCATGGTTGCGCAAACAGACCTGCTGCTATCGCTAACGCGACAAAGCGCCCTGTTCCTTCACAAAAGCGACATGCTATAGGCGCTTCACGCGCTGCCTCTCCGGCATCGCGGCCAGCGGCCGTTATCGCCTGTAGGCGAAACCGGCCCTCAGGACTATCATACAGACCGGCGGTGGGCCGGCGACAGGAGCACGCAGATGACCATTGGACGGGTGAACCCCTCGTACCGTTTGGAGGAGCAAGGCATCACGGGGCTTGGCAATGTCCATTACAACCTCATTGAGCCGGCTCTGATCGAAGAAGCCCTGAAGCGCGGCGAAGGCCACCTCGGCAAGGGCGGCACCATGCTTGTCGAGACCGGCAAGCACACCGGCCGCTCCCCCAAGGACAAGTTCGTCGTCGAGACCGAGAACGTGAAGGACTCGATCTGGTGGGAGAACAACCCGCCGATGGAGCCGGCCAAGTTCGACGTGCTTTACAACGACATGGTCGAGCACATGAAGGGTCGCGACTACTTCGTGCAGGACCTGTTCGGTGGTGCGGACCCGGCCAACCGGCTCGACGTCCGTGTGGTGACCGAGCTGGCCTGGCACGGCCTGTTCATCCGCCACATGCTGCGCCGTCCGGAGCGTGACGAGCTGGACGAGTTCGTGCCCGAGTTCACGATCATCAACTGCCCGACCTTCAAGGCGACGCCCGACAAGCACGGCTGCCGCTCGGAAACCGTGATCGCGCTCAACTTCGAAAAGAAGGTGATCCTGATCGGCGGCACCGAATACGCGGGCGAGAACAAGAAGTCCGTCTTCACGCTGCTCAACTACATCCTGCCGGGTCGCGGCATCATGGCGATGCATTGCTCCGCCAACCACGCGCCGGGCAACCCGGTCGACACGGCGATCTTCTTCGGCCTCTCGGGCACCGGCAAGACGACGCTCTCGGCCGACCCGACCCGCGTGCTGATCGGCGACGACGAGCATGGCTGGTCCGATCGCGGCACTTTCAACTTCGAGGGCGGCTGCTATGCCAAGACCATCAGCCTGTCTGCCGAAGCAGAGCCGGAGATCTACGCCACGACCGAGAAATTCGGCACCGTGATCGAGAACATGGTCTATGACGCGGACACGCTGGAGCTCGACTTCGAGGACAACTCGATCACCGACAACATGCGCTGCGCCTATCCGCTGCACTATATCTCGAACGCCTCGTCCTCGTCGCTGGGCGGGCATCCGAAAAACATCATCATGCTGACCTGCGATGCCTATGGTGTCCTGCCGCCCATCGCGCGGCTGACCCCGGCGCAGGCCATGTATCACTTCCTGTCGGGCTTCACCTCCAAGACGCCGGGCACCGAGGTGGGCGTGGTGGAGCCGATCCCGACCTTCTCGACCTGCTTCGGCGCACCTTTCATGCCGCGCCGCCCCGAGGAATACGGCAAGCTGCTTCAGGAAAAGATCGCCAAGCACGGCGCGACCTGCTGGCTGGTGAACACCGGCTGGACCGGCGGCGCTTACGGCGTCGGCTCGCGCATGCCGATCAAGGCGACCCGCACCCTTCTGGCCGCCGCGCTGGACGGGTCGCTTTCGGATGCCGAATACCGCAAGGACCCGAACTTCGGCTTCGACGTGCCCAAGGACGTGGACGGTGTTGCCGAGGTCCTTCTCGACCCGCGCCGCACCTGGGATGACAAGGCGTCCTACGACGCGCAGGCGGAAAAGCTGGTGAAGATGTTCGCCGAGAATTTCGAGCAGTACCTCGAATACATCGACGAAGACGTCAAAGCCGCCGCCATCGGCTGATGCTGACCCGGTTGGCCCAGACAATTGCACGCCCCGTCCTCACCGGCGGGGCGTTCGCGCTTCTGGCCTCCGTCGCGGTGGCGCAGGAGGGGCTGACGGTCAGGGACCCGATGGTGTTCATCGAGGCCGGCATCTTCTGCCCCCGCGAAGCGTCGGGGCGCGAGGAAGCACCGGGGACCGAACGCGGCTACATCGACCTGATCGACGGCGAGTTGTACGCCGACTTCCACACAAACGTCGTGCCGGGTGAAATCGGGCTGGGCTTCGGCATCCGGTTCCAGTTGCAGGAGGGACTTGGCGCGCGCAACGTGGAAATCGTGACGACGCACCCGCCGTTTGGTTCACCCCCCGTGACGGTGGAGCGCTACGCGACGACGGCCTACGACGATTCCCCCAACGCCTCGCTCTTCACGTTCGACTACCCCTACGAAGTGGCGCTCGGAGAGTGGACCATCGCGGTCGAACTGGATGGCGAGGTCGTGCTCTCGCAAACCTTCACCATCATTCCGCCGGAAGACAGCATCATTCACGCCGACATGTGCGACGGGCCGGCGTTGATGAGCTGACCTCGCGTCCCGATCAGCCGAAGATCCCGCGCCGCACGAGGTTCAGACCCGCTATCGTCAGGACAAGAAGCATCGCGCGGCGGAACGTGGCCTGTGGCATCCGGTCGTGCAGCATGTAGCCCAGCGCCATTCCGGCAAAAGCTGGCAAGACGGCGGCCAGCGACAGGGGGAGCGTGTGGGTGTTCAGGACGCCCGAACGCAGGTGCGCCAGCAGGAGCGCGATTGAGCCGATGCCGTAGATCACGCCCTGTACCCGCATCGCCTGCGCCTTGGGCGCGTCGGTGGCGGTGAGATACATGACCGTCGGCGGGCCCCAGATCCCCGACACCCCGCCCAATGCCCCCGCCACTCCGCCGATGGCAAGTTCGTCGCGAACGCGGTTCAGCGGGTCGAGGCGCAGAACCCACCCCGACAGTTGCAACGCGCCGAAGATGATGAGGACGCCGCCGATCAGCAGGAACAGCGCCCGTGTCGGGATCACGCTGACCAGTTGCGCCGACAGGACGAGGCAGATGAGGAGCGCGGCAAGAAACAGCCAGTAGCGCCGCCCGGTTTCCACGGCACCGCGCCAGCCGCCGCGCAGGGACTGGCGCAGGTTGGTGGCGAGGGTCGGCAGGATCAATGCCGCAAGTGCAGTCTCGGCGGGCAGGATCGAGCCGAGACCCGAGATGATGATCATGGGCAAAGCGAACCCCACCGCCCCTTTCACGAACCCCGCGAAAAGCACGATCACCGTCCCTGTGATGAGGGTCCAGGCCGGTAATTCCCCAAGGATGCCAAGCTGCTCCATGCTCTCTCCTACCGCGCGGCCCGCGCCGGTGCAGCCAAAATCGCCCGCGACATTTTTGATCCGCCCGCAGACCTCCGGCGAATTATTGTTGCGCTGCACCTGCAAAATACCTATCACCGACAAGACCTCGAAGACGGAGATTCCCATGCCCAAGGACGCCGCCATGACCCAACCGCTGCTCGACGATCTTCTGGACCTGACCGGAGAGGCGCTCGGCCCTGTCGAGGTCGTTCTGGAGGCCGCGACGGCGAGCGTGAAGGAGATGGTGAGCGAGGGTGGCAAGGTATCGGCCGCGCTGCTGGAAGAGAACCAGTATGCCGCTCATGCGCTGGCCTGGCTCGCGACCTATGTCGAGGCCCTGCGCCAGACCCGGAACTGGGCGGTCAACCTTCAGGAGGCTGGCAAGCTGGGCGAGATGGAGAAGCTCCTCCTCCAGATCGCGTTCGGCGAATACCTCTGGCAGATTCAGGGCGGCATCCCGATGAGCCAGAACGAAACCGCCAAGCTGATCGACATGGGGCTCGCCCCGCAGGACATCGGCGCGATGATGCAGCCCGCCGTGATGACGTTGATCTCGGGCGGCAACACGCAGTCCGCGCGGATGCGGCTCGTTGAGCTGATGCGCGACAACGCGGGCCACGCGACCTTCGGCGCCTCCGGGCTCGATGAAGAGCTCGAAATGATCCGTGAGCAGTTCCGCCGCTATGCCGACGAAAAGGTCGTGCCATTCGCGCATGACTGGCACCTCAAGGACGAGCTTATCCCGCTCGACGTGATCGAAGAACTGGCCGAGATGGGCGTTTTCGGCCTGACCATCCCCGAAAACCTCGGCGGTCTCGGCCTGACCAAGGCGTCGATGGTCGTGGTGTCCGAAGAACTCTCGCGCGGCTATATCGGTGTGGGGTCGCTGGGTACCCGGTCCGAGATCGCCGCCGAGCTGATCCTCGCAGGCGGCACGGATGAACAGAAATCCAACTGGTTGCCCAAGATCGCCTCGGGCGAGGTGCTTCCGACCGCCGTGTTCACCGAGCCCAACACAGGCTCCGACCTCGGCTCCCTGCGCACCCGCGCGGTGCGCGACGGCGACACCTACACCGTGACCGGAAACAAGACCTGGATCACCCATGCGGCGCGCGCCAGCGTCATGACGCTTCTGGCCCGGACCGATCCGTCGACGGACAACTACAAGGGCCTGTCGATGTTCCTGGCCGAGAAAGAGCCGGGAACCGAGGACACCCCCTTCCCGACCGAAGGCATGACCGGCGGCGAGATCGAGGTGCTGGGCTATCGAGGCATGAAGGAATACGAACTTGGCTTCGACGGCTTCAAGGTGCCGGCCGCGAACCTGTTGGGCGGCGAAGAGGGCCAGGGCTTCAAACAGTTGATGCAGACTTTTGAGAGCGCCCGCATCCAGACCGCCGCCCGCGCCATCGGCGTGGCGCAATCGGCGCTGGAGGCCGGAATGCAATATGCCGAGGACCGCAAGCAATTCGGCAAATCGCTCATCAACTTCCCACGGGTCGGCGGCAAGCTGGCCATGATGGCCGTGGAAATCATGGTGGCGCGTCAGCTCACCTATTTCTCGGCGTGGGAGAAGGACAACGACCGGCGCTGCGACCTCGAGGCCGGGATGGCCAAGCTGTTGGGTGCCCGCGTGGCCTGGGCCTGTGCAGACAACGCGCTTCAGATCCACGGCGGCAACGGTTTCGCGCTGGAATACCAGATCAGCCGTATCCTGTGCGACGCGCGCATCCTGAACATCTTTGAAGGTGCCGCGGAAATTCAGGCGCAGGTCATCGCACGGCGTCTGCTCGGCTAGTCTTCAGCTATGTCGCAGGATTGGCGGGGATCGTGCTAGACTCCCCGAAACGCCGACGAAGGGACAGGGCCATGCAGGATCTTGAAGCGAACAAGCGCAACGTCGTGGCGTTCTACGGCCTCATGTTCAACGACTGCCGCCCGCGCGAGGCGATCGAGCGCTACACAGGCGACGATTACATCCAGCACAACCCGCATGTCGCCACCGGCAAGGACGGCTTCATCGACTATTTCGAGCGCATGGCCGAGGAATACCCGGGCAAGGAGGTCGTGTTCAAAGGTGTCTGGGCCGAAGGCGACCGCGTGATCCTGCACTGCCACCAGATCTGGCCCGAAGGCCTCGAATACGCCGGGATCGACATTTTCCGGATCGACGGCAACGGCAAGATCGTCGAGCACTGGGACGTGCTTCAGGTTCTCCCCGAGGAGAGCGCGAACCCGAACGGGATGTTCTGACTAGCCCCCCGCGCCCAAGTCGACCCCGATGTAATAGGGCCAGAGCAACAGGGCCAGGATGCCCTTGAAGAACCCCAGTTGCAGGTAGCCGAGGGTGAAAAGCCACCCCGCGAACCACAGCATCCCCAGCGAGCTTTGAACGACTATTTTCTTGTCCGCCATCATGTTCCCTTTGCTGTCACACCCCGACCTTAACACCCGAAGGGCCAAAGTTGCCCCCCTTTCGCGGCAGGCCCAGACTCGCATGCCAAACTGGGGTCGCATCGATCCGTGACCAGTTCAGACGTCGATCTCGTGCTGATGGGGAAAGGCGCCATCGGCGATATAGGCCGCTTCATCCGCCGTCGTCTCACGCCCGAGAACGGCATTGCGGTGCGGATGGCGCCCGAAACGCGCGATCACGGCCCTGTGCCGCCGGGATTGTGCGAGGCAGAACTCATAGGCGGGCTTGAGAGGCTCTGGCGCCATCTCGAGCGTGTCGGCGGCGAGGCGTTCGCCGAGCGCAGCGCGGGCGGCATGATCCGGCCCTTCGGCGTGGACGAGGGGCAGCGCGAACATCGTCCGCTCCCACGAGTGGACGAGGGCCGTGAAGTCACCGTTGGCGAGCCCCTCCTCGGTCAGCGCGAGCGCTTGAGCGTCGGTGGCATAGGCGCGCGGGTCGTCACGGTAGAGCGAGCGGGGAAATTGGTCGAGCACGAGGATCAGCGCAAGCCGTCCGCGCGGCGTATCGGCCCAGTCGTCGAGCTCGCCTGACGCGGCCAGGGGAACGAGCCCCGCGAACCGGGTGACGATGCCCTCGTCCGCGCCGCCACGCATCATCCATCCCCAGTAGGCGAGATGACGGTCGAGGTCGGCGTCCAGCCCCTCGGGGAAACAGAACGACAGGACGTCGCCGGCATTCATGGCGTCACATAGCTCAGAGCGAGGTCGCCGATGACGGTCGTCACGGCCCCGCCTTCCGAACCACGCATATGGGCCAGATAATCCGCCGCTGCCGCATGGTTGATGTTGTCGGCCACGATCAGGCAGCCGGGCGCCAGCTTTGGCCGCAACAGCGTGAAGACCGGCAGATACATGCTCTTCCACCCGTCGAGGACGAGCATGTCGATCGGGGCATCCACTTCCGCCAGAGTCTCCCGCGCATCGCCTTCAAGCAGGGTCACGGTCTGGCTCACCCCGGCCTCGTCGAACGTCCGGCGCAGGGACGCGCATTTGTCGGGATGCACTTCCGTCGTTGTCAGATGCCCGCCCTGTTTGCCCAGCGCAGCGGCGAGATAAAGCGAACTGATGCCGAAGGACGCGCCGAACTCCACCACTCTTTTGGCACCGCAAGCCCGTGCGAGTATGTGCAGGAGCCGCCCCTCGTCCGGCGACACGGCCAAGTAGAACTCCCCGAGCCGGACAAGGTCGCCCCCACCCGCCGAAGTCGCTACTGCCCCATCGCCGCCGTCCCGTTCACGCCAACGGCCCGCGTCCTGCGCGGCTTGCGCGTGCAGGCGGTCAAGCACCGTCTGGATGGCTGGGGGGATGTCTGCATGCATGGAGCGCCCTTTCCGGTTCGCCCCAGACTAAGCGAGCGCGGCGCGGGTCGGAAGCCCGGTCAGACAGAGACACCCTTGAGCAACTGGTCCCGCGTTACCTCACCCTTCGGCCCGGACAGCGTCACCGCCCCCCGGCGCAACACGACGAACCGGTCGCCGAGGTCGTGGGCGAAGTCAAAGAACTGCTCGACCAGCACGATGGCCATGTTCCCTTCGTCGCGCAGAAGCTGAATGACCTTGCCGATCTGCTGGATGATGTTGGGCTGGATGCCCTCGGTCGGCTCGTCCAGAAGCAGGAGCTTTGGCTTGGTGATGAGGGCGCGGGCAATTGCCAACTGCTGCTGCTGCCCGCCTGACAGGTCGCCGCCACGCCGGTTCTGCATTTCCTTTAGCACCGGGAACAGCTCGAACATCGCCTCCGGCACGTCGTGCGCACCCTTGGGGAGACAGGCGAAGGCGGTCTCCATATTCTCGCGCACGGTAAGCAGCGGGAAGATCTCACGCCCCTGCGGCACCAGCGCGATGCCTTTCTGGGCCAGTACATGTGCCGGGAGGACGCCCAGCGCCTCGCCGTCCAGTTCCATCTTGCCGCCGGAGCGGGGATGGCGCCCGCAGATCGCGCGGATGAGCGAGGTCTTTCCGACGCCGTTCGTGCCCATGATACAGGTGATCTCCCCCGTCGCGGCGTCGAGGTCGATGCCGTTCAGGATCTGGGAATGGCCGTAATGCAGCGTGAAATCGCGGATCGTCAGCATTGTCAGCGCCCCAGGTAAACGTCGATGACGTGTTGGTTTGCGGTCACATGGTCGAGCGAGCCTTCGGCCAGAACCGACCCCTCATGCAGGACCGTCACCTTGCAGTTCAGCCGCCGCACGAATTCCATATCGTGCTCGACAACCACGACGGCGCGGGTGCGGGCAGCCTCGACCAGAATGTCGGTGGTATGCTCACGCTCCTCCGGCGTCATACCGGCGGCGGGTTCGTCGACCAGGAGCAGCTTGGGTTCCTGGGCGAGGAGCATCCCGATCTCCAGCCACTGCTTCTGCCCGTGGCTGAGCTCCCCCGCCTTGCGCAAAAGCTCATTCGACAGCCCGATTTCCGCAGCCAGTTCCCCCACCCGGTTCATGTCGTGATCGGTCGGTTTCCAGAACAGGACCGAGAACGCGCCCCGGTTGTTCTGCAACGCCATGAGGAGGTTGTCCTCGACCGACTGATCTTCGAACACCGTGGGTTTCTGGAATTTGCGCCCGATCCCCTCCTGCGCGATCCGCGCCTCGTTCATGCCGACAAGGTTCTTGGACATATCGCCCCACAGCACCTTGCCCGCGTCCGGCTTGGTCTTGCCGGTCACGATATCCATGAACGTCGTCTTGCCTGCGCCGTTCGGCCCGATGATGGCGCGCAGCTCGGCGGAGCCGATGTTGAAGGACAGGTTGTTGATCGCGCGGAACCCGTCGAAGGTGACGGAAATCCCGTTCACTTCCAGAAGCTGGCCGCTCATTCCCGCGCCTCCTTCTCCTGCAACGAGCCCTTGTCGGGTCCGAGGTCGGCGCCGTGCCGGTCCGGATGGCGGCGGTCGGTGATCAGGTCGAACAACCCGCCGATGCCCTTGGGCGCGAAGAGGGTGACGAAGACGAAGGACAGACCCAGAAGGATGGTCCACCAGTCGACCCATTGGATCGTGTAGAACCCGAGGTTGATGTCCGGGGCCTGACCGCCGGTGAAGTAGGTCGAGACAAGGCTCACGAACACCGCGCCGATCACAGCGCCATACAGCCGACCGCGTCCGCCAATGGCGACCCAGACGGCGAGGTAGATCGACGCGATGGGCGCGATTTCGGCCGGGTTGATGATGCCCGCCTGCGGGTAATAGAGCGCCCCGGCGATGCCTGCGATCATGGCGGTGACGGTGAAAAGGAACAGCTTGTAGCCCTCGACCGAATAGCCAAGGAACCGCACCCGCGCCTCGTTGTCCCGGATGCCGCGAATGACGCTGCCGAACTTGCCCGACACGATCCATGCGGAAAAGACGTAGCCCAGGCCAAGCGCAAGCGCCGAGGCCCAGAAGAACCACATCGACACGAAGTCCTGGCTCGCGGTGACGCCCGGCAGGTTCTGAAGACCAGACAGCCCGTTGTTGCCGCGCAGACCGCTGTCGTTCTGGAACAGATAAAGCGACAGGGCGAGCGTCATCGCCTGCGTCAGGATCGACAGGTAAACGCCGGTCACGCGCGAGCGGAAGGCAAGCCAGCCGAAGACCAGCGCGAGCAGGCCGGGCACCGCGACCACCAGCGCCAGTTGCAGAAACAGGCTGTCGGCGAAGAACCAGATCGGCGGAAACTCGGACGAGCCGACGACGCCGAAGATCTGCGTCCCGATGCCGTCCACGACCTCTTGTTCCGTCGGCGGAATGGCGGCAGAGGCCATCGACGACACGACGATCTCTTTCGTGCGCTCGTACATGAGCCACATGCCGATCATGTAGCCGCCCAGCCCGAAGAAGGCGAAATGGCCAAGGCTCAGGATTCCGGCATAGCCCCAGATCAGGTCCATCGCCACGGCGACGAGGGCGAGGCAGAGCGTCTTGCCCAGCGTCTTGACGAAGGAGGTCGACACGAGGCCCGCGCCGAAGGCTTCCGACATGAAGGTGATCGCTATGGTGAAGACCGCGAGGATCAGGAGGAAGACCAGGATCGACGGGTTACGACCGATGAAGCTGCGCGTCATGGCTCAATCCCCCGCCGCGCGGCCCTTGAGGGCGATGATCCCCCGTGGCCGGAACTGGATGAAGATGATGATGAAAATGATCATGTAGGTCTGCGCCGCCAGCGTATTGGACGGGTTGAACCATTCGATCCCCTTATGCAGCGCGCCGATCATCCCGGCACCCAGCAGGGTGCCCCAGATGTTGCCGACGCCACCGACCACGACGGTCATGAAGGATTGCACGATATAGGCCTGCCCGATCTCGGACGTGACCTGTGCATAGAGCCCGATGGCGACCCCGGCGATCCCCGCGATACCCGAGCCCAGACCGAAGGTCAGCATGTTCACGCGGCCCGGATTGATCCCCATCGCGCCGGCCATGCCGGGATTCTGCGTCACGGCGCGGGTTTCTAGCCCCAGCCGCGTGCGCTTCATGATGAACAGGAACACCCCGAGGAAGATCAGCGCCAGCACGAAGATCGCAACCCGCACGGTCGAAATCGACACGACGTCGTTCAGCACGATCGCGCCCCCGAGCCAGTCGGGCGAGGTCAGCGGGCGGGCCTGCGTGCCGAAGATGTTCTTGGCAAGCTGTTGCAGCGCAATGGAAATCCCGAAAGTGGCGAGAAGCGTTTCCAGCGGCCGGTTGTAGAGATAGCGGATCACCAGCCGTTCCATCGCCACACCCGCCGCAAATGTCACGGCGAAGGCGAGCGGTATGGCGAGCAGGATCGACGTGGTGTGGTTCGGCACGATCTGCTGCACCACATAGCCGGTATAAGCCCCCATCATGATGAACTCGCCATGCGCCATGTTGATGACGCCCATCACCCCGAAGGTGATGGCGAGCCCGATGGCGGCAAGGAAATAGATCGAGGCAAGGCTCAGGCTGTCGAGCCCGAGGTCGAGCGCCTGATTGAGGCCCACGTTGGTTTCGATCCGCGCAAGCGCGCGGTTCGCGGCGGCGGTCACGTCGGCGTTGGGTTCAGAATAGACGGCAGCGAAGGTGATCCCGTCGAAGGCATCGTCCACGTCCTGTTCGGTCGCGGCGGGTGGCACGGTGCCTGCCGCCTCCAGCGCCTCGAAAGCCTCGATGCGCTTGAGCGGATCGGACAGCTCCGCGACGGGCACGCCACCCACTTCGCCGTCCACGATATGCTCCTGCAACACGTTGCGCAGGTCGGCGGATGTCAAAAGCGGCTCGCCGTCCGTCAGCGCATAGGCGTCTTCGCGTGACAGCTCTTCGGTGCCGGGGCGCAGGATCTCGGCCACGTTCACGCTGTCGGGCACCTCGCCCTCGAAGGCGCGGATGCGGGTCGCGACCAGCGGGTTCAGGGCCGCGCGCAGGTCGACGCCAAGGTCCCCGCCCATCGCTTCGATCGCGGCGATGCGCGCGTCGGGGTCCGAGCCGTAGGCAATGGTGATGAGTTTTTCGAGTCGTTCCTTGCGGGCCCGGATCGCCGGGTCGTCTTCGGTCTCGATTGAGGCGCGCAGCGGCTCCAGCAGGTCTTCGTTCGCGCTGCGTTCGAGCGAGTCGAGCGCCTCGCGCCGCTTGGCGGGGTCCGGGTCGTTGAGCTGGAAGCTGACCAGCGCGGTGCCGATCAAACCCTGAATGCCCGAGTTCGGCTTGATCTGGTCGAGGTCATCCTTGGGCACCGTCGCCACGACCTCGCCACTGTCGAAATCGGTCAGCGCATAGCCGTCGTCGACCTTCTCGGCCTTGAAGAAAAGCCCGTCCGACAGACGCACCCACATATCGCGGGATTGCCAGGTTTCCAGAAGGAACGGCACGTCCTCGATGCCCGAATTGGCAATGGCGTCGATGGCCGGCTGGATCGTGCGGCGCGAGCTTTCGAGGATCAGCTCAGACTGCTCCTGCAACACGCCCTGAAGCGGGCCCATCGTCGCGTCGCCCGTATCGCTGTCGGCTGTGTCCTGTGCCATTGCCGCGGCGCCGAGACACATCAGCGCCAGCAC
>CXWF01050489.1_pt1 | contig 13724 bp, 9 predicted proteins | sample 468421 | NCBI WGS metagenome assembly CXWF01 (sample SAMEA2620812, study PRJEB7988) | marine metagenome | biome: marine biome (ENVO:00000447); feature: surface water layer (ENVO:00002042); material: "saline water (ENVO:00002010), including plankton (ENVO:xxxxxxxx)" | depth 5 m
CAACTCAGCAGGGGTGGGCGCCCGAGAAGATTCACTGTAACTGCCGTACACGCTTGATATCGGCGCTATCTGCCAAGCAAAGCCTAGCGCCGGATTGAAGCGGTTGAACGTATGGTCCCCGTCAAGGGCGCCATCTTCATTTTGATCCTCCATCTTGACCTGCGTCCGATTGTAGCGGCCAGATAAAGTCAGATCGAAAACCTCAGACAGCGCCAGCGTATTGGTAAAGAAGATACCCGCATTCTGAACATCAGCGTCGAGACGGACGCGGGACTCGACATCGAACAGGTTGACGCCCGAAACACCCCGGTCAGCGCCCGGGGTCGCGTTGCGAAGTACGGCCAGTTGAGTATCAGATTCAAATTCGATCGCCGCAAAATCATAGTTGCCCCCGACTATCAGCTGATTCTCTCTGCCCTGGAATTCATTCAAAAGCGCGACTTGGGTGGCAATGCCCCCACTCTGCTGTTCTGTTTTTGAGGTATTAAGAGTGCCGTCCAGTTCGTCAGCTTCCAGGGTAGGGGCAAGGTCTTCCAGAGAAAATCCTGCGTTACCCGCGAAACTCACGGGTTCGTCGACATCGCCTTCTTCGCAGAGGGTTGCCTCACCCGCATTCGGACCGGAGGTTAACACGCACTCATCATAGTCGCTGTCATCACCATTCAACGCCTCCACGGTACTGTGGCGATAGTAAACGTTGCCGGCCAGTTGGAGCGTGTCCGAAAGCCAGGTTTCCCCGTTAAGCGCCAGAAGCGCCAGATTGTTCTCAGTTTTATCTGGCTGGGTGTAGATGGCCTCACGACCTTCCAAAGGCATCAGTTCAAGAGGCACTGCGCCATTGCCAATTAGCGAGTTATTGCTGGTGGCCCCGGTGAACTCCAGTAAACTGTCGCCGCGCCGCCAGCTGAGATTAGCCAGCCCCTGACGGACTCTCGACGGGGAAAAGTCTCTCCAGCCATCCTCCTCGTAATAATTGCCGATAAGGTAGTAGCCCAGTTCGCCATTGTTGCCGCCAGTCTGAGCCTCCAAGCCAAATCGTCCAAACTCGCCACTAGAGACCTCCACTTGACTATCGGTGTAGCTGAAGCCGGTCTTGGTCCGGATCGATAAGGCGCCACCCAGCGTGTTCTGGCCGAATACTGGGTTGGAACCCGCAAATAAGTTGATCGAATCTATGGCCCCCTCCGGCATTAAATCCCAGTTAACCGTATCGCCGAAGGGTTCATTGAATCGGATGCCGTTGACATAGACGGAAAGTCCCTGCGGCAGGCCCAGTAAGGGAGAAGCGGTGAAACCGCGATACTGAATGTCTGGTTGGAAGGGATTGTTGACGGCTTCGTTGACGGTGACACTGTTGAAGTTAAAACGGAGATACTCCGCAAGGTTGAGCGATTGCGCCTGTTCAAGATCCTCACTATCAGCGGTTTGCACAGAGGCGGGTATGCGCTTTTTCTCCAGGCCGATCCCGTGGATAGGCGTCGTGCCAATAACCGTGATGGCTTCCAATGGTAAGGGTTTTTGTCCTACGTTTTCCTGACTTACACCAATGTCGGGAAAGGCGATAACGCCCGTTATAGCCGGTATCCAAAGGCATTTACTCACTCTCATTAGCTACCTCTTCTATTATTAGGTTCTTATTTGATGGGCAGAGATAGAAGCCATCCTATGGCAGATCATTAACCGTAATGTTCCATGGGCTTAGCATCCTGGCTATCCTCTGGTCGGACTGGTTCTTCATCCATTAGATGTAGTACTAAAGATGCCCCCCCTTCCCGTCGACCGACCTCGTTTCAGGGCCGGCCTTGGCTGAAAAACGGCTCTTAAATGTGTCCGCTCGACGGGAAATAGCGTGGTTGCGGGTGCAGACCGGGTTGGCTTCTTCAGTTGTGGCCCTCGCTTCAAGTCGGACGGCTCCCGTATGAGTGCGGTCTCAAGACACTTCTGGCGCACTGCTAACTGCACCGCGAAGTGATCATAGATCCGCGAAGGTGCAGTAGACATGGGATGGCTGAAGCCGCGATGAGTCTGTCATATAACTGAAACCAGACCTTCATGCGCCCTAACCGGGATATTGCATACAAGACAGGTTCCGCCCAACCGTTTGATATAATTGGGCTTGCGACAAAACTGCTTCGTACAAAGCAATACGGAACCTGCCCATGCTGAATGTACAGGGCAATGCGGAATTGATTGAAAGCGGTGATTCGCTGTACCTGGCTGATGTTCAGAAAATAAACGAACCAGTTGAACGGACCAGTGTCGAATGACCCTTACTTAAGGGAAAAGCATGTCATTCCCACACTCCGTCATTCCCGCGAACGCGGGAATGACCGCTTATCTCAGTGTTTCGCTTAAGTAAGTGCCATTCGGGGCAGAGTGTTCTGCCCCGCAACCTGGTTAACTATCAAAACGCATACTGGACTCTTCCGCGAAGTTCGTCGCCGCCATTATTGTTCACGTCTTCGCCGTCCATGTAACTTATACCAAGACGAACATTGTTGTTGGCGTAATAGTTCACGCCAAAGGTTGTTTGCTCCCCGTCGGTGCTTGAGAGCCCTACATCACTGTATTTTCCATCGCCATCTTCATACCGAGCAATGACTTCCCAGGCGCCAGCGTTTGAAGCCGGTTTGACGCGCTTGAATTTGCCACCCTTGTAGGGACGGCTCTCGCCGGTGATGATCCAGCCAAGCTGAATGTAGTAGCCATCAGAGCTGACGCTACCTTCGTCCGAATCAAAATATTCCGTTTGGGCATGAAAAGGACCAACAACACCAGCCAATTCCACATTGTACAAATCCGTCTCATCTTGCGAAGTGTCTGCATCGCGGCTTGAGAACCCGGCGCCGACGTGAAGGACCCTGTCATTGCCGTTGATTGGAGCAAAGGTTGCCCGGCCCGTTATGGCGGCGTTGTTGATATCATCTGGCCCATCCCCATCTGCCTCAAAGTAGCCGACACCGTAAGTCCAGTTGCGCCCTTTGCCGCTCAGCTGAAGACCCGCATTTCTTCCAGGCGCATAACGCTCCGTCATGGCGGACCGTTCTAGTGCGGAAATATCCTTGGAGCTCGTCAATTCTTCCAGGCCGAAAGGCTCTTTCTGTTTACCGACGGTAACGGTTGCGCGTGAGCCAAACCCGTTATATCTGATGTACAGATCTTCGACGGTGCCACCGTCAGCGCCATCACTCTCGGCAACATTGAACTGTGTTTTGTAGGACCAGTCTCCGTAATAGCCTGCGGTATACAGGCGTGCTCGGCGCACATCAAAATCCTGTGTATCAACGGCACCATCGTCTGTTTGCGTGGCATCGTAGTCCCACTGGATACGACCGCCAAGTTTAAAACCCGCACTATCATCCGCTTTCTTGACTTCAAGGCCGCTCTTGGTATTGATGACCAGGTCGGATCCTTCAGTAGTAACGGTTCCTGCTTGCGCCATTGACGCACCAGACGCAGCTAAAACAAAACACAGATATTTTTTCTTCATACAACCCTCCGGAAGTTCAAGTGATGCTAACGAATCGTTAGGCTGGGTTTATACTTCCATTGAATCATTACAATAAAGTTACAGAGGGTGCCTCGGACCGTTGCGGGACATGCAGGCCAAATAAGGCACCACCCAACAGGTGGCCACAGTGGCAGAGCTTGTTCAGAAAGAGCTGGAGCACCAGGAACGCCAGGAGTTGGAGGTCCACTGCAAGCTAAATGGGAACAGCATGGCCAGCCAGAAAAAGTCATGCTCCACCCTGATCACGGTAGTCATCATGTACCCGCTGGTTTCACCAGAGACTCTGGCGCTACCGAATGAAGCAAAGCATGAGTAGATGCGGTGAGGTGGAGCCAGGGTGTAATCCGACGCCACTTTATATGAACAAGTCTGTTGTTTCGGTCCAAGAAACCGATGAAAGCGGTGGTTTGTCCGCGGTCGATTCCGGTGACGAGGTCGTCATTTCACTTGAGATGACGACCTCTGCACAAGAAGCTACATAAGATGGAGCGAATATTAGTCCGTAATACGATGAGGCTATGGCAGGCTCCCTATAGCCGACGTTTAAAAGGAGCGGGAGACTGAGAATACAACGCGAGGATCGCACAAACCGGAACCGCCAAAGCACTCGCCGGAATCGAGATCCGTATCGGTATAACCAACGGTAGCATCGAGCCCGGCAAGCGTTTTGCTCACATATATACTCCAATCTGTGTAGTCATCAGTCCCGAAGGTGTCCTCCTCATCAATGGCGTTATAGCCCGCTGATCCGCTGATGGTTAACCCCATCGGCAAAGTGTGGGAGACGCTTAGCGCCGGGTACCAGAACTCGCCCGCCTCACCGAAATAGTCTGGGGAATAGTTGAGCGAGAGAGAAACAAAGTCGTAGGCCATACTTACCGCGAGTTCCTGGTAATCAAAATCCGCATTGCCAGATCCTGGGTAGTCGTAATGGAGAAAAGCTGCATCCAGCGTCACTTCATCAATCGAGGTGGCGAACCCGGCATATATGTCCAACTCAACCGTGCCATTCTCGTTACCGTCATCAAAGTCGACGCTGGATGCCCAGACACCGGCATACGCTCCAGAACTATGGCCTACGTCAAGACCACCTTGAATCGCGATGTTCTCTGAAGACTGGGAGATACCTCGAAAAACATAGTCGCTGGTCAGAGTGACATTGGCTGAGGTTGAAATCGCAGGGGTTGTCAACTCGGCGCTGAGTGGCAGTGAGGCCAGGGCCAGCGGGGAAAGCAGCAGCGCGATAGTCAAGCCAGTTGGTTTCATAAAAATGTCTCCGGTGAACAACTATTGTCGTTTTCTGTGATCAAGTAGAAAAGCACCTTTTCGGTTGTGCAGAAAACGTTAAAGCAAGGGGTATGCCATTTTTTAATTGTGCAGGAAAACAGAAGCTGCCGACTGCGGCGCAGTAGAGTTTGCGTGTGATCGCGGCTCCATATCGGCACCCGACGAGAAGATGTGCACCATTGTTGTGCAGGTATGGGCGAGCTCTTAGGGCGGGGTAGCGGGACTACCCATCCGACGTCCGCCAATCGGCATCCGGCAGAGCCAACCTGTCTTTACAGTTCTCGCGTCCAAAGTTAAATTAAAATCGAGGAACCTCGATACCCCTTTCAAGACCGCGCAGGGCGATGTGGATCAGTTCAGCGACCTTCAAGCTGATATAAAGAGCATTATCGGGGGTGAGAATCGCCTCAATACCATGATCCAGTACACTTCTCCTGAAACCGTAAATTTAGTGAGTTTAAACGTAGCGGTCCGGCCAGGTGAAGATGCTGAAAACGATGAGGGGGACGATGGGATTTCGTTTTCCGTGATCTTTGAGACAGAAGTGCTCTACGCGGCTCTGGCTTATGACCAGGATCTCACCTTCAGCTGGTTGATGCGGGCTTCGCGGACGTTAACGAAGCCGACGTATTAGTCAGTGGAAAGCGAAAGGCTCAGTTCGGTATGACCGAAGGCGATTCGACTGACAACGAAGGGACTCTGATGGCGTTTGGCGCCGATTACAAGCTGGCCGATAAGAGCAAAGGCTTTCTCTACGTTGCTCAGATCGAAGAAGAAATTGGTGGGGGAGGAACCCAGGAGGACACGATTTACGGTATCGGTTTCGAACACAAGTTTTCCATGTAGTTCTGCTTTGAGTGAATCACTCTTGCCGGGGCTTGCCCCGGCCTTTTCATGTGTTGCCCTCCGCCGCGTTTTTTCGGGCTCAATCTGACGATAATGTAGAGCCGACCCACTGCTTTTGCGGCAGTGCCCAGGCAGCTGGCTTCAGGCTCGGGATATAAACGCCGTCCTCGGCCTGGGATAGGTCGGGGTAGAGAGAACCCGCGCATCTGCTGCTGTATGAAGTTGAGTGGGCTGCGTAGCCTTGGTAATACGCTTGAGCCACGAGGCCCTCCCACAAGACAAACACTGGCTCCGGGTGCACCGGATTCCCGCAGGCATGCACCCGTTCAGCCTGAGGCATAGTTGAGCTTCGAGAAGCTCAACAGGACAGCCATTCACTCTGTCCTCTATACACCAAAAAACGACTACAGCTCCCTTGGGCTAGACGGAAGTCATAGATGTTCTATGCTTCGCGTATGTTAAATTCCGCTAACGTGAAAGTTACAGATTTAGGGTGGGCGATCTCGACGTAAATATTGAAATTTCTGTTTCTCACACCAACTGGCTCTCGACTTCAAGCTTGGGCCCGACCGGCCGCTTACGCAGTTTGTGTTAGCTGGTCATTATTAAAACTTGCTAAGCAGGCGGGCTTTAATGTTAACTCGCGCACTCACTCTCTAAGAAACTGAGCTGTTCTGTGTGAGATGGCATGGAGGGTGTGGTAATCAACGGAAATGTCGGAACAGGGACGTTAGAGGGAACACAGACGCCAGCAGTTGCCTTTGAGGCTCAATTGCTGCGAACTGGTAAATAAAATTAACTTAAAAAATAGGTTGAACCCACGGCTTGACCTGAGTTAACTCAAAGAAGGAAACCCTAAAATGAAAAAGACTCTTGTCGCTTCAGCAGTCGCCGCCTCGCTGGTGACCACTCCGACCATGGCTGCCGACCCTGAGCAGCAGGGAGCCGGTGATTTGTTCTCCCAGCTTTCAGAGCAACTGGAAGGCATGCCGGAAATTTATGGCAACGTACAAATTATCTACACAAACGCGGACCATGAAAGTTTCGAAGGTAGCCAGAGCCAGCTGACGGATTACGCATACTCGACTCTGGGGGTTCAGCACAGCCACGAAATCATGCCCGGCGTTGAAGCATTTGGGAAGCTGGAACTGGAGGGGTTTTTCGTAACTGAAGATACGATAAGCGAGGCCATTGTAGTCGATGAGGCTTATCTTGGTGTAAGGGGTGGCTTCGGCGAGGTTTGGGTCGGCTCCGATGATTCTCAGTACGAGGTGCTGATTGGCGACTACGGCAACTGGTATTATGAGGTAGCACAAAGCAATTTCTTTTCCAATTGGTCCACGGGCGAAGACGATCTTGTTCAATATGTCTCTCCCAGTTTCGGCGGGCTCACGTTGCATGGTGTTGTGCAGATCGATGCAAAGAATGAGCGGGCGGTGGACAATCAGGACGATCAGAATAACCAGTCCAAGTATCCCTATCAGCTTGGCGTGAGATACAAGATGGACCGTTTGAGTGTCGCGCTGGCCATGGATTCCAACGACGGGGCTGCGAATAATGAGAACACCTACGGCGTTCGCGTTGATTTCGCCGTGAATGATTCGCTTTCGCTGAACACCTTCTACTCGACTCAAAAAGGCGACCGGGCGGTAGCGGCTGCTAATGAGGAATTTGGGGCCGACCCTGTCGAATCTTTTGAGTCATATGGAACGGTGGCGGAAAATATCGGTTTGGGGGAAGACCTGATCGGTGTTCAAGGCATTTACCTGATGGGCGCCACCCGTTTCAGCCTCTCGTACGCAATGGAGGAAGATGACGTGGATGGCGCCGGTGACGGCAAGCGGGAGTCTACCAACATTACGGCGCAGGTGTTGCACAGCCTTTCTGAGCATCTGTATGTTTATGTCGAAGGCCTGCGTCGGAATGACGAGGAGGGCAGTGCCTATGATGCCGACTATAACGCAGTCAATGTTGGCGGGGCTTATCTCTTTTAACCCTTTTCGGGCCATTGCAACCGTTCTATAAGTGAGTGTTCAGCTCACCAAAGCTGGGATCTGCCGCCATAAGGAGATGCGAACGGTCCCGGCTAAGAATTGCAAGACACTCTGAGTGTGCTACCTGATAAATTACTCGCGCTGCTATTCAGGTAATCGTCACTCAGGGCATTTCGCCCCGCTCCAAATCTCTCTCCGTTCGGCTCACGTTTCTGTCCCACTGCTGGACGCAAGGATAAGCGCATCTCATCTGCAGAGGCTCGAAAACTATTGAGCCGCCCGGTTAGACCTACCTGGTATTGAGAGGCCATCAAAGGAAGGTCTACGGAGTTTCTCTTGCCGAGCTGCAAGCCCAGCTTTCCTGAGTTCTTCCATAGACTCCCTACTGGAAAGCACAGCTAGGGTGCGTTATCCCGGATCCATCCGCGTGAAAAGGGCTGGTACAGCGCAGGCAGGACCACGAGGGTGAGTAGAGTGGCCGAGACCAAGCCGCCCACGACAACAGAGGCTAGCGGTCGCTGCACATCCGAACCGATGCCTGACGCCATCAGCATGGGAATGAGGCCCAAGGCCGAGGTAAACGCTGTCATCATCACCGGGCGTAGCCTCGTGAGGGCACCCTCGAATGCCGCTTCAGCTGGTGGGAGCCCGCCCTCTACCCGCTGGTTGATCGCGCTGATCATCACTACGCCGTTAAGCACCGCAAGCCCGAAAAGCGTGATAAAGCCGATGGAACTCGGCACGGAAAGATACTGGCCTGTTATCCACAGACTGATAACACCACCAATGAGGGCAAGCGGCACATTGAGCATGATTAACAGGGATTGCCCTACCGAGCCGAACGCGAAGTAGAGAAAAAGAAAGATCAGCGCGAGCGAGATGGGTACCACGACCATGAGTGTCTGCTGAGCCCGTTGCTGGTTCTCGAACTGACCGCCGAAAACCACAGAGTACCCTGCCGGCAAATCAATTTCCTCGGCGATGCGGCGGTCCAGTTCGGCCACGACACTGCCCATGTCGCGCCCTTCAATATTCGCTTCAACAACCACCCGGCGCTGCACATCGTCTCGACGGATTTGCGGTGGACCTTCTTCGATGGAGACTTCGGCCACATCTTCCAGCCTGATCCAGGCCCCGTCAGGCGCCTGGAGAATGAGGGAGCGAATACTCTCGGCACTACTACGGTGGCGCTCCGCAAGCCGTACGTATATGTCATAACGTTCGTTGCCTTTGATGACTTGGCCCGCAGTCATGCCGCCAATGGCGTTGGAAACCAGGTCCATGACCTGCGCCACTGGGATGCCATAGCGGGCAAGCTGGTCCCGGTTGGGGCGGACAATGAGCTGAGCCTCGCCTGCAATCTGCTCCATTTGCACATCCCGTGTACCTTCGACGGTCTTGGCCAGAGTTTCGATCGCCTGGCCTTTTTCAGCCAATACCTCCAGGTCAGATCCGAAAAGCTTGATCGCGAGCTGGGCCTTTACGCCCGAGAGCAATTCATCCACGCGGTTGGCGATGGGCTGGGAAAAATTGAGAATGAGGCCCGGATGAACCGAGAGTTCTTCTTGTATAAGTCTCTGAAGGCCATCGCGATCCTCCGCCGATACCCATTGATCTGCGGGCTTCAGGCCGATATACATGGCGATATTGGATACCGGCTCCGGATCCCCGCCCAACTCGGCGCGACCAATGCGGCTGGTGACATACTCGATCTCGGGAAATTTCATGATGCGCCGTTCGAGTTTAGGAGCGAGTTCGACGGCTGTATCGACGTTCACCGAGGGTGCGAGCGTGACTCGAACCATCATTGTGCCTTCCTCCATTTCCGGCATGAATTCGGTGCCGAGTCGGGGGATGAGAAAGATCGCGAACGCCAGCATCACAACGGCGCTACCCACCACAAGCGTCCGGAACCGTATGGCGCCCGCCAGCAGGGGCCGATAGACAGCCTCCAGTGGCCTGAGAACCGGACTCGGACGGTAGTGGATGCCTCGACGAAAGAAGTAACTCGCCAGTGCCGGCACAACGATCAACGCCGTCGCCAATGCTGCGAGCTCGGCGAGAACGATACTCACCGCCATAGGGGTGAACATCTTTCCTTCCACACCCTGAAGTGTGAACAAAGGCAAGAACACCACCACGATGATCATCACAGCGAAGAATACAGACCGCGCCACCTCCTTGGTCGCCTCTGCGATACGCAGCGAAACCCCGTGCGGGTCACTCTGCTCCGCCTGGTCATGATCAATCTCCAGACTGGATTCGTCCGGTGTGAGCTCTCGCCTGCGTTCGGGATCGTGGAATCGGTCCGGGCGCGAAAGATGACTGAAGATGTTCTCCATTACCACAATCGATCCGTCAACCATCATGCCGATGGCGATCGCCAACCCGCCGAGCGACATGAGGTTCGCGGACATGCCGAAGTAACTCATGATCATCAGCGCCAGACCGACTGAAATGGGGATAGAGATGAGCACGAGGACGGAGGCCCGGAGATTCAGGAGAAACAGCGCTAGAATCACCACGATGAACACAAAAGCCTGCAGCAGGGCGTCCACTACGGTATCAACGGCGCTGAATACCAAGTCCGCCTGGTTATAATAAGGCTCGATCGTTACGCCTTCGGGCAGGGCCTTCTGAATAGTGGGAAGCAGTTCTTCAATGTCAGTAATGGTCTCCGCGGTATTGGCACCGAAACGTTTGAGTACAATGCCGGCCACTACCTCGCCCATGGACTGGATCTCACCGTCGGCGGTCCTGCGGGTCATGGTGACGGCGCCTTGGCGAATCTCCCCGCCATAGCCTACCTCGGCCACATCCCCAACGGTGACCGCTGTGCCATCAACCTCTTTGACCGGCACATTGGCGATATCCCGTAAGCCGTCCTCTCCACTTCGCACCCAACCGACTCCGCGGATAACCAGCTGCTCACTGCCCCGCTTGATATACCAGCCGCCGGCATTGCGATTGCCGGCCTCTATCGCCTCAGAGACTGTTTCCACTGTAAGATCGTAAGCCAAAAGCTTGGCGGGGTTGATGTTGACCTGATACTGGCGGACTTCGCCGCCATAGGAGAGTAGGCTGGTGACGCCCTCTACCGGCATCATCAGAAGCTTGACGACCCAATCATTGAGGCTTCTCAGTTCCTGGGGGCCATATTTCCCGGGTTCATTACTCGTCAGGACATACTCGTATATCTGGCTGAGGCCGCTGGTGTTGGGCCCCATCTCCGGTCGGCCCGCGCCGGCGGGAATCTGTTCCCGGGCAGCTTGGAGCTGCTCGAACACAAGTTGTCGGGCAAAGTAGATGTCGGTGCCCTCCTCAAAAACGATCGTAATGACCGACAGTCCCGTACGCGAGATCGATCGCACCTCCTCCACACTTGGCAGCGAGTACATCGTCGCTTCAATGGGGAAGGTGATAAGCTGCTCAACCTCTTCGGCCGCCAGACCCGGCGCCTCCGTGTTTACCACGACCTGGACATTGGAAACGTCCGGAAAAGCGTCGAGGTTGAGCCGGGGGATAGTGAAAATGGCAACGAGAACGACCGCAAAAAGGCCGATAACAACCAACAGGCGGCTTCTTACCGCCCAATCTACAATGGCGTTAAGCATGAGGTGCCCTTAATGGTTATGCACGGAGAAACCGCTTTTTGCAATTTCAGAGTTGAGGTAGAAGGCGCCATCGGTCACTACCATTGACCCGGGTTCAACGCCACTTATCTCCACTTTGCCGGCTAAATCCTTAAGTCGCTTAACATCGACTTGACGGTATTTGCCAGAAGCCTCCTCGATAAATACGACCCACTCACCAGCGCTATTGCGGTTGAGGGCGCGCTCGGGAACCAGCATGCCGGGCTTGCCTGGGTCAGCTTCGATAGCCACCTCGACAAACTCGCCGGGATGGGGTGCGTGCTCCTCCTCCAGTGCAAGCTCGATGCGTACCGGCACAGTGCGGGTGCTTTCATTCAACCGGTGCTGCTTCTGCACGACCTTGCCCTGGTGCCACTCTTGCCCTATACGAACCCGGGCCGGCGCACCGATTTCGATTTGGCGCGCTTCGACGGGCGCTACGGTTGCCTCGACCCAGACACTGGATTCATCGGCGATGAAGAAGAGCGAAGCGCCAGCCTCCACGTACTGGCCGACGACGAAGTCATCCTCGATTATGGTTCCCGCGATCGGGGCGAGTAAGCGGAACTGACCAAGCTTGAGTCTGTCGTCATTACGTAAAAACTGATCGACCTGTGCTTCAGTCATGCCGTAGGCAAGCAGTTTTGACTGTGCCTGCTCAAAGGCAACTTGTGCTTCGACGTAACGCCCTTCGCCGACAACGGATTTACCAAGCTGGCGTACGCGCTCCCACTCACGGGTGGTTACCTGAAGTGCACCCTGAGCCTCGGCCATTTCCACGCTGGTCAGCAGTGCAAGAGGATCATTTTTTTCAACAGTTTCTCCAAGTTGCGCTTGGCGTGAAACAACCTGTGCCGCGATGCGGGTGGTCGCGCGGGCCGAGCGGTAGGCATTGAGTTCCACTTCGCCCGGCGCGCTGACGATGGTAGGCACTGGCTGGGGCACAATCTGTTCTGCCTGAATGTCAGCGAGGCGTTGGCCTTCACTACCGAGTTCGACTACCCCTGGCGCCTCTTCTTCGTGTCCTTCCTCTTCATGGCCGCCCTTTTCTGAGTGCCCGGCCTCGCCTTCGGCTCCTTCTTCGTGCTCTTCTTCCTCATGCCCATTCTCTTCCTGATGGCCGGCTTCGTCATCTTCCCCTTCGGCATGAGCTTCCCCGCCCTGGTCGCCATGCTCGGTATGAGCATCGGCTTCGCCACGGGGGGCTTGATCGGTTTGAGCGCTAACTGAAGTGCCGGCAAGCGAAATAATTAGCGCAAGTGTTAAGAGCTGCAACTGCATCTTCATGCAAAATTCTCCATCGATAAATTAAGGCTCAAGTCGACTTAGTTCGGTGCGCCAGTCGCCACTCACGACGAGCCAGTTTGTCCAGCTTCTCCAGACCTGAGCGCGAAGGCGCAGTCCAGCGGCGCGGGCATCGAGTCGTTGCTGAATCTGTAAAAGGTATTCCGTAGCGCTGAGTTCCCCCACCTGCCAGAGGCGCTCCAAAAGATCGAGGCCTTGATCAAGATGTCCGCTAACCGTCTTTTGCCAGCTTTGCAGTGCGCTACGGCTATCCTGGAAACTCTCCAAGGTTGTTCTCAGGCGTGCCAACAGGCGCTCGTATTCGGCCTGCATGCTCGCCTCGACCGCCAGTGCGTCATTGGCGGCAGCATCAACCTCGGCGCGATAATCGTTGCGCACGTATAAGGGAATGCTGAAACTTAAGCCCACTATGTTGTTTTCACCTTCTCTTGAGATGCCGGCGCCAACGGTCGGATCCGCCTGGCGCTGACTCCGGGCGATGTCGATTTCGGCCCGGGCGGCCGCTAGCTGGCTTTGCAGGGCGGCGATCTGCGGATGGCTTTTCGCCAATTCCCTGAGACCTGCGACCTCTAACGGTGCAGGAAGCGCGTCAGGTAACTCGGGCCAACGGTGGGGCTCATCGGTTGCAATCTCGCGGAGAGCCTGTAGGGCTTCGTTGACGGCCACCCTCGCGTCTGCGAGAACGCTCAGGCCTTCGGCCAGAGCGAGACGCGCCAGGTCGAGATCGGTCTGGCCGATGTCACCGGCGCGTTTGCGCTCCTGGGCAAGTTCAGCAAAGCGCTGCAGCACCTCGACCCGGCGGCGCGCCAGGTCGAGAAGCTGCTCCGTGGTGCGATAGTTAATCAGCGCATCCAGGGCTTGCGCCGCAATCTCTTGCCCGACCAGGGCGAGTTCCGCCTCTGCAGCGAGGACATAGCGTTTGGCGGCAAGCGTCCGCACCTCGCGTTTATCGTTCCAGTCAATGGTTTGACTGATGCCCGCACCGAACTGGCTGACACCTCCACCACCGAAGGCGTCCTGTTCTCCACCACTTTCGGCTTCAAACTCGAGTTGGGGATTGTAGAGCGGCTGGGAGGCTGCTTCTTGCCGGCTAAGCGCGGCCTCTACTTCTGCCCGCGCTGCCCGTACGTCGAAGTGTTCTGTTGCTAT
>CXWF01039239.1_pt1 | contig 13636 bp, 10 predicted proteins | sample 468421 | NCBI WGS metagenome assembly CXWF01 (sample SAMEA2620812, study PRJEB7988) | marine metagenome | biome: marine biome (ENVO:00000447); feature: surface water layer (ENVO:00002042); material: "saline water (ENVO:00002010), including plankton (ENVO:xxxxxxxx)" | depth 5 m
CAGGTTGAACCAATGTCCGGACAGGATCTACAAGAGTATCGCCGCCAATATGACGACGAGATCAGTCTGGTCGACCTCGCCAGGGTGCTGATTCGCCGAAGGTACTGGATCCTCGGGACGTTTTTGGTCTGTGTACTAGGTGCCCTCGCTTTCGCCCTCACTAAAGAGCGCCAATATACGTACACGACCAGCATCCTAATCGGCGAATTTGGGTTGGATAAATACGTCGCTACAGCTACAGGAGCCAAGAGTGTCCTCGAAAGCCGGGTTGTGCCCGTTGTGGAGCGGGAATTCGTCGATAAGCGCGACCTGGAAAGCATCCCATTTCGGACCCAGGTTAATGCTGATGAAGGGAACAGTTTCGTAAACCTTAGGTCTGAAGCGCCTGAGGATGGGCAATCGCTGGTTGCGGATTTTCATGCCGCCATGGCACAAGCGCTGACGAGTGATCACAGCGACAAACTCTCTCTCCTCGAGCGTGAAAGCAGCATCAGGTTGGACAATTTGAGGGCTTCCCTGGCAACGCAAGAGGAGCAGTTGAAAAGCCTGAAGGCGCTATTGGTTCAGCTCGGACAGACCACTACACAGCTTCAGAACGAAGGCGACGTCACAGCTAATGCCCAAAGTGCGGCGGATGGTATGAAAGCAACCCTGAGCAGCTCGAGCAATGCGTTGACGCTAGTCCTCAGTCAGTTGCAGCTTTCGGAACAGCTCGCGAAGCGGGAGAGTAAAATCAACGAACTTCAGGGTGAGATCGAGGAAGAAGAACTGAAGCGTTCATGGATCAAGCCGACTCGAGTGGTGAACATTGCGACAGCTTCCATATCTCCGTCGGGTACAGGGCGTAGCTTGATCCTGATCATCGGCGCGATGCTTGGGCTTATGTTTGGCGTTTTCTTGGCGTTTCTTGTGGAGTTTGTGGGTCGGGTTCGAAGCAACGCTTAGCGTTGGGACGATCCTCCGGCACGAAATCCCGCTTCACAACGGGAACATCCAGTATCTGATGCCCCCCCAATAATCACGCTTTTGACCTCAGTCGAGCCCAGAGAGTATTCATCGGATTCTTGGGTGAGCCAACCAACATATAGAGCGCAACTTACGTCATGAAACTTCTTGTTACCGGCGGTGCCGGATTCATAGGGTCAGCCCTTATCCGTTCCATCATTGAACACACCGGCGACGAAGTGGTCAATCTTGATAAGCTCACTTACGCTGGCAACCTCGAGGCACTGGCGGAAGTAAGCGAAAACCCTCGTTACGCCTTTGAGCAGGTTGATATCTGCGACCGTGCTGGAGTAGACAGAGTGTTGGCCGAACATCAGCCGGACGTCATCATGCACCTTGCGGCTGAAAGTCACGTCGACCGCTCAATAGACGGCCCTGCCGCGTTTATCGAAACAAATATCACAGGCACTTATACACTGCTGGAGGCTGCGAGGGCGTTCTGGACTAGTTTGGAGGACACGCGCAAGAGTACTTTTCGCTTCCATCATATAAGCACGGATGAGGTGTATGGCGACCTGGGCGAGACGGGCAACCTGTTCGCGGAGACGACCCCATACGCTCCCAGTAGTCCTTATTCAGCTAGCAAAGCTTGCTCGGATCACCTAGTGCGGGCGTGGTACAGAACCTATGGACTGCCAATCCTGATCACAAACTGCTCAAATAACTACGGGCCGTACCATTTTCCCGAGAAGCTGATCCCTCTGACGATTCTGAATGCGCTGGAAGGCAAGCCGTTGCCAGTCTATGGCAGAGGTGAACAGATTCGCGACTGGCTCTACGTGGATGACCACGCCCGAGCTCTTTACAAGGTGATCACCGAAGGGGAGGTGGGGGAAACCTACAATATTGGTGGCCATAACGAGAAGAAAAACATTGAGGTCGTCCGTATTCTATGTGAACTTCTGGACGAACTGATGCCCCAAAAGCCCGCGGGGCTAACCAGCTACAGTGACCTTATTACTTTTGTTACCGATCGCCCCGGCCATGACATGCGATATGCCGTCGACGCCAGCAAAATTCGGCGTGAACTCGCATGGATCCCTGAAGAGACGTTCGAGACGGGTGTCAGAAAAACGGTCGAATGGTATCTTGCAAATCTGGACTGGTGCAGGCGGGTTCAGGACGGTAACTATCGCCGGGAAAGGCTAGGAGTGAGCGCATGAAGGGCATAGTCCTAGCTGGCGGTTCGGGTACCCGCCTTTACCCCATAACCCTCGGGACCTCTAAACAACTTCTGCCTGTTTACGATAAGCCGATGATCTACTATCCGCTTTCTGTACTTATGCTTGCGGGTATTCGCGATATTCTGATTATTACCACGCCTGAAGACGAGCCTAGTTTCAAGCGGGCGCTTGGTACTGGCGAGCAATTCGGTATAAGCCTGAGTTACGCTCAGCAGCCACGGCCGGACGGTCTTGCGCAGGCGTTTATAGTTGGCGAGGAGTTTATCGGGGACAGCAGCGTCTGCCTGGTGCTGGGGGATAATATATTCTATGGCCAGGGTTTTACTCCAAAGTTGCGTGAAGCGGTGCAGCGCACAGAGGCAGGGCAAGGAGCGACTGTTTTCGGCTATCAAGTAAAAGACCCGGAGCGCTTTGGAGTGGTTGCGTTCGACACCAACCACAGAGCAATTTCTATCGAAGAGAAGCCCCTGAAACCACAGTCTCAATTCGCTGTTACCGGCCTGTACTTCTACGATAATCGGGTGGTTAAGATTGCCAAGACGATCGAACCCTCCCGCCGGGGTGAACTGGAAATCACTGACATAAACAGAGCATACCTCGAACAGGGAGAGCTTAACGTCGAACTTCTTGGGCGGGGCTTTGCCTGGCTAGACACCGGTACACATGAGAGTCTGCTGGAAGCTGCCCAGTTTGTAGAAACCGTGGAAAAACGCCAGGGATACAAAATCGCCTGTCTGGAAGAGATTGCCTACAACCAAGAGTGGTTGAGCCTAGATCGCTTAGTGGCACAAGCTGACCAACTCAAGAAAAATGGCTACGGCGAATACCTCATGGACATCGCGAGGGAAGCTAAATGATCCCCGTCACTAAGCCCTACCTCCCCAGCCAGCAAAAATTGAAAGACTACATAGATAGTATCTACGAGCGCCAGTGGCTAACTAACAATGGCGTCTTAGTACAGGAGTTGACTCAAAGGTTGGAAGCCTATTTAGGAGTAGAGAACTTGCTGCTTGTATCCAACGGCACGTTGGCATTGCAGGTGGCATACCGATCTCTAGATATTGCTGAAAGCAACCGCGCAGCCACACCTGAAGCAATCACTACGCCGTTTACTTTTATTGCAACGGCTAGTTCACTGAAGTGGGAAGGCGTCCAGCCGATCTTCGCCGATATTGACTCTAACACATGGTGTATTGACCCAGAAAAAATCGAAGCGGCAATCACACCCAATAGCCGCGCGATAGTGCCTGTGCATGTGTTCGGCAACGCGTGTGATGTTGAGGCGATTGACCGTGTTGCTGCCCGTCATAAGCTTAAAATCGTGTATGACGCCTCGCACGCGTTTGGCGTAAGGTTCAGAAATCAGAGCCTGCTCAACTATGGCGATGCGTCGACTCTCAGTTTCCACGCGACCAAACTTTTCCATACCATTGAAGGTGGCGCCATAGTTTTCAAGCGTAAAGAAGACCATCAACGTGCTACTAAGCTGATTAACTTTGGTATCACCGGTCCCGATAGCATCGGTGAGCTAGGCATCAATGCCAAAATGAACGAATTTCAGGCTGCCATGGGACTGTGTGTATTAGATGAGATTGAGTCTAATGTCACAGCTCGCTCATTAGTATCACGGCATTACGATAAACACCTGCCTCTTTGCGTAGAGCGGCAACAGTGGAACACGGAAGCAAACTCAAACCATGCCTATCTACCCGTGGTTTTCGAATCTCAGGCACAGGCGCTGGCCGTTTTACACCGGCTAAGCGAGGCTGGCGTTACTGCAAGGCGCTACTTTTATCCATCACTTGATCAGGCGGAGCTTGAGATGGGGACAGGTCAAACGATGCCGGTATCCCGTGATATAGCAAGCCGCATCTTGTGCTTGCCCATTTACGCGGCCTTAAAGCCAGCAGAATTGTCTCTTATTACCGATCTTGTTAAAGAGGTGGTCGCGTCATGAAACGCATTCTTTTCCTGGGCGGGGCGCCAACGCAGATTCCTCCCATCAGATATGCATTAAAAGAGGGACACTATGTCATCACTTGTGACTACCTTCCAGACAACCCTGGGCACAAGTTGGCGCATGAGTACCACAACGTATCAACCACCGATAAGGCAGCAGTACTTGAGCTAGCTACTAGATTAAAAATCGACGGTATTGTTGCATATGCCTCAGACCCATCTGCTCCAACAGCAGCCTTTGTTTCAGAAAAGCTCGGTTTGCCAGGTAACCCCTACGCTTCTGTAGAAATTTTGGCTCGCAAGGACCTATTTCGCAGTTTCCTGGCTGAGAATGGGTTCAATGTACCGCGATCAAAGTCGTTCTACGACATGGCCTCGGCTGGTGCGTGGCTGAACGAGATCGGTGTCCCTGTATTTGTAAAGCCGGTGGATTCATCCGGAAGCAAAGGCGTTACCCATCTGCAGAACCTGGAAGACTTCGAATCGTCGTTTGCTCATGCGCTTGCATACTCGCGTGAAAAAAAAGTTGTTATAGAGGAACGGATCGTCAAAGCAGGTTACCAAGTAGCGGGAGATGGCTTTGTTGTCGACGGTAGTCTGGTATTTCGTTGTTGGGCAGATGAGCATTTCGACAAGCTTTGTAACGGCCTTGTGCCCATCGGCCAGACATTCCCAACATCGCATGCGGATAACCTCTTGGAGGTGGCCCACAAAGAAACGCAGCGGCTACTAACACTGCTAGGGATGAAAACGGGCGCGCTGAATTTTGACTTCGTATTTTCTGAAGACGGGAAGTTCTATTTCTTGGAGTTGGGGCCGAGAAATGGCGGCTGTCTTATACCTGAAGTAATCCGTTATTCAACGACTGTTGACCTTATTCAGTACACTGTTGACGCGGCATTGGGGTTGGAATGTAAAGAGCTGGCAATGAAAAAATCCCAGGGCTACTGGTCCAGTTATATGGTGCACGCGCTTGAAGAAGGCACGTTTAAAGAACTGTGGGTTTCAGACCGGGCCAAGCGCTATATTGTTGAGCAAGATATTCAGGTTAGGCCGGGTGATAAAGTCAGGAAGTTTGGCGGTTCGAACGACACTCTAGGTACTATGATCCTTCAATACCCAACCATGGGTGTAATGCTGGATATGATAGAGAATATGGAGCAAGACATCCGTGTTATCACTGAATAGAATTCAGGTTGAACGCTGATGGAATACGAGCTCATCGAAGCACTCATTAAAAAAGAACAAATAAGTAGCAGAGGCCAGTTCATTAAGGACATAGCACTTGACGACTATCTGAAAAAAATAAAATCGAACGCTGAGTTTGTCAGCCATTATGCCGAAGGTCAGTGCGTGGGGTTTGTTGCCTTTTACTGTAATGACCCGTCAAGAAGGAATGCATTTATAACATTGGTACTGGTTTCTCCAGATTTCAGGGGGCAAGGGATCTCGCAAAAACTAATAAGGTACGTGTTGGATATTTGTAAAAAAAGAAGGTTCGAAGCATGCTCCCTCGAAGTACTTCGCGGAAATCAATTCGCAGTCCAAGTCTATAAAAGAATTGGTTTTAAAATAGTCAGTGAACGCAATGGCAAGATATTTATGAGAACATTATTAGGTTGAGCTGGGCTAACCTGTCACTGAAAAAGAATATTTTATCTGGTTACGTCAGTCAGCTATATGTGACTGGCGTAGGTATTATGATTTTACCTCTCTATATTAAATATATGGGGGCGGAGGCCTACGGCTTGGTAGGTTTTTTCACTATGCTGCAGGCATGGTTTGGCCTACTCGATATGGGGCTGACGCCTACAATTGGGCGCGAAACAGCCCGTTACCGCGGAGGCAATATCACGGCGCTCGCATATCGTCAGCTTTATCGTGCACTAAGCTTGATTTTTCTAGTGGTAGCTTTGATAGGGGGCATTAGCCTGTTCCTAGTAGCTGACCTTATTGTAGAACAGTGGCTTCAAGTTGAATCACTCGACATGGGTAAAGTCGTCGTATGTGTTCAAATCATGGGGATCATCGTTGCTCTAAGGTGGTTGTGTGGCCTCTGTCGTGGTGTGATTGCTGGCTCTGAACGCTTAGTATGGCTCAGCGGTTTCAACGGGTTGATTGCCACAATGCGCTTTATCGCCGTGTTTGGGAGCATGTGGCAATTCGGTTTTACGCCTTTGGTTTTCTTTGTCCATCAGTTGGTTATCGCATTGATAGAACTGGTTGGTCTCTGGTGGATGGGTAACCGTTTATTGCCGAGTAAAGCTGACTCGAAGGAAACAATTGGTTGGTCGCTTAAGCCAATCAAGCCGGTTTTGAGATTTGCACTTACAATCGCGTTTACCTCTTCAATATGGGTGTTAGTTACCCAAACCGACAAACTGATCCTATCGGGTATTTTGTCGTTGGCCGAGTATGGTTACTTCACGCTTGCTGTACTCGTTGCGTCCGGAATCATGGTCATTAGCGGCCCGGTCAGCAGTGCAATCATGCCACGGATGGCAAGACTCCACTCAGAAGGTAAGCATGACGAAATGATTCAGGTCTACCGTAATGCATCCCAACTAGTAACGGTAATCTGTGGGTCGGCTGCTATAACCGTTGCGTTCACAGCCGAAAAGCTATTGTTTGCTTGGACAGGTGACGGTCAACTAGCACAGGAGTCAGCGCCCATTCTCCGGCTTTACGCTATCGGTAATGGTTTCTTGGCTTTGGCGGCTTTCCCGTACTACCTGCAGTATGCGCTTGGCAATCTTCGCTACCACCTAATTGGCAATCTTGTCACCATCTGTTTGCTGATCCCGTCAATTATCTATGCAGCTAAAGTCTATGGTGCAATTGGCGCAGGTTGGGTATGGGTAAGCCTGAATGGAATGCTATTGTTATTCTGGGTGGGGTATGTACATAGCAAGCTTGAGCCAGGGTTGCACGCGAAGTGGTTACTGATAGATATTGCGAAGATCAGTTTACCCGTGTTTTTCGTGTTATGGGGCATTAGCTTGCTTGGACTGCCGACAGGCGATCGCATCGTAGAATTCGGCGTTGTGGCTGCTTTAAGCATTACAGCATTAATCACGGCGGTGTTTACATCAAGCTATGCAAAAACGGTAATATCGCTTCGAGTAAGAAATGGCTAACCAAGATGACATCAGAGTATCTGTGTGTGTGGTAACCTACAATCAGGAGAACTATATTTCGGAATGTTTGCAGAGTCTAGTAGACCAACAAACTGACTTTTTGTTTGAAATTATTGTTGGCGAAGATTGCTCAGAAGACAGTACCAGAGATATTGTTGAAGAGTTTGCACGAACACATCCCCATTTAATTGTCAGGAACTATCATGACAAAAATGTCGGAGCTGTGGAAAATATAGTTACAAGCTATAGGCTTGCCAGAGGGATGTACATAAGTCACCTAGACGGAGACGATTATGCTTCGCCTGGGAAGCTGCAGGCACAATATGATGCTCTTAAGGCCAATCCCGACTGCGTAATTTGCTCGCATGATGTAAAGATAGTAAGCCGAAACGGTGAACTTATAAAGCCTAGTTTTAAAACGAAACCGGAAGGAAAATACACTCTACTAGAGCTATACAAAGAGCTGCCATTCTTTGCTCACTCATCCAAAATGTTTGTCAATGATTTATTCCAGAGTTACTGGAGCGATCTGCACGCCGATGCGCTTGACATAGAAGTACATGTCGCTCAGTGTAAGATGGGAAGTATCTACCATATAGACCGTACTTTAGGTGCTTATCGTTCTATGTCCGGGATGAGCGTCTTAAATTCTTCTATAAATCCGGCGCTAGTTCATGGTGTGGACAGAATATTTAAAAGCGCTCTGAATGAGAGCAGAATTGACCCTGAAGCGTTAAGAAAATGCTATGCTAAAGCAATGTTTAATTATGCGTACCAGAGTGCGCTGGTTGGAGATAAAAAGGGTATAAAAAAGTATATTAGGAAATCTATCTCGATCAGCCGGTATTCGTCTGTTCAAGCGTTATTTTATTATATGTCTAAGGTGCCGATTGTTGTGATGAAGATATGCAAGCTTCGTTCTAAAATCAAGGGCTATTGATTGTCGATGGTATTGAATCCATTCCACATCCTTTTTCTTTTATACCTGCTGGCTAATGCTATTGCACTGGTGCAGGGAATTGTGGACGGAGGAATGGTTTTAGAATATCAGTTTTTTGCTATCTCTTCTTCAGTGTTCATTGCTTCTTTTGTTGTTCAGTTTGTATTTCTTCTAGCGATGCTCGTCATGTTTCATGTGGGTCGAGGTATGCGGCACTGCAGTTCACCTCTTTCTCTTGGGCCGGAGTGGGGGTATTTGTTAATTGTGCTTCAAGTTTCGTTTGCTATTTTTAATAGCTATATGGCGGTTAATATTGCTGGGACGGGAGCCAGGCTAGATGAAAGCTCGCTACTGAACTACGTGTTCATAGTGTTTCAGCCTGACCTCCTTTTTATCATAATAGCAATTTCACTTAGAAGTAGCTTGCTCTTTCATATCAATGTTCTCATATTTCTTATTTCAATGTTGCTGAGAGGGTGGATGGGGGGAGTATTTATCGTATTCATAATTTATATAATCCGCTACTACCCCGTGCGTTTATCTGTTAATAGCACTGTTAAGCTGCTCGGGGTCGCTTTTCTCATTCTTGCCTCGCTACCTTTTATACTTGAAGCCAAGTGGGCGGTCCGTGGGGGCGCCTCTATATTAGATGTTCTTATGCGGGCTCAGGATATAATGACGTACGATAATTATCTAACGGCTTTTTCTTACCTCGTAAACCGTTTTCAACACGTCGGCCATGTTGCACTTCTCCTCGAGCGATCTGACCTGCTTAAGAATCTGTATTTGGATGGAGCTTTTTCGAGTTACTGGTTAGATGGGCTGCCTCAGTACGCTGCTATAAAGGTATTTGGAGGCGAGTTTCATAGTCTTAATTCTTTTATGGTCCACTATATTTTTGGAGTGTCTGGCGCATCATGGAATACTAACCCAGGTATAGCTGGATGGTTTTTTATATTGCGGGAGCATTCTGTCTTTCTCATTCTATATCTCCTCCTTTTTCTTACTTTACCATTTTATTTTGCGGTACGGTATGGGGGTGCTCGCGTTTCGCTATTGTTGGCCTGTTTTTCGCTGCTCTACCTCTTCCACGGATGGTTCGGCGCTTACTTTAATCTGATGTCATACTCGGTGGCTTTTGTTTTTCTGCACCGCGTTTCGGTTTCAAATAAGAATACTCCTTTAACGCGAGATTCATAATGTGCGGTATTTTTGGGTTTTTAGGTGATCGTGCTCTGTCAAGCTCGCCATCTTCTATATTGAGGGCGGCTGGCGGTACCATCCAACATAGGGGGCCAGATCATTATGGCCAGTGGTTTGACGAGAAGAGTGGTGTTGGCTTAGCTCATACAAGGCTGGCGATTGTGGATCTTTCTCCTGCCGGCCATCAACCTATGGCCTCGTCGTGCGAAAGATATATGATGACCTTTAACGGGGAAATCTATAACCATCTGGACTTGCGTAGGGAGCTAGAGGCGCAAGGGGCCTCACCGCGCTGGCGCGGCCATTCTGATACCGAAACGCTTCTCGCTTGTTTTTCGGTCTGGGGTCTACTGCGCACTCTTAAAGCAACGGTTGGAATGTTTGCGCTAGCGGTGTGGGATAAGCAGGAGCAGCAGTTGACGCTTGCGCGTGATCGACTGGGAGAAAAGCCGCTTTATTTCGGCTGGTGTAGTGGAATAATGCTCTTTGGCTCTGAATTAAAGGCACTTACTTGCCATCCCGCATTCAACGCAGATGTTAGTAGAGGAGCGCTGGCCCTCTTATTGCGCCATAATTATATTCCTGCGCCTCACACCATTTACGAAGGGATTGAGAAACTCCCCGCAGGGCATTTCGTACAGATTCGAAAGCACCAAACCCGAGCCCAGGTCCAAACGCGATCCTACTGGCAGTTAGCCGATCATGTTAGCTATGGCTCCGCTTATCCTTTGGAGTGCAGTGACAGTGATGCTGTGGAGTTGCTCGAAAAAACTATCAGCCTGTCCGTAGCTGGTCAGATGCTCGCCGATGTTCCACTCGGAGCTTTTCTGAGCGGTGGAGTAGATAGCAGCACTGTGGTTGCCTTAATGCAGCGGCAGTCTACTAGGCGTGTAAAGACGTTTGCCATTGGGTTTGATGAGGAGGGATATAATGAGGCCCAGTACGCAAAAGAAGTTGCTAGACACTTGGGTACAGAGCATACGGAACTCTACGTCACCTCTAGAGATGCGCTAGAGTTAGTTCCTGACCTGCCTAACTTTTATTGCGAGCCTTTTGCGGACAGTTCGCAAATGCCAACTTTCCTGGTGGGGAAGTTGGCGAGACAACATGTCGCGGTAGCCCTAAGTGGGGACGGTGGGGATGAACTTTTTGGTGGGTATAACCCATACCGATTCGCGCCTCGAATCTGGGGTTATTTAAGTCGGTTACCACTGCCGCTAAGACAGCTTACAGCAGGGTTCCTTAGCGGATGGCCTTTGACTGATAAACTTTCAAAATTGCGGGCAGTATTGCCTGCCAAGAGTAAGGAAAGCTTCTACCAGATTCTAATGAGTCATTGGTCCCAACCCAACCGCGTCGTCAAAGGAGCGGATGTTTTGCCGACATTTATGAGCTCACCCACGGAATGGCCAGTAACTGACTCTTTCGAGAGCTGGATGATGGCAATCGATACCGCGCAGTACATGACCGACGATATTCTGGTTAAAGTTGATCGCGCTGCAATGGCGAATAGTTTGGAGACCCGTGTGCCTCTGCTGGACCATAGGGTAGTCGAACTAGCTTGGCGGTTGCCGCTCAATATGAAAATCCGAGGTGGTATAGGCAAATGGGCATTACGCGAGGTGTTATACAGGCATGTACCGCGAGAGCTAATCGAGCGGCCTAAAAGCGGTTTTTCCGTCCCGTTGGGGAATTGGCTTCGAGGGCCGCTAAAAAATTGGGCGGAAGCTCTGTTGGAAGAGCGTCGGTTGGAGCAGGAAGGCTATTTTTATACTGCACCTGTACGTAACATGTGGTTAGATCATTTGAACGGCAGGAGGGACCATTCTACACGTCTTTGGAGTGTGCTGATGTTTCAGGCTTGGTTGGAAAAACAGTAGCGATGAAGCAAGTCGAAAGAGTGCTACATGTCATTACGGGGCTCGGAGATGGTGGAGCCGAAGGCGTTTTAGCACGTCTATGTCTAAATAGTCGAGCTGTGCGGCACTCCGTGGTTTCTTTAACAGATGAGGGAAAATACGGGAGTATGCTCCGCGAGAGCGGTATTAAGGTGCATTGTCTAGGGATGCGCCCAGGCAAGCCAAGTTTGGTCAGCTTTGTTCGGTTAGCGGCTCTGATTCGGAACAACGAGCCGGATCTAGTGCAGACATGGATGTACCATGCTGATCTTTTCGGTGGTCTTGCCGCAAGATTTGCCGGAGTTAAGCGTGTTTTCTGGGGCGTTAGGCATTCGACCTTGGACAAGAATAAAACAAAGCGCTCGACCAGATGGGTTGCTCGTCTTTGTGCCTCAATCTCTAGCTGGGTGCCTGAAAAAATAGTCTGTTGTGCGAAAAAAGCACTGATTGTCCATGCAGAGCTGGGGTATGCAGAGCATAAGCTAATAGTAATCCCTAACGGCTATGATTTGAGTCAGTTCGCGCCCAATGCAGAAGCTGGATATGGAGTGCGCGAATCGTTGGGAATAAAACGGACGGAATTTCTGATCGGTAAGGTTGGGCGCTTCGATCCATTCAAGGATCACGATAATTTGTTAAGAGCTCTAGCACTACTGAAGAAGGCTAGTGTAGATTTTCGTTGTGTTTTGGTTGGAACGGGTTTGGATATTCAGAATGCAACTTTAGTCAAGCTCTTGGACGAATTAGACCTAAAGGGTAAAGTCATCTTGGCTGGGCAGCGCAATGATATTCCTGCGGTTATGAATGCATTAGATTTACATGTGCTTGCGAGCTCGGCTGAAGGTTTTCCTAATGTACTTGCGGAAGCTATGGCTTGTGGTACGCCTTGTGTGACAACGAGGGTCGGTGACGCCTTGGATATTATAGGAGACGAGAGCTTATCTTGTTCGCCGGGTGATTCTCTGGGGCTCTCTGAGTTGATCAAACACATGCACTATAAGTGGGCAGAGTGCCCCAAGGATTGGGCCGAGTATGAGTCGAAATGTGTGCAGAGGATTCAAGCTCGGTTCTCTCTAGCGAGTATGGTTAGTGCTTATGAGAACTGTTGGCGTTCTCAGTCAGTTACCTCTTTGCCAGATGCTTGACCGTCCGGTCGCATGCCTTTTGGGCATTAGGGTGAGCTTGATGTCTACAATGATAAGCCGGAGGGACGCGCTTGGAATCTGGCGTTTTTCTAGCCGGATGCATGACTTTAATTTTTGAAATCGCCGTCACTTTTACAATATAAATGGCCCAGCAGGAGAGCCAGAGCTGGGGCGAACCTCGCTATTTAGCGATAGTTTCAATTCATTGATGTAGGGTAGAAAAACTTAGTAAGTTGGAGCTTTATTAATACCTGTACCTGTACCTGTATTGGTGTTATGTAGAGCTAGCGCCAGATAAAACAATATATTTTGTAAGGGCACCTAAATATTGAAAGTCGTTTACATAATTACCCGATCTGACGTCATTGGTGGCGCAAGTGCTCATGTCTTGGCTCTTGCTAAAGGCGTACAAGGAGCTGGCCATGAAGTGGTGATTCTTATCGGCGGAAATGGCTTGGTGCATAAAATTGCCGAAGAAATGGGCTTAAAAACCCTAGCTCTGCGTTACATGGTGCGTGAAATATCTCCATTAGACGAAGTAAAAGGTTATTTTGAGCTAGTTAGAGTCCTTGCTGAACTTTCCCCCGACTTAGTTCATACTCACTCGGCCAAAGCTGGCATGCTGGGACGACTCGCCGCAAGACGTCTTTCCTTACCAGTGATTCACACGGCGCATGGCTGGCCATTTACTGAAGGTGTGTCGGGGCTCAAGAAAGCAATTTATATTCGGGTAGAGCGTTTCATGGCGTTACGCTGTGAAAAGATCATTACCGTTTCAGAATACGATAGGTCTATTGCGCTGGCAGCCGGCGTTTCTGGTCCCCAGCAACTAATCACAGTTCACAACGGAGTGCCTGAGATAGATTTTGACACACCAGCAAACAATAAGAGCGGTGGAGGCTCGCCGGTACGTCTGATAATGGTAGCGAGGTTTGAACAACCAAAAGATCATTGCCTTTTGCTGGAGTCTCTGGCACCGCTGCGTTTTCTGGAATGGCAGTTGGACTTAGTCGGAGACGGCCCCACTATTAGGTATGCGCGGCAAAAAGCCTTCGAGCTAAAGCTATCTGACAGGGTTAATTTTCTTGGCTCACGTGATGACGTTCCGGAATTGCTGGCAGAAGCAGACCTTCTGGTCCTGATTTCGCTCTGGGAAGGTTTGCCG
>CXWF01067699.1_pt1 | contig 13563 bp, 9 predicted proteins | sample 468421 | NCBI WGS metagenome assembly CXWF01 (sample SAMEA2620812, study PRJEB7988) | marine metagenome | biome: marine biome (ENVO:00000447); feature: surface water layer (ENVO:00002042); material: "saline water (ENVO:00002010), including plankton (ENVO:xxxxxxxx)" | depth 5 m
TTACGAAATCAATTCAGATGTCCCAAGGGTGCTGACGGCAGACAGGCGTCCACGCTCCACCGGGCTATTGGCGCCAAGCAAAGAAAGGGGGTTGGCACATACTAAAGATGGGAGTCGACGGACCGAGCGCTAATAGGTGTAGCACAGCGCTGAGGTGTTCAACGAATGGCGTCTGTCCTCTTTCCGTCCTCACGAGCTCCAAGTCCAATCCGAGTACGGATGCCACACAACAGAACGAAGTTATCCTTTAGGACGTGATTGAAAGAAGTTGGCGCGGCGCATAGTAACGACACCGTGTAACAGTAATATGAAGGGCAACGTGAGCCCATGCGACCCAAACGACCAGTCTACCATGATGACCCTGCACTGGATCTATGCACACCAACTGACGACCAGATAAGGAGGGCGGCAGAATGCGCAAAGGCAATCCGTCAGACGCTGATGCGGAACCAAATGATGGCCGATCTCGACGGGCCACCAGAATATCGCATCGATCCGCGAACTGGCGACTCTGGCGAAGTCGCTGACCTGCAGGTTGGTTCTGTGGTCCCTCACAGTGGCAAATACTATGCTTTTATAAGGTGTGCCCATGCACGCGGGGGCTATGCCGGTGAGTTTGTAGAGGTTGAAACGGCTCAAAAAGTAGATGTAAGCAATGGACGAATCCCCTCGGTGCGCATGCTTCCTGTCCTCGCCAGATTTGGGAATGTGTCCTTGTTCCGCGATTGGCTTGTTAGAAACAGAATATTTGTTCCGACGGACGGAGTTGAGGTAACCTAGAAAAACAGCGTCGGTCCCCGGCTCATTGCACGGTCGAGCGATCAATCTGCGGCAGAAAAACTCCAAACACAAGTGATCTAAAATGCATGTCATTAGGTTCGAAAAAAATTCGCCAATTTATGGCATGACGCAGTTCTCGTTCCTGGGCCGTGAAAATTCGGACCGTGATATCAAGGTTCGAGGAAATGGACGCGAAGTCCCGACATACAATGTTTCCAAAGTTCTTTTGGGTCGTCGAAGGATGAGGAAACTTTACCGTTACTATTTCTGGGTTGACTGCTCAACTCTTGACCATGTTACGTTTAGTTTCCGTGGACGAGCACTTCGCGTTCAAACCCCGGGTTCCTCAATCAGGAATGGATATCATCCGAACGCAAAATACAACCACGTCGGAATTACGCGGGAGTACGGCAAGGGAGTCTTTCAGACGGATGAGCATGTTTCAAGTGAGTCAAGGTACGAGAGCTGCTGGCTTCTCATGGATCATGATCAAAGATCAGATGACAATGCTGAGCACTTCTATCGCTACCTTTTGAACCAAAAACAGTTTACGAATGCGTACTTTATTTTGTCTCGGGAGTCGGACGATTGGGATCGTTTGTCAAGCGAAGGCTTCAAGCTGATAGAGTACAAATCAGACGAACATCGCATAGCTATGTCCGGCGCGAGGTACTTGATATCATCTCATGCTGACGACAGTATCATCTTCCCCTTTGGGAGAGGCTTCGGCTACAATGCGAACAAATTCAGCTTTGTTTTTCTGCAGCATGGCGTGATACAAAGTGATCTTTCCGGGTGGCTTAATGAAAAACCGATCGATGTTTTCTTAGCGACCACATTTCAAGAACATGCTTCGATCATATCTCGGGAGAGTAACTACAAGTACTCACCGATGGATGTTTTTCTGATCGGGATGCCACGACATGATCGTCTCGTGGAGATGAACGAGACAAAGTCCAAATTGGTCATAGCGCCAACTTGGCGAAAGGAGTTCGTGACCGGCAAGAAAATGGAAGGTATGAAGAAAAGGAAACAGGGAGATTTCCTGAATTCAAAATACTTCAAGGACTGGAACGATCTGCTAAACTCCAACAAGCTGCGTGCGCTCGCGTCAGATCGCGGCCTGGAGATCGTTTTTGCTCCGCATCCAAACATGCGGCTTTATCTGGAGGAGTTCCAGTTTCCAGAGCACGTGTCCGTTTTTGATGAAAAGGCGGGCATTAGATACCAGGAAATAATATCGAAAACAACTGCGGTGGTGACAGACTACTCGTCCGTTGCTTTCGATTTCGCTTTGTCAGGGTCCACGGTTATCTACTATCAAGCGGACAAGTCCGAGTTCTTCCAACCTGGGCATCATGTTGGTTCATTTGGGTATTTTGATTATGAGAATGATGGATTTGGTCCAGTCGTGTCGGCTGTCGACGGGGTCTTGGACGCAATTGACGATTTAGCAGGGCAGGGGAGCAACAATCCATTCGAAGCAAGAGTTGTGGCGGCGTTTCCGTTTCGGGACGGTAGGAACTGCGAGCGACTTTTCGGCCTACTTGATCATTAGAAGACTGTGTGACCTCTTTTGTCCGTTCGTGGCCGATGTTTCCTTACCACTTTCCGGCGCTCAACTTGATGTAAAACCGACTTCCACATAGACGAACTGGTAGGGTAAGGACCCATTGATTATAGCTGAACTGGATGACTCACGGTTCGGAAAACGAGCGGTGAACATGTCTGATCTCGTCTGGCTGACGGACGCGCAGATGCTGCGTCTTGAGCCCTATTTCCCGAAGTCCTACGGCAAGCCGCGCGTCGATGATCGGCGTGTGCTGAGCGGGATTATCTTCATCAACCGCAATGGGTTGCGCTGGCGCGACGCGCCTGCGGAGTACGACCCGCACAAGACGCTCTGCAACCGCTGGAAGCGGTCGAGTGATAGGGGCATCTTCGCGCTGATGATGGCTGGTTTGGCGGCCGAGCACTGCGAAGAAAGCACGGTGATAATTGACGCCACCTATCTGAAGGCACATCGCACAGCGTCCAGCTCGGGCGCAATAAGGGGGCGCGTGGAGGCCTGATCGGGCGGACCAAAGGCGGCATGAACACCAAGCTGCACGCCATCTGCGTCAGCCAGGGGCGGTCACTGAACCTGTTTGCCACCGCCGGACAGGTCAGCGATTACATCGGAGCACGGACTTTGATAAGCAGCAACCCGGTATGACAGATTCCCAAAGGGCTTCCCCCACCGCGAATGCTTTCGCTGCAACCGTCATCTACTGTCAATGCTTCCTGACACTAGTTCGGTCGAACCCCGTGATTGAGGGCTTGCCAGCCAGCACGTCAGTTCGAGTTGACGACACTTTGATTCCGTGTTCCTTGGATACAAATGTGAAAATCAACCTAGGAATGTTTCGGTGCTTCCACGTGAACTGATCGCTTCTCGACCCAGTTGGGTTCGAAGGCAAATTTCGAACGATGAAGTGTTTGCTCTCACATCGGAGATTATTTCCAAGTCATGCACTACGGGAATTGAGGTGGGCGTTGCATCTGGGTTCTCGTCCGCAGTGATCTTTTCGGCGCTTTCATCAGTTGATGAGGACGCATTGCTATATTCTTATGATTTGTCTCGCAAATGCTATTTTGATTCAACAAGGAATACTGGCGACGCATTTTTTGAAATGCTTGGAGAAAGGACTGGATTCAAGCTGTCGACTGGGGTGACGTCTTCGGAAATAGATCTCCCGCGAAAAGCTGACTTCGGATTCATTGATGCTTGCCATGAGAATCCTTGGCCAGCACTTGATCTGTTGGCAATGTCGAGATTTTTGGCGGATGGTGCTCTGGTAGCGCTTGATGACATCGATACAATTTTTAGACGAGGTCTAAGGCACACGAATGGTGGCAGGGACTTATATCGAGCATGGCCTGGAAAGAAATATCAGTTGGACGGTGTTTCAGGATTGGGCTTTTTGATTTATGATCGAGCATCTATGTTAAGGGCAATTCAAACCACTTTTGCGCTTGATTGGGACGCACACATCCATCCTGATGTGCTAGGTCAATACATGAAAATACTCTCTCGCGTATCGCCGCTAGCGTATCTTAAGTTATTTCTAAATGTTAGTAGGTATGCGGGTACACGAGATCATGCCCGCAGGCATGCCTCACTTCTGGATGGGAAGCGGTTCTAGCAGCTGTGTTTCTTCGATTGCTGGACGGATCGGCTGCGCCGATCTGGCGTCCGGATATCGATGGATGGGAAAGGCCGATTCCTCGACAACATCTTCATTGAGCGGCTGTGGCGAACCCTGAAATACGAATGCGTCTACCTGCATGCCTGGGAGACAGGATCAGAGACGAAAGCGGCATCCGGAAATGGATGACCTTCTACAACCACCAGCGTCCGCACTCAGCCCTCGGCGGTAAGCCATCGGCGCTGGTATATTGGCAGAGAAATGATATCAACTAACCCGATCAGCAGGTGCAAAGAGTAGCTTAATTTACGCCAGATCCTGTCCAAGAGACAGGGAGTAGCTCAAAGTACAAAAGAATTCACGATCTCTCGCGCCACCCAATGAGCGAGCGTTTCAGTCGATAAGCGGTCCGTTTACCGAAAGAGACTCCATCAGGACCCGAAATGATACACTACTAAGTTCTGGGCTTGATTAACACATCGCACGTTGAATCTATACCGCAAATATCACTCTGCGCTAAAACTGCGCCGTCCGGAGCGAAAAAATCGTAGTCCAGTTGATCAAATCGTTCAGCGATTCTCAAAAAACCGGACCAGTGGGGGTTTTTGTTCCCCCAGCCAATCTCTACTAGAAAAGAGGGCCTATAACCAGATCCAATAAGCGTTTGGACGGGCCGCAAAATGAAACTCTCGAATCCTTCAACGTCAATCTTGATAAAATCGGGCTCGTATCTTTTAACAAAAGGGACAGTTGCAGCGAGGGCAACCTTCACCGGCTTCTGGTGGTTCGCTTTTTCGGCAACAGCAGTGATCCAGCCGATGTTACCATTCTCAGGTAAAAAAATATCAATCTCACCCGACGCTTCGCCAAGTGCGGCGTTCACAAAGATTTTTTCATTATTGAAGCGAGCGAGCGTCCTTACAGCAATGCTCATCAAATTTGGAACTGGTTCAAAAAGAACGATTTGGTTTCTGTAGCCGGCTTCGAGAAGCGTTTTGCTGAAGAATCCACTATTGGCGCCGATGTCGAAAATGCATCTGGCAGACAATATCTGGTCCATGGCGTTCTCGATGAGTTTCGCGTTCCCTTTTGCCCTTGGCCGGAAGAAAGATGCCGCTTCTTCCGCGGTTATCCTTTCGACGTCTGTCATTTCGCGAATCCCTTCGCCGGAAAAACATGGTGGGTACTTTATCCACATCGAAGCCGTAAGGCAATTGCTTCGGCCTTGTTGCACAAATCGGGTGAGGAATTCACGGCATGAATCCAGCGTGATAGCTGGGAGGCACGAGCAGTTGGGCCACGACGAAGTACAAGTCCACGAATTGGTCGCTTACAATGAGGCACCGCGGCGACGCAGTTCGCTGACAGTGTGGTTTGATCCCCATATGGTTTGGAGGCAGCCTCCGACGGGCAAGCGCGGTCGGCAACAGGCTTTCAGCGATGAGGCCATCCAGACCTGCCTGACGATGAAGGTCCTCTATGGCATGCCGCGTCGATAGACGACCGGGTTCGTACAGAGCCCTCTGCGCCTTGTCGGTTTGGACTGGAGGGTGCCGCATTTCAGCACCCTGTGCCGACGCTAGCCGAGACTGAACGTGAGCGTCCATTATCGCGGCGGCGAGGGGCCGCAGCACCTGGTGATCGAAAGAGCCGGCATCAAGGCCGAGGGTGAAGGCGAGTGGAACGCCCGCAAGCACGGCGGTCCCAAGCGGCGCATCTGGCGAAAGATACAATCGGGATCGACGAGGAAACGCTAGAAGTGCGGGCTTTCGAGGTCACGGCAGCAACATCGGTGATGCACCCTTGCTGCCTTATCTGCAGAGCAAATCCCTCATGGCGGCGACCTCAATCGCCAAGTTGCAGAGCTGCAGGTCCGTATCTCAGAGCTCAGTGGCTACACCGTGCTCGGCATATCTGTTACGCAGCCTGTGGAATAAGTCCGTCAACGGAAATGGGCGCTGAGGTCAACCTTATTTGCGCAAAAACGCCGATCGGCTTGACAAGTCTACAGCAGCGACTGAGAAAGCTGTAAAAGCGATGGAGAAAGCAGTGTCAAAAAAGGCGATCCGAAAGCCAAGATTCGCAATTGTATCAGCAGTATTCAATGCCTCGAAATATTTATCTGATTTTGTCAATTCGGTCGAGAGGCAATCAATTCCGAACCGCGAAATTGAAATCATCATGGTTGACGATGGATCGAAGGACGATAGTCTCGAGATCCTAAAGGGTTGGGCAGAAACCAGTCAAAAGAAGGTAACCGTCCTCACGAAAGAAAACGGAGGCCAGGCCTCTGCACGGAACCTGGGCCTGCGATACGTAACCGCAGATTGGGTAACATTCACGGATCCAGACGATTGGGTGAACGATGATTATTTATTTGAAGTAAGTAGTTTTATTGATCGCCACGAAGAAATTGATATGATTGCTACTAATAGAATTCTGTATATAGAGAAAGCCGGGGAATTTTCCGATTCTCATCCGACACGAAAGATGTTTTCGAAAGATCAGCTCGTTTCGCTTGATGGATTCCCGGAATTTTTTGCTGGAAGCGCACCTGCATCATTCATGAGAACCGAGATCATTAATGGACTTGGGCTTGAGTTTGATGAAAGGGTGAGGCCAAATTTTGAGGACGGCCTTTTCTGCGCGCAATACCTCCTTTCGAAAAAGTCGCCCAAGGTTGGCTTTCTGAAAAGTGCGGAGTATTTCTACCGGAAGCGCGCGGACGAAAGCTCGACCCTTGCAACAAGTATGCAGCATCAAGGTCGATTCACGAATGTACCTCGGTATGGCTATCTTGCCGCCCTCAGAGAAGGTGCTCAGAAATACGGCAAGCCACCTGAATGGCTCCAAAACCTGATTCTTTACGAGCTATCATGGTTTTTCAGTGGAGAAGACCAGCCGGCTGGTTCGGCCACAGCGGCCGTCGGGAGTGTTGGGGCAGATTTTCTTGATTCACTGCGTGATATCAGCAGATATCTGGATCAAAATACAATAGATGGCTTTTCGACAAGAAGATACAAAGAGACTTGGAAGGAGGTAATTAGGCATGGCATTTTCTTTCATGATTGGCACACAAATTATATTTCTGTCATTCAAGTTGACTTAGATGCTAAACGAATGCAGATCGCGTACAGATTTTCGGGAAAAATGCCAAAAGAGACAATTTATTTTCGCGGCTCGACAGTCGACCTGGAGCACCCAAAAGTCCGATCCTACAAGTATTTTGGGGAATCACTATTATTTGAGCGGACGGGCTGGGTTTCCACTGAGGGAACGCTGAGAATCCGACTGGATGAACGATCTGTTGCTGTAAAGTTTGGTTGGGAAAATACCAGCGTTAATACCGCTTTTCGGCCCAAAGCCATGCGTGACAAGATACTTGCTTTGTCCGATAAAGCCCATCGATCAGTGCAGAGAGCGCACGGCGTGGTCCGAAATTGCGCTGATTCGTTTCTCGGCTTTGACTTGGAATCCCAGTTTGCCAAGTTTAGGGTTAACCTTTTGAGCTTCATAGCTGATTCATATTTCGCTCGCAGAATTTATCGTAATTCTTGGGTGCTGATTGATAGAATACATGACGCCAATGATAGCGCCGAAGTTCTGTTTCATTATCTTCGTGACGAGCGGCCAGAAGTAAACGCGTGGTTTGTGTTGGAGCGTGGAACAGCGGATTGGAAACGACTTAAATCCCGGAAAACACGAAAGTTGATACCACACGGGTCACTTCGGTGGCTTCTTTTAATGCGCAACTGTGAGAAGCTCATTTCGTCACACGCCGACGTTCCGATTGTAAACCATCCAAAAACGGAGGGCGTTTTAAGGCGGCAGCCAAAATTTGTGTTCCTTCAGCACGGTGTCATTAAAGACGATATTTCATTATGGCTCAATGAAAAGGATATCAGACTATTCGTTACAAGTACGCCAGACGAATACAGGTACATATCGGGTGATTTTAGTCCATTCCGTTTTTCATCTAGAGAGGTCGCACTCACAGGTCTTCCTAGATTTGACGCGTTAGAAAGGGCAAAAAGACACAAATCTGACGACGCAAAAAATTTGATAATCATTGCCCCAACTTGGCGGCATTGGCTTCTCGCGCCACTGGAAAAGGGTCGCCAGACAAGGGCTGCAGAAAGTGGATTTGTAGAGTCGGACTTCTTAAGAAACTGGCTTGAATTGCTCCATCGGGATTGTTGGACCGAATCTTCGCTATTTTTTGAGCATGAGATAGCATTCTTGCCGCATCCAAATTTGGCCGACGCATTACATAATTCCGACATAGACATTGGGGTGCGATTGCTTCGTTATGATGATCCAGGACTGCATAATTACTTCGCCAGGGCTTCGGTGTTTGTCACGGACTTTTCCTCAATAGCTTTCAACGCCGCATACCTGCGGTGCCCCGTTGTATATTTTCAGTTTGACCGTCAGAAAGTCCTGTCGGGCGGACACGTGGGCCGCGAGGGCTATTTTGACTATTACAGGGACGGGTTTGGTCCAGTGACAACCCACGTGGATGAAGCCGTTTCAGCCATTTCCAATATTGTCGTGAACAATGGAGCTTCCTCGCCATATCGAGATCGTATTGAAGAGGCGTTCCCTTTCCGAGATGGTAAGTGTTCGGAGCGAGTTACGAAGGAGATCGAGTCGATTTGACCTTTCGTCATCTGCTCGAGCGAAGCTTGCGATCTCTGTATTGCAGCTCTGACGGCGAGCGTGAGGCTAGTTGTATCCACCGATTCCGTAAGCGTGATCGGGACCTCGTTGCCATTTGGGCTATGTGGCCGTTCTTTGTTTTTGGTATCTACGCCAACACAACAACACGAAATGACCACGCAATGATTTGGGCTATCGCCACCCGGCTCTGGGAGCCGTCGTCCCGATGGACCCAGGGCCGGTCATGCACTAACTCCCAAATTGTACCACACACGCGGGACAGATCAATCTTGACTGGCCATTCTACTGGGTAAACGATATACAGATTTATGTACAACGGCTCGTACCTGCAGGGTTTGCATCTTTTAATAAATCTGAGGAGCGCGAAAAAGTTGTCTGGCAGTGGCAGTAAAGGTCTATCAGGCTTCAGGCGATGCGTCTCTTGGCTCAAAAACCAAATAGGCGTGACGCCACGTGTATCTCTCGTCGTTGCATGCTACAACGTCGAGCCTTACATCGATGATTTTTTTGAAAGTGTGTTTTCGCAGGATTCAACGCTGCGCTGTTTCGAAATAATTGCCGTAAACGATGGTTCAACAGACGGAACCGCCGGAAAGATTGCGAACTGGGTAAGTAAATATCCAGATTACATTAGAGTGATCCATCAAAATAATTCTGGCGCGGCAGCAGCTCGAAATTCCGGCCTTAAGTGGGCACGAGGAGACTGGGTTGGATTCCCCGATCCTGACGATTTCTTTTCGGAGAACTACTTCAGTACTATGCTAGCTGAGATTTCTCACCCTCATCAAAATCCCCTGCTCGCTGTTTGCTCGAACCTGGTATATTATAGGGAAGCTACTGATGTTTTTTCCGATACTCATCCATTGAGATTTCGTTTCGCCAAGGGAGTACGGCGTCTTGGGACTGATGAGATGGGAAACCATGTTCATCTCTCTGGGGCAAGTATCTGGATTCGTCGTGATCGAATGCCGTGCAGCGAGACCGCATTTGATAAAAAGGTGCGGCCCGCGTTTGAAGACGCCCATTTTGTGAATAGGGTATTTGTATCAAACCCGGGGATGACCGTTAGTTTTTTGCCAGAAGCGGTTTACTACTACAGAAAGCGAGAAGCCAAGAACTCGCTCCTGGATAATTCCTTTGCGAAAGAGGGATTTTTTACGAACAAGGTGCGATTCGGCCTTTTGGACCTACTAGATTTTTCCAAGACCACCCGAGGCTACGTGCCGCGATACATCCAGAGGACATGCTTGTATGACTTGGTATTTGCGTTCCGCAGACTTATTGAATACCCCGAAATAGTCGAGCACTTGGGAACGCATGGCAAGGAAGACTATAAGGCAATTTTGGGCCGCATCTTTGAGCATATCGATAAGGAAATAATTGATTCCTTCTCCCTCGCAGGATGCACTGAAGAGCACAGAGTCGCCTTGCTATCAATTTTCAAGGGAGAGCGCCCCGCAACTCCGAAAATTTATGTTCGACAGCAAGATCCTGATGCTGGAATAGTACAATTTAGTTACTATGTGGGCGGGCCTGACGAATTTACTCCTACAGTTTTTATTGACGGGCGTGAAGTCACGCCTATTCTGCCCAGCTCGCGGCGCACGACGTTCCTTGATCACACCTACTTTCGCCAGAAGTTTTTTTGGATAGTGCTAGACGAAAACGAAAAGATCTCTTTCGAGGTTGAAGGCGTAGCTTGCCAAATCCGACATGGAAGACACAGTATTGGAGAATTCGCAGATAGAATTGCCATAAATGAGATTTTATATCGTCAATCTCCAGAACCGGACAAACTCGATTCGGAAACACTGCGTCTAAGGGATTACGTACGTGAGAGCGCCCCCCAGTTTCGCGGTGGCATGGTTCTTATGGACCGTGAAGACCGAGCCGGTGACAATGCCGAGCATCTGTACAGGTATTTGTTGAAGTCGGGGCGAGCACATGGTGCACGTTTCGTCTTGTCGAAGTCGTCGATTGATTGGGACCGCTTGCAAAAGGACGGTTTCGACCTGCTGGATTATGGTTCTGACGATCATATTGCGGCGCAATTGAATGCGGATGTCTTTGCAGCTTCGCATATTGACCAAAACGTTTTATGGCCAGTACGAAAGGCGTCCTTTGCGGACCTTGCCCGCTTTGAAGTTGCTTACCTTCAGCACGGAGTAAAGACGAAAGATGTCGTCCGCAGGCTGAATCTCGAGCCAATTCGGCTATTTGTTACAGCTATGAAGGGCGAAGCAGACGCGATTTCCGATCCCGGTAGCAATTACTCGTTTACGTTGCGTGAGGTAATTTTTACGGGGTTTCCGCGCCATGATTCATTGGTTGCGCGCTCCAATGAAGTGGCTGCCGATTCTATTACTATCCTTCCCACATGGAGGAAGTATCTCAGTGAATTAGGTAATACAGAGGGTGGAAGACGACAGGGGATTCCTCATCTTTCCGAGAGTGTATTCCGAAGTCAGTGGAATGCTTTCCTGAACTCGGATCGCTTGCGGGATTTGTCTTTGTCTCATGGGCTGAGGGTTCGTCTGGTTCTAGATCCGAATGTTTTTTTTGATATTTATGAATTGGAAGTGCCGGACTGGATAGAAACGGTCGACATGCGCGTGGAGAGCTCATATCAAGATATTTATGCGCGGACGCGCGTTGCCGTTACGGATTATTCTTCCGCAGCTTCGGAGGTAGCCTACCTGCAACGTCCTGTGGTTTACTTTCAGGTGGACGCGGAGGAGATAATGAAAGGCGACCACTTATATGACCGGGGCTGTTTCGATTTTGAACGAGATGGCTTCGGTCCAGTGGTCGCCTGTGTGAATGACGCACTCGCCGCTGTAGAAACTGTGGTCTCGGGAGACGAAGACCCGGAGTACGCCGCGCGCCGCGACCAGCGGTTTTCTTTTCGCGACGGGCGATGCTGCGAACGAGTGTCGAATGCTCTCGATCGACTTAGATCCTCGCGGCAACGCCACAGTCCACTTTACGTAAGCCGTGGCGACGTGTCTAAGGGCAAGATAACGGGACTTTGAGTTAGTGGGATGAACTGCCTTGCGGTTGACCTGGCACGTGAGTTGATCCGGTCAGGACGGGAGTCCGGTTGGTGTTGGTCAGATCACGGACCACATCAAACTAGCTTACTTGCACGCCATGTAAGATTCAGCTACGGCCTATGAATGGTAAGCTATGTATCGCGAAAAGGTTCGGGTATCGAGCGCGTCACTGTGAATATACTTTTTGTGATTTCGCCGAGCTTGTTTGAAAGAGGTAGCACTTGAAACTCCGAACCTGGTTCTTCGACCTAACTACCCTAGCAGCGCTCCTCTTGTTCAGGTTTGTTGGGCAGTTTAGATCGCGTGCCTCGTATGGGCATGTAAACAATGCTTCAGGAGCCTGCAGTTTTGACCAGTTGGTGGGGAAATTGGAAGATGCCGGATTGTCAGGTCTCAAGTACAGAACCGGAAACCATGGAGTCGCAGTCCTTTGCTTGAGAGAGAGCGATCTCGATACTTTCGCAAAGGTAATGTGGCGTTTCTTCTCAACAGCGCCTTGTATGGTTCGTCTTAAGCGACACGATTCTTGGCGTGTACTTACAAAAGCCAATGCAACGGAGAAGTTCCTTGGGGATATAAGTTGGACGCCAGTCTTGATAGAGGCCCATCCAAGCATTCGTTCATGGATGTTCGATCTGGAAATCTGGCGCGAGAAGGATGGTTTTGTTGCCGCGCCTAGGCGGAATTCATTCTTTCAGAGAGTGTGGGATATAGTTGAGAGTCGCCAAGGGATATTTGGAGGCGGCGGCTTTAAGGAGATGGAAAAACTTCTCGACCAACCACGCACGCTTGCTCCGACGATGGATGTCGATCTGGTCTATACGTGGGTGAACAACGAAGACCCTAAATGGCTTGAACTGATTGCCCCATTCCGACCCCAGGACGTTACCGATGCAACAAGTCCGTCTAGATTTCGCAGCAGAGACGAACTGCTCTATTCGCTTCGATCTGTATCTATGTACGCGAATTTCTTTCGAAAAATATTCATCGTTTCTAATTGCAGTCCTCCGAGTTGGCTAGACCTGGCCGACCCAAGGATAGAGTGGATCTATCATGAAGACATCTTGTTTTCGTCAGCCCTACCCACATTTAACTCTCATGCAATTGAAACGTCGCTGTTTCGAATTCCTGGCCTGTCGGAACATTTCATCTATCTGAATGATGACATTCTTTTTGGGCGTCCTTCGAGCGTGGAAGATTTTTTCTTTTCGAATGGGATAGAGAGGGCGAGGTTCGAGCCATACGGCAACCTCCTTGGTTCGGTTGATGAGAGCCTTCCGGATTACCTAAATGGTGCCATAAATTCGCGAAACCTCTTGGAGGGCGAGTTTTCGATAACTTTTTCCGAACTAATCACTCATTCTGCAAGGCCCATGAGAGTTAGTGTTTGGGCTCAAATGTGGGATAGGTTCGGAGCAGATCTCGGTGATACGATGCACAATAAATTTCGTAGTATTGCCGATATAAATCCATGTTTACTTTACGCTCACTACTCGGTTCTGCGTGGGCATGCTGTGCCAGACTATCCTCCAACGGAACTAATTCAAAGCAATCACGATTTTCACAGTAAGTTTAGTTCCCTACTTGCGAGGCAACGGTTCGGGGTAAGACTTATGCCTTCAACGATTTGCGTAAATGATGGCTCGGATAGCCACAATAATGCTGAATGGGACGAGGCGTGCACGCGATTCTTGGATGATTACTTCCCGGCTCCGAGTGATTTTGAGTTTCGATAGAGAGGCTAGCTCTTGAAGAAAGGGTTGCGTCACGACTGAAATTTCGGCCGGCGGCGGATGGATACGGGCAGAATAGGTCAGTGAAGTGGTCCCAGAAAACTGGACAGTCAGCTAAGGTGTATCCCA
>CXWF01060068.1_pt1 | contig 13523 bp, 9 predicted proteins | sample 468421 | NCBI WGS metagenome assembly CXWF01 (sample SAMEA2620812, study PRJEB7988) | marine metagenome | biome: marine biome (ENVO:00000447); feature: surface water layer (ENVO:00002042); material: "saline water (ENVO:00002010), including plankton (ENVO:xxxxxxxx)" | depth 5 m
AGCAGCACTGATTATTATGTTCTGGGCATTTTCTAGATTCCCAGTTGTGGCTGTCTGAGCCATGATTTACCTCACTTGTTATTATTTAAATTGTTTTTATCAACCTAAACCAGCAGCCCTTCGTGCTGCCGCTGATGCTTGAGGAGAACGATCACCCTGATTGTACTTTTCAAGCCACCTGCCCTCATCATTAGAAGCTGCTGGTGTACTTTGACTGTCATCAAAAGACTGAGAAGGAACTAGTTTTGCTTCTAGCTCTGCTATTCTTTTATCTTTATCTCTATCAGCCTTCATACGTTTAGCAGCGCCTTCCATTGATTCTGGGTCAGGGTACTTTCGTAATTCAGATAAATCTGCTAGTTGCAGATCATATTGTTTGGCAAAATGTTCGGCAGCATTAGCTTGTCCTTGTAAGAATCTAGCCTGTTGTTGACTTTCTTGTTGGATTTTACTAACTTCATTCTGTGTAGCAGCCCAATTGTCTGCTATCTGTTTAGCTTGTTCAGGCAAATATCCTTGGGATTCCAAAGTAGATTGATACTGAATTGTTGCTTGATTAAGCTGTGCCTGTTGCTGCTGTACTCGATACTCCATATTTTGTTGTTCGATTTCATTTATACGTTTTTCTAGATCATCTGGTGGTCTAGTTTCAGTAGGAATCGAATCAGAAGTTTCTGTTGGTGTGTCATTCACAGCCGCAGGAGGAGTAGATTGTGATTCAGTAGACTCAGGTGTTTCTGTCACCTGATCTGTAGTTGTATCTACCTGTGGAGTATCTGTTGTACCTTCAGGTGCTGTGTCTACACTATTAAATTCTTCTGTTATATCAGTAGTAGTGTTACCATTATCTGATGTAGATTCTGGTTGTTCTGCCTTATTTACCATAATAAACCTCACTAATATTATCGGCAGAAATCATTTTTATTATATCCTATGTTTGCAAATATTGTTTATAGTTTTATCTGTCATATAGCATTTTGTGTAATGCTATCCCTTCAGCTGTTATAGGATTCCTATAGTAATCTGCGCCGAACCAAAATATCATAGTTGCCTCTAAATTAGCATGATTATTAGGATTATTAGCCGCATCATTTATAATCAATCGCCTTCTTAATCTATTCCTTTGCTTCACTAAACTTGCGATTCTTCTGTCTGTTTTTCTAAGGGACTCCTTTTTCAAATTATCTGCATTTAAATATCTATCCCACAATGGTTGAAGAATAGCTAAATCATTCGGAGACATATTAGAATATAGTTGTTGTACACTTTTACCGATGTCCCAATAAACAGACACAACATTCATGGCATCATAATATGCTTTTTCCGTATCTGTTTGATTAGCAGATAATCTTCTTATAAATACATCATATAAATCATCACCTTTTGTTTGTGATGTTTCTTTAATCGTTTCAATATATTCATCTCTAGCAGTATAAAATTCATTCCATTGAACCTTAGAAGGATTTTCATCTGCAGGTTTGATTGCATAATATCCAGCGATTAACATATCTGCTGCATCCCTTCTATCTTTCATTTTTCCTGCAGCTGTGTTTAACGCATGATAATAAGCATCTCTAACTTCTGGTGTTTGTGCATATAGCGATTTAGGATATCTTTCAGCTATAGATTCTAAATCTTTTTGATATAATTCATACTTTTTAGAATGTGCTTCTCGCCATTCCTTCGGAGTCATTTGTTTCCCAGTGCCATTAATTCGCCAGTTATTTAACGCAGTATCATCTTTGTCCTGTTCCATCTTCATTTGGACTCGTTTCTTTCTGGCAGCTACACCTGCATTTCTTATCTGACTTGCTTCTATCTCAGGAAATGCCTTTTCAGCTTCGCTTCTATACATTTCTTCTATTCCACCACCTCGCTGAGGATAGTAAGATCGTTTCAATACATCAAAGAATGGTGTACGTGTCTCAGATTCTTTCAACTCTTTCTCGAACTCTTTGTATTCATCTTCTGTCAATGAAACAATGAATTCTTTTTTCTCTGTATAATCTAAATCTTCACGATATTCTCTAACCCTCTCTTTCATAGGTCTGTCTGATTCATTTCTTTGTGTCTGAAATAACTCGATCAAACCATCAGTTACGTTAGTTATTTCGCTACCCCATGTACCAAATATATTCTCATATAAATGTTCTAGTCTTTGTGGACTCGATATAATTTGATCTATGAATTCAGCTTGTGGTGGCAAAGGTACTTCATCTAATACACCAGCAATAGCTCTTGCTGTTTTACTTGTGTACTTATCGTACTGTTGATCGTAAGGTAACTGTTGGTATTCCTCGCTAACAATATCTCTGTCTCGCCAATAATCTCTTCCCGTTACTTCTTCTCTGATTATATTCAATGGCTCTGGAAATACACTGGCTATGTCTGATATAGGCATTGACGAAGCCGCCAAATATTCGAAGAACTTTTTTTTGTCCATAGCAACATCTTCGTCAGTCTCTTCGTCTAATACTGTGGCTATTTGGAAAAGCAAATTCCATTCACGCAATTTATGTGGGAATACAAGATATTTAGGTTTTGGTCTGCCTGTTACAGGGTCAATTATGTAGTTGCCTTGTTCATCTTTATCAGAATCAAACATATATACCATTGAATTATATCTAACGTAAGATGGAACATCATAATACATAGGTGTTTCATCAAATGTGAATTGTTTATTATGGCTGTTAACGATCATCAAATACGTTTGTAATGCTATCCCCATTCGCAAAGCAGCAGCTCTTGGTCCACCAGAAACATTATCAAATGCCATTCCAGTTATACCACGATCTCCTAAACCAAGCTTCACATAGTGTTTAGCTTGATCTGTCCAAGAACCCCATACTGTCAAAGGGTCTGTAGATTTAACTCTATTAGGATTCAACTTCACTACTGGAAATAAATCTATACCCAATGCTCTAAATGGAAGTTTCGTGCCTTCAGCAGCAGGGTTCAAAAACAAAATATAATCATTGTAATGACGAACCATATTTCCACCACGTTGAAAGTCCAAAGTAGCTTCAGTAGCATTGTGTGTAGCTTTTATGAATTCAGGTGTGTCTTTGAATCCAACACCCCTAGAAACTGGTGTTTTTATTTCATTGCCTTGTACATCATATTTCGGAACCCAATCTATATCCCTAGCTCTTACATATTCATCGTGTGGAAGATTCTTTAAATGATTGAATTCTTTTTCACCTACTAAACCCCTACTTGCTTTCTCAAATACAGTGTCTCGTACTCCACGTTCACCGATCATACCTATAGTAGGTATGAATCTTGCAATGTAATCCATAGTACCTTTTTGAAGTGTATCCCTTGCTGTTTTAGGATTAGTCACGATTTTATATTGTTGATTTGTTCCTTTTAAAAGATCAGTGATTTTTCTCTCGTTAGCTTTGGCAAAATATGCGTCAGTTTGTGTATATGGTCCAGTTGCTTTCTGCATATCTGCGACACGATCTTCAGCTTTAGTAGTAACTTGATAAAGTTTTTGAATAATTCTTTTACCAGACCTGTGCATACCCACACCAGCCACAAGTTGAGTGGTGAACATATCTATCATACTATTTCTTACACCGAACACTGGATTCTGTGTGACATATATTTGCCTGAAGAATCCATTAGCTGCTTTTAACGCAGCATATTTTTCCTTCTCACCACGTTCTGCCAAACCTGCTCTTCCAAAAACTGAATCCCATAAATCCTTCGGCAATTCATTCCCATCTACATCACCCCAAACAAATCTATCACCATCGCCATCAAAATATGAGAAATAACCACTTTGTTTTTTTTCATTATAAGGGACATTCTGTAAAACTTCTTCTACAGGTGTCTCTGTATCTACTACCCTGTTAGCTTTTTGTCTACCACTTCGTGTTGTTTTACCTTTTAAGAAAACTGTATCTTCGTCTACTGCAACTATTCTAGAAGGATTTGTATTCACTTCACCAGGTTCTAACTCACCCCAATTGTCAAATTCTTCTTTCGTTATATTATTCTTTCTCATTTGTGCAGGTGTTAATAGCACATCTTCAAAGTCATCTGCAGCTGTAGCAGGTCGCAATCTCACTTTATACTTAACAAATTTCTCAGAAACATCTTTCATGTTGAATTCTTCTACGTTTCTCAACAATCTAACAAAGTCTCTAACGACAGTATTTTCTAATATCCTCTTTTCATTACTAATCAAAGAGTTCAATAGTACATTGTCTAACAACGGCATTGAGCCTTGTGCTTCTAAGAATCCTGAACCATCTTCTTTTAGTAATGCCTTGATTCCATTATCAACAACACCTTTATTTCTAGTAGCACGTTTCCCTAATTGTTTCCCCATACCTTTAACTAGACCCTCATTGTAGTGTGAAACATACTGTGTAGGTATATAGTGTTTATGATTAGCTTCTAGGCTATCGAAAACAGCCTTAGAGAACTGTCTGTTATTAAATAATCGCAACCTTTCTTCTTTGAACAGTTCTACAATTCCATCTGCAGCTTCGACCAAAGCATCGAATTGTTGCTTAGTATAAGGTTGTGTTCTACCTGATGAATCTGACTTTCCTTGATTTATATACCATGATTCATCTGTCCAATTATCAAGGTCTTCTCTAGTCACAGCCTTGTAAGATGGAGATGCAAGTTCTTGGATTGGATCGCCTGAAGAGTCGAGTTTTACATTTCCATCTGCGTCTTTTGATGGCTTCATCTCATATGCTTCTGATAACTTCTTGCCTCTTATAACCTCTGCATCATACCTATCAAATAATTTAGGTAGACCTATCCTATCTGGATTATTTTTGAGAATCTCTTTTTGATTCCTTGCATATGCCATTCTTTCTATTTCATACTCACTGATACCAAGCGATTTAGCTTTCTGCAAAACAATACCATCAAAATTACCATATCTTGTTAGTCCATAATTTGCCGCAGCACCTCGTACTCTAGGTATCCTCGCTGTCAGAGATGTATATTTTTTAGCCAACATTTTATCAGGAAGTATTTGTTGTGACCTACCTTTTGTATCTGCTATTAATCTAATTAAACTTCCATGATCCCATAGTTCTTTTCTATATCTAAGAAAATCATCTGAAGTAAAACTTAATCCAGGGAATCTTTTCTTCACCATATTAAGTGCTTCATCGACAGGTATCTTCATTTTATTAGCTACGTTACCTATGACACCTTTTCTTAATCCATTAGAAACAGCACTATAGCCATTGTCATAGATTTGATTTAATGTTCTTTGTGTTCTATAGCCCATTTCAGCTGGTTTTGGATTCTTTAAATATGTCAGTTCTGTTCTAAACTCTTTCTCTGCTATATCACCAAAGTTTCTAGCGAAGCTGTTTTCGAACAATTCGTTTATATCCATATCTTTTGGATTCACATTAGCATCTATCTGATCTCTAAATATATTTCTAGCTTCTGATCTTACTTCGCTAGTTGGTATATTTTCTGGAAAATCGACTACTGCTCCAGGCAATGACTCTGGTACATTTGGTGTTCGTGCAACTGTTGGTGTGTCTGGTATTTCAGGTATATCCATTCCCATACTTCGTAATAAATCTCTTTCATCTTTTCCACCAGCTCTATATATTAACGGGTCTACACCTTCTGGTTGTACTGTAGTAGATATATCACGAGACACTTTAGGCACTACACCAGGCAAAGATTCTCTTGGTGTTGGTAATGTTTCACCAGCTGCTGCTCTACTCATACCAGCACGAAACGCAGGTAATGGCTTAGCTGCTGCTTTGAATGGTGCTGTTATTAATTTAGAAGTACCTTCTTCTACCCATTCGATTGGCTTTAATGCTGTTTCTGCACCTTTCATTGCTAATTGTGTGGGCTTAGTAGCTATTCCAAGCCTTCTAACTCCTTGACCTGCCCTTGCAGCCTGAGAAGCAGTACGCACAGCACGAGCAGGTGGTAATGCAAACCAGGGCAATTCTTGTAACCCACCTCTAACGTGTTTAGCTAAAGGGTACATTTTTTCTTCTATCATTCTACGTTCTGTAGGTCCTATAGATTTACCCATCTCAGATTCCATCCTAGCTTCTTCGGATGCCAACTTCATTGATTTTAGAGTTTTTTGTGGACCTATACGCATTTCACCTAATGATGGTATGTTTTCAGCGGCTACACCTTGAAGACCACGCATAGTTAATGACAGTGGATTAGATTGAATCAGTGCTGGGATAGATAATTTACCTTGTGGTGTTTTCCATAAATCGAATCTTGTTTCGCCTTCTTTACCAATAGGTAAACCAGCAATAACTTGACTCATAAATGGATTCACTCCACGTTCTTGAACTGTTCCTAAAGCACCCAATACATGACGTACACCAGGCAAAGAAGCAAATGCACCGAAGGCATCGCCTGCTGCCTGACCTAATGTGCTGCCAGCTTGTTCAAATGGCGATCTAAATTTTTCCCATATATCTCTATCTCTATTTGGTTGAACCATTAGTAAAATATATACCTAGTGCTTGGTGCAAATCTTTGAGTAGATAAGCCTTTTTGTGATGGTGTTAAATTCGCATATCTTTGAGTGAATGGAGAACCTTCCAAGAAATCGCTGAATGTTGATAATTGATCTGGTCCAACACCAGACCTTATCTCACTTCCTAGTTTTCCCATATATTGTTGATATGAACTTGGATATTGACTCCTAAAATAATCAGTAGCTCTTGCCCTCATGGGTTCTGTTCCAAAAGAACCAGACGCAAAAGGTGACTGCGTTTGTGCGACACTAGTCATAAATGCCATTTGTGGTTCTAGATCGAGCATATCTACAAGAAAATTATCGAAATTACCAAAGTTATTATTCTTTTCAGTTGCCATGTTTATCTCCTTTATACGAAGGAATTGAAACCAGTACCAACATAATCTGCAAATCTTTTAGCACCAGCTGTAGGACCATATTGTTGTTCCATTAAGTCGTATATAGTTCCAAGATTAGAATATATTGTAGAGCCAAAACCAGGTTTAGCACCAAGTGCTGCCATACTAGCCGACAATACATCTGATCTAGATGGCTGTAACCCTTCTTCACCTCTTCCAAATATCGTAGACCAATTGAGAGGTAAATCTTCTGGCGCAGTGCCTGAACCTGCAAGTTGTCCAAGATAATCGCTAAATTGTCCATAACCAGTTCTATAGTCACCTAGTGTTCTTGTTCTTGGTCTTGCTAGATATCTTCCGAAAGCTTCACCCATTGCCTGTTCATCACTAGACGCAGGAAATGAACCTAAGTCTCCTCCAAATCCACCCATAGCTGCTCCTAATTTAAATCTACCATATTCAGGTTGATAACCAGATGCCATAGCACGTTGACCAGCAGCAGAACCAACCACACCTATTGGTGCGTCAGGATATGCGGCTAATCTATATCGTGAGTAAGCACCGAATGGTGTTGTGGTAGCCTGCCACATTGGAATGTCTGAGTCTATAACATTTCCAGTCATATCAAATGATGCACCAGTTCCAGGATCGGTGAATGTTTTGGGAGATTCGCCGTCACTAGTTGATGCAGATGGTTTTTCAGGTGATTTAGCAGGTGGTGATCCAGGTTTTTTTGGAGGTGTTTTTGGAGGTGTTTTTGTGCCAAAATTTAGAATATAATCATACCATTCGTTATATCTAGCTTGAGCTTCTGGACCAAGAGGTGTGACATTAGTACCATATTTTTCTAAATTCCACGCATTGTAATCCAGTGCACCAGCATCTTGTTTAGATTTAAATACTGCAGCTACCTGTTGCTGTTTGTCACCACCTTTAGTTGCAGAATGAGTAATCGTAATATTTTTTAATTGGTCGTTAGCTTGTTCTACTTCCTTGTTTGCATTGTCTATCTGCTGGTCGTCACCACTCTGTATAGCATTACTTAAATTTCTTGTTTTATCGTTTAAATTCTTTTGTAAAAAATTTTTGATAAGAGCATTTTGTTGGTCTGTCCACTTACCTCGATCTGTATCTCCAGTTTTTAATAGAGGTCCTCCAGCATCTGTAATAATGTTTGAAATTAACGATGGGTCTTCCATTTGCGTTTCCAAAGCAGTAGGTTCTCTCAAAGATTTTATCTTTGCTACATCTGATGCAATTTCTGATGCTTTTGCTTTTGATTGTTCCTGTGCTTTTAAAAATGCGTCCATAGCATCTGCGGCATCTTGTGCTTTTAGTCTATCGAATCCCAATTCATCAAAAACACCTGGGGCTGCTAACCCACCTGTCATACCACCATGTACTAAAAATGGATCAAACTGAACTGACCCAGATGGTGTTCTTCGCATGATTTCACCCATCTGTCTAGCTACAGGTTTTGATGGCATTGAACCAGCACCTGAATATGGTGGGGCTGGTACTACATATGATAAATCTCTTGGATCACCAGTAGTCAACTCAGTTAATTCTGGTGTTCTAGAATACAAATCAAACGCAGTTGTAGCAACTCTTGGTCTTCCCCAAGCGTCCATTAAAGTAAATTCACTAGGTCCTTCTTTCGTTTGCATGTCTAAACGTGTCGATTCCCATGATTTGACATCTGCAACAGCTGCTCTATATTCTTTAGCGAAAGCATAAGGATCAGTTAAAACACCTATAGCTTGTTCGTCTGATATAAGTCCATTTACCCAGTCAAACTGTAATTGTTCTATAGCTTGTTCTACTCTATTCTCAGAACCTGGTGACCTCTTGTCACCTATCATGCTTCTATATTTTTGATAAAGTGCTGGTTGTGATAAATTTCCTTCATAACGTGCTGGTTTTTCGAAACCTGTTAAATCTAATGGTGTTGCCATAATTAACTATCTCCTAGTGGTGGTATTAAACCTAAATTTGATAATCTGTTTTCTGTACTTTGAGCTCCTGGTCTTGGTGTACCTGGTGGAACAGTTCCAGCAGGTGCTGCAGGCATTGGAGGTGGAACACCAAGTGCTGCATTAGGCATAACTGTTGGTGGTAACATTGGACCTGCGCCTCCTTGTGGCATCATACCTGGTGGCATCATACCTGGTGGTGGCATACCTTGTGGCTGTGGTGGTACTTGTGGCTGTGTAGCCTGACCTACCATTTGCATTTCTTCTATTCGTTTAGTCATAAACAAACGTCTTAATTCTTCTTGATATAATTCAGCCAAATCTTCTCTTCCTTGTCGATTAGCTGATTGTAACAATGACCATAGTGCAGCTTCAGGCAACATTCGTTCTGCTATTTGTGTTTTTATAGAATCTTCCATTTGATCTGCTGATTGTAAACCTAAGATATTATCTCTGATATATGTATCTGGCAGTAATGGTGATTCGCCTTCTCTGGCAATTTGAGCCATAGACATCTTGCCCATATCGTCTTGTGGTAGTTTTCCTATGAAGCTAACTTCAACATCACCAGCATTACGAATCATATCTGGTGTAACTTCTTCTCTAAAGTACATTCTATTTTTATCTTGTCCACTGACTTCGATTGACTTAAATGCACCAGTTATGTATTGATCGCACATAAGTTGGAAGATAGATTTGTGTGCTTTTTCCATAGCTTGTAGTCTTGGTACAAGCACTGATTCGACACCTTGTCTCAATGTATTTATGGCAAATCCTGATAATTGAAATTCTAATTGACCATAAATAGAATGAGGCAAACCACCTCTTTGCATTTCACCAGACACTAACCCCATGAAAGCACCAGATTCTTTAGCCATCTCCAACAAACCTAATGGCTCTACTTCTTCGCCTTGCCCCAAAGCAATTTCTGAACCCTCTTTATACGGGTCTTCTTCTAATGTTTTCGTACCATCTCTGGATTTAACTTTCAGACCTTGTTTTCTTGATCGTGCTGTCAGCTCTAACATAACACTCATCATAAAATTATGTTTGTCAAATAGTTCCCTAGAAGATTTGTAACATGATTCCCCATAATCTTCTATTGTATCTAAGTTACCTGTATCTGATATTGCCTGAACTAAAGGTTGAGCTCCTACTGGTCCTATTATCACAGGAACTTTTTCAGAACCATGTTTAGTTCTTTTCTTTAAGACTATCTCATCTGTGCATACGATATTATCTTCTGAATCATAGAAATCATATACATCAATACCATCATCGTCATCAGGTCCTTGTCCTTCGCTTTGAAGTTTTACACCCCAAATGGCTTCTATTTCTGCAGGAGTCTTTTTGGTCTTATAACAAGCCCAGGCTAAACCCTTCTTTCCTTCACCCCAGTATGTATGAAGTGGGTCCCATGGTTGAATCTCCACATTAGTTTCGCCTTCGTCATCTTTGACCATTAATGCTCTAGCCGCATACCATCCTCGTAAAGTTATAAACCAAGCAAGTTGTTGTCTGATAGTAGGTTGAAATCTATTTATCAATCTATCGTCAGCGGCTTTAACCAGACCAATTAAGAATCTTTCTTTAGCATCATTGTTTTCTCTATCTTCTCTTTGTGAATTTGCATATGGAATTCTAACTACCATTTCGGCAGACGTAAGCCATGATATTAATTTATCTGCATATACCTGAGGTTCATTAGATGTGTATGACTGGAATCCTTCACCAGCATCAAATTCTTCTAAACGATAAAGTTTGTGATCGTCATCCATCCGAGTACGAAGTGGTTCTGTGAGATCGTAATGATTATCTACTAAGGCAATAATTTCTTCTGGTTTATAGTTAGCCATTTACCACCTTTTGACCTTTATAGTTTTACTTTCAGTTATATAGCCATAGCCATACCTATTAATCAAACCATAGATGACTGCCTTTATACCATGATTGTATCTATCCTCTGGTGTGTCACCTATTATTGTACCATCTCTGTCCATTTTCCACCTATATACTCTTGTTTGTTCGTCAAATGGATTAGGTTTTATGCCGAATTCCGACAATATGCCTTCGCATTTTGGGTTAAATACTATTCTTGGCTCTCTTTTTTCTACAGGATCGGTTTTTAAAAATGATTTTAACTTTTCTGTTCCGTCATTTATGCGTATTTTCTGTGAATCAAAATATATTCCAGTTTTTTCCATCCATACTTCAGCTGGTGCAGCCATAGCTTGATGTTGAAAACCAGCTATATCTATGACACCAAACCTTGCATCTTTCCACCACACTTTAGACTGTGCTATTTCTATAATTTCGTCTGTTACCAAGTCTCTTTCGTATATTTCGTCTATTACACGTACCTGATCGTTAACAATTTGTACTATTTCACAAGCATATGCTTCTGAATAACCTGGATCAATCCAAATATGTACTGGTACACCAGGTTCATACTCTACATTTTGCACATGTATATCTGGTCTCATTTCAGTAAACACCAGACCTTTAGGTGGTGATGGTATTCCTTCGATTCTTTCCATAAAGAAGTCATCAGAAGATGCTTTTTCTAATGCTAAAATCTCAGCATCTTGTCTTCCACCAGGATATAAGTGTTGATTTGAGTAGCTTGGTAATGAGAATGATCTTTCGTCTGCGTTAGAAGAATGTTGCCATGCCTGAAACATTTGTGGATACCAACCTAATGAACCTTCAAATGTACCTGATAAGAATAACCATCCTCGTTTTGGGGCGCATCTGCCTCGTAGTCTATGGAATGTATCTAGGTCTAGCTGTGATGCTTCACAACCTATGATTCCATCAGGAGCCCTCATAGCCAGTGTTCTTGGGTCTTTAGCTGATTTAGTTTCTATTCTAGTTCCGTCTGCCAGAACTATTTTTCCTGGGTCTACTCTTTTAGATGATTCTTTCAGTAATCCCATAGATGCGAAATCTTGTACTAAGTATTCGAATTCTGCTTTAGTTCTTTCATAATCTGCTGCTACTAGCCAGTACAATCCAGGTTCGTCTGTTTCTGTGAAACGTGATATCAGATATTTGCTGGCAACCACTGATTTACCTGCTTGTTCACCACCTGCTACTAGTGTAAATCTTTTACGTGATTCTAGTATAGGTTTTTGCAATTCTGTAGGATCAAATCCAATCTTACTATAAAGTAAATCAGCTATACTTTTTATTTCAGATGTGGTTTCTGTAACCATTATTTCTTACTTTTTTTATTTTTTAATATTTTTTTTAGTTTAGTCTCTGGTGATTCTACGACTTCTATTACTTGTGATTCATTTGCTAGTAACTTAGTAGCATTTCGTAGTTCTTTGATTACTTCTTGTGCAGTTTCATCTGTGTTTGTACCTTGTGGTTTATACAATTCTGGGTAGTGTGCATTTAGCATAGACAATAGAAGTATAGGATTATCTTTAGGTCCTTGATTTTCTACTCTTTCCAAAGCTATATCTTGTAATTTCTCACGAAAATTTATTTTACATTCTTCGAATTTATCTCTGAAGTCATTTACATCGTGTACTGTCCAGTATCTGATAGTATTTCTATCGAGGTCTATTTTTTGGCACACTGATCTGACTGTACCCATTTCGCTATAGAACTTCAGAAATATATCTTGTCTGGTTTTTATATCTTCTGGTCGATTGCTATGTTTATTCCCTACTGGGACAGGTGTATCCTTTTTCATTTATGTGTCCATTCCTGACATTTATATGACCATTCGTAGCTAATTCATCGGTCATAAAATTATTTTTTCTTCATTTTTTTACCAGTTTTCTTGGCATAGTTTTTAGCTTTTGCCATACCAGATTTAGTGTACGGAAATTTCTTTTTACCTACTTTAGGCATAATTTACCTCCATGATACAGGAATTTTGTCTTCTAATATAAAATACCACACATGTTCATTTTCGCAAACAGTCCGTAATAAATTACTCCTGACAGTTTTCTTAGATTTATATAAAACTTTATTTTTGACACATGTCGGACATCTGCTATGGAGTATTATCTTTTCGAATCCTGATTTATATAATTTGAACTCTGCACACACTTCTATATCAGGGTACCCATGTTTAGGTCTATCTTGTCTTTTCTCTTCAATCAAAGATTCATCATAGGGAACGATGTGTCTGTTTTTATATTCCCTAGGTGGTTTATTTGGTTCTGTCGTATATGTATATTTAGCCCATCCACAATGTATGCAACAAATCTCTGTGTACCCTGTATATCCGAAAATACTCCCAGAATCACTAATTTGACCAGAACATCTAGGACAAACCTGTAGTATTGTTAACATGAAGCTATGCTAACATAGAAGTGCAAGGGTCGTAAATTGAGAATATGGGCATTGCCGCTACCATAATAATAGTGTGTCCATAAATCAAACGTCTAGCAATGCGTTCTCATGCTAAACTAGATTGCCCTTGCCACAAACAATTGATACAATGAAGTGGGCTGGCGATTCATGTACAGCTTCTACTGTACTCTTTTCGTTGTTCATAGTGGTTATTGGTATACGATTGACACATCCCAGCCCTCCAACTTATAATCAAACACACTATTATTACTCCGTTTCAATGATAGTACGTGTAAAACCATAGATGTAGTTCTGGCAGGAATCCATCTTTGGACACAAAACAACAGTGACCCAGTAGTCTAACCACGAAAAGTCACTGTTGGAAACAACATC
>CXWF01003474.1_pt1 | contig 13401 bp, 9 predicted proteins | sample 468421 | NCBI WGS metagenome assembly CXWF01 (sample SAMEA2620812, study PRJEB7988) | marine metagenome | biome: marine biome (ENVO:00000447); feature: surface water layer (ENVO:00002042); material: "saline water (ENVO:00002010), including plankton (ENVO:xxxxxxxx)" | depth 5 m
GGTCTTTGGCGGCTGGGGCACGACTGACGCCACCGCCGCGACCGCCGCGCTCGACCGTTCCTCGGCGGGCTTCCTTGGCGGGGCCGATCGCGAGGTCGGCACGGCAAGCCGCATCGGCATCGCGGCAGGTTACAGCCGCTCGACTTTTGATGTGAACGGCCTTGCCTCCTCCGGCGAGAGCGACAACTTCCATATTGCGGGCTATGCGGGTACCGAGCTTGGCGAGGTCGAGGTCAAGGCCGCGCTCGCCTATAGCTACCAGATGGCCGATACGGAGCGCACCGTCCTTGGTTCGCGCATCAAGGGCGATTACGGCGCGCACACCATACAAGGCTCCACCGAGGCAAGCATGGGCTTCGATATGGGTGACCTCACCCTCACGCCTTTTGCAGGCCTTTCCGTCGTCCATATCGAAACGGAGAGCTTCACCGAAACGGGGGGTGCCGCCGCGCTCGCCATTTCCGGTACCAGCAACACGACCGGCGTCACCACGCTCGGTCTGCGTGCGCGTCACGAATGGGAAACGGTCGATCTGTTCGGCTCGCTTGCCTGGCGTCACGCCTTCGGCGATATCGATCCCGTCTCGCGCGCAGCCTTTGCGAGCAACCCCGCCGCGCCCTTCACCATTCGCGGAGCGGCCCTCTCGGAGGATGTTCTGGCGCTCGGGGCCGGCGTGGAAATCGAGCTGGGCACCGCCTCCGTTCTCGAACTTTCCTATGAGGGCGAGTTTGGCGAGGATGCGCGTGACCACGGCCTCAAGGCGGAAATTTCCTTCCGCTTCTGAGGTGGAAAATCCGCATGCATTGTTTGTTGCGGCTGGTTTGGGATTTCCTGTCCGCTAAACCGCCGTCATGCGCAAGGCTGGATCGCTGAGCTCTGCGACCTGACGGTGTCTGCCGTTCAGGACGGATAGAGCTCGGCGATGTCCATGAGCGCCTCCATATTGAGTATGGTCAGTACGCCGCCCTTTACACGAACGACGTCATTTTCTCTCAGGCTTCGCATCACCCGGCTCACATGAACCTGGGTCAGACCCAGCGCATCGGCGATGTTTTGCTGGCGAAGCGGGAACGGGATGGTACGGCCATCCGCCAGCTTCTTGGCCGTCAGCCGTTCATGCAGATCGAGAACGAGCCGTGCCAGCCGTTGCTCCGCGTTGCGCCGGCCGAGATCGACGAGACGCGACTCGCTGGCCTCTCTGCCCGAAAAACATATGTCGACGAAGGTCCAGACAAGGGACGGGTCATCCTTCGCGATTTCCTTGAGGTTTTCGACGTCGAAGGCGCAGTACTCGACAGGCGTCACGCTGTGCACGGGTGTGCGGACCTGATCGTGCATGACGAGTTCGCCGCCCGCGATATCGCCGGGCAGTAAAATGGAAAGCACCTGGCGACGACCGTCGGACGTCAAGGCCGAGCGTAGCGCCCATCCGCTCCGTAGAACAATGACACGCTTGGGCGTCTCGCCGGGTCTGTAGATATGCTGGCGTGCGCGGATCGAGCCTTTCGCGCTGCGGCCACGCTTTGCATCCGATGCGGCGTCTATGACGGCATGGCAGAAACCGACATGCCGGAACTGGCAAGTATTGCACCCTTCGATTGAGGCGGGCGTCCTTCTGTTCTCGTCAATATCATCCCCCGAACGAATGTTGTTCTTGCTTGTGCTCAAGGAATATTCACCACCGGACGGGCCGGATCCCGGTCGGGATAGGCAAATAAACTGTCTCATAAAGAGATTTAACGTATCCGATCCAGTTTTTCCAGAATGAACATAGGTGAAATACATTTTTTAACTTGAGTTATAAACATCAAGCATAAGTAATTGTTATAATAAAACTTGAACTGATTCAGTACAATTAACCATTTGTTTTATGTCGACTATTAGCATCGAACTTAACAACTTTGATTTGAAGGTAAAGTGCCGCAGTAATCGCTGGCCGTGCCGTTAAAGAAGAGTTTGGGGGGATATGCGCCCGGCGGAGCCGGGTGAGCGTAAATGGGGGAACATTATGACGAACGTCGAAATATCTGCTGTGGACCGGGATTCGCGTCTGCGTTTCATGGAAGTATCCGAAGCGACGGAAACATCGCTTCGTGAGTTCTGGAAGGTTCTGGAGCCGCATTTGCCGCACGTCATGGAAGACTTCTACGCCCATCTTGTGACTGTGCCGGAGCTTTCGAAGCTCCTGGGCAGCCAGACTCCGCGTCTCAAGCAGGCGCAGGCCGCGCATTGGGCGCGGCTTTTCGCCGGCACCTTCGACGACACCTACATGAAAAGCGTTCATACGATCGGTCTCACGCATAATCGCATCGGTCTTGAGCCGCGTTGGTATATTGGCGGCTACAAGTTCGTGCTGAACCGGCTGGTCGAGATTGCCGTCAAGAAGTATCGTTGGAGCCCCGGTCAGCTTTCGGACGTTCTTTGTGCCGTGAATACTGCCGTTTGTCTTGATATGGACCTCGCCATTTCGGCTTATCAGGATGCGATGGTCGAAGAGCGGGCAGGCCGGCAAAGGGTGCTGGAAGAGGCCATCTCCGATTTCGACGTTGCGGTGAATGAAATCATCAAGTCGGTCGCCTCTGCCTCGACCGAGCTTCAGGCCTCGGCTCAGGCCATGTCGGTAACGGCCGAACAGACAAGCGGGCGAACGACCACGGTTGCCGCGGCCTCGGAAGAGGCATCCACCAACGTGCAGACCGTCGCCTCGGCAAGCGAGCAGCTCTCCAGCTCGATCGCGGAAATTGGCCGACAGGCCTCGATGTCGACCAAAATCGCCGGGCAGGCTGTGCAGGATGCTCACCGTACGGACGAAAAGGTCCAGGGTCTTGCCGAAGCCGCACAGAAGATTGGCGACGTCGTGACGCTCATCAACGATATCGCCGCCCAGACGAACCTTCTCGCTCTGAACGCGACCATCGAGGCCGCGCGGGCCGGTGAGGCGGGCAAGGGTTTCGCCGTCGTCGCCTCGGAGGTGAAGAGCCTCGCCAACCAGACTGCAAAGGCGACCGAAGAGATCGCCGAGCAGATCAAGGCGATGCAGGGCGCAACGCATGAATCCGTCGATGCAATCAAGTCCATCGAGCAGACGATCACGGAGATGAACCAGATCGCCACCTCGATTGCCGCTGCCGTCGACGAGCAGGATGCGGCGACGAATGAGATCGCACGCAATGTGCAGGAAGCTGCACGAGGAACGCAGGACGTCTCCTCCAACATCGTCTCTGTGTCGGAAGCGGCCGCGGAAACGGGCGCAGCTGCGGCGGAGATCTCCGGCTCGTCGGATATCCTCGCAAGACAGGCCGAAACGCTTCGTCAGCAGGTCGACACTTTCCTCAGCCGCGCAAGAGCTGCCTGAAGTAGACGATCCGGGAGGCAAAGGTGGCTTACCGCCAAAGCGCATTGCCGCGCATGCCGGCAGTGTTCGTCTTCGACCCTGCGACGAAGCAGCTCGTTTCCCAGAATGCAAGTGCCGGTGAGCTGCTCGCGGCGATCGGCTGGCAAGGTGACGAGCTGCCGACGCTCTCCGCCGTGGAGCGGTTGCTCATTCGCGACGCCAGGGTTTCGGCCGATCCGCAGGTTGTTGTCGGCGATGAAGAGCGCAACTATGAGCTGCGCAGGCGTTGTCGCCGTCCCGATAGCAGCGAAATGATTCTGACCCGCATCTGGACGCCGGGTTCGAGTACGACGCTGATCGTGGCCGACATCACGCAATCGGTGCAGGCAGAGCGTCAGCTTCGCTTTGCGCAGATGACCATCGACCGGCTGATGAAATCGGACTCGCTGTCAGAAGCGCTTGTCTCGCTGTTGCGCGCGGTCATGCTTTATGCGGGCTGGAAGAGAGGGGCGGCCTGGATACCGAAGAATGGTGTTCTTTCCATACAGGAAAGCCTTTCGCGTCAAGGTGCCGATGCGATGCCGGATCGCGAGGCGATACAGAAGTTCATCCGCCCGCTGGCCGAAACCTGCTGGCAAAACGGTGAGACATCCCACGTCTGGGATGAAGTGCGTGGCTGCGTCATCCTTCCGCTCAGGGCGAATGGCGAGGTCATCGCCGTTCTCAGTTTTTGTACGGGAGAAATATGCGCACGTGACCAACTCACGCTCGAAGTGCTGGATGGCATCACGGACCGGATAGGCATGGCGCTGAAATGCCGGATCAATGCCGAGGAAGCAGCGAGTGCGCGCCGGCAGCTCGACGAGCTGCTTGACGCGGCGGGGGATGCGATAGTCGTCATGGATGCCGAGCGCCGCATTCGCATTTTCAACAAGCGCGCGGAAAAGATATTCGGCTATACCGCCGAGGAGGCGATTGGCAACAAGCTCGATATGCTTTTGCCGCAAGGCATTCGCGCGCGGCACCGCACACATGTTGCTCGCTTCGCGCGCGAGAAAGCAACGACACGATTGATGGGGCGTCGGCCGGAAGTGAAGGGACGCCGCAAGGATGGCACCGAGTTTCCGGCGGAAGCGTCCGTCTCGCGCATCATGCTTAGTGGTGAGTTGGTCTTCACTGCGGTGCTGCGTGACCTGACGGCGCTTCGTCAGGTGGAGGACGCGCTGCGGGCGCGTGAGCGGCAGATGCGCATGATCATCGAAGCCATGCCTTTCGGCCTTGCAACAATCCAGCAAGAGACGGGCGAAATCCTCTTCGCCAACAGCGCCTTCAGTGCCCTGGTCGATTGCGGGCGAAAGCGGCTCAGCGGCCGTCACATAACGGATTTCGCCGATAGTGATCTCACCGCGAAGCTCATGGCTCGCAAGAAACTCGACGGGCGCATGGGCGAAGTTGAGGGAGCGTTGAAGCGCGCCAACGGCGAGGAATTCTGGTGCGTTTTCTCCGCTGTCGCGCTCAGCATGGGCGGCCAGAATGTTGTTCTCATCGGCTGCTACGATGTCACCGACAGGCGCCGTGCCGAAGAGGCATTGCGCAAAAGCGCGGCCAATCTCGCAGCCGCGGAGCGCATTGCCCATCTCGGCAACTGGCAACTCGACATAAAGACGAACGAGATCTCCTGTTCCGAGGAGGCTTTCCGTATTTTCGGCGGCCGGCCGCAAGAGGACCACATAACGCTCCCGCGGTTTCTGGAGAGGGTCCATCCTTCCGACAGGCCGCGTATGCATGCGGCGGTGCGAGAAGCCATTGCGCGCGGTACGCCGTTCCGCATTACACTTCGCATCGTCTTTGCCGATGGCGATATCCGCTATATCCGCAACGAGGCCGAGCCCGTGCGCGATTCACATGGCAATGTCGTGGAGCTTATAGGCACCGTTCTCGATATTACCGACATCCAGAAGGTGACGGAGGAGCTTCGTGCCGCGCGCAACAAGGCCGAATACGCGAACCGGACAAAGTCGCAATTCCTTGCCAATATGAGTCATGAGCTTCGCACGCCGCTCAACGCCATTATTGGCTTTTCGGAATTGATGGCGACGGATGTTATGGGGCCCATGGAAGCGTCGCAGTATCAGGCATATGCAAAGGACATTAATGATAGCGGGCAGCATCTCCTTGCCATCGTGAATGACATTCTCGATCTTAACCGGATCGAAGTGGGCGTGACTGAACTCGAAGAGACGGAAGTCGACGTCGAGGAGCTGGGCCAGTTCTGCATGAAGACGGTGGAGGGCCGGGCGCGTGCGGCTCAGCTTGATCTGGTGCGGTTGCCGGTCGCGTACCCGGTAACGCTCCATGCGGACAAAAGGCTCGTCAGGCAGATCCTCCTCAATCTCCTGTCCAATGCGATCAAGTTCACGCCCGCCGGCGGCACCGTCAGCCTCGCTGCGGAACTCGCCGAGGACGGAGCTCTGGTATTTTCCGTCGAAGACACCGGCATAGGTATCGCGGTGGAGGACATCGCCCGCGTGACGGAACCTTTCATACAGGTAGAAAATCACATGTCTCGCCGCTTCGACGGCGTGGGCCTCGGTCTCGCTCTTACCAAGCAGTTCATCGAGCTGCACGGGGGCGTCATGTCGATCGAGAGCACGGAAGGCAAGGGAACGCGCGTCGACATTCGCTTCCCTCCCGAGAGGGTGCGCACCGGCTCGCCATCGCTGCTCGCCGCGACCGGCGACTAGCTCAAAACACAATTCATCTCTAAGTATTGATGAAATAATAATATAAAAATATCGATCTTTACCTATAGTTATAAAAATAAAAATAGTCTGTTTCTTGTACAAATAGAGAAACGGGCTATTGAAGATGGACGATCTTCTGAAGGATTTTCTTGCGGAAACCAGTGAATCTCTCGATCTGCTGGATAGCGAGATCGTAGAGCTGGAGCAGCGTCCCGGTGATCCGGCGCTTCTGGGCAGCATTTTCCGTGTGATGCATACGATCAAGGGCACCTGCGGTTTCCTGGGGCTTCCCCGGCTCGAAGCCGTGGCGCATGCGGCGGAGGATGTACTTGGCCGGGTCCGTGATGGCGAGCTTTCCGTCTCGCATGACGTCATATCCCAGGTGCTGATCGCGCTCGACCGCATCAAGGAGCTTGTCGGCCTGCTTGGCGAGACAGGCGTGGAGCCGGAGGGCGAAGACCGCGAAATCATCGCGGCGTTGCGGGCAATTGCGAGCGGTGAGGCGGCGGCTCCCGCAAAAGCGGCGCACAATGAACAGAAGGAGGAAGCGCCTGGCAGGAAAGGCTCGCTTTTCGAGCGCGCTGGGGGCGCCTCCGGTATCGACACGGCTTGCGAGCTCGCCTGTGCGGGGTTCATCGCGAAGTCGGAAGAAGGAGCCACCCTTGAGCCGGAAATGCTGAAGCTGCAATTCGCGCTCGCCAAAGGCTTCGAGGTCGCTCTCGAAAAAACGCCGGGCATCGACATTGCCGACGTGCTGACCTGCCTGAAGGAGAATGGCTGGACGAAAGAGGACATCGCACTCCTCGAAGTGGAACTGGGAACCGCTTTCCGCACGCTGGGGGTGGAAGACGACGACGTTGTTTCGCTGCTCGCGCATCTGCATCGCGGTGAAGTACCCGAGCCGGAGATGCGGGCCGAAGTGCTGCCGCCCGAGAAACCCGCCGCCGCGGAGAAGCCGCAGGCCGTTACTGAAAAACACGACGCTGCACACGGACAAAACCAGACACTTCGCGTCAACATAAACGTGCTGGAAGACCTCATGACGCTGGTCAGCGAGCTCGTTCTGACGCGCAACCAGCTTCTCCAGATCATGCGCAGTCATGAGGAAACGCCGTTCGCCGCGCCGTTGCAGCGCTTGAATCAGGTCACCACCGAGCTGCAGGAAAGCGTGATGATGACGCGCATGCAGCCCATCGGAAACGCCTGGGGAAAGCTGCCTCGTCTCGTTCGCGATCTGTCGCAGGAACTTGGCAAGAAGATCGAACTGACGATGACGGGCGCCGACACGGAGCTCGATCGTCAGATACTCGAGTCGATCCGCGATCCGCTGACACACATGGTGCGCAATTCCGCTGACCACGGCATCGAGATGCCGCATGAGCGCGTCGCAGCCGGCAAGCCCGAATACGGCACCATAGAACTTGCCGCACGGCACGAAGGCGGTCACATCGTCGTCATCATCTCCGATGACGGACGAGGTCTTCCCACGTCCCGCATCCGCGAAAAGGTCGTGGCGAACGGTCTGGCAACGGAATCGCAGCTCGATGGCATGAGTGAGCAGCAGATTCAGCAGTTCATATTCAGGCCCGGCTTCTCGACGGCAGCGGCGGTGACGAGCGTGTCCGGCCGTGGCGTCGGCATGGATGTCGTCCGCAACAATATCGAGAAGATCGGCGGCATCATCGAGTTCCACTCGACGGAAGGCATTGGCTCGCGCTTCGTTATCAAGATTCCGCTGACGCTTGCGATTGTCTCCGCCCTCATCGTCGAATGCGAGGGCGAGCGTTTCGCTTTGCCGCAGAACAGCGTCGTTGAACTCGTGCGCATCAACCGGGCGGCGACCAAGGGGCTCGAAAACATCAATGGCCGACCGGTTTATCGCCTGCGCGACCGGTTGCTGCCTCTCGTTTCCCTGAGCGAAATCCTCGGCCTTCCGGATTCGCCGGACTCACCGGATTCAGATGAGACCGGGCCGCAAGAGCGTGACCCGTCGGACAGCACCTATGTCGTTGTCTCGCAGGTTGGGGCCTTCGTCTTCGGCATTATCGTCGACAGGGTATTCGACACCGAAGAGATCGTCGTGAAGCCCGTATCGCGTTGCATGCGTCATATTTCCTGTTTCTCCGGCACGACAATCCTGGGCGACGGGCGCGTGATCATGATTCTCGACCCGAACGGACTTGCCTCCGCCGTCTCCTCCTCTCCCCATGCGGAAGCTGCGGCTCTCACCGCCAAGGCCGGGGGCGGCGGCGTCCAGCGGAACGAGGCAATCTCGATGCTCGTCTTCGAAGCCCGCGATGGTGGTCCCAAGGCCGTGCCTCTTTCTCTCGTCGCACGTCTCGAGGAAAAGGATCTCGCCACCGCCGAAAAGGCCGGATCGCGCACGGTATTGCAGTATCGCGGCGGCCTGATGCCGCTCATCGATCTCGACGGAAAACCCGCGGAGCGGCAAGGCAAGAAGCCGATCCTCGTCTTCGTGGATGAGGACCGCATGCTTGGTCTCGTCGTCGATCGTGTCGTCGATATCGTCGAAGCACCGCTGGATCTTCACCTCGCGGGCGGCGCCAGGCCGGGCATTCTCGGCAGCGCAATCATCGCCGGCAATGCAACCGACATCATCGATACGGTTCATTATCTCCGGCAGAGCGATGCCGACTGGTTTGATGTCAAAACCGAAAGCCCTTTCGGGAACGAGGGCGAACGGCATGTATTGCTCGTCGAGGATAGCGCCTTCTTCCGCAATCTCCTGATCCCGATGCTCACCATCGCCGGTTACTCCGTGACCGTTGCGGAGCATGCGGAAGCGGCGATCTCGCTCTGCAAGGACGGTGCGTCCTTTGACGTCATCGTGTCCGATATCGAAATGCCGGGACTTTCCGGCTTCGACCTGGTGCGACAGCTTCGTGCCGATAAAAGGTTGAGCGATGTGCCCATCGTTGCCCTTTCCTCGCACGCAAACTCCAGGGACATAGAGCGCGGCATGGAGGCGGGTTTCACGGATTACGTGACCAAGCTCGACCCCAAGGCGTTGCTCAATGTTCTTTCGCGTACATCCACTGCCGAAATGCCCCGGGAGGCCAGCGCATGAACACGTCCCCCAATATGACAGCACCCGCCGAGGGTTCGGAGACGTCGACCGAAGACTATGTGACGATGAAGGTTGCCGGGCAGACTTTCGGCATCCCGGTCCTCAATGTCCGCGATGTGCTCAGTCCCCAGATCATCACGCGTATTCCGCTCGCTTCCGTGGAAATCGCGGGCTCGCTCAACCTGCGCGGGCGTATCGTAACGGCGATCGACATGCGAACGAGGCTGGGCCTGCCCGCGGACGGCTTCGTCGAACGCGCGATGGCTGTTGTGGTTGAGCATGACGATGAGCCGTTCAGCCTCCTCGTCGATGAAGTGGGGGAGGTGCTCAGCCTGCCGGTGTCGGAGCGCCAGAGCGTGCCCGCGACGCTTGATGAGCGCTGGCGCGAAGTCTCCCAGGGAATTTACCGGCTTGAAGACCGGCTTTTGCTGGTCTTGAGCGTCACCAGCGTACTCAGCGCGATTGGCGTCGACGCGGTTCACGCAGCATAACGGAGGATAAATCTATGGCCGTCGACATGAAAATGCCGATCCTGATCGTGGATGACTACAAGACGATGCTCCGCATCGTGAGGAATTTGCTCAACAAGCTGGGCTTCACTGAGATCGACGAGGCGACCGACGGAACGGACGCCCTGACGAAGCTCAAGAGCAGGAAATACGGGCTTGTCATCTCCGACTGGAACATGCAGCCGATGACGGGATACGAGCTGCTGCAGAAGGTCCGTACGGATGACGGGTTGAAGGCGCTCCCTTTCGTCATGGTCACCGCCGAGTCCAAGGTTGAAAACGTGATTGCCGCCCGCCAGGCAGGTGTCAACAACTACATCATCAAGCCGTTCAGCGCCGAGGTGCTGAAGGCAAAGCTGAAGACGGTACTGGGGGACTTCTGATGGCGGGGGAGGGAAAACTCGAACGCATCGAACGCTTGACCAACGAGTGCATCGACATGTGCCGGACCATGTTGCACGGGCGCAAGCATCTCGAGGCGCTGCTCGAGCCGTCATTCCGCACACACAAGCTGCAAAGAGCCGTGAGCGAGCAGAAGGTGGCCGTCAAGGAGATGGAAGCAGCCGTCGACCGCATCCTGACAGCGGTCGAGGGAATGTCGGAGATCGACTTTTCGGATGCTGCGTCCGCCGGGGAGAAGGTTGCTGCGGGGTGCGACGAGATCATGGAAGCCTGCTGTTTTCAGGACATGGTCGGCCAGCGCATGTCGCAGGTGAACGAAACGCTCGCCGAAATCGAGAGCACGCTCGCGAAACTGGCCGAAGGGCAGGAGGCGCAACCGGCACCTCCCCTGCAAGAGGACGAGGGCCTTCTCAACGGACCTGCGCTTCCCGGCGCGGCTATGGAGCAGGGCGCGGTTGACCGGCTCCTCGCAGGTGGCAAGGGAAAGCGATAGGCGCAAATGAAAAGCAGCTCGGAGAGAGAAAACAACGAAGAGGAAAACCCTTGCCGGGTGATGGTCGTTGATGATTCCGCAATTGCGCGCGGCATCGTTACCCGCACCCTCGACGGGGAAGAAGGTATCGAGGTCGTCTCCTCCGTACCGAACGGGCTCATGGCGCTGAAGGCGATCGGCAATCACGAAGTCGATGTTGTCGTGCTCGATATCGAGATGCCGGAGCTCGACGGGCTCGCAGCACTTCCCCGCCTGCTGGAACTGAGGCCGGGCGTGAAGGTCATCATGGTGTCGTCGGCAAGCCAGCGCGACGCGGACATATCGCTGAAGACGATGACGATGGGCGCGGCGGATTATGTGGCCAAGCCGAAAGCGGGGCTGGGGGGCGCGGAAAGTTTCCGGGCCGAACTCGTGAGCAAGGTGCGTGAACATGGCGCGCGCGACGCGAAGACGGTTCCCGCAAGGCCCGCACCCGCTGCCGTCCCGGCGCCATCGCCGCCACGCAAGCTCGCGCGCAAGCTGGCCCGGCCCGAGGTCATCGCCATCGGTTCTTCGACTGGCGGTCCGCAGGCGCTGGCCGAGGTACTGAGGGATATCGACTCGCGGCTCACCCAGCCGATCATGGTGACGCAGCACATGCCGGCCACATTCACGGGCCTTCTCGCGGAGCATATGACGCGATATTCCGGCCGCTCCGCCACGGAGGCGCGCGACGGCGAACCGCTCAAGCCCGGCCACATCTATATCGCGCCGGGCGGCAAGCACATGCTGGTGGAACGCCGCGCGGCGGGCGGAACGATCATCCGGCTCGACGACGGTCCGCCGGAAAATTCCTGCAAGCCTGCAGTGGACCCGATGCTGCGCAGTCTTGCGAAGAACTTCAAGGAACGTCTGCTCGTCGTGATCTTGACGGGCATGGGGTGCGATGGCCTCAAGGGGGCGGAGGCAGCGATTGAAGAAGGGGGGCGTGTGCTCGCGCAGGATCGCGCGAGCAGCGTTGTATGGGGGATGCCCGGTGCGGTCGCGCAGGCGGGCATCTGCGAGGAAATTCTGCCGTTGCAACTGATAGGTCCGGCGATCTTTCGTATCGCGGGGGGAGAAGCGAAATGAACAATACCGAATTCGATTATCTGAAGCAGGTTCTTTACGATCGGGCCGGCCTAGTGGTCACGCCCGAGAAGGGCTATCTCATCGAAAGCCGGCTTGCGCCGCTCGCGCGCCGCAGCGGTCTCGATAGCGTCAGCAGTTTCATCGGCGAAATTCGCCGGACGCGAAATGAGGTTCTGCTGAAGCAGATCATCGACGCCATGACGACCAACGAGACGCTGTTCTTTCGAGACGCCTGGCCGTTCGAACGTCTGAGCAAGAGCCTCATGCCGGATGTGATGGAAAAGACAAAGGCCTCTCGGCGCATCCGTATATGGAGTGCCGCCTGTTCGAGCGGGCAGGAACCTTATTCGCTTGCGATGACCCTGGCCGAGATGGGCTCCGTCCTAGACGGCTGGCAGGTGGAAATCGTCGCGACCGATATTTCGGACGGGATGCTCGCAAGGGCGGAGGCGGGTCGGTACTCGCTTTTCGAGGTGTCGCGCGGCCTCCCCGATTATATGCTTCGCAAATATTTTGTGCCCGAAAGCGACGGTTGGCGCGTGAAGGACGAGTTGCGAGAGATGGTGGACTTCCGGAACTACAATCTGCTGGACGATCCCTACACGAGCGGCATGGGGTCTTTTGACGTCATCTTCTGCCGCAATGTCCTCATCTATTTCGACGAGGCGACACGAAAGCGCGTCTTCACCGGCCTCTCGAAGATCATGCGCCCCTGGGGCTATCTCTGCCTCGGCGGGGCGGAAACGGTTGTCGGTATTTCGGATGCGTTTCGGGTACTCACGGGAGAAAGAGGCCTTTTCGGCCTAGCCCGATAATCCGGCCCCGCTTTTGCAGCAGCTTCCGCTTCCGCTTCCGCGTCACGGGGTGGTCCTCCGCGGGGTCTGCGTCATCGCGCATTATCAGCCTGCGGAATAAACCTCGGCCTGCCCGATCCGGCTCCGGTCCGGCCCCGGTCCGGCCCTCATGGGTCCCTCATTGCAGGCATGGGGGCAGGGCGCGCCCCTCCAGCCCCTCATGCAGATTGCCCTGCCTTCGCGCCCGGCGAAGGATGGCAATTTTCCATTCAAAAAACGGAAAAATTCTCCTGGGTGAATAAGTGTCGTGGAACCTCTATATAGGAACCAGTCGCCATTTTTTTGCCTTCGAGGATCTCCGATGCCGAACACGAACAAGCTTGCCGAGCCGCTTTCGCTCGCTCACGGCCCCGCCTGGCAGAACCGCTTCATGCTCGCGCCGCTCACCAACACCCAGAGCCATGAAGATGGCCGCCTCTCGGACGACGAGTTTCGCTGGCTCACCATGCGCGCCAAGGGAGGTTTCGGCCTCACAATGACCTGCGCTGCGCATGTGCAGGCAGGCGGGCAGGGCTTTCCCGGCCAGCTCGGCGTCTGGGACGACAGACACCTCGAAGGCCTCACGCGGCTGGCTTCCGCCATCAAGGCAGAAGGCTCGGTCTCTTCCGTCCAGCTCCACCATGCCGGTATCCGTTCGCCAAAGGACATCGTGACGGATGTGGTCGGCCCCTCCGACGACAAGGACACGGGTGCGCGCGCCATGACGCTGGAGGAAGTCGAGGCATCGCGCGATGCCTTCATCGCCGCGGCGAAGCGCGCGGAAAAGGCGGGCTTCGACGGCGTCGAGGTCCACGGCGCGCATGGCTATCTCCTCGCGCAGTTCCTTTCGCCGGAGCTTAACCGTCGCAATGACCGTTATGGCGGCTC
>CXWF01003461.1_pt1 | contig 13295 bp, 14 predicted proteins | sample 468421 | NCBI WGS metagenome assembly CXWF01 (sample SAMEA2620812, study PRJEB7988) | marine metagenome | biome: marine biome (ENVO:00000447); feature: surface water layer (ENVO:00002042); material: "saline water (ENVO:00002010), including plankton (ENVO:xxxxxxxx)" | depth 5 m
CAAATATTCTCGTCCACACCATGCTGGCGGCGGCGGCGGGTGGCATCGCTGCCACCAGCCTGAGCTGGATGCGCAAGGGGCTGCCCGATGTGCAGTGCGCGCTGAACGGCATTCTCGCGGGCCTCGTCGCCATCACCGCCAATTGTCACATCGTCACCACGAGCAATGCGGTTCTTATCGGCGCGGGCGGCGGGCTTGTGTGTTATGCGGCAAGCGCGCTTCTGGCGCGGCTTGAAATCGACGATGCGGTCGATGCCGTGCCGGTTCATCTCGCCGCCGGTATCTGGGGCACGCTCGCGGTTGCGCTGCTGGGCGACGCCTCGCTCTTTCCCGAGGGTCATACGCGGGTTGAGCAGTTCGGCGTTCAGGCGCTCGGCGTTGCCGCCGCGGGCTGCTTCGCCTTCGGCGTTTCCTATGTCGTGCTGCGCATCATCGACCGTTTCCTGCCGCTCCGCGTTTCGTCGGATGCCGAGCGTGTCGGTCTCAATATTGCCGAGCATGGCGCCTCTTCCGCGCTTCTCGATGTGCTGGGCGCGATGGAGGGGCAGGCCGCACGCGGCGATTTCTCCAGGCCGCTTCATGTCGAGCCCTTCACGGAGGCAGGCGAGATGGCGAGCCGCTACAATCTCGTTCTCGACAAGTTCAACAGCGAGGTGCGTGTTCGTGAGCGTACGGCCAACGAGTTGCGCGATGCGCGCGACGTGGCCGAGCTTGCCAATGCCTCCAAGTCGCAGTTCCTCGCCAATATGAGCCATGAGCTGCGCACCCCGCTCAATGCGATCATCGGTTTTTCGGAAGTCATGAACGGTGAGTTGTTCGGGCCGATCGAGAACGAGCGCTACAAGGATTATGTCGGCGATATCCATAAATCCTCCAGCCATCTTCTCAGCCTCATCAACGATATTCTCGACCTCTCCAAGATCGAGGCCGACCGTTACGAGCTTTACGAAGAAGAGCTTGAGGTATTCGACGTCGTTGCGAGCTGCGAGAAGATGATGCGTCACCGCTCCGAGGAAGCCGGGGTCAATCTCGATGTCACGGTCGAGGAGGGCTTGCCGCTTCTCATGGCCGACAAGCGCGCGCTTCGTCAGATCGTGCTCAATCTCGTCTCGAATGCGGTCAAGTTCACGCCCAAGGGCGGCAATATCGAACTGGCCGCCTTCCTGGAACCCGATCACCGCATGGCCTTCCGCGTCACCGATACGGGCATCGGCATGGAGAAGAAGGACATTCCGGTCGCTTTCGAGCCCTTCCGCCAGATCGGCAAGGAAAGCTCGGTCTATTCGACGGAGGGGACGGGCCTCGGCCTGCCGCTCACCCGTGCGCTTGCCCGGATGCACGGGGCGTCCCTCGTCATCGAATCCGAGCCCGGCATCGGTACGACGATCACAATCCGCATGCCGCATGAGCGCACCATGCTTGCGGAGCAGAGGGTCGCCAGCTAGGCGCTTGTGCTCCGCATTACCCGGATACTTCAACATTGATGCTTCACAGGACACGCGCGCCTTTATAGTGTCCCCTCGCAATTCCTCGCGAAGGAGACAGTTTCATGGCCGATATCGCCGCCCGCCCTCGCCGCAGCGTTCTTTACATGCCGGGTTCCAATGCCCGCGCACTCGAAAAGGCGAGGGGGCTTCCCGCCGATGCGCTGATCCTCGACATGGAAGACGCGGTTGCGCCGGATGCCAAGGAAGAGGCGCGGGCCCAGGTTTGCGCCGCCGTCAAGCAGGGTGGTTATGGCAAGCGCGAGATCGCGATCCGCGTGAACGGGCTCGATACGCCCTGGGGAGCGGACGATATCAAGGCTGCCGTCGCCGCCGGGCCGGACGCGATCCTCGTACCGAAGATCAATTCCGCCGATGATGTGGAGCGCGCCGAGGAGGCGCTCAGCGATGCGGGCGCCAAAAGCAATATCCAGCTCTGGTGCATGATCGAGACGCCGCTTGCGACCCTCAACATTCAGTCCATTGCGCAGAAGGCGCGAGAGCCGGGTAGCCGCATGAGCGTCTGGGTCATGGGCACGAACGATATCGCGAAGGAGTTGCGCGCCGCGCACACACCGGACCGCCTGCCGATGATGACATCGCTCGGACTCGCGCTCGTCGCCGCGCGCGCCTATGGTCTTGTCATTCTCGATGGCGTCTATAACGACATCAAGAACGAGGAAGGCTTTGTCGCGGTTTGCGAGCAGGGCCGCGACATGGGCTTTGACGGCAAGACGCTGATCCACCCCTCCCAGGTCGGGCCTTGCAACACGATCTTCTCGCCGGACCCGGAAACGGTGGCCTTCGCGCGCAAGACCATTGAGGCGTTCGAGCTGCCGGAGAACAAAGGCAAGGGTGTGCTGAAAGTGGATGGGCGTATGGTCGAGATCCTGCACGCCGAGATCGCGCGGCGCACGGTCGCCATCGCGGACGCCATTGCGGAGCTTGAAAAAGCGAGCTGACGGGAGAGGCCGATGAAGAGCAACAGCCTTGGAACGGGCATCGTTTTCGAGAGCGCGCGCAAGAAAGACGGAGACGGCAAATGACCGGAGCGGATGCCAGGACGAGCGCCAAAACGAACGCCAAGACGAACGCGAAGACCAACGAAGGCAACTACTTCGAGGACTTCAAGGTCGGGCAGGTGCTGCGCCACGCCACGCCGCGCACGATCACGCAAGGCGATGTCGCGCTTTATCAGGCGCTGTTCGGTTCGCGCTTCGTGCTGCAGTCTTCTGCCGAGACCGCGAGGACGGCGGGCTATAAGTCTGCGCCCGTCGACGACATGCTCGCCTTCCACATCGTCTTCGGCAAGACCGTGCCGGATGTCTCGCTCAATGCAGTCGCCAATCTCGGTTATGCCGATTGCCGCTTCCTGAAGCCCGTCTTTCCCGGCGATACGCTCTCGGCGGAATCGAAAGTGATCGGCCTCAAGGAAAACTCGAATGGCGAGACGGGTGTCGTCTATGTCCGTTCCGAGGGGCGCAATCAGGCGGGCGAGATCGTCCTTGAATATGTGCGCTGGGTGATGGTGCGCAAGCGCGACAAGGCTTCCCCCGCGCCGGAAGAAGACGTGCCGCATCTGCCCGCCGCCGTCCGCGCGGAGTATCTTTGCGCGCCCGAGGGTACCTCATTCAGGAATTTCGACACGGTCGCTTCCGGTTCGCCCCATCTCTGGGACGATTATGGGAAGGGCGAGCGGATCGATCATGTGGACGGCATCACCATCGAGGAAGCCGAACACATGATGGCCACGCGGCTCTACCAGAACACCGCGAAGGTTCATTTCAATCAGTATACGGAAGGTAAGGGCCGCTTCGGCCGCCGTCTCATCTATGGCGGCCATGTGATCTCGCTGGCCCGTGCGCTTTCCTTCAACGGTCTCGGTAATGCCGTTTTAATCGCGGCCATCAATGGCGGCCGTCACGTTGCGCCCTGTTTCGGCGGCGACACGGTGTTTGCCTGGTCGGAAATTCTCGACAAGGCGGAGGTGAGGGGGCGCGATGATCTCGGCGCGCTCCGGGTCCGTACATTTGCGACGAAAGATAAACCTTGCGGTGAGTTTCCCGGACCGCAGGAAAAGGGCTATGAGGATGGGGTCATCCTCGATCTCGACTACTGGGTACTCATGCCGCGACGGTGAGCGGAGCTTTGGGTATCCAATTTTGAGCTCCGGGTTATCATCAGGTGTAACACTCGCGGGCAAAGGAGCAGCGCCATGCTTTCCTCAGGCACGGACGGGCAGACAGGTTCTTCGCAGACCACGCAGATGCGCTCGCCGGAGAGCGTTGCCTTCGAGAATGCGTGGAACGCATCGCGGGGCGGCCTCGTTGTGCCGCTGCGCAGTGCCATCGATCTTCGCCGCTTCGCGCCTTTCGCACCCTGGTTTGCGATCATCGAGCCCGATCCGAAGTCGGTGGCGCTTCCTTTCCGTCTCACCGGTTCGGGGTTTCGCGATTTCTTCGGCCATGATCTCACCGGCGTGGATTATCTGGCGCTCGCCGATCCCGCGATCCGGCAGCATGCCTATGATTGCGTCATGGCCTGTCTGGATACGCCTTGCGGGCTCTGGCAGTCGACGCCCGCGACCACGGCGGAAGGCGGCTCGATCAATTATGAGTACACAATCCTGCCGATTTCCAAGCGGGACAGCGTGGTCGACCTTATCGGCATCTTCGTGAATTTCGAGGCGAAGCCCTTCGACGATCTGCCGGGGCTTTCCCGCATCGAGCGCTCGACCGTCTGGCAATGGCTCGATATCGGTCACGGTGTGCCGCCCGACGAACTCACCGGTGGCGCCCCGTTCGGCTGAGCCTCACAGGTCTCCCGGATAGATATAGGCAAGCGTCGCAAGGCAGATGGCGACGAGCCTTTCCGCGCCCTCCCCGTCCTCGCAGAAGACACGCGTCTCCACCACGCATTGCCGCCGCCCCGCCTTCACCACCTCGCCGCGCGCCATCGCGCGTATGCCGAGTGCGGGCCGCACGAGGTTCAGCTTGTATTCCGAGGTGACGAGGCTCACTGCGCCTGCCGGCAGCATGGTCGAGGCGGCACAGCCGCTGGCATTGTCGGCGAGATAGCCGATCACGCCGCCGTGGATATAGCCGTTGTTCTGGGTGAGGTCGGGCCGGTTCTCCACCGTCAGTTCCGCCCGTCCGGGTTCCACCTTGCCCACCTTGGCCCCCACCAGCTTGGAGAAGGGCTGCTCTGTCAGCACGCGTGTCACCCGGTCGAACGGCGACTCACCGTCCGGCAAGAGACCGGGAATCGTTCCTGCACTCATATCTGTACTCATATCTGTACTCATGGCGTCATCCTCGCTGGCGAAGTCATGACGCATCCTGCGCGCGCTTTGTTGCGAAGGCTTCGCAGTTTCATGCAAAGCATGTTGCGGCGACGCCTTTGCCCCAGCGTTTTCGGGCTCTTTTCGCTTTCGGGTTTCTTGCAAAGGCTTTTGCGCGGATCTCGTTTGCGTTCCTTGGCCATGACAGCGTCAGGGTATTTGCCATGAACGCCGCCGCGCGATAAACAACGGGACAACACATGCGGGTCCGTCCGGGCCCGCCGTTCTTCTTGTTGCCCGAACGGGGTTCTTCGGATGGCTGAACAGCGACAAGCCGTAGAGAGGCCGCTCTCTCCGCATCTCCAGATCTATCGCGTCACGATCACCATGGCGATGTCGATCCTGCATCGCATTGTCGGCGTCGCGCTTTACGGTGGCACGGCGCTTGTCGCCTGGTGGCTGATCGCCACTGCCTCGGGGCCGGATGCCTATGCCGTCTTCCAGTCGGTTGCCGGCTCATGGTTCGGCCAGCTTGTGCTGATCGGTTTCACCTGGGCGCTGCTGCATCATCTCTTTGGCGGCATCCGCTATCTCTTGTGGGACGAGATCGTTGCGACCTCGCCAAAGGCCGCCGACACGATCTCCTGGATCGCGATCGTCGCCGCGCTGGCGGGCACCGTTCTCGTCTGGGCCGTCATCTTTTCCATGCGGGGGGTAATCTGATGTCCGCAGCGAAAAAGGATATGCGTACGCCGCTTGGCCGCGTTCTTGCGCATGGCTCGGCGAAGTCCGGCACCGGCGACCACATCCGCCAGCGCATCACGGCGGTGGCGATGGTGCCGCTCGCGCTCTTCTTCACCGGCTTCCTCGTCGCGCTGACTGGCGCCGACTACGAAACCGCGCGGAGCTGGCTCGGCAATCCGCTCGTTTCCATTGCCGCCCTGCTCCTCGTCGTCGCCGCGATCATGCATATGCGTATCGGCATGCAGATCGTCATCGAAGACTATGTGACGGGTGCCTTGCTGCGCAGCATCGCCCTTATCGCCAATTTCTTTTTCGCCTATGCCGTTGGTCTCGCCTGCCTCTACGCAGTCGTGAAGATCGGCTTCGGCGTCTGATCCCGTTCCCTTAAAAAACGTCGAGACCACGTCATGACGGCTGCTTACGAGTTCCACGATCACACATTCGACGTCGTTGTCGTCGGTGCCGGCGGTGCCGGCCTTCGCGCCACGCTTGGCTGCGTCGAGAAGGGGCTTCGCACTGCGAACATCACCAAGGTGTTCCCGACCCGCAGCCACACCGTCGCGGCGCAGGGCGGTGTTGCCGCCTCGCTCGGCAATATGGGGCCGGATGACTGGCGCTGGCACATGTATGACACGGTGAAGGGGTCGGACTGGCTCGGCGATCAGGACGCCATCGAATATCTTTGCCGCCAGGCACCCGAAGCTGTCTACGAACTCGAACATTTCGGCGTGCCCTTCTCGCGCACCGAAGACGGCCGGATCTATCAGCGGCCCTTCGGCGGCATGACCACGAATTTCGGCGAAGGCATCGCCCAGCGCACCTGCGCCGCTGCCGACCGTACCGGCCATGCGATGCTGCACACGCTTTACGGCCAGTCGGTTCGCCACAATGCCGAGTTCTACATCGAATATTTCGCCATCGACCTCATCATGGATGACGATGGTGCCTGCCGTGGCGTCGTCGCGCTCGATATGGCGACCGGCGAGATCCACCGCTTCCGCGCCTCGCTCGTCATTCTCGCGACGGGCGGCTATGGCCGCGCCTATTTCTCCGCCACCTCCGCCCATACCTGCACGGGCGACGGCAATGCGATGGTGCTGCGCGCCGGTCTGCCGCTTCAGGACATGGAGTTCGTCCAGTTCCATCCGACCGGCATCTACGGTGCGGGCTGCCTCATCACGGAAGGGTCGCGCGGCGAGGGCGGCTATCTCACCAATTCCGAGGGTGAGCGCTTCATGGAGCGTTATGCGCCCTCGGCGAAAGACCTTGCCTCGCGCGATGTCGTCTCGCGCTCGATGACGATCGAAATTCGCGAAGGCCGTGGTGTCGGTCCGAACAAGGACCACATCTTCCTTCACCTCGACCATCTGGACCCTGCGATCCTTGCCGAGCGCCTTCCGGGCATTTCGGAGAGCGCGCGCATCTTCGCGGGCGTCGACGTCACGAAGGAGCCGATCCCGGTGCTCCCCACCGTCCATTACAACATGGGCGGCATTCCGACGAACTTCCACGGCGAAGTGCTGACGCTGAAGGACGGCAACCCGGATACGGTCGTACCGGGCCTGATGGCGGTTGGCGAAGCAGCCTGCGTCTCGGTTCACGGTGCGAACCGTCTCGGCTCCAACTCGCTGATCGACCTTGTGGTCTTCGGCCGCGCGGCGGGACTTCGCGCCGCCGAGCTCGTGAAGCCGGGCCAGCGCCAGCCGGAACTTCAGAGCGGTTCGGGCGAGATGGCGATTGCGCGCCTCGATAAGTACCGCAATGCCAAGGGTTCGACGCCCACCGCCGAGCTTCGCTTGCAGATGCAGCGCGCCATGCAGGAAGACGTCGCCGTGTTCCGTACCGGCGAGACGTTGCAGTCGGGCGTGAAGCGCGTGGCGGAGGTTCATGCGGCCAAGTCGGATCTCAAGGTTTCCGACCGCTCGCTGATCTGGAATTCGGATCTCATCGAGACGCTCGAATTCGACAATCTCATCGTGCAGGCGACCGCCACCGTGAATGGCGCGGTTAACCGTGAGGAAAGCCGCGGCGCCCATGCCCGCGAAGACTTCCCCGATCGCGACGATGCGAACTGGATGAAGCACACGCTGTGCTGGGTGGACGATCAAAGCGGCAAGCCGACCATCGACTACCGTCCGGTTCACGCCTACACGCTTTCAAACGACATCGACTACATCAAGCCAAAGGCGCGTGTTTATTGAGGGGGATGAAATGCAGGGCGATAAGCTTCTGAGACTTCTTAAGTCGCAGCTCTTTGTCGAGAGTGATGCTGATTTGGCAGATTTGCTCGGTTTGACAGTCGGGCGGATTTCTCAGCTTCGATATGACACCGACGTAAAGGACGGTACGGTTAACTCTTTGATTAAGAAGGCGCTCTCGGCGCAGTCAAAGTCTCTCTCCAGGCGAGCCATAAGTCCTATCGTTGAGTTCTTTGAAACTGAGATGTGCCAGAAGAGCGAGCGCAGCTTCATTGACGTGTCGAAAGAAGATAGGAAGGTGCTGCAGAACGCGCTAAAGGCCACCAAAGGAGTTTATTCGTTCTATAACTCAGAACTTGAGATCATCTACGTCGGAAAGACAAAAAATGATCTGTGGACTGAGATATGCAATGCGTACAATAGAAAGATGCCCCACTATCATCGGTACTACGTTAATCACCCGCACGGGAAGTATTCTGCGGGCAAGGCGTTGAGGCAGATCAAGCGCGACGCAATGTATCTATATGATGCGGCATCATATTTCTCTGCATATTCTGTTGAAGAAAACCTCATCGATGCGTTTGAGACGCTAATAATTCGCATGATCCCGAACGATCTTTTGAATGTGAGAATGGAAGGAAACAACCTGCTCTCACCTTTCAGCCACACATCCGACTAAGATACGGAAGCTGCTATGGTCCAGTTCAGACTGCCGAAAAATTCCACGATGAGCGAAGGCAAGACCTTCAAGGCCGAGCCCGGCGCGAAGAACGTGAAGCGTTTCCGCATCTATCGCTGGTCGCCGGACGACACGTCGAACCCGCGCATCGACACCTATGAGATCGATCTCGACAAGTGCGGGCCGATGGTTCTGGACGCGCTCATCAAGATCAAGAACGAGGTCGACCAGACGCTGACCTTCCGTCGCTCCTGCCGTGAAGGTATTTGCGGTTCCTGCGCCATGAATATCGACGGCGCGAACACGCTGGCCTGCACCAAGGGCATCGACGAGGTGAAGGGCGACGTCAAGATCTACCCGCTGCCGCACATGCCGGTGATCAAGGATCTCGTGCCCGACCTCACCAATTTCTATGCGCAGCACGCCTTCATTGAGCCCTGGCTGCAGACGAAGTCGCCGACGCCGGAAAAGGAATGGCGCCAGAGCCATGAAGACCGCGAAAAGCTCGACGGTCTCTATGAGTGCATTCTCTGCGCCTGCTGCTCGACGTCGTGCCCGTCCTACTGGTGGAACGGCGACCGCTATCTCGGCCCCGCCGCGCTCTTGCAGGCCTATCGCTGGCTCATCGACAGCCGCGACGAAGCAACCGGCGAACGTCTCGATGATCTGGAAGACCCGTTCCGCCTCTACCGCTGCCACACCATCATGAATTGCGCGAAGACCTGCCCGAAGGGATTGAACCCCGCCAAGGCCATCGCGGAAATCAAGAAGATGATGGTGGAGCGGCAGGCCTGACGGCTCGCCTGTGGCGCGGCTCGTTCCGCTCTGCGCCAGCTATTCAATGGCAGAGGTCGCCTGCCTGCGCTCCATGCTCGCCGCCTACGGCATACCGACAATGGTGAGCGGCTATTGGCATGTTCGCAATGACTGGTTTCTCGTCTTTGCGTTCGGCGGTGTGCATCTCCACGTGTTCGATCACCATGCTGCGGCTGCCCAGGCCCTGATCGTTCCTGTCGAGGACTATGTGAACGATCTCGAATCCGAGCCGCGTGCGATCCTGCGTGCGCCGCTCCGTGTTCTCGTCGCGCTCGCCGTCTACTATTTCACCGGCGCTCCCGCACCGCTCTGGATCACCAAGCGCCGCTTCCTGTCGGAGCAAGCAGCATAGCATCTGACCGCGGAGCCGGCATCATGATCCGTAGGCGGACATATATGCGGGGAAAGAGGCCGGCCCGTGCCGGTCTTTGGGGAGGGGCACGGGCCGTGGCGTCGGCTCTTGAGGGATGCTGACGCCGGGAGGAAGGGCGGGCGAGAGGGGTGGGGGAGACCAGCGCCCGCCTGTCATGACAAACGGGCGGGGATTTCTTTTCCGGCGCGGCACGGCAGAAATTTTTTCGGGTCCCCCGATTTTTTCAAATGGGGGATATCCGAGGCGGATATCCGGCGGACTTGTCCTCGCCCCGTGAATATCTCCGGCATATGTGACGGTTGCGTGACGTTTCGATGACGGTGAGCGCGCTTTATCCCCGCCTGCTTGACACATGCTTATATTTTGATAATTGTTGAAATATGGAATTGGAAACCGCCGTCACCGCCCTGTCCGCCCTCGCGCAGGAAACGCGCCTCGCGATTTATCGCGCTCTTGTCCGCGCCCATGCGCCGGGCGAGGGGGAGGGGGGGCTCGCTGCGGGCGAGATTGCGGCGGCGCTCGATGTGGCGCCGGCCACTTTATCCTTTCATCTCAAGGAGTTACTTCACGCCGGCCTGATCGATCAGCGCCGCGAGGGCCGCTCCCTTATCTACAAGGCGGATCTCACCGCCATGCTCGGCCTCACCGCCTATCTGCTCGAAGATTGCTGCCAGGGTGCTTGCGGGAGTTTGTCCCCCTGTGTTCCGGAGGGTGTAGAACGGGTGGCCGTTCCCGCCCGCTGCCGAGATTATCCTTATACGGAGTAAATTTCCATGACCGGCGCTACCAAACCCTACAATGTCCTCTTTCTGTGCACCGGCAATTCGGCGCGCAGCATCCTCGCGGAAGCCTACATGAACTCGCTGCCCGGCGGGCGCTTCAAGGCCTATAGTGCGGGCAGTCATCCGGGCGGTACGGTCAATCCGCATGCGCTGGATTTGCTGCAGACGGCAGGTCTGCCGGTTGCCGGTCTGCGTTCCAAATCCTGGGATGAGTTTGCCGTGCCCGGTGCGCCTCGCATGGATTTCGTCTTTACCGTCTGCGACAACGCAGCGGGTGAGGTCTGCCCGATCTGGCCGGGTCAGCCGATGACGGCGCATTGGCCCTTTCCGGATCCTGCCGCCTTCGAAGGAAGCGACACGGAAAAGCGAGCTGTCTTTCTCGATGTCTTCCGCCAGATCCGTGCGCGTGTCGACATCTTCACCAACCTGCTGATCCATTCGCTCGACAAGCTTTCGCTCCAGAAGCGCATCGATGAAATCGGATACGATCCGGCAAAGGCAATCTGAATGACGTATACTGACGAACCTCGCCGTCTCGGCTTCCTCGACCGCTGGCTTACGCTCTGGATCTTTCTCGCCATGGCATTCGGCACGGCGCTCGGCACTTTGTGGCCGGCACTTCCCGCCATGCTTGAAGGGTTTTCCATCGGCTCGACGAACCTGCCCATTGCGGCCGGCCTTCTGCTGATGATGTATCCGCCGCTTGCGCGTGTGCGTTACGAGGAGCTGCCGCGTATCTTCGAAGACCGCAAGGTGCTGGTACTGTCGCTCGTGCAGAACTGGCTGATCGGGCCGTTCCTCATGTTCGGCCTTGCCGTTTTCTTCCTGCGTGACGAGCCGGCCTATATGACGGGCCTGATCCTTATCGGGCTTGCGCGTTGTATTGCGATGGTCATCGTCTGGAATCAGCTTGCGCGTGGCAGCAACGAATATGTGGCCGCGCTCGTTGCCTTCAACAGCGTGTTCCAGCTCATCTTCTTCAGCGTTTATGCGTGGTTCTTTCTTGCCGTACTGCCGCCCTTCTTCGGTCTTGAGGGGCAGATTATCGAAGTGAGTTTCTGGGTCATCGCAGGTGCGGTGCTGCTCTATCTCGGCGTGCCCTTTGCGGCGGGTTATCTCACGCGCCGCTTTCTCCGGCCGCGTATCGGTGCCGAGCGTTACGACAATGGTTTCGTGCCGCGCATCGCGCCGCTCACGCTTGTTGCGCTGCTCTTCACCATCGTCGTCATGTTTGCGCTGAAGGGCGAAGCGGTTCTCGCACTCCCTCTCGATGCGCTTCGGATCGCCGTTCCGCTCGCGCTCTATTTCCTCATCATGTTCCTGGTGAGCTTTGCAATGAGCCGTCTGCTCGGCGCCGATTATCCGCGCACGGTGTCGCTTTCCTTCACGGCGGCGAGCAATAATTTCGAACTCGCCATCGCGGTTGCGATTGCCGCTTTCGGTATTTCCTCGTCCGTCGCCTTCGCGACCGTTATCGGGCCGCTTGTCGAGGTGCCGGTGCTGATTGCGCTTGTCGGTGTCGCGCTTCGCCTGCGGGAACGCTGGTTCGAGGGCGTGCCACAAACCGCGGGCGAATAAGAAAAGGCCCGCATCGCAGGATGCGGGCCTGATCGTTCCCGAAGGCAGTTGAAGGAAGATTATTCCTTCGTCTGCTCCGCCGGGGCGGCGGTTTCTTCGCCCGGCGTTTCTTCCATCGGCGTGACTGCTTCACCGTTCATATCGTCTGCGGCTTCTTCCATCGCCTCACCGACTTCGTCGGCAGCTTTTTCCATCGCTTCGCCGGCATCGTCCATGGCGTCGCCGGTTGCATCCGCCGCATCTTCAGCGGCCTCCTCGGTGGCGTCCACGGCGTCGCTCGTGGCTTCCTCGACGGCATCCGCTGCATTGTCAGCGGCTTCTTCGGTGGCGTCCGCAGCGTCGCTCGTGGCTTCCTCGGTGGTGTTCGCTGCGTCGTCAGCGGCTTCGTCGGTTGCGTCCGCGGCATCCTCAGCCGCTTCCTTGGCGGCATCCATCGCGTCGGATGCGGCTTCACCGACCTGGTCCATTGCGTCCTGAACCGTCGTGTCTTCCGGGTTCATCATCCGGTATCCGATCACCAGAACCACCGCGATCACGATGATGGCGATAGCGGTTTTCATGAAATTGGACATGATATTTTCCTCTCGGCGGTCTTCTCGCCTTGTTTTCACCCCGGCCGCATATAGGCGGCCCCATCAGGCTTCCCGTCATTATCTCGCACGGATTAGTCAGGTGCCCGGACCGATGTTAGTGATGATTTGGGGCAAATTGCCACCGTGAAACGGTCGATTATTGGAAATCTTTTATTCGTGTGGATACGGAGTCATGCTCAAAAAGGGGCCAAATGGCCGCTACGTAAGGAGCGTAGTACTACTCCACACGCCCCTTGCCGTTCCTTCACGCGCTGGGCTAAGTAGGCTTGTCATATATTAAGCCGAACAGGGAGACGCGGCCCGCGCAAGCGGCGCGCGGGACGACAAGGATGGCCAGAGAGCTCACACATTTCATTGGCGGCGCGCATGTTCAGGGCAAGAGCGGGCGTTTTCTTGATGTCACCAATCCGAATACGGGCGAAATAATCGCGCATACGCCGCTTGCGAGCGCCGCAGAGCTTCGCAGCGCCGTTGACGTGGCAGCGAAGGCATTTCCGGGCTGGGCGGCGACCAATCCGCAGCGCCGCGCCCGCGTCATGTTCGAGTTCAAGCGTCTGCTCGAAGCGAACATGAACGAACTTGCCGAGATGCTTTCCTCCGAGCACGGAAAGGTCATCGCGGATTCGAAGGGCGACGTCCAGCGCGGCCTTGAAGTGATCGAGTTTGCCTGCGGTATTCCGCATCTCATGAAAGGTGAGTATACGGAAGGTGCCGGCCCCGGCATCGACATGTATTCGATGCGCCAGCCGCTCGGCGTCGTGGCGGGCA
>CXWF01027857.1_pt1 | contig 13272 bp, 8 predicted proteins | sample 468421 | NCBI WGS metagenome assembly CXWF01 (sample SAMEA2620812, study PRJEB7988) | marine metagenome | biome: marine biome (ENVO:00000447); feature: surface water layer (ENVO:00002042); material: "saline water (ENVO:00002010), including plankton (ENVO:xxxxxxxx)" | depth 5 m
GTTGGAGCTACTACATCAGCTCTTGACGCGATGCAAATCCACATGCTTACTGAGCGTTGCTTAGTAGTACAAGGTGCAAACAACTTCATGTTGATGAACTAAACTATATTTGATGAAACTACCTCTCCTTCGGGAGGGGTAGTTTATATTAACTTTTATTATATTATATTATGGCAAAAAAGAAAACAGCAGAGGTTATAGAAGAACCTCTAGTAGAAGAAACAGTTGTAGTTGAAGCTCCAAAGCCGGAGCCAAAACCACAACCAGTAGTTAAAAAAGAAGAACCCAAGAAAAACACTTGGGAAATAAAAGATAGAATATATTACTTAAAAGGGATGAAGAAGCCTTTATCTCGTATGATTAAGTCTGCTAATATATATTGGTTTGACGAAGAAAAAGGCTATGAAAGAGAACTTAAGTATTGTCAAAACCAAAAAACACCATTTGTTGATGAAATGCAAGGTGATCAGCGTTTAGAACATATTATCTTTAGATCAGGAAGTTTATACGTTCCTAAAGAAAAAACAGTTTTACAAAAACTTTTATCTTTATATCACCCTCACAGAGATCAATTATACTATGAACATAAACCAGTTGAAATAGCTGAATCGCAATTAGATTGGTTAGAATTTGAAGTAGAAGCCCTATCAATAGCTAAAGATCTAGAGATAGATATGGTAGAGGCTATCATGAGAGTAGAGATTGGTTCTGAGGTATCTAGCATGAGCTCTAAGGAACTTAGAAGGGATTTACTACTATATGTTAGGAAAAATCCTAAATTGTTCATAGATCTTGTTAAAGACGATAATGTTATGTTAAGAAACTTTGGTATTAAAGCTGTTGAGGCAAATATCATTAAGCTTTCACATGATCAACGCTACTTTATGTGGGCTTCCAACGATAGGAAGTTAATGACGGTTCCTTTTGATGAGCACCCGTATAATGCTTTAGCAGCTTGGTTTAAAACTGATGAAGGCATGGAAATATATAACAATATAGAAAAACGATTAAAATAATAATCACTTAGTTGGGTGGCCACCCTTCGGGGTGGTCACTAAACTATAAAAAACGAATTATGGCAGTAAGTATAGACACGGTTTATCAAAGAGTATTAGCTCTTGCTAATAAAGAGCAGCGAGGTTATGTCACTCCACAAGAGTTTAACTTGCTTGCCAATCAGGCTCAAATGACTATATTTGAGTCATATTTCCACATAAAAAGTGGAAAAGTAAAAATAGAGACAGATAGAGAAAGTCTAGTAGATGAGACAGATATAATAGAACTACTAGATAGAAAGCTAGCCCCTTTCCAATCGTATGAAGCTGTAACTAGCGGACATACGTTTCCAGCTACCGTTACGGTTGACAGTGTCGCGTATGATGTTTTTCAAACTGGCTTGGTTTTCTTAGGTGACGAGCCCTGTCAAAAAGTGTCAATAGCAGACGCTCAAAGATTAAAAAAATCATCACGCCATATGGCAACAATAGACAACCAAGCTCCATTTTACACAGACAATAGAGTAAGCGGTAGAGACATTGTTGTTTATGCAGGAGACACAAATGAAGAAACTTCAGGTGTAACAGTTGAGTGCTTTAGGATTCCTAAGCCAGTAGAATGGGCATATGTAGTAGTTAATAGCAAAGCTTTATATAATTCATACGCGACCACGGATTTTGAATTTCATATTTCAGAGGAAGATACTCTAGTATATAGAATATTAGAGTTAGCAGGTATTGTTATGAATAAAACAGGTTTATCAGGTACTGCAGGTAACTTAAAAGCAGACGCAGAAACAATTCAAAACGCATAATTAAATGGGTATATTAAGATCAGAACCTCAAGCTTATTACGCCAGCGGTGGAACGCACGGTGATTATAGATATATATCTTTAAGCGATGTCATAGATTCTTTCGTGGCTACATATGTTGGTCAAGGAAAATTATGTGAAAAAGTTCTTTTGAGTGACGTAACATTTCATGCTATTAGAGCTTTACAAGAATTAAGTTACGACACTTTTAGATGTACTAAAGATTTAGAGGTAGAAATACCATCTACGCTAGTGCTAGTAATGCCGTTAGATTACATTAATTACGTTAAGTTATCTTGGAGTGATGGAGATGGAATTGAAAGAATTATATACCCCACATCTAAAACGTCAAATCCATTTAACGTAAATCAAGCTATACAAAACCATGGAGGCTTCGCTACTGGAGGCGCTAATACAGATTTAGCGAGAACAGCTGCGGATAGCGATGGCAATCATAACTCAGATACTTGGACTAGTTACAGTTCTGATCCAAGCGCAGCTTCAAATGATATAGGATCTACAGACGCAGACGATGTTGACGACGAGTACGGAGAATTAGTGGGTGGAAGATACGGTATTGATCCTCAGTATACTCAAGGAAATGGCAGTTTCTTTATCGATGAAGCACAAGGCAAATTCCATTTTAGTTCTAACATTAGCGGTAAAACAGTTGTGTTAAGGTATATAAGTGATGGTATATCTTCTACAAGCAACAACGGTATTGATCTCACAAATAGTTTAGTCCCTAAATTAGCGGAAGAAGCTATATATAAGCATATACTATATGGAGTATTATCTGCAAGAAAAGATACTCCTGGAGGATCGTTAAGTTCTATCAAAAAAGAACGATTTGCTGAAACAAGAAAAGCCAAGCTTAGGCTTTCAAATATTAAATTAGAAGAATTAACTCAAATACTTAGAGGAAGCTCTAAAATAATTAAACACTAAGCATGCCAATATTAAAGCACACGCTAGGTAATGGCCGAATGAACAAAGATCTTGATGAAAGATTAGTTAATGAAGGCGATTACAGAGATGCAAATAATATAGAAATAACCACATCTGAAGGTTCTAACGCTGGAGTAGTACAAACTCTTAAGGGTAATACTAAACATAGCACCATTGCAAGTATAGACAATATTACTGGTGTTTATGATATACCAAACACGGCGAGTGGCACTTGTGTAGCTTGCGTGTCAGCTCCAGATGAAAACAAAATATACTACTTTGTAACTAGTAACTTAAACACTATTACAGGTGCTGAGTTAGACGTAGCGAAGGATTATATTATGGAATATGATACGGTCAGTGAAACACACAAGTATGTTTTTGTAGATATACATAGAGTAAAAACAACAATTGCTACGACTACGACTGACAGCACTACGTTTCACATAGCTCTTGGTGCGGGAACTACCGCAAACCAAACAGGCATTCGTTTGGGAATGCGCGTTGCGGTTGGTGATTATACGGATTCAGATAATATAAGAGTTACAGATATATCTTATGATACTGAAGGCGGTACAAACAAGTGGAAGATAACTGTAAGCGAAGCAATATCTACAAGCGCTAGTGCGGCTGTTACATTTAGAGCTCCTAGGGTTCTTAATTTTCAAAGAAATAATTTAATTACAGGTATAAATGTTTTAGATGATTTTCTTTTCTGGACAGACAACGAACATGAACCTAAAAAAATAAATATAAAGAGATGCATGCTGGGTACAGGTGGTACTGAATATCTCAAAAATGCTGGCAACGGTGGTATAGCTGCTACTACTAATGCGGCTACTAACGCTGTATTCAATGGTGAAAGCGCTTATTTCCACACTAGACTTGTTGTAGACAATGAGGTAGGGCAATTAAAAGTTGCTACAGACGCTACAGGTAAAAAAGCTGTATATGTAAATGAATCTAATATCACATTAATTAGAACATCACCTAATACGCCACTTGATCTAGATATGTACAGAACATCTGTCTCTAGAATTAAGGCGAATGGTGAAGAAAACTTAACATCATCAATTGTTACTGGTAGCTTTACAGTAATTGATGCGGCCGGAGAGCCAAATCCAGTGGAAATAGGAGAGCATGTTACTATAGAAAGTGAAGAAGCTATTGACATAAGAGTTAATGATTACGTAAACTTAGCTGCTACCTCAGGGTTTTTAGCTAACGATACGTCTTCTTACAGTGATGATATTAGAGATATTAGAGCTAAAGTTGTCTCTGTTCCTGACGAAACTGCAGCTCCAGAAACTATTTACACAGGTCCTTTTGTCTTAGAAGTTTTGTCAATAAAGCAGGGTATAAGTTCGTCGGACACGGAGTGGGCTCTAAAACTAGAAGATAGAGATCCACTTTTTAACTTTAAATTTCCAAGATTTTCGTATAGATATAAGTACCAAGATGGCGAGTATTCTACATTTGCCCCTTGGTCTGAAATTGCTTTTTTACCCGATAGCTTTGATTATGAACCTAAAAAAGGTCATAATTTAGGTATGATGAATAGATTGCGTGGATTAAAAATTAAAGGATACCATGCTCAAGAGAATAACATTCCTAGAGACGTAGTAGAAATAGATATATTATACAAAGAAACTAATAATCCTACGGTATATACTGTTAAAACAATACGTCCTTCTGATGGCCATCCGTTATGGCCGGACTTGTCTGTAGATTATAATGCTAGAGGAGTTTTTGAACTAACAACAGATATGATCCATAGTATTGTTCCATCTAACCAGTTGATTAGACCATGGGACAATGTACCAAGAAAAGCTTTAGCTCAAGACGTAAGCGCTAACAGGGTTATATTTGGTAACTATCTACAAAACTATGATGTCATACAATATCCTAAGATAATATCTAGCTTTGATTCTAGGGAACTTGGGAAATACACTACACCTACATATCCTGAACCATCAGTAAAGTCTATGCGAGATTATCAAGTAGGCGTTGTATTTAGTGATAGATATGGAAGAGAAACACCTGTTTTAACTAATGAAAATTCTTCTGTAAGATTACCAAAACAAAATTCTAAATACGTAAATAGAATAAAGGTAAGCTTAGATACTAGTATCCCTATTCCAAGTTGGGCTGAGTATTATTCATATTATATAAAGGAAACATCTGTCGAGTATTATACAATATCTATGGACAGATGGTATGATGCTGCTGATGGGAATATATGGATCTCATTTCCTTCATCTGAGAGAAATAAAATTGATGATGGAACATTTTTAATACTTAAAAAGGCTCATAGTAGCAATACTATTGTCGAAGAAAAAGCTAAGTACAAGGTCTTAGCTATTGAAAGTGAAGCCCCTAGGTTTATAAAAACTAGAAAAGTAACTTTAGGTAAAGTATACAACACAAACAATGAAATTATAGGTAGTCCAGGATTTGGATTTCCTTTACCTGGTCGTACTAAAGTTACTGTATCAGGGTCGGCCTTTAGATCAGCTTTTGGTAAACACATGGAAGAAGAAATGCCAGATAGGCTTTTCATGCGTATATGGAAAGGTGGTGGCGAGGGATCTAGATTTTATAGAGTATCTAAACTAGCTGGTATTAATATAGGTACAAGTGATGGTGTAGATATACCTGGTGATTATCAATTAACTTTAGAGAAAGTTTTTGGACCAGATGTATCATTTACATCTACTGATGAAACGTATGAAACCAGGGTAGATGGATTAGCTATAGAACTATTAGAAGAAGAAGTACAGCAGCGCCCAGAGTTTGAAGGCAGATTCTTTGTTAAAATATTTAAAGATCAAGCTTTATCTGATTATGTAGCTAGAAGAAGTGATGATGACTGGTATGTTACACACCAATGGGGAATAGATTATATTAATAACAATGGGTATCTTAACGCTGGAACACGTGTACACCATCCGATATCTCCTCCTGGTGGTTCTGGATACTCAGGAGCTCCTGGAGGTTTTTTAGGAGTAATTCCTCGTAAACCTGTATATCCTATAAATGGTTATGACTTAACGTATAATGAGGATATAGTAGACGGCAATACCACTGGTGGGTTTTTGCAAGGTGATAGAGACATTGATTGGGATCAATATGGTGATAATGATTGGGATATAGTAGGTTTTGCTAGACATTACTCGAACTGGAAGTATCCTTATGCTAGAGTTCACCCTACAGAGCACGATTGGAGTGGTTTAACTGGCTACGATGAAGATCATATACCGCTTGGCAAGGCATATAAATTCATGGATATAGATCCTATAGGCTATAGTATCAAAGAACATATGGATATAGATAGTATCAGGGGTATTTGTGGCGGTGAAGATGATCCAGAGCCTCACCATTGGAGAATGGATACTCCTTTCGCTAATGGTGCAAGAGCCTACTGGGTATATCAACTTGAAAAAAGGAGATTCTTTATCGATGGATGTACAGCGTTTACTTGGACAAGTTACGCACAAGACTATCCTGGCAATAAATTCACTGGAGCTAGACTTAATGTTAACCCGGCGATAAATGCTGCTAATTCAGCTCCTGTAGCGAACTTTAGTGGTTGGCACTATAAGCTTAACTACTTCTCCGATGGACCACATAATTATTGGTCTTCGGGTAATGATGGGGCTTACAGCTTAAAAGAGACTTTCAATCCTGGAGATATGAACACTAGTGCAGAGTGGATGGGTGGAAGTAACAACGACGCATTTGCTAACGGTTATTACGATTGGGCAGATGGTAATGGAACTGAAGAAGAAGTGGATGAGTATATTGAGTGGATACTAACTAAGAAAAACGGCGTACCTAGTAGAGGTATATGGACTACAGATAACGGATATTGCGCTATGGATTTGTCTTGGGTAGGGTGGCAAGCAGATGGTTATCCATGGAAGGTTGAGGAATATATGGAAAACAACGCGGATCATATCCCTGTAAGACTTGACCAAGAACCAGACGACGCAGCAACTAGTACCGCTGCTAGAGAATTTATAGAAGAACTTGTTAAACCTGGAACCAAGTGGAGATTCAAAAGAGATCCAGATAAAGTCGTATACACTTCTTTACCATTCACAGAACCTTATACAACGCAAGGATATGATTGTGGATTATATAAAAACGATGCTAATATATATACAGGAGCGTTTGGCATCAGGAACATAAATATGGGTGAACAAGAGGATGATCGTCAGATGTGGGCTGGGTGTAATATAAGGCAAAGATGGACGGTAGTTGTAGATCCACCTATTGGTAGCGGACCATTAGGTTATAACCCTATTCACGGTACAGATCCTTCTGTAGTTACTAGTGTTACAGATGCAAATTGGAGAAGAGCCTTGCACCATGATGGCATGGGAGATCCTGATTATATCGAAATACTATCATCTTATTCGATGAATAGCGATTCATATTCTTCTAATCCCGCAATATGGGAGACAGAGCCTAAAGAGGCGGCAGAATTAGATATATATTATCAAGCTAGTAGATTAATACCTTTGCACGTTAATGATAGAACTTGTGAAGAATACATACCAGTAGGATCTTGTTTCTACAAAAGTGGTTGGAGGACAACTTGGGCGCAGCAATCTCAAGCTGACCTTGGAAGTCCGATGGCTACTAATAATCTATATGTTAACAAAAAATACACTATAACCTCTGTAAACGGTGATGGGACATTAGGATTTGAAAGCGGTATATTAGATGCCCTTGGTAGTGACGTTGGTTTCCTCACACCAACTTCAGCAGAGACAACTGCTGAAATTGATGTTAGCAATCCAGATCAGGTGGGTTATGAGACTGGGGATACGATAGAAATAGAACTACCAAACGGTACTTTCTTATTTGCGGAAGTAGTAGAGGATCTTGTTACAGGTGATACTACTGTAAAAATAAACACTACTAACACAACTCAATTCAGTCATTCTTTAGGTTGGAGTAATTGTTGGAGTTTTGGAAATGGAGCAGAGTCAGATAGAATACGTGATGACTTTAACGCTCCACAAATGGACAACGGAGTTAAGGCCTCTGCTACTATAGGTAACGAAAGAGTTAAAGAAGAGCATAAAAAATACGGTATGATCTGGTCTGGATTATACAATGCAAACGCGAAGGTTAATGAGACTAATCAATTTATTGCTGGCGAAAAAATCACCAAAGATATAAACCCATCTCATGGTAGTATACAGGCGTTAAAAACAGGTGATACTTTATTGAGAATATTCTGTGAGGATAAAGTTCTTAAAGCGTATACAAATAGAGATGCTTTATATAACGCTGATGGAAAAACAAATGTTGTAGCTAGTAACGCTACGGTAGGTGATGTTACAGCTTATCAAGGTGACTTTGGGATATCTAAAAATCCTGAATCTTTAGTAAAGACACCATACAACCACTATTTTGTAGATGTAAATAGAGGTAAAGTTCTTGCTTTATCTGGAGAAGGTGTAAGACCTATATCTGAAATAGGTATGAAAGATTACTTTGCGGATGCCATGGGTTCTTACGTTGTTAAAGCTATTGGTACTTATGATGAAAGAAAAAATGAGTACAATGTTACTTTAAATAAGGCATATAGCGAGAATAATCAATACCTTCCAACCGAACAAATTACAGTTTCGTATAACGAAGGATCTAAGGGCTGGGCAAGTTTTAAAAGTTTTTACAAGACGCAAAGCACGTCGCCCGCCTCAGTTCAAGGTTTAGAACACGGTATTAGTCAAAATAACAATTACTATACTTTCTTTGATGGTCATATATGGAAACACCATTCAAACGAAACGAGAAATAACTTTTACGGTCAACAGCATACGTCTGATTTTACTGTGTTATTCAACGATGTAAAGGAACAAGTAAAGAGCTTTACAACTATAGGCTACGAAGGATCTCAAGCTAAAATATCTAATTGGGATGACGCTACCGCAGGTGTTGATAACGTAGGATTCTATAACAACGATTCGTCTACTGGTAGCGGAACTACAACCGGTACCACATTAGTTAGTAACGTTAGTGATAATGAGTATTTTAATTTAGGCGCTACAATAAATGGGTGGTATGCAGAAAGTATAACAACTGACCTGCAGACATGTGGAAGTTTAGAATTTAAAGATAAAGAGGGTAAGTGGTTTGGATATCCAACAGGTGAAACTACAACGTTAAGTAATTTAGATGAAAAAGAGTTTTCAGTTCAAGGTTTAGGAGTAGCTACTATGACGCATAGCGACTCTAGCCTTGGAGGACCAATCACAATAACAGTAAATAATAACAGCACAAGCAGCGGAGGCGCTTCTTGGGATTAAAGATAATAGCATGGCAATTTGGTATACAATAGCTGGAACAGGATCAAGTACTGGAGGGGATAACCTTAGTGGTGATACAATAGATGTTACTATTACTCCAGTTAATCCTGATACGGGCGTGCATTCAGGCTTTAATATGAAAGCTGCAGATTTTAAAATTGGTGGTGCTACAGAAACAGATGGTAGCGGTAGCGCCACCTCAGACACTGGTATATGGGAAGGCGGTAATGTCGATACGGGTATATCTAAGGTGCAATTTACGGATTTAGGTATAGCTGGGAATATAAACAACACGGTTAGAGCTCGAGTTACTTTTGGATCAACGACGCCTTCTGCTGACGCTACTTATTATATAGATATTGATGAAAAAACAGTCACGCTTCCTGATGGTAGTACTGGTGATGCAATTTCAAATAACCCATCTAGAAGCATTTGTTTCTTTTTAAAAGTTACTTATCACGCAAATATAACTTATGGTTTTTATATTCCTACTACAAACACGACTACTTGGACAGAGCTAGCGGCAAGTGGTGGAGATATAACTAGAACACTTGTAAATTCTACCACAGCTGAAGCCGATGGTTATTATAAATATAAATTTGAGGGATCTATAACTAATTATAATGAAGGCAGTTCATATCCATTTGTAAGAGTTTTAGCTAGAAGAAAACATTTAGGAGCGGAAATTGATCCGCTACCTGGAGCAGGAGATCCGGTATTTACGACTCATGATTTCTATTTTACTGGATCGACACCGCAATTAGATATTCCAGATCAAGGGCAATCGTGGGCAAACTTCGCATACGCATACGCATACATACTCAATAACGCGAGTATTAATAATAGCGACAATCTATCTTACGCTGAGTATTTAGATATAAATTTAAATCCTGTGGATTCAGATTTTGCACTAGACAACGAAGCTGGCGACGTGTGTTCTCTTGGACATACTATAGTATGGGACTTAGAAATATTTGACCCACCTGAAGTAGTAGATTTAATAAATCCGGTAATCAAAAGTATTCAAATACCTAGTTCGTTTGGGTCTGCTGCTGGGTATCACGATATTATAGTTAGAGGTACTAGAAGAGCTAAATACACTCCAGTTTTATACAAAACCAGTAGCACAACAACTACTCAACCTGCTTCTACTCTAGCTTACTATAACTTTCAAACTAACAGTTTTCAGACAAATAAACCTACGGATGATAACTATGAAATACCAAGTTCAAATGGACAACCAGCTCAAATAACACACTCTGTACTTATGCCAAGCGCTTCAGCAGAAACAAGGTATGAATTGTATTTAGAACCTATAGCTAATACAGAGTTTTCTTCAACAATACCAACTATGCCGGGTGACAATCCAATTGTTCAAGAAGGTACTCATACAATAACATTAACAGCAACGGCTGGTACGGCTAATAACTGGGATTTATCTCCAGCAGTTACAGCATCATTTACGCGTAGGCCTGGGCAACAGATAACTTCAACAACAGGTTCTAAAACAAATCAGTCAACAAGTGCTACGTGCGGGGCGACGTTATCAAGTGGAACTGTATTACAGATTAAGACGCCTAATCCCGCAATTAGGGAAGGTATGTATGTTATGACTCCATTCAACACTAACGGTGTTCCACATCTTACAACAGTCGCAAGAGTTAATGAGACTAATATAACTCTTAGCGCAGCATCTACTATAGCTTCTGGAAGCGTAGTTAAATTTGAAGAACCTGGAGCTAGAATTTTTCCATTTGCTTTAGCTATTCCAGCTGGACAAGGTGCTGATTCAGATTATCAGGATTTAAGCGTGCAAACCGGTAATGATTATAAGCCTCAAAGCGCTATTGGTGGTACGCAAGGAGGTTCTTCTATTGTATTAACAGTAGACTCAAACGTAAGTGCCGCTACATTAATACCTATAAGGGAAGATGTCTATAATGTAGTGCCTGGTATGGTTGCTCGAGCTTCTGGAATATCTTCACTCAGTGGCGATGCTTATGTAAAAATAACTAGTATTAGCACGATATCTAGTCCTCAAGCAATAAACTTATCTGAAGCAGTAACAATGAGTGCTGGAACTCAACTTATTGTTGGGGAAGATCCTAGCACAAGTGATAATCTATCAACAGCTGGGGTAACAATTCTACACGTTCAGGGTGATATTACTACTAGTCACGGTTCACCTGCTGGAAGTCAAGAGGTAGGGACTATATCTGGATATTTAAACGTAGATAATATTAACAATAGTGTATCTCTACCAGTGCATATAGAAAGCGTATTAAAAGCAACAGAAGTATCATAATGGCAATAGTAACTTTAGAATTCACACAACCTTTAAATGTATCATGTCAAGTGGGTGATACCGCGTATTACGTGGACACAGCTACTGACGGAGGATTTAAAGTCAATAACACAAATGTAACAGAGATAGGCACAATAGTAGAAATAGCTGATAGAGAGGCTACACCTACTGTTAAAGTATATTCTACTATAGCGGGTTGGGCAGGTGAAAAATCTGGCGAACAGTTTATATTATTTTCTAAAAATAATAAAGCTAATTTAAGTTCACCTCTTGGATATTACGCAGAAGTTAAAATGACCAATGACTCAACTGCCGAAGCTGAGTTATATGCAGTCACCATGGACATGTTCCAAAGTAGCGTGTAAAATTAGTAAAAAAACACTAAAAAGTGTAACTATATATCAGTATACTTTAATTAAATTAAATGACTGATAACAAGTTACAAAAAAAATCTAAATCTGAGTTATCCAAAGACTTTAGAACTGCTGTAGTTTCTTTAGAAAATAATCTAAAAGAATTAGCAGACGGCGTTAATATCGTGGCTGGTACTAAAGAAAAGCCAATAGTAAACGACAGTAAACTAGTACCTATCAGACATTTTTTTATGGATGGGGTCTATGTGAGAGAGATGACGATGTTTAAGGACACTATAGTTATTGGCGCTATACACAAACACTTACACATGTGCTTTTTGCTTAAAGGTAAAATTACTGTTAGTAACGAAGAAGAAACTGTAGATCATATAGCGCCATGTTTTATTGTATCTACGCCAGGTATTAAACGAGTATTGTATGCTCATGAAGATTCAGTGTGGTACAACACACATAAAAACCCAAGCAACACTGAAGATATCGATCAATTAGAAAAAGACATAGTTGCTTTAACTTACGAAGAGTATGAAGAATATATTAAAAATAAATAAATTATGAGTTTTGTAGCGGTTGCAACAGGCGTTATAAGCGCCGGTATAGGCGTGGCTAAAATGATTAAATCCAATAAAGCCGCTAAAGAAGCTGCTAAGGAAGCTGAAAAAGCGCGTGTTGAGATGGATAAGCAGAAAGCTGCTTTTGAACAACTCGATACAAGTAATCCATATAAGGGTATGCAAAATGTGTACGAGAACATGGAGAACACCATGGAGGATCTCACTGTAAACCAGCAGGAAGCAGAGTTTCAAAAACAACAGTCAATGCAGAATCAGGCTAACATTATGCAATCAATGCAAGGTGCTGCAGGATCTTCTGGTATTGCAGCATTAGCTCAATCGCTGGCTAATCAAGGCGCGTTAGATGCTCAGAAAGCATCGGCGACTATTGGTGAACAAGAAGCGGCTAACCAAAAAGCAGCAGCAGAAGAAGCGGCTAAAATACAAGAAACTCAGCTTGGTGAAGATCAGAGGCTTATGGATCTTGAAATCGAAGGTGAACTTAAATCTAGACAAATGGAGGCTGATAAAGTCGATGCTCTAATGGGTCTAGCTGCAGGTGACGTATCGGCAGCGAATGCGCTAGTTGCACAAGCCCAACAATCTAGTATGGATGCCATGGGTGATATAGCTAGTGGCCTAGGTAGCGCAGCAGGAGCTTACGCAGCACGAGAAACTTCTTAATAAATAATTATGGCTACAACAACAACAACAACAACCCCAAGTTACGGATTATCAGATGCAACTAGAAGAGCTGTAAGAGAAGCTGGACCTAGACCAGGTGAAGCTCAACGATTATTAAATCAAGCGCAAACTCTTGGTGCGGTTGGAGATGCCGCTGCTACCGTAGGTATGGGCGTAGCTACAGGATTAGCTGTAAAAGACGCTAGAGAGGAGGCTAAAAAAGAAGAGAGAGAAGCGGAAGAGAAAAGGATAGCTGACTTAACTGAAGAAGCGGAGATA
>CXWF01014291.1_pt1 | contig 13183 bp, 3 predicted proteins | sample 468421 | NCBI WGS metagenome assembly CXWF01 (sample SAMEA2620812, study PRJEB7988) | marine metagenome | biome: marine biome (ENVO:00000447); feature: surface water layer (ENVO:00002042); material: "saline water (ENVO:00002010), including plankton (ENVO:xxxxxxxx)" | depth 5 m
GAAAAATATACAGGTTTAAATTTTCAGTCTGATATGAGTAAATTTAAAGGTACGTTTGGTGCTAATGCTAATAACTTTATAAATACTACATTAGGTAAAAAAATACAACAAGATGATTCAGATTTTTTTAATGCAATAGTAAACAATTGGGATGTAATGTATAAAGGTAAAGAATTAACTATGCTTGGTATATTTGATGAAAAAAGCTTATTGGAACTATCAAAAATACAAAGCCTTCAAAATTTAGATGTTGATATGCAAGACAGACTAAAGGAGATAAATGATTCTTTAAATACAATATTTGGTATTCAACAAAGATAATAAAAAGGATATAAATGTACACACCGACTAATACACAAATAAGTGAATTAATACAAAGAGCTAGAAATCAAGGTGTTAGCCTTAATTTTTCACAAGCTAAAAAATATTTAATAGATAATTATTCTAGTATAGATGAAGCTGCAACTACAAATTATGCTGCACCTCAACCAGATCAAGGAAGACCTCAATTAGGTGGGCCAGTAGATCAAGGAGGTGTATTTGAAAATGCATTTGATGCAGTAGGCTCTACATTATATAATCTTTTAGATAGCTCACTTTTAGGATTACCAGGCTTAGCATTTAAAAATGTTGCTCCTGAAACTTATGAATCTGTACAAAGAGAATTAAGTGATACAACAGGTGGTAGAATTGGGGCTGCTATTGGTGGATTAGCAGGATTTTTAGTTCCTTATAGTGCTGCTGCTAAAGGAATTGGATTAGGTTTTAGAGGTTTAAGAGGTGCACAAAGATTTGCAAGAGGCGTTAATGTAGAAAAATTAATAAAAGCAGAAAAAAATGCAGGAAATTTGTTAAAAGGCAAGAAACCTATTATCAGTGCTCCTACTACGAGAGATATACAAAAAATAGCAGCTGCACAAGTTACTAATGCTACAGGATTAAAAGGTAAAAAAGCTTTTGATGCAGTTAAAAAAATGTCAGATGAATCTGTAGGATTTACAACTTCAGCTGGTTTCTTTTCAAAAGCATCATCAGGCTTTATAAAACCTGCATATCAAATGTCAGATTCTTTTGTATTTACACAAAGAGCAAGAGGTATTCTTAAAAATACTATTCCAAATAAATTACAACAACAATTAGCTAGTAATGGTATTAATTTAAATAAAGCACAAGTTAGAACATTAGCTGATGATTTAGTTGAAACTTTAGGAACAAGGCCTATTAATACTTGGGAGTCATATTTAGCTACACGTTATGGAAGTGGTTTTGGTAAAGTTACAATGAGTCTTTTAGGGGCAGCGTCACAAGATGCAATGCAATTAGGTATTGTAGGCACAACAATGGATTATGTTGCAAGACAAAAAAATGAAGATAATCCTTTGACAAAAGGTAAAGACCTTTTAGGTACATTGTATCATCATGCATATTATGGTGCTATATTTGGACCAATTAAATATATTCCAGGTGGTAGAGATAGAAACTTATTTGCTGATTTAAGCTTAAGGTATGGTACTCATACAAGAAAACAGATAAAAAGATTAAATAAAATGAGTAATGATCAATTAAGAGTTACTGCAATTATGGAAGCAAAAAATAGTAACTTTGTACCTAGCACAATAAATGGTACACCATTAACTGTTAGAGAATTAAATAGAAGATATGCATTTGGTCAGACTACTAAAAAACAAATTGATTCAGAGTTTAAAAATTTAAGAAATCAATTGATAACACATCAAAGAGACATGTTAGATGAATTTAGAAATAGTGGTTGGATTGCAGATAATATTAAAGATTTTGTTGGTTCAATCCCAAGAATGCTTGCAGGTTCAATTGCATTTAATATTGAGCCTTATCAAATGGGTGCATTTGATCAATATAATACTACTGAATCATTGTTTCACATAGGTTTTGGTGCTTTAATGACTAAAAGAGGCAAAGCAATGTTTGAGGGTGAAAAAAATAAAATGTTTGGAATGAATTTAGGTGACAAAGATTACGTGTATAATAGTGATCTAAGAGATGTCATTAATAATTTAGAACAATCTGGAATCAATATGAGTCATGTTGATAATATAGCCTCAATGTATTCATTTGATTTAGATAATGTTGCATTAGATAAAGTTGAAAGCAAAGATTTAGATAATATTATTTCTAAATTAGAAGAAGGTAATATTATATCTTTAAATAAAGAACCTATATCAGAAAGACAAGGAGATCTTTTATTAAGTGGAAATATGAGTCCTGAATTACAAAATTTAATTAATCCTATTATTAAAAATATAATAGCGAGAGGTTATAATTTTAATAATCAAACTTCTCTAAAAGCACAACAACAAGTTTTAAACTCAATTAAAAATCTTCAATCTGAAGTTTTAGGTACAGCTGATAATCCTGTGTATTTAAATAGCCCTATACAAATAAGAAGATCGTATGCTGAAAATTTAGTACCATATTGGACTACTATTAGAAATGATATATTTGAAGTATTTAAAACTATGGCACGTACTTTATCTGGTCAAGAAGATGCTGTTAATCAATATAATCAAATATTAGATTTTAGATATAATGGTAATCAACATAAACTAAACACATCACAAAAAAAGATATTACAAAAGTTTGAATTTTTAAAAGATTACTTTATAAGAAAAGGAAGTTTAACACGTAGTGATATTTCAATTGGTCAACAAGGTGGCTTTAAAATAGATAATGATACTGCTGAATTTATAGGTAGAATTAATGAAGTAGAAAGTGTTATAGATGGTTGGGAAACAAGAGCTGGTGAAGAGTTTGAATATGGTACAGGTGGTAAAGCTGATATAAGTGATCCTCTTATGTATATATCTATAGACAATGCTGACTATCATTCTTCAGTAACAACAGTATCTGAGATGATAAAAGGCAAAAAATTAGAATCTGTTAAAGATACTGATTTAAATGATTTAGTTACGTCAATGAATAAAGTATACTCAGCACATGGAAATAATAGTCAAATGGACCTTATTATTAAAGACCCAACAAGAATAGAGTTTACACCAGAAAGTATTGCAGAAAGTAATTTAACAGCTAAAGATATTCAAGCATATCAATTATTTTTAAAAGATATACACTCAATTGCAACTGTTAATGGTAAAAGTCCAACTTTAGATTTTAATAAAGTAGAAGTAGATATTGGTGATGTAGAGAGATTACATGAACAATTTTATAGAAAAGGTATGCCTGACTATCTTAAATTAAAAAATGATACAAGGTTACATAATTGGGTACAAAAATCTATTAAACATGGTTTAGAAAATTTAGTAGGTGGTTTAGACTTAGATAGAGAAAATGCTTCAGTAGTTCAATCTTTAATACAAAATGGAATTATTGCAACTGGCGATGAATCAGGTAATCCTATATTAGAAATACCAACTGTTGAGTCATTCGAAGTAGGTGGAGCTTTAAATAACAAAGATTTAACAATAGAAGAAAAAAATAAAATAATTGAAGGATATAAAGTTATAGTAGATAATCTTAGTAAGTTGAGATCTGTAGATGATTCTTATAGTATAATAAGACCAGTAGAAACATTTACACCTAATCAGTTAAGTAAACAACAACTACTTACAATAGGTAGAGCTGCAGATACATATGATTTAAGCGTAATTAAAAAAGGTTTAGAAGAAATAAATTTAAATATAAATGAAAATGTATTACAAATAGAAACTTCAATAAAAACATTAGAAGAGGACCAACAAACATTATCTACTGCCAATAGAGAAAATACTAGTGAGTATAATGCAATTATATCTGCTCTTGATGTTCAAAACAGTAAATTAGAAATTATTAATGGAGAACGTAAAAGATACGCTGATCTTGTAAGATTTGGTATCAGTAGCACTAGAGCAGCAGCAATTGTACAAACTTATGGCAGTAGTCAAAAGAAAAATATATTGAAAGATCTTTTCAATGCAAATACTTTAGAAGATATAAATACTATATCTGATAATTTAAAGAAAGTTAATAGTGAAATATCAAGACAAATTTTACAAATGCCTGAAGTTAATGTAAATTGGGACACAAGAAATATTGAACTAGAGAATAAACATAAGCATGAAGAGATAGAAGGAAGACAAGAAATAAAAGAAAGACAATTTACTCTTGATAGATTTATGATTGATTATAATATTCAAAGAGAAGACTTAGTTAAATCATTAAGAATTAAAAATGATAGTGCATTAGATACACCACAAATACTTTTAAAGAAATTGTTTTTACAATCTATTGATGTACCTAGTGATAGTCCATTGTATGATACTAAAGTTAAAAATTTTGTAACTCGTATTAGTCAAATAGTAAAGAAAAACAATCCTAGTGTATTTAATAATATTGAAACATCTTCAAAAGTTAGAGATGAGTTAACAACACTTACTGGACTTTTAGAGCGTTCAGTAGATGTACAAAAAATTACAATTGTAGAAGATGGTGGTACTTATGAAAACTCAGTAATTTCACAGGGGTTTTTAACTGATATGTGGGCAGATATGTTCAATGGAGAAAGACTAACTATAATTAACTCAAATTACATCGAAAATGGAATGAAAAAAAATGTTTGGGGTGATGGCTTAGATGCGCAACAAAAAGTCTTAAATAACCCTATTTTTACAGCTACAAATAGCCAAATAGGAGATATTAATATAAAACTTAATAAATCTTATTCAGAATCTGTACAAGAAAGTAAGTTTGTTTTAGATGATGGAACTGAATATCCTATGGATGCTATCAAACCTTTTCATGGTGAGTCAACAATTGTTAGAATCGATGAAAATGTTTCTTTGTTAATTAAGAGGGATCAATTTAATAAACTGTCAGAAAGTTTTATAGAATGGTATAATGCTAGAACTGATGGAAATACTCCTGAGGGTTTTTATGTAAGAAATATGACAAGAAAATATAAATCTGTTAAAAACTTTTGGGATGAATTAGGGACTATTAAATCTAGATTAGAAGCTAGTAAAGTAGATGTTACTAAAACAGATGTTAATAGTGAAAAAACTATAACTGCAAATGAATTTGATACATATAGTTATATGGGTGCAAAAGAAAATCAACCTAGTGAATCTATGTATAAATCTTTACATGCTGATATACACACAATGTTTAATTCAATGTACGGAGAAATGGTTAATAAAAACTGGTTAGCTGATACTTTTGGTGATGTACCAGGTTCTGCATTAAAAGAATTTAAGTATAGAAGATTACCATATAATTTAGGTTATGTAAGAAATGCAGACTTAAAAAGAAAAATAGTAAAAGAACTTTATGTTGATTCAAATGACACATATGCAAAAAAAGTTGTAGAAAAATATACAGACTTAGAAAATGAAAATGTACTTGTTATTGATGATAGTAATACAACTAAAGCAGGTGAAACGATTAAAGATGTAATTACAGACGCAAGATCTCAAGCTAAAAAACAGTTAGATAAACTTAAAGATGACAAAAAAATAACTACACCCCAATATGAAGAAAATCTAAAACAAATAAAAGACGCAGCTTCTTTAGACGCAGAAGAAGTAAATGGTATGACTATAGTAAGAAAAGATATGCTTGATTATAGATTAATTATAAATGGAGAGAGAAAGAAAATTGATGAATCTTCTGGGCAAAAACCAGTAGGTATATCTTCTTATGTAGATGAAAATGGTAATAGTCATACTTTTTATAACAAAACACATTATTTTTATGATAAAAGATTAGACACCTTTTTTGAAAAAAACCCTGATATACATCAGATAGCTTTTACAAGTGGTGCTAAAAAAAGTAGTGTAATAAATAAAAATGGTGATAATATATTTATTCCATTAGGTTCAAAAGATAGTCAAATACAATTACCTAAAACAAAAGAAACTACATTAACAAACTTTATTAATGGTTTAAAAATTGGAACAGATGATGCACATGTATTTAAGCAAAAATTTAACCAAACATTATCAGGTAATATATATGGTAGTGGAAAAGATGTTAGAATTATGAAACAATTTGATAATTTTTCATCAAGAAAAGTTATAGATGATGTGTATCAATGGGGTAGAATTGATATGATACAAAGGTTTTCTGATTTAGCTGTTGACTTTTATGACCCTAAAAGAACATCACAAGCTAGTGCTTTAGCAAAAGAAATGCTTGCAACAAAAGATAATGCAGATGGTACTTTAAGTGCAGAAACAGAAAACTTATCTACAACAGCATTATTTATTGAAGGAGATGGTGTTCCATTTAGTTCTATTGCAAAATCAATGTATGATAATTATGTACAGAAAAAATATATTACAGACTCTGGTGCGTTAGATGGCTTTACCAGTGCAGGTGGATCTCCTGTATTAAGAGGTAATTTAGACAATAATCTTTCAATACCAATTTATTCAGAAATAAATGGCACAAATGTACAAACTCATCTTGGTGAAGCTAATATATCAAAAGATTTTTTAGATAGAGATATATATAATGCTACTGAATATGGTGCAGTACAAGATAATCAAAATCCAAATCTTGTTAAAAGAGAAAAAGCAAAACAATCTGCTGATATAGTTATGTCTTTATTTGTTGATGATGCTAAAGGTAAAAGAGATATATTAATAAACTTAAAAGATGAATCTGTTTATGATCCATATATTAAAAATGCAGCCTTAAAAAACTACAAAGAAGGTTCTTCTTTAATTGCAAAATTAAGAAAAGGTTTTGTAAATGGAGATATATCTAAATGGAGAGATATATATAATATTACAAAACAAGATGATTTTCAAAATATGAATTTAGCGTTAAGTGCTATGCCAGCTCCAAGAACTGGTCCACACGATCATTTAATCTTAAAATTAAGTAAAGATGGTTTATTAGATTCAAAAGATGGTTCTTTAATAGAATTAAATAATTATGATGTAACCCTTAAAGGTCAAAGAGATTTTGATACAGATAAGCTACCATTTTACTTAGATGCTCCATTCTCAAGTATGGCAGAATCTATGGCAACAAATGCTATAGTAAGAGAAGCTGAAGCTCTAGCGTTAGATCAAGTAACAAAAGGTTCAGTAAACATATATGATTATGCTTCATTCAATAACCATTTAAATAAAATAAATGCATTTAAAAAACTACGTGGTAATGTAATTAAAATGCATAGAAAAATTACTTATCTTAAGTCTATATTTGATGCAACAGATGGTATTAAAATTAATATTCAGGGTAAAGATTTAAGAATTAAATTTGATGATAGTCAGTATAATAATGCAACTCAAGAGTTAGTTACAAACTCTCAAGCTATATTAGATATATATAATAACTTCACAAAAGCTTTTAATGATTCTGATGGTAATTTAAATGTAAGAGCTTGGGAAAATAAAACCTTGTATGATAACTCTAATTCTTTCTTAAAGATGGTAGATAGTAAAAATAATAAACAAAATCTTAATGTTGCTGCTAAAAGTATAGTTAATAAATTAATTAATGATTATTCAAGAATATTAACTTTAGAAGGTAATGTTTATGAATCAGGTGATTCAAGATCAGCTAGATATGTTGATATGGTTCGTATGATGGGTGATTTTAAAAATGATTATAGACCTGAAAGAATAAATTGGGAGATGTATTATTATTTACAGAAAAAAGACCCTGGTTCAGCGTTTGAGATATTCTTTAATAGTGATGACACAAAACTTAAAAACAAAGCAATAAACAATGTTTTAGGAAATGTATCTGAACAAATTAATCAAGGTCCTACGTTATTTATGAAATCAATGTTAGGTTTAACTAGAAAAGATTATATGTCTATACAACAAACAGTTACTCCACAAAAGAATGGTTATAACCAACAGTTAGATATACTTTTAGGTAAAGCTAGAGGAGAGTTATTAAACAGAGTTATAACTGATAGAGTTCCTGATGTTGATCAAGCTGATATTATTGAAAGTTATAGAGATATTGTATTTGATATTAGTGATCCTAATACAAAAACAACATTAGACAATCTTTGGGATGGCTTTAATCAAAACAAAAACTATGAAGAAATGTTTGTTCAAGCTAATACATTAGAAAATGATATAAGAAGAACAGAGCTAATGGTTCGTAGAGAAATGAAAAAAGGTGATTTTGCAGACTCTGATTATGTAGAATATCAATTAGATAACTTACAAATTAAAACAGCAGCTCTAAATGAAATACTAAATAGATTAAATTTAGAAAACTCAAAAGATCCAGCAAACGCCCTAAATCAAAGGTTTAAATCAAGAGATTCCTATGGTAAGGCTGGTATAGTAAAAGCTCCTAAATTTGGTGTATTACGAGTTGTAGACACTAGAACAGGTGCTAAGATAAAAGACTTAGTACAGACTTCTAAAGATTTTCGTCTAGGAAAATATCAAGGTGTTATTGAAAATCCTGTAACATTAAGATCAGCTAAAGAACATGATGTTGTTGATGCTGTTGCAACTGCATTTACAGTAAATGGTGTTATGGCACGTATCCAAGAATCAGATATTCCTATGGTAAGACAAAAGATATTTGATACTAAAAGAGATATTAGAAAAACAACTTCAGATATGTTTAAAGATAACAACAAATTAAGAGATTGGGATGGTTTAGAGTTAAAGTTAATGGAAGTTATTGATAAAAATGTAAAAGATTTTGTTAATAAAATAAAAATAGGATCTGAATCAGAAACAGTTGGAAAGTTTAATTTACCAAAAGAAAAAGAAACATATGTAAAAGACTTTTTGTTATCTTTAATTGGGCCAGACAATACTTCAAATCCTAATGAATTTTATTTTATACCAGGTTCATCACAGCTTGTAAGTGGTGTAAACAAACCTAGTAAACATTTAATTAAAACTGTTTTTAAATATATGGATATTAATGAAGTTCATTCTGATTTTCCTCAGTTTATGAGAGATTTTGCTAAAACTCATAGAGGCTTTTATGATGCTTTAGTTGGTGGTAGAAACTATAATACAGCAATTAAAAACTTATTAAATACTTCTTTTGAAGGTGCATTAGTTAACCACACAATGGATAGAGCTTTAAATAACCCATTCCCAACAGTTGATACTTATCAAAGATTTACAGATGAGTTATCTCAGTTAAGCAATGTTAATGATACATTTTCAGAACTGTTTAGATCAGTATTAGATGATGGTTCTTTAATTGATCCTATGACAGCACATAAAATAAGACAACAGTTTATAGATGATCCTAATTTAACACCTGAAGCTTATAATAGTATTTTTAAATTAGCTCAAGGTGATGTAGTATTTAATGGTTTACAAACACTAAAAGGTAAGTTTAATGATGTAAATGAAGGAATATTAATAGGTACTTTATTAAAAGATGCTGTAGATACAAGAAGACCATTTGTTCATGGTAAAATAGTAGAAAACACTAATCCTAAAACTATTTTAAATGCAATAGAAAAAGTAAATGGCGAAGATAATTTTAACATAACTAAAAATTGTGATTAAGGAGAATAATGGCAAGTTGCGTAAATTCAAAAACTGATTTATTTAAAGAGTCTAGAAAAGCTGGTAATTTATGGTCTAATGATAAAAATATAAAAGCATGGGGCATGGACCAAGATAGTGGTATGTTTGCTACTATGTTTGAAACAGTTACAGATAAACCTTTTGAATCTGGTGCTGGTTTAAATGCAACAGACTATAAAAAAATGCAAATAGCAATACAAGAATTTTCTAAAAGCTTATCTAGTCCAGGTGTTTTAAGTAGTAAAATAATACAAAATGTATTTATAGGTAAATCTTTAGCAAAAAAGAATCCTTTACTTCAAACGTTTTATGAAAGAATGCAACGTGCAGGTGAGTATAGAAATAGCCAAACTCAAGATATGATGAAAAATTATGGAGATATGATTAGTAATTTTAAACTTGCATTACTAGAATTTAACTCTGTAGATACTAATACTATTGATAGTCAATTTAGTTCAGGAGAAATTCAAGCAAGAAACTTTATTAAGCCAGGCGTAATTAAATCTAAAAGAGATGTAAATCAAGCCTTTAATCGTTTAGACGCATTAGAAAGCTCTTACTATAAAAAGGGTGGGCAATCATCACCTGGTAAAGAATACACAGCTATTAAAAAATATTTAGCAGGCGGAAAAGATCAGACAGGAGAAGGTAAAGTCTTCCAAGATTTATTTGATTATATTGATACAGGTAATATAGACAGTATAAAAAATAGATATATTATAAGTGACAATAGAGGAAGAAATATAATTGACCCTAATAAAACTCAGTATATTAAGAAAATTGAAGAAGCTGGAAAATCATGGAAACAAATTGAAATAAAAGCTAGAGGTCATATAATTAAATCTATTGAACTTTTAAATGATAATATTAAAATGAAATATGGAGAAGATAGCAATACTACTAAAAGATTAGTAAAAGAATACAGTAAAATTGCTAAAGATTTAGAAAAGTTTGAAGGAAATTATGCTCCACATTATATATTAGATATAATAGGAGATAATGCTAAAATTGCTGACAATATAGCAAAAATTGGTACAAAAGGTTTTGATACAGAAAAAACTAAAGCTAATGTAATGAGAGAAGCTATTGCTAATGCTGAAAATATAAGCACAAAACTTAGTAATAGATTAAAATACAGAAGAAAAGGGAAACAGGAAGAATATTTTAGTAGAAATCCTGTTATGTATGCACAAAAATACATACAACAAATACTACAATTCAATCACAGTACATTTGTAGACAATGCTTACGCAAAAGGTTTAACTGATCTAACTGCTGTTATGTTAAAAAATCCTAATTCTAGGTATGAAAAAACAGCTAAAACATATTTAAATATTATGAATGATATGTATGGTGCTACTACAAATAAAAATAGAATTAAAGATGATCCAACAGCTTCAAATATAGTAAGGTTACTTACGTCTTTACAGTTTACAGCAAAAATGGGATTTTCTACAAGAGGTGCAATTAGAAACTCAACACAACGTTTATTAGAATTTGTACATATTGGTGGTTTAGCTCAGATAGATGCTATGCAAGAATATAGAAGTAATACAGAATTTAAAAAATTAGCTGAAGAACAATTAGCAAGGCATGGATTACTTTTTACAGAAGCTAACCAAGCTACTGAAGGTGCTTTAGGTCGTACAGATATGATAGGTGATGGTGTGGAATTAAAGCAATACAGTGATGGAACGTATTCGTTAAGTAAAACAGATTTTAATTTATTAGAAAAAAGTGTTAGAGCGAGTACAAAGATAGCAGAAACATCATCTATACTTACAAAAAGCGTTGAAAATTGGAACAGAAAAGGCACTTTTAAACTAGCTTTTCATAAAAGATTTAAACAATTACAGAAAACAGATGCTTATAGAAATGCGTTAGAAGGCACACCAGAGTATAAAGAATTAACTCGTAAAGCTGGTAACTATGCAGCAAAAATGACAACTATTCTACATTTTGATTATAGTCCAACTGGAAAAGCAAAATTAATGAGAGGTGGTGTAGGGGCCATATTAGGTCAGTTTCAACATTATGCTATGTCATTTGGTCAATTACAATATCAAATGGTTAAAGACTACAAAAATGCAGTTAAAGCAGGTGATTATACTGGCCCTGAGTTAGGAAAAATAATAAGAACAATGATGTTATTACAAATTACTGAAGTAGCATCTATATTAGGTGATGTAAATTTTACAAGTTACATACAAAATGATACTATAGAAAGATTAAAAGGTATGTTTGAATTGTTTGACGAAGACCCTGATAATCAAAAAGAAGCTTTTTATGGTAAAGGAGCTATAGGTGCTGTAGGTTTAATGCCTATTACTGATGCAGTTGAAATATTAAATTTAGGTGTAGCTGCAGGTTATTGGAATCATTTAGCAGATCCTGAAACTAATGCTGGTATAATGCTTGGTATGAGAGATTATGATAAAATAGACAATACTGAGTTTGCAAAAGAAATAGCTTCAATGTTTTCAATACAAGGAGAGCGAACTTCTAGAGCTATTTTTGGTGATAGTGGCTTCAGGGGTGGTGGTCTTATGGGTTTTATTAGAACAGAAATAGGTTTATATCCAGGAGTAACATCTATGGGTATTAAAACTAGAGAAACAAGACGTAAATTACTAGGATTAAAAACTAAAACTGAAAAGAAATTAAGTAAACCACTATTTAAAAGAGGTGGTGTTAAATCTAGACTAAGAAGAAGAAAGAAGTCTGGTGGATTAAATAAAGTACAAAAAGATAGAGCTCTAAGATCTTTAGGTAATTTTTAATCTTTTTTGTTTTTAGTTAGTTTCTTTTGTATAATAAGTAAATTTTGAAAAGACTCATTTATTGCTGCAGTTATTTCGGTAAACAAACTAACTATTTGATTTACTACTTCAATGTTTTGTTGATGTGTTTTTTTACTACTGAGCTTTTCATGCATTTTGTTAATCTTTTTAAATTTATTAATGTCTATTAACATTCAAATCTCCTTTGAATTAGGATCTATAAGTTCTAAAAAATGCTCAAATTCTATAGCAACATAAACTTTAGATCTGTTACGTTTAAATACTAGACAGGCGTTTCTATCCTGTGAATTACCTTCTGCTTGTTCTAAAGAACCCCAAAGGTTTAATCTTTCTTGATTTTTACACTCAAAGCTATAAGGTATTACTCTTTTAGCTGCTGGTGACAATACAATGTCTTCTCCACTCATACCCATAACTTGGGATTCAATATCATTCGTCTCAAGAATCTCCGTATACACAGAGCGAAGGCGATCCCTGACTAAGTTTTGTAGCTTCCTGCCTTTGTTTTTTGCGGAACGTGCTTTCATATGTGCCCTCCCTTATTTTTCTTAAAGCATTTTGTTTAACTTCTTCTTCTTCATTAGGATGTAGATCTTTATATGTTTCTATCATAGTATCAATCTGTTTCTTCAATTTCATCAGGTCTTCTATCATAATATTTCTCCATTATTTTTAATGCACAGTCCCTGCATACATAGATTTTATGTTCAACATTTGGAGATGTTATGTTGTATACAGGAACGTGCAAATTACTACATTTATTACAATTAACCAACAAACTATTTTTTGCTTTCTTTAGCTTCTTGTTCTTTGGTTTTCTTTTTCAGCCACTTTGTAAACTCTTTTTGATTGCCAGTAAAGTCTATAAATGCACCT
>CXWF01008035.1_pt1 | contig 13121 bp, 17 predicted proteins | sample 468421 | NCBI WGS metagenome assembly CXWF01 (sample SAMEA2620812, study PRJEB7988) | marine metagenome | biome: marine biome (ENVO:00000447); feature: surface water layer (ENVO:00002042); material: "saline water (ENVO:00002010), including plankton (ENVO:xxxxxxxx)" | depth 5 m
CTTCTGCGCTTACAGCTCAAGATTTCCCAGATCCTCGTGAGTTGGCCAAGGCTGCTGCACCGCCAACAGTAGATACACGTGTATTTCTAAGCCAAAACAAGCGATCCCAAGCTGTCTTCAGTGTGCCTTATAACCAGGAGATACATGGACCAGCAAAGGAGAATCCACTTGTACACGATGTCGGCCCTGCTTTGTACGTTGATCTTGATTACAATTACTTCGAACTACTGACGCCGATTGAAATTCGACTATGGCGTGGTACTAGTGGCAATGAAAAGTACAACTTCATTTTCGATGCACCAAAGTATGTCGGCCTGGTGCGTAACTTTTGTGTCCACGCTGGCGGCTTTTACACCGGTCAGCTTCTGTCAGTCTTGATGTATCGAGCAGAGAATGGGTTGTTACACGAGCCGTTCAACATTGGTGCGTCACGTGGTCACACATGTCGCTTTCTAGAAACCAATCCTAAGTACACAAGCCAACAGTTGCTCACTACTGAATACGAGCGTGGTCTTAGGGAAATCCATGATGCAACCAAGTCACAGAAAGAGGCAAGGGTTAAGGCTATGGCCGAATACAACAAGCCATTTGTTGATTCTCTGAACAACACTCTCACAGGAGTTGAAAAAGTTCGGGTCCAGGTCCAGCAGCTTCCGGCGTCTTGATGCGCTGGAGACAAGTTCACGAGCCTGCCACACCAATGGAGTGTGGCTACTGCGCGAGGTTGATTGTCAAGGTGCTTGCACGCATGAAGGCAGAAGACGATGAAGTTATTTCAGCGGACACACTTCGCATGTTCTGCAACCAGGCAGCCAACAATCCCAGGCAGTTCCCCGCTTTCTTTCCCGAATTGTTTCCTAATCATGACAGCTCCAAAAGTTCCAGCAACGCGCATCATTAAGCGCAACTTTCCAAGACAGGCATGGGTCACAGAGATCGGCTCTAGCCCCTTGGTCAAGGTCGATATCGAGATGCGCCGTCAGCACAAGGGACAATTTACAGAAGTGCTTACCAGCACTGGTCCTATCTACCTCAAACACGCAGTCGCACGGCTGCCCAAGGGTCTACCTATCTGTGCTGGTGATTTAGTTGAGGTTGATGACGTGGATGGGTATCAGATCACTCGTGCAGTTCCGCTCAGTAATACCTCAAATTGCTTCAATGACTTCACTACAATAGGGGTGTTTAGTCAATGAATATATGTGATGAAGCAGTATCGGCTATTCATATTTACGCAGGAGAATTGTCCTCCTTGCTATCGACTTAAGGATTACGTCAAACGGCTTCCCATCTCTCAACAGGAAGAACTCACGTTCTATCCGTACAAAGGACGTGATGGGGAGCGCACAACCATGGCACAGGAACTGGGCGTCAATACGACGCCCACTCTTGTCGTGCTCCACGAGTCCGTGATCTACAAGGACGACGACGCTGAGATGGCTCAGTGCGTTGTCGAGAGCATTGTCGGATGTCAAAACATCGTTACAGCTCTTCCCGCAACGATCAGCGACTACACATATACGCCAACAGAGATCGACGATATTCACCCAGACCAGTCACATGGCTAAGAAGAACGAGATAAAAGCACAGGGCTTGATTGTGAAAGAAAGCGGAAACGGATTCTTCCGTGTAATGCTTGATGACCCTGATGGTCACGAATGTCTTTGTCGAGCAGCTGGCAGGCTCGTCAAACATAAAATTCATCTGTTGGTTGGTGACAGAGTCACTGTTGAACTGTCGCCATATGACCTCGACAGGGGTAGGATTACGTTGCGAGAGCGTTGACTCTTGCAGTCATTAAGCTTGTAGGACTGGGATATATGACAACCCACATCGAGGACGCTAAGGCGTTCCGAGTTGCCTATGGTCAACCTCTCTTCAAGGGGTTTCACCAGGCCAACGCACTATGTCGTGCACCCATCGAGCTCCAACTAAAGCTCGTTAAAGAGGAGGCTCTTGAGTTCGAGGAGGCTGTCCATAATCTCCTTGATCGGGACTTCGCGTTCCAATCACCAGACCACTCACTGCAGCTCCAAGAGAACATCCTCAAGGAACTAGCAGACCTTGTGTTCACTGCGTACCAATACGCCGCAGCGTTCAACCTCGACCTAGATGAAGCCCTTAAAAGGGTCTACATCTCCAACATGAGCAAGCTGGGTGAGGACGGTAGGCCCGTCTACCGCACGGACGGCAAGGTGATGAAGGGAGCGAACTACGCGCCGCCCGCACTCCAAGATCTCGTCAACAGCAAATAATTCCACTACTGGAGAACTAAGCATGTCAAAGGATATGAGCTTTGCAATCGCTCGTACTGGGCGAGTGCAGGACTGGCTGAACAATCCTGAGAAACGTCTTCCTGTCTCCTGCACCGTGATCAACGTGCAGGACTGGTGCCGCCCAGATATGGAGGATCAGATCAGGTTCCTGGAATCAAAGACCAATTACCTCAAAGCAGTTCATTCTGAGGACTTCGATGGTAACTATCCGGAAATCGAATTCGACGACGGAATCGAGTCTGCTATGGCGTTCGTTAGCCATGGTCTTAGGACTGGTGCTGGTGTGGCTGTGCATCTTTCTTCACTACGTCCTAATGGTCACGACAATGGTCGTGGCTTAGTCAGCAGTGGACCGGTTTCCTTCGCTCGGATCTTCAGTCTGCTGAACGAAGTACTACGTCGCGGTGGCGTCTTCCGCAACGGCGCTGTCACTTTGACCATGGATTTGTGCTGTGACGACATCCGCGAGTTCATCGAAGCACCACGCGCAGCACTCCCCTGGGCCAAGCGCTGCATCAACCTGAACCAGGAGATGTGGGATGACGCCACGCCCCTGACTCGCGACTGCGTTATCGCTGGCATCGCCCGTGGTGACATCTGGCTCTCCAAGGTGCGGTGGAACCAGCGAGGTGACCGCATTTTTTCAAACGTTTGTCTGGAGATCATGCTCGATAGCAGGGGCTCGTGTCTCTTGCAGCACTGCAACGTCTCGTCGTGTCAGGTCGATGAGATCCCTGATCTGTTTGAGCAGGCCATGCAGCAGCTCTGTGAGCTTCACCCCAAGACCGGCGTTGGAATGACAGGTGAATACCTGCCTCCTCACCGTGACAGGCAAGTGGGACTCGGAATCCTGGGTCTGGCCAACCTTCTGGCTCTCGAAGGTGTCACCTATGCAGAGTTTGCAGATGCCTTGGAGTATCCGACCCTGGACTATGACGGGGAGAAATTGAATCCAAAGGCTATTAAGATTGTGGTAGCCCTCCAAGCTGGATACAATCTTGCAGCTGCAGTGGCACGCGACCACAATATGGATCGCGCCTTCTGCATCGCACCGACAGCATCGTGTTCATACCGGTATGTCGACCGCGCTGGCTATACAACAGCCCCCGAAATTGCTCCGCCAATCGGGCGCATCGTTGATAGGGACAGCGCACAGTTTGGTGTTACGCAAGTCAACTACGGTGATTGCGAAACGGCTGAGCAGGTCACGTGGCCCGTTTTCTACCGAGTAGCGAACGGGATCATGAAAATGATGAACGCCACTGGCCTCGCTCATGGCTACTCGCTGAACACGTGGAGTGACTTAGTGGAATATAACGAGGAGTTCATCCAGGAATGGCTTGATAGTCCTCAGTCCAGCATGTACTACGCCCTGCAAGTCAAGGAAAACGCACAAGCTAAGGACGATGTAGGTGCGGCATTTGATGGAATGTTCGACTTCTCATCCATTGATGCAGAAGAAGAGCCTGCATTCTGTGTTTCATGCGCTGAATAGTAAACGTTAGTCTCCCCCTTATCAGGGGGATTGTTGTCATGTCCCAAACCAAGTATGAATATCTCCTCAACCGCAAACGGACATGGACACCAGTCCCTGTCACTGCTGGCAAACTGAAAGAAGGGGGAGAAGACGTTGTCCGCCGTGCCCTGGCATTACGTGCACTTGAAATCCCTGTTGGCAATTTTATCTCCTCTTCCATGAAGGGAGATCTGCCTACAGACAAGGGTGTGATCGAACTCCTTGAATCCAATATCAAGGATGAAACCAACCACGATATTGCGTTGAACTATGCAGCTCAAGCTCACAAGGTTCCTGAGCGATATGAAGCGGAGGCTCAAGTCATTACTAAGCAATGGCTCGAAGTCGACGCCCATCCCGTACTCAAAGCCAAGATTATTGAGTCCAGCGTCTTCTTTGTCCTGCTACCCATCTTCCGATTCCTCGGAGATACAGGTCTCAGGTCTGTCGCCCAGGACGTCGGCCGTGACGAACTCACCCACACGGCATGCAATGCCGCCGTATGCGAGGCGATTGGAGCTACGCCTGACAAAACCATGGACAATCTCCGCCGCGCTACGGTCAGCTGGGTCGTTCAATCCCTCCAGGGGGAACATAGTGACAAGCATCTCTCCAGTAACTGGTGGCTTGAGCGTTCAGATGATCTCTTCCACACCGGGAAGTCCTCTGAATTCGCCAACACCCGAGTAAGTCGCATGCCTGCCTTTTTTGAGGCAGACGCACGTGACCTACCCATGTATGCCTAATCAATACACCGCATTCTGAGTCAGCAATAATGCATCATGCAGAACTTGTCTGGGTCACTCCAGATGCTGAGAAGCTCATCGGCAAGATTGCCCGAGTTTCGAATCCGAAGAACGAGGATAATCCTAAGGTGACCAAGCTCCTCACACACATGATTAAAGAGAAGCATTGGTCACCATTCGAGATGGCCAACATGTGCGTAGAAATTCATACGACACGGGCCATTGCTCCGCAAATCCTCAGGCACGGCAAAGGATTCTCATTCCAGGAGTTCTCCCAGCGATACGCTGAGGCAACCAACGTGCACATGCCTGAGCTGCGTCGGCAGGACACCAAGAACAGGCAGAACAGCATCCCTGATCTGCCTGACCATGTCGTAGCTCTCTACAAAGAGCAGATCGCTGACCACATGATGGATGCCATGCATCTGTACCACACTCTTCTGGAGGCAGGTGTGGCAAAGGAATGTGCCCGTGGCGTGCTTCCACTCAATGTGGTTAGCCGTCTCTACATGAGCGGACCTCTCAGGTCGTGGATGCATTACATCAATCTACGTACTGGCAACGGCACGCAAAAGGAGCACCAGCTCATCGCTCAATCCATTAAAGATATTTTCCAAGAGCAGTTCCCGATCATTTCTTCAGTCATGTGGCCCCAAGAGGAGACTTGATTGTTAGACTTCAATCGGCACTGCTGTTAGATATTTCCTATGAATTCCATCATCGCAACCCTTGTACGAAAGTCCGCTGAATCAACTAGCGTCGATGCTTATGGCAATAAGTATTGCAGTATCGATGCTGTTGTGCCCTCTTCTAGCAATTCAAACGAGGTCAAGCTTCGACTCCTCTGTTACGAAGCCGAGTCTCCCAAGCTCCAAGCGTTTGTGAACTGGGAGCCAGGCAAGCGCTACCTCGTATCAGGTGACATTGTTTTCAATGAGGACACCAAGAAGCCTCTTGACGTCATCGTTGAACGCATCTTCACCGAGGTCGAGGGCGGCCTCTACGTGAACGAGGTGGTCCTGGGCAATGCGTTCTTCGCACGTCCTGATTACAAGCCGAACCGTAACGGTGAGATGCTGTCAACCAAGATCGGCTCGTCGCTGGACAACTCTGAGACCGTGACCTGGCTCTTCATGGAGACCTACAAGGCACGGGAAGCGAAGCTCAAGAAGTACATCCGCAAGGGTCGCCCCGTATGCATCAAGGGCTATCTGCGCGAGTACCACAGCGATCCTGAGAAAGGACCGTATCGCGCCATCGTTGCTAGTACTTTCACAGTCCGCAAGGATAAGGAGAGAAAGCGTGAAGGTAATGGGCAATACGACGGTGTTGATCCATCGCCACAATTTAGTAACGACGACTTCTAGATACTTGCCCCCTAACCAGGGGGTTTTTTAATGCCACATACTTGCAACAAAGTTCTTATATTGAATAAGTATTGAACGTATATTATGACTCCTCAAGTTCTGCCACCAGACCTTTTAGACAGTCGTACAGATAAAATCGAAACCCGAGAGCCTCAAGCCTATTTCAAACCCAACAGCCTTAAAGACGGTGAATCAGAAGAATTCAGATTGCTTGGACACTACGGAACAGGCCACTGCATCACTGGATTCCAGTACGCTTCAGAAGCAGTCGACCCCAAGACCGGTGAGCTCCGATTCAATGGGTACGTGGTTACTCGCACTCATCCTGGTAATCCCTCTGATCTTGCTAGGGAAACTGATTGGTCAAAGCCCGACCGTCCAAAAATTGACGGCTCCTACGTCAAACCCCGCAAGTTTCTAGCCTGGATTGCGATGTCGGCTAAGCGCAGCCGCATCGAAGTTCTCTTCATTGAGCAGAAGTCTCTGCGTGAGCAGCTCTCTGAAATCTTGCAGGACGAGGAGGACTTCAACTTCACCAAAGGCGAGGGTCTCGCGAACTTCACCATCAAGATCACCCGCAAAGGGGCTGGATTAGAAACTTCTTACACCCTGCTTCCCAAAGTGCGGCCTGTGCCAGAGAAGATCAAGAAGCAGTGGTCCAGCGAGAAGGACTCCATCTGGCTGGCGAACTACTTCGAGGGCAAGGACCCCTTCGACGGTAAGCAGGTCGAAGGCAAGGGTCTTCCTGCCGGTGGCGTCGATAAGAACGGAGCCACGGTGGTCCCTGCCTCAAAAACTGACTCAGGCTCAGATGAATCTGAGTTCTGATGCATCAACATCTCCCATCCAAAATTCAGGAAGTTATTGCTATGTCCCCCAACCTTGAAGCATTGCCACCCGAGCTACAGCAACGGGTCAATGCCATCCTTTCCAATGCACGCAACGTGCCAGAAACACCGCATCAAGCAGCGATTGCACCATCGCAGAACGATGAAAAGACATGGAGCGGTGGCCCGATCCAGCAGCGTCAGCCCTCTCTAATGGAGCATGTCGTCTGTTTGCGCCATGAAGTCGCCGCTCTGCAGGGACAGATCATGGCCCTGGGGCAAGTCACTGAAGCTACAGGCAAGGCAGTAGCAGAGCTTTATCAAGTCTTTGTCGGCCACACTCCTGTCAACGGAGGCCCTCCGCAAGGCGGGGCTGATGAGTTCTGATAAACCGTTCCGTATCCAGACATCGTCAGGGCATCGAAAATATCTTTGCTCTGGCCTGTACCTTCCCAGTGTCACCACAGTCCTCTCCGCTACTGAGACTGAAAAGTCCAAGCAGAGCCTGAGGACATGGCAAGACAACAACCCAGGAGCCCTGGAAGAGGCAGCGACTCGCGGCACTGCTATTCACAAGTGTTGCGAGAATTACATCCGTGGGTTACCAATTGACTGCCCTCCGGAATACGAAGACTTCTGGAAAGGCATGTCGCAATATCTCGACTGGTTCGATACAATTCATTGGTCGGAACGTCCTCTACGTTCTGACTGGCATCATCTCAGGAGTGATGACAAGCAAGTGGCCTATGTCTGGTCAACAGAACACAAGTTCGCTGGTTGCCCTGACCTAATTGGTGAGATTGGTACTGGAGAAGGTGCCGTCCGCGTTATTGCGGATTTTAAGACCAGTAATGGGCCATATCGTTCAAGTTTCCCTGATCGGGGAGACCGCATGGGATTCGGAGGGTTCCGCAAGTTCCAGAAATGTGCTCAACAGATGGCTGCCTACCGGCTTGCCCTCAAAGAACGCACGGGATTTGAGTGCGACGTAGCACTGATCATTGTTGCAACTGAAAAGCTCACCCAGGGCATTTTCATCGACACTGATCAAATGAACCTGTACGAATCCAGGTTTTTAAAGAGGGCCAATATGTTCCACGAACTTTTCAGCGATGAAACTGAGGATATCTGTCAATGACGGTTGCGTTAACAAAACCAATCCAGAGCAGGTAGCTGAGGGTTGGATCAACATCGAGGAACCCATCCACTGGCTGGAGAAGTGGGTCAAGGCTGGCTATGGCTGGTGCTCCACTCACTTCGCTGATCGATACCGCCTGGCTGTCAACTGCCGTGGTTCCAATCTCATCGTCGCTGACATCGATGGCGACACCACCCTGGCTCGCTTCTGGACCTCCGAGACGGTCAAGCAATGGTGTGTGGCGACCTACACCTCTGCCAGTCACTCCGAGCAGGAGCATCGCTTCCGAGCACTGTTCCCGTGTCAGATCCAGCTAGAGACGTCTGCCCAACACAAGGCGGCGTACTGGGCCATCACGGACAGGATCCGCGAGGAGCTCGGCCTGGAACGTCTCCGCGACAACTGTGGTCAGAAGCCTGAACGTCTCTGGTACGGCAACAAGAAAGCGATCTTCCACTTCAACGAGGTCATTGAGGACGCAGTCATCCCCGACTTCTTTCTGGAAGGACTGCAGGTCGAGGAGCAATTTGAGTTCGAGAAGGTTGACGTCCAGCAGATCGATATCGATCGCTGTCGATGGCTCCTCAAGCACGCCATTGCCCCGTCAGACGACGGTGAGTACGAAGAGGTCTACGTGCCTGTCATGGCGGCCTGTGCGTCCGTAGGAGAAGCGATCTTCAACGACTGGGTGGACTGGGTCCTGCGGGGTCACCACGGCCACAAGAGGGAGAACACGCAGCCCTTCAAGTGGCGTGGACTTGGCACCCGCTCAGGGCACACAAAGCTCTACGCCATGGCCAAGGCCCAGGACCCTGCGTGGACCTCCCGCCTGCCTGATGACCTCAAGTTCAAACCCGCTATCGCCCCTGGATACAGCAGTGTTGATCCCGACATTAATTATTCCGCACTTAGTGACCAGGCACGTTCGTCGATTGGGTCAGTGCCTAGCGCTGCCAACGAACCTGAGCCTGAACCAGACGTCCAAAACCTGCCAGCACGGCGCGGACGACCACGGCGTAATGCCTCTGATCTGGCTGAGGAGCGAGTCAATGACATCGAAACGGTCAAGCAGTACCTGACAGATCTCAGGCGCAACTCGCTGACTAGGCAGATCGAATACATCGAGGAAGGCAAGGTCCGAATCCTTGAGGGAGACGCCTTGGAGGTGATGACCAACAAGTTCGCGGTCAAACACGGTGTCTTCATCCCAGAAGCACGGATCAAGAACGCAATCACCTACGTCGTCAGTGAGAACAGCTACTGCCCTATCCGCAACTACCTAGAGCTGTGCAAGGGCGTAACGCCTACAGATGACTGGGACACCCTGGGTCAGGTCTATCTCAACAACGCCAGCCCTCTGGCAACGCTGGTCCTGCAACGCCTCCTCATCGGTGCGTGTGCACGAGCACTAGACCCCGGTGCTCCCATGTCCTGGATTCCCATCCTGGTCGGCGCACAAGGGGCCGGTAAGTCGATGTTTGCCCGGTCACTCGTGCCGGACGAGCTGTTTTCTGAGATGTCGGTCCCCCTCGACACCCTCATGAAAGAGATGTACCGGCTGCATTGCGCCTGGGTGCTGGAGCTGCCCGAGGTCGATGTCTTCTTTCAACGCAAGAACATCGAGCACTTCAAGAACCTGATCACTACACGCAGGGACGAGGTGCGCTTTCCCTATGACCGACTGCCGACTCAGCTGTCACGCCGGTTCGTGATGATCGGCACGACCAACAGATCTCAATTCCTGATCGACTCGACTGGCAATCGGCGCTTTATCCCCTTAGAGATTGCGTCTGGGTTCCAGATCCCTTGGAGTTATCTGGCGGAGAACCGGATGTCGCTCTGGTCTGCAGCATTACGTGAGTACCACAAGGGTGCTCAATACGAATTCAACAGCGGAGAAATCGCCGAACATTCTGAATATATTTCTGAGTTTGGCGAGGAAGATCCATGGCTAGATGAGCTTCGTGAATTTGTCGCGGACAAAGAAACTGTCTCTGCTCGCTATATTATTAAGGCGTGCTTGGGACAAGAAATTGGACACCAAAACACCCAGCAAATGTCTCGCCGTATTGGTGAGCTACTAGGTCAACTTGGTTGGCGTAGGGCTGGCTGGGGCAAGATCCCAGGAATGGACCGAGGACGAGTTTGGAGACGGGGTTCTGAAGCAACTCCTATTGAAGAACCGGAAGACAACTTTTGATCTATATCAGGTATTACCATGGATACAAAGGATATCAAGATCGGACTTCGTGTCCGTGTACTGACTAACGATCTAATCGCAGTGGTGGTAGGAGATCCAGAGTTCTACAAGAACAGGACCTCCTTGACTCGTATCAAGTACGAGAACTCCACACGCTTCGAGCACATGATCAATCATCAGCTGACAGCGCTACCCAAATCGGAGCAATACGAGGGAGTTGGCGGTGACCTGAAACCTAATAAGGAGAAGAACAATGGCTGAAGCGCATCCCTCTAAGAAAGGAGGCCACGCCTACGGACGCAGGACCGGCAACCTCTCCAATACATCAGAGCCTGGCGAACTTTGTATTTACATCGGCCATGGCGTCACAAAGTTCAGTGACAGCTCGTACCGCTATGACAGTCACCAGGCATGCACTCGCTGCGTAGCCGCTGCACGAGAAGGTCGCATCTCCTTTGACCTCAACCGCATGCTCAAGAAGGAGAAGAAGCGTGCACTTAAGTTCTGGTCACAGGTTGATATCAGGAACCTCGATGAGTGCTGGAACTGGACAGGCTGTATCAACAACCGGACCAGTCAACCGCAGTTTGCCTGGCGGCGACACCGCATCAGCACCTCAACCCAGCACCATCCACAGCGTGTTGCCATGTGGTACACCTGGGGAGACCTGGGATTTACTGGGGTCAAGACAACGTGCGGGAATAAATACTGCTGCAATCCGCTGCATCTCATTCCTCAGAATGTTGGAGTCTTCGTAGATCACGACAGTTACGTTGACAGCTTTGAGCTGGCATGTGAACTGCAAACTCTAAGGATGGAAGTGCAAGAGTTCCAGATCGAACGTGCGATGGAACTACAGAGCAAGGAAGAGATTACTGAGGAAATGATCCTAGAGCGTTCTGACCTTCTGTTTAATCCAGAGGTCCAGTACGAAGAGCGCTTTGCTGCAGTCATCACTGACTTCTTTGAAGGGCGTAATGCATCACAATTTAAGCCCGATATTCCAGGGAGCTTAGACAAGCCAACATATAACGATGACGACGATCTTGAACCTCACGAATATTACTAAGACCTCACATTTTGATTAAGTTTTAACTAGTCTTATATAAGAGTCAGTTCTTATATGTCACGACGCATTGATCTTCTGCGACAACTAATCCAGTCCAACAAGTTTGGACAGGAGAAGGAAAATGAGCAGAAGTTCATGATGGCTACTGCTGAGCTAATCCTGACCGACCTAATTAACACTGCTCTTAACGGTGTTGAGAAGCACGGCGCAGGAACGCTGATCATCAATCTCTTGAATGGCTCATCGACATTTATGTCTGGTCACGATGTTGAGGCTGATATTGCAACCGCAGAAAGGCAAGAGGACGAAGACGTACTCTCAATGCTTCGTGGATTGATCGAGCAAATCGACGAGAATGACTGGTCTACAAACGTCCTAATAACATTAATTTCAGATGCAGGAACAAGAACATTTGCTGTCGAAGCAGGAGGGAGCCAAGAGAGCCTCATTGCGCTCGCAGAAGAATTTAAAGGATAAGCTCGAAGCCCAGGGCCTCAAGCTCCCTCTTTATCCGACACCTCAAATCATTGAGCGTGCACGGAAGGTGATGGGAGATATTTCCTATGACCCGACGAGCGACCCTATCCAGCAGGTTCTTGTCGATGCAACATCCGTTCCCAGCATCGAGGTGAACCCGTTGCAGGAGACGTGGCATGGAAATGTCTGGGTTTCCCCTAAGGGTGCCGTACGTAATAACCGGATCTGGTTGTCCAAGACGGTTAACGAGTACAGGCAGGGTCACATCTCATCATTTGTGTTCTTCAGCAGTGCTTCTGAACTGCTGCGTGCCTCCCCCGTCATTTGGGATTATCAAGTCTGTATCCCCTACAAGCGTGTCAAACAGCTGCGGGCTACCCCGACTGGCTTTGAGTCTGTCTGCCCGAGCACCTGGAACTTCATCGTCTATGGACCACCTGTCGAAGGAGTAATCTCAGACGTTGATAAGTACAGCTTATTTGAATCGACCTTCCGTGATATCGGTCGCGTCATTCTTAATGAGCATGCAGGAAGCAGTTGGCATAAGGATTTAGAGCATTACGAAGACTGCAAGGGGCAGGTTTGATGGAGCGCCCTGATCCTGACCAGTACATCCATCTGCCGTCAGGACAAAAGGTCCACCCGTGTCGACTGATTCAGAAGGACGGCACACTGATGTGGAAGGACGCTCTTCACTGGAGTTATAAAGGTGGACGAATCGTGCCTACATGCCACGCACATGAGGCACACATCATCAAGACAGCTCAACGTCTGGAGGAGCTGCACTGCTGGGTCAATGCTGACATGGATATCTGGGACGGATTCATCATCCAAGCCTGGTATCGACCCAGACATAAGATGCTGACTGACGGAATATCTGTGTTCTTCACGCACCGCACCATGGACGCCAGCGCTCTGATGGACGCACTAGTGCCTCACATCCTTGAGCACGAGTCACTAGAGCAATACGAGCAAGTACTGTTCTTCAAGCGTTGTTGAGATGTTCGACCAGACGGTTCAAATACCATTGCGCCTTCTGCGCGTCCTGCCTGGCGTTTGATTTCAACCAAAGACGCAGCATATATTTGAGGACTTGGCTCTGAAGCACTGCAGCGACTGGGTCCTCGCAGCTTCTGACAGCATCCTCAATGACGTCGATGACCTCTGTCTTCCCGCTGGTGTAGTGCGATGGGCTATTCACCATATCCCTATTACGCGCTTCCCAGCGTTTGTTCTGCAGTTGGAAAACGTCATAGTCGACTTCCATTTCTTCAGGAAGAATGTCGCACCTATATCGCCCCAGCTCATCAATATTTCCAATCAAATCTTCGTAATGCATAACCGCATATAACTGGATCTTCTCCTAATATAAGTAGGAAGAAGTTGATATGTGAGACATGGCTGCACCTCCTGCTGGAGACCCTACGTACATCAAGAATCGTGATAAGTACTTCATGACACTGGCCTTAACAGTTGCCACAGGTTCGACGCACCCAACGGTCCCC
>CXWF01002996.1_pt1 | contig 13026 bp, 5 predicted proteins | sample 468421 | NCBI WGS metagenome assembly CXWF01 (sample SAMEA2620812, study PRJEB7988) | marine metagenome | biome: marine biome (ENVO:00000447); feature: surface water layer (ENVO:00002042); material: "saline water (ENVO:00002010), including plankton (ENVO:xxxxxxxx)" | depth 5 m
TCAGTATTACGAATTGATCCAAGCTGTTGGTTCTAACGGTCTGGTAAACCGCGATGCTCAAGGAACCGCGCTGCAAGGCGGCAACGGAATCATTGAGATCGCTGGTATCAAGATCTACAAGTCCATGAACATCCCGTTCCTGGGTAAGTACGGTACTAAGTACGGTGGAACTACTGGCGTTACCTCTCCTGCTAACGTTGGTTCGTTCGTTGGTGAAGCCATGGAAGACGCTTCTGGCGCTTCCACTGGTATCAACAATGACTACGGTACTGCTTCTGAATTTGGTGCCACGTCTTGTGGTCTGATCTTCCAAAAGGAAGCAGCCGGTATGGTTGAAGCAATCGGTCCACAGGTGCAAGTCACCAGTGGAGACGTTTCCGTTGTCTACCAAGGCGACGTGATGCTCGGCCGGTTGGCATGTGGTGCAGATTATCTGAACCCTGCAGCTTCTGTTGAGCTGCATGTTACTAACAGTGCTCCTTCTGCATTCTAATTTATTTACACACAAGGGATCCTTCGGGGTCCCTTTTTTTTATTCTTATGGCTTTTCCAACTACTAACGCACAGACAGAGCTTGCTGCAGTTAATGAAATTCTGGCGGCAGTAGGTCAAGCGCCTGTCACCACCCTTGAGCAAACAAACCCGGACGTTTCGATTGCCTATGACACTCTCAAAAATGTGTCTCGGGAAGTACAGGCTGAGGGTTGGTCATTCAATAAAGAACATCATTATCCATTTTCTCCTGACTCAAACAAAGAAATTCTTATTGCAAATAATATTTTGCAAATAGATTTGACAACACGTTTTGGAGATAAGGATGTGTGTCGCCGTAACGGTAAACTTTACGATAAGGCTGAACATACATACACCTTTGAGGATAAAGTTGAATGCGATGTTGTTTGGTTATTTGATTGGGTAGATCTACCTGTACCAATTCAAGATTATATTGTAGCTAAAGCAGCTGCAATCACTTCTTCTAGAATTGTAGGTGATCCTACACAGTTCCAAATTCTAAGTCAACGTGAGCAAACTTTACGTGCTAATGCTCTTGAGTATGACTGCAACCAGGCTGACTATACATTCTTTGGTCATCCAGAAGGTGAGAATTTCTATCTCAGCTATCAACCATATAAAGCTCTCTATCGCTAATGGCTTCAATAACTCAACGTATCCCTAATTTCTTAGGTGGTGTTTCTACACAACCTGATGACAAAAAATTACCCGGTCAAGTAGTAGAAGCAGTTAATGTTTATCCAGACCCTACTCTAGGTCTTACTAAACGACCCGGTATTAAATTTTTAGATGCACTGCATAACGGAAGTGGAACTGATTATACAACTCCAGTATTTGATAATGCAAAATGGTTTTACATAAACCGTGATGATGATGAGGTTTACGTTGGTTGTATTGATGGTACTGACATCCATATTTGGAATGCAACTCCAGATTCTAGCGGTAACTATGTAAAAGCTTCAGTCACTATGCAAGCAACCGGGGGTGTTAATCCCTCTAGTTATCTTACAACAACTGGAGATAATTACTATCTTCTTACCGTTCAGGATACTACAATTCTTGTTAATAAAACTACTACTGTATTACCTCAAGCTACACCTAGTTATAGTTTTAAGAGGAATGGTACTGTTTCTATATCTACAGTTGAGTATAGTTCAGATTATAAAATCACTGTAGATGGAACTACTGTTACATATACCACTCGTAATGCAGATAACTTTGTCAATACTGCTACAAACACAGCTTTAAATGCTTCTGAGATTTTAACTAATCTCAAAACCCTACTTAATGCTGCTGTATCTGGGTTGACTATTACACAAGGTGCTACAACTCTTGAGATTACAAAAGCATCTGATTTTACTTTAGATGCATCAGGAGGTAGGAATGGAGATGCTTTGCACTCTTTCCAAGGTGCTGTAGAAATAGCTTCTGATTTACCCTCTGAAGCCTTACACGGTCGTATTGTAGAAGTGGTAAATACCAAGGTAGCTTCTACTCCTTATTACGCTCAGTTTGTAGGCATCGGTGGTTCAGGAACTGTAGGCGTAGGTTACTGGGAAGAAACTGTTTCGCCTTCTGTTTCACCGGGTCTTGATGCAGCTACAATGCCGCACGAGTTAATTAACACTGCACCTAATACTTTTATTTTTAGACAAGCTGCATATACAAATAGACTAGTTGGTGATGATAGTACTAATAGTCATCCTAGTTTTGTTAACAGTAAAATATCTCATGTATTTTTCCACAATAATAGACTTGGATATTTAACAGGTGAAAATGTATCGATGAGTCAGTCTGGAGAGTTTTTTAACTTCTACCATATTACTTCGTCTGCATCGTCCCCTGCTGATCCTGTTGATTTATCTTGCTCAAGTATTAGACCTGCTCAACTGTTTGCAGTCTTACCTACTGCCCGTGGTCTAGTTCTGTTCAGTCAGAATCAGCAATACATGATGTACTCAGAGTCTGGTAATCTGACACCATCTGACTCAATTATTAATGGAATTTCTAACTATGAGATGGATCCCAACATACCTCCTGTTGAGGTGGGAACTAATTCTTATTTTATTAGTAAGACACCTGCTTGGTCAAGGATATTCTCCTTTACCCCAAGTGGTATTGAATCACCACCAAGAATCTTAGATATAGGCAAGATCGTTACTGAATATGTACCTTCTTCTGTTACTAAGTTAGTTGCTAGTCCTCAAAACTCTTTTATTATTCTCTACGGAGAGACCGAAAAGACTATTTATTTCTACCGATTTTTTGATGACGGTGGAGAGCAACAGGTCATGCAAGCATGGTTTAAGTGGGAACTTCCAGGCTTTCCATTAACAGTTAATGTAGATGATGATGTTTTGTATATGGTTGTACAGGCTGGTAATAAATATCAGATGTGCACCTTAAATATTACTAGCACACCGCAAGAGGCAATTGTTACTAGCAGATCTGGTGATTCAATTAATCCATTCATGGACTTTTATGCACCAGCAGCAGCAGTATCATTCTCAAATAACCAGTCAACTATCCGTTTACCTTATGATGACATCAGTGCTTTAGAACCAGTCATCCTAATTAAAGGTACTGGTACATCTTTGGACTCTGGTTTTACTGTAACCCCTACAAAAAACAACGACGGTACATACGACAACTTCATTGTTAATGGTAAAGATCTAAGTGGAAATTTAGCTAATATAATTGTTGGCTATAAATTTAATTATGATGTTACCTTGCCTAAGCTTTATTTTCAACAAACTCCAGATGGAAGGCGTCTTGATTATGCAGCGTATTTAGGTATTAATAGGCTTAAGTTCTCTGTTGGCCAATCAAGTTCTATTACTTTTAAATTGAAAACGAAAGGCATTCGGGGAGATTCTTTCACCTTTACAGGTGATGGTTCTACCACTGCATTTGCTTTACCATTTACACCAGACGATAAGAATGACATCAAAATTACTATTGATGATGTCTTTACTTCAGCCTTTACTTGTTCTGATACCGGTGTAATTACTTTCTCAAGCGCACCTGCAAATGCTGCTTCAATTGTCGCCTTTGAAGACTTGTGGATGAATAGACAATCCACAGCTGAAGCTGATTATTACCTTGCTGATGACGTCGCTATTTCTGATGAATCTATTTTTACATTACCTGTGAACCAAAGAAACAACAACTATACAGTCAGAGTCTTTAGTGATTCACCTTTCCCAGTATCTATTAATTCAATGGTTTGGGAGGGGCAATATTCACCACGTTTTATTAGGAGGTCATAATGTCTGTAGAATTGGCAGTTATAAGCCTTGCACTGTCTGCTTTCGGAACTGGTGCAAGCATTATGGGGCAGCAACAAGCTGCCGCTATAACGAAAAAAGCAGCTGCAAAGCAAAAGGAAGCTGTAAGGTTTAACAATAATTTAAGTTTTAAGGAATTTAAAAAGAAAGTTAAACTTGCCCAGGATGCTGCTGATCTAGCTAAAGCAACATATGAGCAGGAATCCGAAGCTCAGTATCAAGCCAACCTAGAAGAGTATCACTCTGCATTAGCAATTAGAAAGCGTCAGTATAACGATGCCGTAAAGCTTTATAAGGAAAGTGTCGATAATTTTGATACTGAGCTTGCTTACAACAACCTAAATTCACAGCTTGCTATGAATGACTTAGCTCGTGTGCAACAAGACCGATTTAATCAAATTGGTTTTAATTCACAAGAGATGATGTTAGAACTTGATGCTAGTCGTAGAAAAAATAGGTTAGAAAAGCAAGGCATTTCTCAACAACAAGAGACTTCTATTGCTGATACTGAAATTAAATTTGCAGATGTTCAACGCCAAATGGATGACGCTGCATCTGATGCTAATCTATCTAGAAAAGAAGCTTACCTCAATATTTCAGACACTAAAGCAGAAGCTTCTGCTGAATTAGAGAAACTACGGCAAGAGCAAGTACAAGCTACGGGTGGTCAACGCGCACTAGGTCAAGCCGGTCGTTCTGCAGCTAAGTCAGTGCAAGGCTTGATGATGCAAAACCAAGCAGCTCAAACGATGCTTGTTAATGCAGTAACTAGAGCTGATTCACAATTTAATTTCAATAAGGAACAGATTGCACAAAATCTTTTAAGTTCCCGAAAACAAGGATTGAATGCTATTGATGGTTTAGCAAATAACTTACTTGCTGATCAACGTAATTTTATTAACCAGAAACGTGCTCTTGATATTCAACAACTTGATCTTGCACGAGCTACTAAACTCAGTTTAAACTCTCTTAGAACGTCTGCTGAATCTAGTATCGGTCAATATAAAGATGATACACAACGTGTACAATTACAAAAGAATATTGCTGATAGAGTGGCTGCATCAAAGGTTCTTTCTAAACCAAGACGTCCTGATATAATAGAACCACCAACTAAACCACCCCCGTTCATAGAAGCGCCACAAGAAGAAATTAACTGGGGTGACATAAGAAAGCAACTTAAATTGTCTAAAAAGGCTGGTATGCCTTTCAATCCATCTAACCTTGCATTGCAGCAATTAGGTGCTATTGCTGATTTTGGTGTTCAGGCAGTAAAGACTTTAGAAAAGTTCAAAGCTCCAAAGGTAGCAGATCCTACGGAATTATTTGATTTTAATGCATTTAATCCAAATATACCTAACCAATCTAACCCTTTTAATCTTGATATTCAACCAACTTTTAATGTAGATAATCTACCAGACTTTAATGACGCCTCATTCACACCTTCATTTAATTTCACTACTAATATTGACACCTCAACTTGATTTAGGTACTTAACTAACCATATTAATAAATAAACAATGGCAAAGCTCTTTTCTGGGTACGCCCAGGCTAGGGGGTTTCAACAATATGAAGCCCCCTCAAAGGCTAACAAAATTATTAGTGCTGGCGACGATTTTGTAAGCAATGTTCGTAACAGCCAGAAACTAAGACGTGAACAAGCTAAGCAACAGTTACAACTACTTCGTGAATCATTTCAACGTAATCAAGATGAGCGGCAAAGGCAAGTTAATCTAGCTGCAGAAGCTTCTCAGCTAGAACAAGACTTTCGTAAGTCAGCTGTTGACCAAGAGATTGCAGCTCTTGAAAAAAAAGGTGAAGATCAACTAGCAATTGCTGAATCTCTCAAAGGTATTTCTAAGACTGCTAGTGATTTCTTAGAAGGAGAAGCTACTAAACGAGCGAAAGCCCGACAAGAGGTAGGTATGTCCCTATCTCTAAAATATGGTCTTACTGGTAAGGAAGCTTCTCAGCTAGCTGCTATGGAAGGAACCCTTGAGGACTTCCATATAGCTCAGGCTCCTGTTATTGAACGTCTACGTCAAAACGGTGCTACTGAATCTGACATCCAAATCTTGTTAGAACAGCAAGGTTGGACGCAATACGGTATTGCATTAGGTGCTGTCAAAAATGCTGAATCTCAGTATGACAATTACCTTACAAATGTTCATAGCGAAGAGATTGAATTCAATGGCTCTTCGTTGTCGTTGGCACAAGCTGAAGATACAGGGGATCTAGTAGTTGTACAAGGTCTTCTAGAAAAACACAGGAGTAACTTTTTACAAGAATACCTTCCAGGTTATGATCAAGCGTTTATTACTAAACACGCCAGAGAAGGTATCATTACTGCAGAGTCAAGGCGTAAACGTGCAATTACTCGACGTGTAGAAGAAGAAGCGCGTATTAGTAATGAGTACACTGAAAAGAATAATATTGTTAATGCCTTTAGAACTAACCCTACTTACAGTGGTGTTTTTGTTGACTACTATGTTGGACAAGGTGGAGGTCCAGGTGGACAATATCTTAGATCTTCTTTAACACGTAATATTGATCATTTTAAAGAACTAATTGAAACTGGTGCTATCCCATCGGATTTTGCTCGTATGCAAATGGAGCATCTTGTTAAACATAAAGGACAAGATTCTTCTAAACCTTTTAAAGATGTGTTTCCACTTGAAGCTCAAATTATTTTAAATGCTGCAGACGCACAAGATAGCGAAAGAGTTAGAGCATCAGATAACGAATTAAGGGCTCAAAGACGCGCAGGCGATAATGCGGTTGCTATGATTATCAGGGACATGATAGCCAATCCTGAAAATATTACTCCGCAAAATATCCTTATTGCACAGCAAGAGGTTATTAGAATTTCTGGTGGAACAAACCTTGGTCTAGAGTTGTCAAAACTACTTAATTTTAGTAATGAAAAAGTAAATGATCAGGAGTTCGATGCTGTTTATGGCGGTGAAATGGCTGTAGGTATATTTCCCCCAGAACAAGAAATCCTTAGTTTTGGACTTTCTACCCCCAAATTACAGCAAGTATTGCAGCAACGCCAAGCAATGGTGACCAATGGTCTAGATGATGGAACTGTAAAAACGCTTAAAAAGTCAGTCTCTAATGTTTTAAAGCAAGCTTTAAACATGGAGAGCAACGATGCTATTGGCGATCCTTCATTACCTCTTGCTGAGTATTCAGCTCATTCAATCGCTTTAAATGCATTTGCAGAGAGATATACAGGTAAAAACTCTATTGAAGCACTTAATTACGCAGTAAACCAAATAAAAGAACAAGTTAAAGAAGGTGAATTATTTGAAATTAAAAGAGAAGCAACAGGTGCTGACGGTAGGTCTTCTTTTAAGCCTCGGTTTGTTAATTTCCCTGGAGTCGTTGCCCCCAAAGTAAATCCCCTGGAAAGGATTGATAATGTTCTTACAGCTGACCCATTGGCTTGGAAAACAACACTATTAATGGATCCTATCCAGGCTAAACAATCCGCTATTGATTGGAACCAAGGTCGTTTCACTATTCCAATTAGTATCCATCGAATTAATAAAGGTCTTCAAGGTAAAGTCCCTCTTTCTGAAATTTATTTAGAGCAAAACCGTATCGCAAGAGAACAAGACCCATCTATACCTGACATTTCTGACAGCATTAAAAATACTCTACAACCTGTAGAAAAAGAGTTCCCTCCTGATCTACGAGCCCGTCTACAGAGGTCCCCTAACCCAACCCTTGTTAATCAAGCAATGGTGCGGCGGGGTTTGCCTGCACAATCACAGTTTGGCCTAGATAAAGGGTTACCTTCATTCATGATGATATTAGAGAGTGCAGGGTTTCCCCCACAATTTATTCCAATATTTGCGGCTATAATGATTGGTGAAAGTGGAGGCGATCCGACAGAAGATACTGTCAAATCTAAACTTGACGAGTATAAAATAAATGAATACTCAATTGGACTTTTGCAAATTAATGTTTTAGCTCATGGTGAGAAACTCAAATCCTTAGGTTACACAGAAGAGGATATGCGTGACCCTCTTAAAAATGTACAAGTAGCTAAACTTGTTTGGGAAGAACGTATTGGATGGGCACTGGAAAAGGGGTTGTCGCAGGAAGAAGCTATGTGGGAAGCTTTACAAGCTTGGAGTGCTCTTGGAAAAAGAGATTATACAAATGCTTTACCTATTGCACAACGTCAGTGGCAGATATATCAAGAGCAAAAAAACAGGCATCCTAATTGTCAAACAAATAATCTGACTGATCTCTGTGCACAACTAGTTCTTAAAAAATATGCAGGTGGTTAATTATGGATCCTAATGAACTTAAATATTATCAACCTGATGCTGATTCTATTAAACAACGGAATGATGAAGTAAGAGCTATCATTGCTGAACAGGAAGAACAGGAACGTCTACTCCAACAACAGAAACTAGCTGAGCAGGAAGCAGAACAGAAACGTATTGCAGAAGAAACCCGTCTTATTCAAGACGCTGCTGTAAAAAACAATATGAGCCCTGATAGCTTTGAAGTTGTTAACGGTAAGGTTTACTATAAAAAACCTTCTGAAAGGGCTGAAGGTGAGCAAGACGTTAGTCCGATCACTAACCCACAAGACACTCTATCAAGGGGTTCTCTTCCTGGCAAAGGTCTTATACAAGGGATTAGTGATGCATTTGGGATGGTTCCTTGGTTGAAGCCTGTTGACAACTTAGTTGATCGCCTAATGCCTGAAGAGGAAGATCCAGGTGCCCAACTAGTTAGGGATGCATCTGCACTCATTCTCCCTGTCATGTTAGGTAATGCTGGTGTTGCTGCTGTGTCTAGTAAAGTAAACAGTACTGTTATGCTTTCTAGTAAAACAAAAGCTGCTGGTGAACTTGCAGCACGACTTGGTGTTGAATCAGCTGTTGCTTTTTCTTCTTCACAATCAGCAGAAGACCCTAACCTTGCACAACAAGTTAATGACCTTTTAGGTACTAACATTCCAGGTGCTACTACTGACGATGATCTTCCTGCTGTTCGTAGGAAAAAACATGTCTTGGAAGCTGCTGGGTTCTTTGCTTTTGGCGAACTCTTAGGTATTGGTTTAAAAGCTGGGCGTCGTTTGTTTATGCGTGGTACTGACGAAGCTTCTCAAGAAATTGTTGATAAGATTCCTAGACTTGACCCTGAAGATCCTGTTGATTCAGCACATGCAATATCTAAAGCTGAGCGTCAACAAGTACTTGAGGCTGAAACCTTAGAACGTATTAATAAGCAACCTGAAATTGTCAGCCTTTTTAACAAAATTCCTGACCCTGGACCTAATATTGCATACGATCCATTTATTCATAAATACGCAGAACCTCATGAAACCTTTGTCCCAACGTCTGGGGCTAATGCTTTAGAAACTAAGCTTGACATAGCTGAACGTGTTTACAACCCTAATTATCCATCTGGCGGTCGCTCACCAAACGTAGCTACTGAAAGCTTTGAAAAGAAGTTTATGGGTATTACCAAAGCAGGTGACCGTAAGGATGCTTTAGACGAACTATTTAATACCATAGCACCATCAATTGATGCCATCAAAGATGGTAGTCCAAAGTACTCTGCTGAAGACATTAACCTTGCTGTTGATGTGTTAGTTGAGGATGTTTTTAATCCTGAAATGTCTGTAGCTAATTTTACACAGACTATTGAGAATTTTAAAAATAACTTGTATGAGTCTCAGGCAATACTTGGAGAACAAGAGTTTGAAATCTCTGCCAAGGCTTTTAAAAAGGCCTTTCTAGAGATGTATAACCCTAATTCTATGCGAGCTTCCGCCTTGTTGGTAGATGATGCTGCAGGTCAGGCTGCTGATATTGCTCATGCAGTTACTTTAATACCTAGTAAAGATACAAGTAATCTTCAAATTAAAGTTCTAGAAAAACTTGAGGTCGTAGCACAAGAGGTACGCGCTAATCAATATGTTTCTGGTCGTCAGCTTGCTTTAAAAAAGCTAGCTAATGATAAGAAAATTTTTAAAAATTTACCTGGTGGTAAATCTATTCAAAGGTTTCTTATTAAGGAAGCAGAAGATTTTGAAACTGGATTTGCTGCTGCTAAACAACAGGGTATGCAAACCGTACGTACATTCCAAGAGATTGCACAAAAGAACCCTGAATATCTGAAACCTTTTATTGAAGCCGTTGACGCTACCAATGGTCGTGTGGACACGTTGCACAAGCTCAAAGCTTATGCTGACAAAAACATAGGGTTTTGGAAAGCTATGTTTAATAATGATCCTGATGCTAATAGCTGGCTTATTAGGGGATTAACAGGCGTCAGATACAACGCAATGCTTGCAGGTAAATCAGCTATCAATGCTATGGAAGGTAACCTTATCGGCCTTGCTTTGAAGCCTCTTAGTGTAGGTTTTGGACAGTTTGCAACTGGTAAGGGTTTAGGTAAAACAGTCGCTACTTATGGTGGTGTTTATGAGAACTTTACACGTGCTCTTAGACATATGTCTGAGGAGTACAAGTTTGTTTCTAATAACCCTGAAGTAGCAATGGCTCGTGGCGGACGTGCTGATCTTATTCAAAAAGGTTTAGATAGCATGGAAGTCATGGATTCAATGGCTGAAGTATGGAAGAAGGAAGGTCAACATGGAAAAGTTATGCTTTGGAATCTTTCTAAAGGTATGCATGGTTTTAACAATAGCAAATTTGCACGCTATGGAATTAACGCTATGTATGCCCTGGATGGTTTCACTAATTCTATGATTATGTCTGCTAATTCTAGAGCTAAGGCGTATCAAGAATTGATCTCTAATCCTAATTCATACACTGATTTTAAGAAAGCATTTAAAGAAAAATCTGACGAAGTCTATAATCAATACTTTGATGCAAATGGAGCTTTAAAGCAGCAACTTCCTGATTCTGTTAAATATCAATCTAGTGAAATTGCTTTCAACTTAGATGATGAATTGGCTAATCAAATTACAGCTCTCACTGACCGTACACCTATCCTAAAAGCCCTATTTTCCTTTCCCCGTACTGGTATTAATGCTTTAAAATATAGCTGGAGTTATAACCCAGTTGGTGGTGTTATCGCTAACCAAACTGGTGTTGGTAAAATGGGTGCGGTGTTTAATGCCAAGTCAAAGGAGGAGATTACAGAAGCTTTAGCACTTCATGGCATTAGTGACTTCGATATGGAGGCTTTTACTGCACTGAAGAGTGAATACATAGGTAGGCAACTTTTCGGCAGTACAGTTGTAACTGCTGCTGGTCTATGGGCATTTAACGGTAACTTACGTGGTAACGGTCCTACAAGTGGACGTGATCGTAAGGCTATGCAAGCAGTTGGTTGGAGACCTCGTACTATTAAAAACCCTTTTACTGGTCAATGGGTATCTTATGAAAACCGTGAACCTTTTACATCTATCTTAGCTACGGTTGCTGATATTGCTTATACCGCTCAACGTGTCGATCAATCGACAGGTGAACAGTTCTTCCAAAAGGCTGTAGCAGCAATTGCTGTTGGACCTACTTCTAATACTTTCCTTAGTGGATTACGTCCTCTTGCTGCTATGTTGTCTGGTGATAAAGGTGAATGGAATAGATTCCTAGCCAATACAGCTACCAGCCAAATACCGTATAGCGGTGCTGTTAGTTCTTTGAACCGTGTAATTACTCCACAGTTAAAGGATGTGCAGGATGATATTGCTGAATACACTAAAAACCGTTATAAGTTTTTGATGTCTGGTCAAGAGCATCTACAAGATCTTTTAGACATCTATACCGGTAAACCTATCAACCATACAGATCCATTAAACGCAATGTTGAATGAGTTTGTACCGTTCTACCAAACAAATGTAGGCGAAGAACCTTGGCGTCAACAACTCATTTCTTCAGGATGGAAAGGTATGCCTTCTCATCAGATGAATCCATATACGGGATCTGAGCTTAAATCAGAAGAGCGTTACTTTATCAATAACTGGGTTGCTACCCACGTACCTCTAGTCGAACAAATTGAAGAGTTATTTGATGAGTCTACTGAACGTGGTCGGATTGCTATGCAGTCTTTACGTGAATATAGGCAAACTCTTGGTCTTACTGAAACGCAAAGACAAAACCCTATTCGTGACATCTTTATGCACGATGAATTAGATAAGATGCATCGTGAAGCCTTTAAAATGGCATTTGTTGCGCTAAGAAGTAAGTACGATGAATTTGAGGCTATTGGTAATCTACGTAGTTCTGCTAAAAAGTATAAAGAAGATGGGTTGATACTTGAAGCTAAAGAAAGGTTAGATAAGGCACAAGAGCTTGAGACACAATATTTAGAAGATATGCGCCGAGACTTTCAAGAACAATTCTAAACAAATTAGCTAATGGCTGTAACTGAAAATCTACACACAGGAGATGGGTCTACTAATCTATTCTCCTTCACTTTCCCATATTTAGCTCAAACAGACATTAAGGTTTCTCTTAATGGTACTGACACAACTGCATATTCCTTAGCCAATGCTACCCAAATAACATTTAACAGTGTTCCTCAAAATAATGATGCTATTCGTATTTACAGGGATACTGCTGATTCCGGTCTAATTGCAGAGTTTTTCCCAGGTTCTGCTATTAGATCATCAGACCTAAACAATAACTTTACTCAAAATCTATACGTAACACAGGAGTCTGATGCTGAGGCTGCACGAGCTACAACTGCAGCAAATGCGGCTACTACTGCCGCTAATACGGCTACCACAACTGCTAATCTGGCATTAGATAATAGCCGTGAGAGTGACGGTCAAGGAGGGTTTAATACCGCCATTTCTGTGGCTAACTCTGCCACTACAACCGCTAATACGGCTTCTGCTACAGCTAACACAGCTTCTGCTACAGCTACAGCCGCACAAACCGCTGTTGCTGATGCTGGTTTTTATACTCCTATTGCTGCACTAGCTAACTTACCTACTAGTCCTGCTAATCAAGATCGTGTAGAAGTAACTAATTCAACTGGTATAGAAAGTAATTCTTCTGTTTCTACTGTACCTGCTGGGTTTGTTGGATCTACTAATTTAACAGTACGATTACAGTACAACTCATCTACTTCTAAGTGGGTCTTCCAACAATATTTTGCTGCAGATCCTGAATCCCGTTATGCAGCTAAAAGTGAGCTTGCTACTACTGTACTTGAGTTAACAGACGCTGTACAAGCACCATCCAGCACTACAATATCATTTGCAGCTGGTAAATATAACAACCAA
>CXWF01028250.1_pt1 | contig 13009 bp, 15 predicted proteins | sample 468421 | NCBI WGS metagenome assembly CXWF01 (sample SAMEA2620812, study PRJEB7988) | marine metagenome | biome: marine biome (ENVO:00000447); feature: surface water layer (ENVO:00002042); material: "saline water (ENVO:00002010), including plankton (ENVO:xxxxxxxx)" | depth 5 m
TATTCGGCACTACTTTCGCCGGGATGACATTGATTTCCTGTAACCCGGCATCGTCATGAAACCCACGCTCGAGACATTGCAGCGTCTGAAGGAGATTGTCGGCGACAAGGGCTTTGTCGCCGATGAAGCCGACATGGCGCCCTATCTCGTGGAACGGCGCGAGCTCTACAAGGGGCGCGCGGCGGCGGTGCTGCGCCCGGCCTCAACGGAAGAGGTTTCCGCGATCATGAAAGTCGCGCATGAGACGGGGCTGCATGTGGTGCCGCAGGGTGGAAACACGGGGCTTGTCGGCGGACAGATGCCGGACGGTACGGGCGAAGAGATCGTGCTGAGCCTCACGCGGATGAACAAGCTGCGCGGGCTCGACGCGGAGAACAACACGCTGAGCGTGGACGCGGGCGTGACGCTGGCCGCCGCACAGGAGGCGGCACGCGAAGCAGACCGCCTGTTCCCGCTGAGCCTCGCCTCGGAAGGCTCGTGCCAGATCGGCGGCAACCTCGCCACCAATGCGGGCGGCACGCAGGTGCTTCGCTATGGCAATGCGCGCGACCTCGTGCTCGGGCTCGAAGTGGTGCTGGCGAATGGCGATATCTGGAACGGGCTGACGGGCTTGCGCAAAGACAATACGGGCTACGACCTCCGTCATCTCTTCATGGGGTCCGAAGGGACGCTCGGCATCATCACGGGGGCGGTGCTGAAACTTTTTCCGCGCCCGCGCGCGATATCGACGGCCTTTGCCGCCGTGCCGGATGTGGGGGCGGCGGTGAAGCTCCTGCGTGTGGCGGACGCCTTGTCGGGCGGACAGGTGACGACCTTCGAACTGGTGCCGCGCATCGGCGTCGAATTCGTGACGCGGCATCTCGAAGGCGCAAGCGATCCGCTGCCGGACGCCTCGCCCTGGTATGTGCTGATCGAGATGACGGCGGGCGCGGAGATGGCGAAGCTCGACGAGACGATGGAAATGGCGCTGGAAGAAGGGCTCGACACGAAGCTCGTCACGGACGCGGCCATTGCACAATCGGAAACGCAGCGCGGCGACTTCCGCCGCCTGCGCGAGAGCCTGTCGGACGTGCAGCGCGAGGAAGGCGGCAGCATCAAGCATGATATTTCCGTGCCGGTGTCGCGGATGGCAGATTTCATTGCGCAGGCGAGCGAGGCGGTGACAGCGCGGCTGCCGGGCATCCGCCCCGTGCCCTTCGGCCATATCGGCGACGGGAATATTCACTTCAATCTCAGCCAGCCCGTGGGGATGGACAAGAGCGAGTTTCTTGCGCTCTGGGGCGAGATGAACGCCATCGTGCACGGGATCGTGCGCGGGATGGGCGGCTCCATCAGCGCGGAGCATGGCGTGGGGCAATTGAAGCGCGACGAAATCGCGGCGACGAAATCGCCCGTCGAGATGGCGATGATGCGGGCACTGAAACAAGCGCTCGACCCGAAGGGGATACTCAATCCGGGAAAGGTTGTTTGAGGAAATAAATTTTCCGCTGCTTTTTCAACAAAGGATGTCATCCCGGGGCTTGTCCCCGGGACCCAATCCACCTTACGGCAAATGCATGAGCTATTTCGTCTACGTGCTCGCCAGCCGCAAACACGGAACGCTGTATATTGGTGTGACGAACAATCTTGCACGGCGCGTCTGGGAACACCGGGAAGGCATCGGATCAAAGTTTACGAAGAAATACGGTGTTCACAGACTGGTCTATGCAGAGCCGTATGAGGACATCGAACGCGCAATCCAACGCGAAAAGACCATGAAAGAATGGCCGCGTGTCTGGAAGATCCGGCAGATTGAGCGTGACAATCCCGAGTGGGATGACCTCTACGACAAACTGAACGGATAAGCGAGTGGGTCCCGGCAACAAGTGCCGGGATGACACTTTTTGTTTGGCTATGTCCGAGCCAAAAGCTTTCGCCGGGACGATCAAGCAAGGCAATTACAGTATTTTTTATGTGCGCGTCTAATCCGCACTCCGCGCAAGGGCGCTGCCGATGGGCAGGTTCTGGGCGGGGACGATCAGCACCTTGTCGATGCGGGGCCCGTCCATGTCGACGACCTCGAAGCGATAGCCGTTCCAGGCGAAATAGTCGCCCTCGCGCGGCAAGCGGCCGAACCAGTTGAACATGACGCCTGCGAGCGTATTCACCTCGGAGCTTTCATCGCCCGGCAGCTTCTGAAGTTTCAGGAGGCGGCGCACTTCCTCCACCGACACGACACCGTCGATGATCCACGAACCGTCCTCGCGGATGGCGACGGCGGAATTGCCGGACGCCGCGTGATCGGAAATATCGCCGATCATGGCAAAGAAGATTTCAGACATGGTGATGGTGCCGACGACATCGCCATATTCGTCGATGATGAAGCCCATGAACATGTTTTCGGACTGGAGGATGCCGAGCGCCTTCAACACGCTGGCCGTGCGCGGGATATAGATCGGCTGCGACATGCGCGCGAGAAGCTGATCGTTGGAGCGCGGGTTGAGATAGAGGTCTTCGAGACGGACCATGCCGATGAAGGGCCCGTTCGAACCGCGCCGGACCGGATAGCGCATCATCTGATGCTCGCGGATGACGGCGAGATTTTCCTCGACCGTTTCCTCCACATCGAGCCAGACGAGCTGGACGCGCGGCGTCATGATTTCGGCGACGCGCGTATCGCCGAGACGGAAGACACGGTTCACGATATCGCGCTCGACGCTTTCGATGGCGCCCGCGGCGGCGCCCTCCTCGATCAGATGCTTGATCTCGTCTTCCGTGACCTTCGGTACTTCACGGCCCGTGAAGCCATAAAGCTTGAGAACGGCCTCGGTCGACCAGGAGAGGAAGGTGACGGCGGGGCCGAGCAGTTTCGAGAGCCGGTTCATCGGCCGGGCAATGGCGGAGGCAATGCCTTCCGGGTTTGCCAGCGCGAGACGCTTTGGCACCAGTTCGCCGAGGATCAGCGACAGATAGGTGATGATGACGACGACGAAGCCGAAGGCGACGGGCTCGGCATATTCGCCGATCCAGGGCCAGTCCGCGATGAGGACGGAAAGCGGCCCGGCGAGCGTCGCGCCACCGAAGGCGCCGGCAAAGATGCCGACCAGCGTGATCCCGATCTGGACGGAAGAGAGAAAGCGGCCCGGCTCCGACTGGAGCTTGAGCGCCGCCTCGGCACCGGCGGCCTCGCCACGCTTGCGCTTCGACAGGAGCGACTGGAGGCGCTGACGGCGCGAAGAGACGACTGCCATTTCCGACATCGAAAAGAACCCGTTCAAGAGGATCAGAACGAGCAGGATGATGATGTTCGAGAGCATTATGTCCCCGGAGGCCTGGAAGGCGATTATAGGGGCAAAGTGCGCCCGTGGCGACGGGGAAGCGGGGATAGCTGTTTTTGCGGTATTTGGCGGCGCAGAGGGAAAGCCCCCAAAGCGGGAGGGATTTAGAATCGCGTCTGGCGCTATCCGCTAGAACAGGCCCATCTGGCGCTCGTCGGCAGGCTTTTTCGGGCGGGCGGGTTTTTCGGGCTCGGCCTCGACGGTGGCTCGCTCCTGAAGGGAGGGGTCGTCATTCGCGACGCGATTGATCCGTGTGCTGACAGGGATCGCCTCCATGAGATCGTCCGGTGCGGGGCGGAGCAGCGCGAGAAGCTCCTTTTCGCTCGCCGCTGGATCGAGCCAGAGATCCCAGTCCTTCTCGGCCAGGATGACGGGCATACGGTGATGGACGGGTTTCAGCGTCTCGTTCGCCTCTGTCGTCACGATGGCGCAGCTATCGAGTTCGCTGCCGCCCGAGGGCATCCATATGTCCCAGATGGCGGCCATTGCGAAGGGCCGGCCGTCCTTGCGGCGGATGAAGAAGGGCTGCTTCGGCCCCTTTCCCGATACGGCCTTCCACTCATAGAAGCCATCGGCGGGCATCAGCGCACGGTGATGGCGGAAGGCGCCGCGAAAAGAGGGCTTTTCGGCAATCGTCTCGGCGCGGGCGTTAATCAGGAGGGATTGCGGCATTTCCTTCGCCCATGAAGGGACGAGGCCCCAGCGCACCAGCAGGAAGCGACGGCGGCTGCCGCCCTCACCGTCCTGCTCGCGGATCACGAGAGGGACAGGCTGGGAGGGCGCAATATTGTATCGCGGGGGGAAATCCGGCTCGTCGAGATAGCCGAAAAGGCCGCGCATCGCCTCCGGGGGCGTGGTGATGGAAAAGCGTCCGCACATGAACGGAAGGGTAAGGTGAGTCGGGATTTTTTTGTATGGGGCTGTTATGATGTAACATCTGGCGGTCAGAAGGAGGCGGCATGGCGGCGCGCGACGCGGCACAGAACGCGAGCCCTGCCACGGCGCAGGCGCATCAATCGCATGATCACCGCGAGTGCATCGACGATGCGCTGGCGCGGGCACGCGATATTTGCGCGGCGCGCGGGGTGCAGCTCACGCCGCTGCGCGAGAAGGTGTTGCAGATCGTCTGGCGGAGCCACAAGCCGGTGGGCGCCTATGAGGTGCTGGACGAGCTCTCGCGGAGCCATAAGGCGGCACGGCCGCCGACGGTCTATCGCGCGCTCGACTTCCTGATGAGCGAAGGTCTCATTCACAAGATCGAATCGCTGAATGCCTATCTCGGCTGCACGGAAGCGGGCGCGACGCATTCCGGCCAATTCCTGATTTGCCACCAATGCGGCGCGACGGAAGAGATCAGCGATCCGAAGCTCGAAACGGCGCTCGACCAGGCGGCGAAGCGGGCCGGTTTCGTAGCAGAACGCAAAATGGTGGAGATTTCGGGGCTGTGCGCCCGATGTGCGGCCTGACGCACGGGTCTGGATGGAATTTCCGCGCGAGACTTTTCCCATAGCCGCGAAAACCCTCTAGGATCGCCGCCGACCGGCCTTTCCACGGAGCTTTCCCATCATGATGCGCCCCCTGCCTCTGTTCGCGTGCCTCGCGGCTGCCAGTATCTCCCTCACCGCGACGAGCGCGGGGGCAATCAGCCCCAAATACCAGACGGGCACACGCTCGGGCCCTTTCGTGGCGACGGAGAAATCGCTGAGCGACCTCGTGGGCGACGAATATGAGATCAAGGGCAATCTCGGTACGGCGCTGATCCTGCAGAAGGGCGCTTCCGTCTATTCCTGCCAGATCCCGCCCGATCCCGAAAAGCTGGACTTCAAACCTTATTTCGTCTGCGCGGAACTTCAGGAACTGCCCCGCGAGGCAACGGCAAGCGAAAAAGAAGAAGAAGAGACTCCCGAAACAGAGAATTGACCGAAGGCAGCGCGGCCATAATGCTGCGCGCCTGAAACCGGGAATCCCAAGAAACGCGAAACAGGATCAGGGAGAAGACAGATGAGCTACAAACCTTTCGACCTTTCGGGAAAGGTGGCCCTTGTGACGGGCGGCAATGGCGGTATCGGCCTCGGCATGGCGGATGCCATTGCACAATCGGGCGCGGATGTCGCGATCTGGGGCACGAATGAAGACAAGAACAAAAAGGCCGCCGATCAGCTTCGCGCGCATGGCGTGAAGGTCTATTCGCGCAAGGTGGACGTTTCCGACGAGAGCCAAGTGATCGACGGCATCGGTGAAACGGTGAAAGAGCTTGGCCGGATCGACGCAGTGTTCGCGAATGCGGGCGTCGGCTTCGGGGCGCCTTCCTTCATCGAGATGTCGACTGACGTCTACAGGAAGACGCTGGCGGTGAACCTCGACGGCGTGTTCTGGACGCTGCGGGAAAGCGCACGGCACATGGTCGAGCGCGCGAAAAACGGCGATGCGGGTGGTTCGCTTGTCGGCATTGCAAGCCTTGCCGCCATCGAGGGCGCGGCGCGCAACGAGGCCTATGCGGCGACGAAGGGCGGCGTCATCTCCATGATCAAGAGCGTAGCGGTGGAACATGCACGCTACGGCATGCGCGCCAATGCCATTCTGCCGGGCTGGATCGCCACCGACATGACGGCGCAGGCGCAGGCCGCGCCCGCCTTCGCGGAAAAGGTGATCCCGCGCGTGCCGGCACGGCGCTGGGGCGAGCCCGGCGATTTTGGCGGCGTTGCCGTCTATCTCACCTCGGATGCCTCATCCTATCATTCGGGCGACACGTTCGTGATCGACGGCGGCTACGCGATTTTCTGAGGACACATGACGAACAAGCGGGACAGCACTTTGACGGAGGACGCCGATATCGACCGGCGCCTCATCCTGATGGCACGCACGGTGGTGGTGCTGTTCCGTGAGTTCGAGAAGATCGCGCGCGAGCTTGAGATCACGATCCCGCAATACCGTTTTCTGCTGTTCCTGAAACGCGGGCCGAAGCGGGCGGGCGAACTGGCCGTGGAAGCGGCGATCAGAAAGCCGACCGCTTCCGGCCTCATTGCCGACATGGAAAAACGCGGGCTCATCGCGCGCAAGCCGGACAAGGATGACGGGCGGAGCGTGAAGCTCAGCCTGACGGCGAAGGGGCTGAAAAAGCACCGCGAATTCGAGGAGGCACTGGCGCGCTACCTGCCCTCGCTGCTCGACGCAGGCGACGGGGGACGGATGCTCGACGCATTTTCGGAACTCGCCTACATCATCGACAGCCGGCGGGAGAATACCGGCCCGGTGGCGGTGGACGATCTCGTGGAAGACACGGACCGGGGCTGAAAACATAGAGGTGGGGGAACGTCATGAGTCTCGATCTCAATCCGGTGTCCGTTTCGGACTATCGCGAGGTGGCGCGCAAGCGGCTTCCGACACAGCTTTTCGACTATCTCGATGGCGGCTCCTATTCGGAACGCACACTCGGCGACAATGTGGAAGCCTTCGGGCGGTTGAAGCTGCGCCAGCGCGTACTGCGCGACGTCTCGACCATCGACACGCGGGCGGAAATCTTCGGCAATACATGGACGATCCCGGCCGCCCTCGCGCCGGTCGGCTTTGCGGGCATGTATGCCAGGCGCGGCGAAGTGCAGGCGGCGCGCGCGGCCGAGGCATTCGGCGTGCCCTATACGCTTTCGACGGTCGGCATCTGCTCCATCGAGGAGATCGCCAAGGCGACGACCAAGCCCTTCTGGTTTCAGCTCTATGTGATCAAGGATCGCGGCTATGCGGCGGAGCTGATGAAGCGCGCGCATGAAGCCGGCTGCTCGGCACTCGTCTTCACGGTGGACCTTGCCGTGCTCGGCGCGCGCTACCGCGACATCCGCAACGGCATGAACACGCAGATGTCGCTCGGCAAGCGGCTCAAGGTGGCCGCCGATTTCGCGCGGCGTGTTCACTGGCTGAAAAACGTGGCGCTTGGCGGACGGCCGCTCGACTTCGGCAATCTGCGCGAGGCGGTGCCGGGCGCGCGCGGCTTCGGCGCATTCGGCGCATGGGTGTCGCAGAACCTCGACCCTTCGATGACCTGGGACGACCTCGAATGGGTGCGCAAGAACTGGCCGGGCAAGATCATCATCAAGGGCGTGATGGACGCCGACGATGCGCGGCTGGCGATGAACGCGATTGCGCCCGAAGGCATCGTGGTGTCGAACCACGGCGGCCGACAGCTCGACTCGACGCCCGCAACCATCGAGGCGCTGCCCGCGATCCGTGAGGAAGTGGGCGACGCAACCACGGTGCTGCTCGATGGCGGCATCCGCAGCGGGCTCGACATCGTGAAGGCGCTGGCGCTTGGCGCGGATGGCTGCCTGATGGGGCGGCCCTGGGTCTATGCGCTGGCGGCGCGCGGCGAGGCGGGCGTTACCGCCATGCTCGGCACGATGAAGCAGGAAATGCATGTGGCGATGGCGCTGACCGGCAGCACGAAGACAAGCGAGATCGACAAGAGCGCCATTGCGTGACCGGAGCGCGATGAAACGGTGAAGCGGCCCATGCGTTCTTTCTGCAATCCCCGGCGGAGCAGCAAGGAAGGCAGCCATGCTCAACATCGAGAAAACGGATAATGGCGTCATTCACATCAGGGCGTCCGGCAAACTGACCCAGCTCGACTGTGACATTTTCGGCGTTCAGTTCGACAAGACGCAGGCCGCCGAGGCGCGCGACTGGCTGATGCGGCCCTAGCGGAGCCCTACTCCGCCTTCGTGATGCGGAGGATCTGGCCTTCTTCCTCGTCGGTGAGGAGGTAGAGGGCGCCATCGGGGCCCTGCCGTACGTCGCGAATGCGCAGGCCGAGTTCCTTCAGCATGGGTTCGTCGCCCGTGATCTCATTGCCGTGGAGGGTGAGGCGGGCGAGCTGCGGGATGGCAAGGCCGCCGACAAAGAGGTCGCCCTGCCATTCGGGGATCGCATCGCCGGTATAGAAGGCCATGCCGGAGGGACCGATGGAGGGCACCCAATAATGCACGGGGTCTTCCATGCCCGGCGCCGAACTCTCGCCCGAGCCGACCGCCAGGCCGCTATATTCCCGGCCATAGGTCACAACGGGCCAGCCGTAATTCTTGCCGGGCTCGGGAATGTTCACCTCGTCGCCGCCGCGCGGCCCGTGCTCATTGGTCCATAGCGCGCCCGTTTCCGGGTGGAGCGCCGCACCCTGCTGATTGCGATGGCCATAAGACCAGATTTCAGGGCGCGCGCCCTCTTCACCGACGTAAGGATTGTCCTCCGGCACGGTACCGTCCGGCCAGATACGCACGACCTTGCCGAGATGGGATGAGAGCTCCTGTGCCTGTCCGCGAAACGCCTTCTTCGAGCGTTCGCCAAGAGCAATGAAAAGATGGCCCTCTCGGTCGAAGACGAGACGTGAGCCAAAATGCAGTGTGCTCGGCTCCTTGGGCTGCTGGCGGAAGATCACTTCCACGTCTTTCAGTTGCGGCGACGTGCTCTCGGTGAGATGGCCGCGCGCGACGGCGGTGCCGTTCGCGTCCCCTTCGCCTTTCTCGGCATAGGTGAGATAGACGAGGCGGTTTTCGGTGAAGTCCGGATCGAGCGCGACATCGAGCAAACCGCCCTGCCCGCGCGCATCGACCTGCGGCACGCCATAGACGGCATCGCCGATCTTTCCTTGCGGCGTGACGATGCGCAGGAAGCCCGGACGCTCGGTGACAAGGAAGTTGCCGTCCGGCAGGAAGGCAAGGCCCCAGGGATGGTCGAGACCTCGCGCCACCGTCTCGACGCGGATCTTCACCTTTTCAGTCTGGAAAGTTTCATCCAGCGCGAGAGCGGGGGTGGCCGACACAACAAAGAAAGCAAATAAAGCGGGGACAGCGCTTCGCATGTTCATTTCTTTCCTCTGGCTTTGGCAGCGCTTCTGCCTTTCGGGTTCCAGGCCGCGCCCGTATGAGCGGATTTCGGCATGTCTTCCAGCAGGGCTTCTGTGCCTTCCGGCATGATATCGCTCGACGACCATGAAATGACGAAGAGAGCGTCATATTCGGTTTTCTGAGAGAAGCCGAAATCGGAAGCCGAACTGGTAATCAGTTCGCCGGTTTCCGCGTCGTAGCCGGTCGCCGAGAATTTTGCGACGCCCTGACGGCGGTCGCGTTTGAAGAGTGCGATTTCGGGAAGGGCGAAGCTGCCCGCGAGCGGGATCGGCACTTTCATTTGCGGGATACCGACGACCATCGAGTTTTCGTCGACGGAGAGTGCCCCTGCGCGAAGCTCCAGAACCATGTCCGCCTGTTCACGCTTCTCCACCAGGTTCGCACCACGGCGCAGCAGGCGGTCGCGAATGGCGCCAATCGCATATTTGCTGTCGATGCCCTCGAAATAGGCCGGATCGACGAAGACCTTCGTGCCGACGGGAATGTCGACCGAGAGGTTTTGCGCCGCGCGGTCGGCGGCGGCGGAAATCATCAATTGTTCGGTCGCGGTGCGGGACGGCGCTGAGCGCTTCTCCGTGGTGCAGGCGACAAGAAGGAAGGCGCCCGCTGAAAAGAGAGCAACGGCGGCAAGGGGAAAACGCTGGGCTGCATATGTCATTTCCACAAGCTCTCCGGCGGAGAGGACGAAAATATGGCGGGGAGACGGGATTGACAGGCTAAGAGGCAAAAGGTTTAGTTAGGTAACCGAACTAAATAAGAAAACCGGCAAAGGGCCGGGCATTCTGCACTGGCGCCGTTCACCGGTCACGGAAACGATAAACGGTTCCAGTTCATCGTTTTATCGCGTTTTCGAAACGCGAAAGCGGGGTGCGCTTTCGCGGAAAACGCTTGAGGGAGAAACAGTCATGGCCATTCACACACCGCTTTGCGACCTTCTGGGCGTCAAATATCCGATCATGCTGGCGGGCATGGGCGGCGTCTCCTACGCGGAACTCGCCGCCGCCGTTTCCAACGCGGGCGGCTTCGGCACGCTCGGCATGGCCGGATTGCAGCCGGAAGAAATCCGTGTGCAGATGAAGAAGGTGAAAGACCTCACCGACAAGCCCTTCGGCGTGGACCTGCTCGCAGCGGTGCCCGAATCGCTCGAAAAGACCGCCGACATCATGATCGAGGAAGGCGCGACGGCCTTCATCTCCGGGCTCGGTGTGCCAAACAACATCCTCGAAAAGCTGCATGGCGCGGGCATGAAGGTGATGAATGTCTGCGGTACGGTGAAACATGCCGTGGCGGGCGAGAAGGCCGGGCTCGACGGCGTGATCGCTCAAGGGACCGAAGGCGGCGGCCATACAGGCAAGGTTGCCGGCATGGCGCTGATCCCGCAGATCGTGGACGCGGTGAAGACGGTCCCCGTCGTCGCGGCAGGCTCGATCATCGACGGACGCGGCCTTGCGGCAGCGCTGGCCTTCGGCGCGCAGGGCGTCTGGATGGGTACGCGCTTCATCGCGGCAAAGGAATCCCATGCGGGCGACATGTACCGGCAGGTGATCGTGGAAGCCAAGGACACGGACACCATCGTGACGCGCTGCTATTCCGGCAAGACGATGCGCGTGTTCAACAATCCTTACGTGCAGGACTGGGAGAGCCGCCCGCAGGACATCCAGCCCTTCCCGCAGCAGGCCGTTATTTCAACCCAGAACAATGTGATGGGCGGCATTGGCGGCCAGACCGAAGGGCTGGAGCGCGACCGCTCCTGCTTCGCCATGGGCCAGGGCGCAGGCGGCATTCACAAAGTGCTGTCGGCCAAGGAGATCGTGGACCAGACGATGGAAGAGGCCGAGCGTGTGCTCGAACGGCTGAAAAAATTCGGCTGAGCGACCTCGTCCCGCCCCAGTAAGGCCCGCTTCGTGCAGCGGTGATTGCCATCGAGCGATCACCGCGGCTTGCTGGAGGGCCTTCGGGGCGATATGGCACAGGGCTTGTGCAAAAACGGGACGGCGAAGAAGAAACGGCTTTTGCCGCTCGTGCTTGCGGCTGCGCTGACCGCCCTGCCCTTTTTCACGGTGCGGGCGGAGGCCCTGCCCGCCAGCGTGGCACAGCTGGCGGCGGTGCTGGGCGGCGTTCACCATCTCAGGACGCTGTGCGGCACGAATGAAGGCCAGCTCTGGCGCAACAAGATGATCGAGATGATGGGCGCACTGAGCCCGAGCGAGGCCGAACGGCAGGTGCTCATCAAGCATTTCAACGATGCCTATTACCGCTACCGCAACGCCTATCCCAACTGCACACCGACGGCGACCAACCAGGCCGACCGCCTGATGCAGGACGGGCACCGGCTGGCCGAGGAACTCGCGGCAAGCGGGCTGGGCAGATAAAAGCCTTTTCAAGGCTGTATTTACGTCGAATTACCCTATTCCGGGCGCTATTAACCTGTCTTTTACGAAACGGGAGACATTCGCCGTCAGTGTGTTACAAAGGTGGAAATTACGAGGATGGCCGGTTCACAGAGGCTGGCGTCCAACATCTGGAGAAGGACCCATGGCAGAAGATTTTCCCGGAGACGCCAGTTTCGGTCCGCTCGACGAAGACGGACATGACGCTTCCCCGCTGACCGAAACCGAGCAGCGCCGGGTCGCGCTCCAGAATATTCTGGACGCATGGGACGAGGCGCTGGGCGAAGGCGTGGATGCCGACATCCTTGCGACCACCGCGATTTTCGCCGCGCTTTCCGACATGGTGGAAGCCTATGGCGAGGAGCCTGTGGCGGATATGGCCAACGGTCTTGCCGACCGGGTGCGCCAGGGCGAATTCACGCTGAACCGCACACTAAACTGAGTTTTGAACTGAGTTTTGGGAACTAAGTTTGGCGCTCAGATGCCCCCCGGCTTGCGCCGGGGTGACACTGTGTTTTCGCCAACACTTTTCACAGGCGCGGCGGCGTCGATCTCTAGATCATCACTTCGATGAGGCGCGGGCCTTTCTGCTTCATGGCAGAGCTGAAAGCGTCGGCGAAGTCTTCGACGGTTTCAACGCGGACCGACTCGACGCCCATGCCCTGCCCGATTTCGACCCATTTGAGCTCAGGGTTGTGGAGGTCGAGCATGGAGAGCGCCTTGGGGCCGGGGTTCTCGGCACCGACCCGCATCAGCTCGATGTTCAGGATCGCATAGGAACGGTTGGCGAAGATGACGTTCGTCACGTCGAGCTTCTCGCGCGCCTGCGTCCAGAGCGCCTGCAACGTATACATCGCGCCGCCATCGCCATGCAGGCAGACCACCTTGCGGTCCGGACAGGCAACGGCCGCGCCGGTCGCAAGCGGCAGGCCCTGACCGATAGCGCCGCCGGTAAGCGAGAGATGATCGTGGGGGGCGGCATTGGTGGTGGCGATGGCCGCACCGATGCCCGAAGTCGCCGCCTCGTCGGAGATGATGGCGTTGTCGGGGAGGAAATGGCCGATGATCTGACCGGCGGTGAACTGGTCGAGCGCGGCGCCTGCCTGCGGCAGGTCCGGCTTTTGAAGCGGCGCAACATTGGCCGGCTCCTTCGGTGCGGCGATCGCCTGCGCCACCGCGTCGAGCGCAGCGACACCATCCTCATGGGCATGAGCAAGATAGATGATGTCTGTTCCCTCCGGCGTGCACCAGCTCGGCTTGCCGGGATAGGCGAAGAAGGAGACGGGCGGCTTCGCGCCGACAAGGATGAGCTGTTCGATATCGGCGAGCGAGGTCACGATGTCTTCCGCGAAATAGGGAATGCGCTCAATGGCGACGCGGCCCGCGCCGCGCTGGAGGCGGGGCGCGAAGG
>CXWF01020851.1_pt1 | contig 12988 bp, 6 predicted proteins | sample 468421 | NCBI WGS metagenome assembly CXWF01 (sample SAMEA2620812, study PRJEB7988) | marine metagenome | biome: marine biome (ENVO:00000447); feature: surface water layer (ENVO:00002042); material: "saline water (ENVO:00002010), including plankton (ENVO:xxxxxxxx)" | depth 5 m
GAACTAAGGGACAAGTTTGGTATTGCTCCAGTACCTCCCGAAATACAACAGCAGTTTGAGCAACGGTACGGAAAAGCCACTGGAGCCAGAGGACTTTGGCTACCAAGAACATATGCCAATGTATCAAGCTCTGATGCTACAGTTTATTTTATTACAAAAGATAATTCGGCTGGGCTGGCTGCTACCAAAAGGTACGCAGATGACCTAGGGAAACCATTTCTGATTGTCGATGAGCGTAAGCCAGAAGACATGAAGAAACTTGCAGACTTTTCTGCGGCTAACAACATAGAAGTCTTGAATATAGCTGGCAACAGGGAGCTTAGTAATCCTGCATTTGTAGAGCAAGCTATATCCGGGGCTTTCGGCCCATCAGATTTAACGAGTAACCTACCCATGGATCCAGAACAGCTAATCAGAAATCAACAAGCCGCAGAGATGGGTAAGAAGTTATTCGGGTATCAAGAGCCAGGAATAGGCAGGTACCCAAGCACTTTCAAAGCAGACCCTAGGTATTCACAGGCCCCCCCTGTTCCTATGAGCCCGCAAGAACGGGCTATCCGAGAGGCAATGAAGGGTAGTGCGCTAAGCGGCAAGGAGTTTTATGGTGGCTATCCAAACAAGCAGGCTTTAATTGAGGGTATTAAAGCGGCTGCCAGCCAAGGAGTAGATGTAGCTGAGCTATTACCATTAATTCCAGCAGGTGTTCTTAGCCCAGAAGATCACGCAGATCTTATGAAATCAAGATGGCAGGAAAATCCTAGGACAGGAGGCCTTACATCTAAAGCTATAGATCCAGGTATAGAACACGCAATAGAAGCCGTGGGTGCACCGGGAATACCAACTGAATACGGCAATCAACTCCCGTTTGGTTCATACGGCGTAAGCAACCCAGAAGCAATACCCGCAACAATAATGGATGCTCTTGATCCTGGGCAACATCAATTCATGGAACACTCCCTTGGCCTTACTCCTCACAGCGGAAGACCTGGCGATGTTCCCGCCGGTAAGAAAACCAACATCTTAAGCGCGTCCCAGTTAAAGCGTATTGGAGGCATGGATAGCCTCGAGAAGCAGCTAGAGGCATTGAGGGATATTGTTTACGACCGAGGTATACAAGCTCACAACGAAATTAAACAAAATGTCCTGAACTATATGGAGAATACAGCAGGCACGCCAGCCGGAACTAAAACAATAGCTGGCAAGATTAGAGATGCGCAAGCTGGAGGAAAGTTCTCTGGAGCTACAAGTGAAGATCTTGTAAATCAAATGGCAACAGGGATTGCCGATCAATCTCTAACAGGAGTTTCACAAAGAGCAGGTAAATATGAGCCCGCTGTTGTCGAAGGCACGACCACCTTTGAGGATCCAGACAAAGTTCTTATGAGGGCACTTGTCAATTCCGATATACCTTTTGAGCAAGACCCAGACGCTGCATCAGCCTCAGAGGGATACAAGGTAGACACCGAAGCCGCCTTTATAGAAAACATGGGTGATAAAAAGCGGTTCGATCCAACCGTAAACACACGCCCTATAGAGCAGCTTAGTCCAGGCGAACGATTGGCAGCTACATTGCAGGGTGCTACCGGCATACCTCCGCTGAGCGAGAGCGAAATCATGAAGCTGGTTGGCGAGATCAATCGAGTCAAAACTGCTACTGTGCAGTCATTTGCAGACCAGCCCGAATTGCTTCTTGGGCAGGGGCGACAGCAGCAAATGGTTTGGAATCCCAAAACTGACAAACATGAAACAACCATAGATTACACAGGAAAGGAAAAGTCGGCTCACTCCCCTCTTGATTACCTGTATATGTGGAATAAGGGCGCACGGGGTAAGGTTGATATTCCCGATGATGTTCTTAAAAATGCCTTTAAGCAAACAATAAAGATCCCAGCGGGGTCTGGATCTGCTTATGAATGGCCTCAAGCTGACGTAATAAGAACATTAATTGGTGATTACAATCGGGGCTTTGAAGCTCTTCAGCAAAATCCAGAGCTTGCTATCAATACAAAGCAGCCTGAAATAGTAAACCCAGAAGTGCCTCTCGACACAACCTACGATAGAATCTTTGGCCCTCATGGAGAGCGGTGGACTGGCAAACCATTTGGTGTTCAGCCAAGAGAGTATGCTGCTGGTTATGGCCACGACGACTTCCTGAATGCACGGGACTATGTTGATTACAGAATGCAAAAGCCTCTTACGGGTAAGCTCAACTGGATGCACTTGCAGCCAAGGCTAGACTTACAAACGGAAGAAGGTGGTTCGTGGGATATAATCCCTGAAACCGAAGGATTAAGGGCAAAAACAGAACAGGCTCAAGCGGACAGCTTTAATGAATTTGTTGAGAAGTGGAACGCTAGGCATGATGTGTCGCCACAGGAAGCGGAATTAAGGTCTGTACTGAGACTGCTTGCTGGCCAAGACAAATATAAAATTGATGATGACGCCCTTGCCATGGCGATGGATTACCTTGCAGACATGACTCCAGGTAATCGCAGTGAAGGGAAGGATTGGTTTGTCGTGACACTAGAAGACGATGCCCTGTCCGAAGACGAATACGATCGGGAGCCGATTTGGGCTGATATAGCACATGCGGAAGGCGAAGTCTTGGAAGGCATGGCAGAAAGGCATCCAGAACTAAAGAAATTTTATAACGCCGATGGAGAACTAGACTATAAGGGACTAGCACAAGCCATAAGAAATGCCCCTGGGTCGTCATTAGACATGAAGATAAGCAATCTCACTGGTGCGCAAGGTAATTTTGCTGGTCATGTTTCAGATAGGATTCCTCATGACTATGCCTGGAGAAATGTTCCTAGGTATGACGAAGCAGTTGAACTCACAAAAGGTAAAACTGATATTGGCACAGCCGATTTACAGAGAGCATTGGGTATTGGGTTTGGGCAGGCCAGTGCCCTTATGAGAAAGATGGAGGAAGCTGGTGTTGTTCAGGCGCTAGAAGGTCAATCTAAAAGACGAGTAGTTCAAATGCAGAGCACACCAGAAGGCATGATTCGCAACCTATCTCCAGCTAGACCACAATCAATACTTCCGATGGATACTGGATTCCCTCTAGACGCAGGGGCAGTATTAGGTGAGCAGGCCGGGCCAAGGATTAACCCGATGTTCCGTTACACGCCGGAAGATTTTGGTGCTAATGTTCCAATGACTCCAGAGGAAATAGCTGCAAAAGAAGCTAGAAACCAAGAGCTTCGAGATGCTTTCTCTTCAACTAATGATGCGTTTGATTTAGAGGCAGCATCACCAGAGGCTGCAGCCCCTGAAGAAGTAAACAAAAGCCTACGCGACAGAATGGCATCTGGAGCAAAGGCTGTAGTAACAGCTCCAATAGAAGGTGTTAAGAAAACCGGAGGTAAAATTAAAGGCGCTTGGGACTCCATGTGGGATTCTAACCCTGAGTTAAAAGGCCCTCCATCTAGAATGTCAGAGCTTCTAACAAGAAGAACCAATGTAGGGTCAAGCCTCAACAAGCTGCAGACAGCGATAGACGACTTTAGCAAAACTAAAGCTGGTCGACCGATAGCCTGGGGCAAGGCTGGCATTGAGAAAGCAGCCTCTTTCAAGCCTACCGCTGGAGGGCTGATAAGTTTAGGCGGCGATTTGTTTGAGTTAAGTAAGGGCGCAATTACCGCTAAGGAATATGCAAAGTATGGAACGCCAAAAGATCTTGTATTAGGTCGAGATGTTGCAGATTACAACCAGTTGATACTTCACCTTGCAGGCAACAATACTGATGGCCCAGATGGTGTAAAAGTTCAATACATTACCCCTGAGCAAGGACAGAGACTGTTCGATCTTAGAGACGAGCTTGTCGCTGGTGTCCAATCAGGTCAGTATAGCAGCGTAGAATCACACCCTAACTACAAGACAATGCGAAGAAACCTTAATGAGTACACCAAGATGAGAGAGGGTGGGCCCGAAGGTGCATTTGGAAGGTCTATCAATGTACTCGAAAAATCTAGCAAAGAGGATATGGGCTGGATGCCTCAGTACAGACTTGAGACACAAGCTGGTACCGACTCTTACATAGATGAGCCAGAATCAGATCTTACCCCTTACGGAATGTTCCATATGCCCGGCTGGTCTGACTACACTGGCCAAGCAGCGTCCGTAGAAGGCGCAGGAGAGATGGCTAGTGGTACCGTCAAGAGCCTTATGAACCCATTAATGGGTGTGCATTATGGTATTGAGGGTGTGTTTGGTAACGTGGGAGATTATGACACCTTGGGCAGTGGCTTTGTTAGGTCCCCTAACTATCAAACATTGAGGCTTCGCAGCGATGTCGATTCCAAGAAGTTCATCGGAAAGAATACACCAGAAAAGATAAAAGAAATTTATGATGCTACCCCTTACAGCAATCGACGCTATTGGAAATGGAATCCAGACTCAAGAACCCTAACGAACAAACACACAGGGACTGCTGTAAGAGAAGAGGATACTGGAATTGAAAACTTTGGTGAGAAGTGGAAGAACTGGGGCGATTACGTTCAGGCCCTTCGTGACGTAAGAAGCGTTGATGATAACAAACATGCTGTTACCGACCACAAGGCTATTGTCGATAAGAACTTTAAGGACAAGCCGATGTTTACCGAGAGAGATCACGGTAATTACATTAAGCCTGAACCTTTCAAGGGTGCTACAGCCTGGGATGCGTTGAGTATGCCGAATGTTCCTTGGTATGCGAAGCTGCAACAATTTGTGGATAGGGGTCTTACGTCTATGAAACCTAGCAATCCTTTTGAAGGTGTTGCTGACACCGGCCAATTAGATGAAGTTGCAGATCCTTATCAAAAAGGAAACGTCATAAGAATTTACAATCAAACAGGCGATAATCCAGGAGAGATCGTTGGCTATAATAGAAGCATGGGCAATGACAGCTTCTGGGAAAGCCCTGTAAGCAACGTTTTAACCGAACACGAAAGAATGATTAAGTCGCTTACACCTTACTGGGAACATAAAGAGTCTAAGTACACAGACATATACAAGCTAATTGGGGAAGATGAATAATGTCCGATTTAAGCAACATGGATTTTTTAATGGGCACTCAAAGTGCTCCGCTTGAAACAACCACTGTAGTTGAGCAGTCTCCCGAAGCTGTTTCTAAGGTTACTAAGACAGTCGCCCCCACTAGCAGTTCCCCTGAGCAAGTCATACGAGGTATGCTGGGAAGGCCTGAAATAGGAGAGGCTATGCTCCTCTCTTTGCTATCTGATGCTGCTGGCATTAACATGTCAGATATGACCCAAGCCATAAACATAAATCAAATGCTCAACCCCACAAGAACTGAGCGTCCAGACCTGACCATGCAACAGGCTTTGGCTGGGCTTGGTGGCTTTAGGGACAATGTAGCAGAAAGATTTTATAATGCTAATCCTGCCTGGGTTAGTGTTGGTGGCCAGTCTCCTTTTAGCGCATATGTGACGGAAGACGATAGAGGTCTTAGCCAAGAAGATATTGTTAAAATGCAGCAGTACATAACGGATATGATTGATTACACGGCAATGGAATCGCCCGAAGTCAAATACTATAAGCGATTTCTTCCAGCTGAGATGCAGCAATTCAGGGAGTTTCAAAGCAGAAGGCCACCAGTTCTAGCCCCTTCAATTTTAGAAAAAATGAAAGGCCAAGGAATTCCAGGCGTGGTGGTTCCTAATATATATATAAATTCCGTCCCTCAAAATGATCCGTCTAGTTTTATTAGGCAGATATTAAACACTCCACCCACGCAAAGCGGACCCCCTGTCTTTCTGGATCAACTAAACATCCAAGACATTAATCAGTAGGTGGCAGCGTGAGTATTTTTGGACCACATCAGCCACCAACTGGGCACATTGCGCACCAAAGCCCTCGAGATCAAAGATCTTGGCTGCAAAGAATTACCGATCCCGTGCTTGGTGGCCTAAGCTGGGCCGTAGAAAATACTTTTGATAAAGCATACAGGCCAGTAGCGGCTGGATTAAAAATACTGGGGAAAGAAGCCGGTGTTTATGATGAGGGTGCGGACCCATGGGAACTTGCTGCTTGGGTTCCAGCTTCCGATGCTCTTGGAATTACTGATTTTGGAAGCAGGGTAGGAGAGAAAGAACTTCTTGGCGGATGGGACGACCCAGACTCCTATTGGGATGACATCGCCGCCTTGGGTGTTGGGGTTGCGGCTGACCCAACATCATGGGTTACCCTCGGAGGGACAAAAGTTTTATCTTCAGGGGGTAAAGCACTCAAGAACTCTGGCTATTTAGACGATGTTCTTTCAGCGGCTGCAAGGCAAGGCAAGGCTGGGGTTAATCCTAAAAGCCTGGGCATTGGGACTGGTGCTTCTGGTTTAGTAGATAACCTGGGCGGCTATCAGCCTAGGGCTACCGGAATGCAGTTTACGGTAGACGAAGCCATTAGTGCTTATAAGCAGCAGCTAGCTAGAAATACTGCAGACCCTTCAATTCTCAGGCAGCAACTAGAAAAGTTCGACAATACATTTCTTGACAGCCTTTACAGATTACCTGAAGTAAAAGGCAAAGGAGACTTGTCTGGGATTTTAGACCAAAGAATTAGCAGTCTCTTTAATGCCCCAGTGGTAGGACCCATTGGTTCGGGAAGACTTTCCCAGGCGATAGCAAAGACTGGCGCTGGGACGGCGGATCTAACTGGCAGGCTCAGCCGCCCGTTAAGGCAATACTTTGATTCTAAACTTGCTCCTAGGATTCCGGGTAAAATCTGGAACATTAGAGGGCCTAAGACAAAGTACGGACAAAGAACATTTCAAACAATGCTTAAGGCTGCTGATGATTTGGTGGCACAAAATGATATGGCATTGTCTGTAATTAACCAGAAGTTTGTAGAGTCTGGACTTCTCACTGGAAGCAATAAGCACAATGTCGGGATGGCTATGAGAGGATACCTTGAGGCCAAGGATCCTATTGCTGCTACAACATCCCTTGCTCAGTCCAGTCCTAATGTTCATAAGACTTTTGTAGATGCTGGGATATACCAAGACTTAGACGCACTAAAAGACCTGCAAAAACAAGCATATGCTTTAGCTGATTCATCTGGCTTGCCTGCTCCTATATTAGACGACTTAAAGATAGAACACTTTCATCGACAGTTTGATAACAGGTATATGTCAGACAATGCTTTGGGTGATCTGGCGGGCAATGCTTCCCTTAGCCCTGATAGAGGAGTGGCTACGTCTGCTAGCTTAGGCCGTAAGGAAGAGCTGGCCAATATACCCGGTGGTACTGAAGCATTGATGAGGCTGAGTCTTGATAAAAGATTCTCTGGCATTGCAACAAGAAGCCAAGCTAACACCGGCAATATCATGCAGGCTGCTAGCGGTAAATCTTTCCTGGATCCAACGCTAAAAAATAATTTAATTGATGAGATACTAAAAGATCCAGACTACTCACAAACAATTGTCAAAACACACAGGCGTGATCCTGCTGGCAATTTAGTTGCGCTAGATTTATCTAATCCTTTGGATGTTGCCTACCAAAGAGAACAGATTGGCAACCTTCTCGACACAGTAGGTAGCCTTAGCACTAGGTATGCAGATGAAAACATACCAATGTATAGGGTAGATCCCGTTAAAGACACTAGAGATTATATTAATTCAGTGACTAAAGCAATTAAGTCCACTGAGGTTATATATGAAACTATTGGTGACTTAGCAAAAACAAAACGACAGTGGGCTGACTTGGGTTTGTCTGGCCCATCTGTAACTAATGTTATTGATTTGCTTCAAAGATCTGGAGATGAGGGCTTAAGGCTTTCTGCTGACAATGTAATTACCGACAATGCTTTAAGGCATGTAGTGAAGCAGCTTCAATCGTCTGGAATGCAGCTGCCTATTCCTGCTGGAGCCACAAAGGAACAGATTATAGATGTTTTGCAAGGCTCAGGTAATATAGAAAACGCCATAGCAATACCTACAACAATCGCAGACGACATGGGTAGAGCTTTCGCTGTCTACACTAACCCAAGGTATGCCGCAGAAAACACCAGTGCAATAGCTAGAATCTACGACTCCCTTAATGATAGCTGGAAAGTTGGCATGACCAGCTTATTCACAGCGTTTCATTTGAGAAATGGCATCAGTGGTGGGTGGACTAATTTTGTTGGAGGTATTTTCAGCCCGTGGGGGATGAAGTCTGCCAGCAATATGAGCAGGAAGAATGTAGTTCAAGGTGCATCAGAAATTTATTTTGATGCAACCTCACACAACTATCCTCCAGAGCTTGCTCAGTTTATTGTCAATGGTAGGGTGGTAGTTCCAGCCGGAGCTGATGTTAGTTTTCTAAATATACCAGCAGGTCAATCTGCAGCTGACGCTGTGGCAACTCAGATATTAATGTATGAAGTGCCTGCATACAAAGTGTGGTCTGCCGATATTAGCCCGATAGATCTGGCAGTTGACTCTGAAACACCTGAGTTGTTTTTGAGAGAGTCAAGAATGCTAGATGGTTCAACCTCTCCAGCTGGTCGCAGGGGACTGGGCGAACAAGCAGGTGCAGCATTGTCTGATGCCGCTAAGGTTGCAACGTCAAGCCCAGCGGCTGGAGTTGTAACAGGCTTGGATATACTAGGACAAGTAACAGGGGTAGGTTCCCCTCTTGGTGCACTCACAGGGAGAGGGGCTTTCGGTGGCCGGAGAGGAATACTTAGATCAGGCAAGCTAGATCCTAATACCTTGCTTACAAAGCCAGAAGTTGATACGTCTGCAATTTACTCTCTTGGTCACAAGGCAGGATCAGAAGTTGAGTTCATGAACCGAGTGTCTGGGTACCTTACGGCAAGAAAGAAAGGCATGTCTCCTACCGAGGCAGCTGCTGCTGTAGGTCGTGCCCAGATAGACTATAGTCTTTTAACTGAGTTCGAGAAAAAGGTCATGAGAAGGATCATACCTTTCTATTCATTTACTCGGGGTATGCTTCCCACCATCCTAGAAGATTTTGTAACTAAACCTGGAGGTGCAAGGGCTTTACTTGCAAAGGCAACTCATACGCTCCAGAACCAAGATCAGGAGTATCAATACGCTACTCCTGAGTGGATAAGAAGTGGCAACTATGTACCAATGGGACGAGGCATTCAGAATGTAATGGCTCAACTGGGCCAAACAGATGCAAAGATTGGTCATCCAGGCTACATGAAAATTGAAGTGCCTATGTCTGACTTAAACGAGCTGTTGCCTAGAGGAGGCACAGCGTCTGATTATGTTGACATGCTTCTCAACAGGGCTTCACCCATGTTCAAGGCAGGGTATGAAACTATTACTGGAAAAGAAGTTAAATCCGGAAGGCCTTTGTGGTCTGTTAGTAGGGGGCAGCAAGGCATTATACCTGGTACTGGCCGTTCTTATAGGGATGTGTTCATTGGAAAAGACGGAGAGTTAAAAGATTATTATTTACCTAGGGCACTTGGATTTACAATGCAGGATGTTGATTCCGCACAACAAAGAAACACAGTGTGGAGAGAGCTGCTAAAACCAGAGCTTGAGGCAAGGCAAGAAGTAGATCCTATAACAGGTAGAACCATGCCTGTATTCAAACCAAATCCAGGGTATTACTACAGTGGGGATCAGCTTCTCAATGTGCCAGGATACTACGGAAGCCCTCGACACCAAAGGGATCAGTTGCTGAAAACGATGAGCGATGAGACTAGATACTTTAAGTATTAAAGTCCACCAGATTCTGTTAGCCCGTACCCATCAACTCTTTTGATTGTCCCTGCTGCGTCTTGGTATATCAACGTGCCGTCATAGGTGTTCGATACGTGGGTCATGTTGGTTATTGAGTTTGCTTCCGGCAGGGCAGGCGTTGTTAGCCCCATGCCTGCTACATAGGCTATGTCCCCTGATGAAAGCTGGTAAACTATGATCCCTTCGTAGTTATTAACTATGCTTAGCATCCTTGAGATGGGTGCTAGCGTTATCATTACTGCTGAGTGTACCGCTGTGGCCTCTGACGAGCTTGCTGCGGGCGTTATAGAGAACGAAGACAGTCTTGGGTCGAGTAGTGTTGCCGTTGTTATGGAGCTTCCTGCGGCGGGCGTGAGGGTGAATCCCTTTTCAATGAATGATCCAGCTAAATCTGTGTCGGCCCCTGCTGCTGCTGGTGTATGCAGTATGTATGTAGTTAATGCTTTCGCTATCGCTGATGCTGCTGCTGGTGCAAAGCTAATCTTAATTCCATTTAGCTGTGCGTTAGCTACTGCGTTGGCAGCTGTCGGCCAAAGAATATTTATTTCTGCGTTGGCTACTGCACTGGCAGCAAAGCCTGAGTAAGCCATACCTTTTCTTGTGGCTGCAGTTACTGCTGTTGCTTGGTCTGGCGGTGTGAACTCCACCGCCGGAGGTGGGTAGTAAGCATTGGCTACTGCACTTGCTGCCGTTGGTGAAAAGCTAATCTTCAAAGACAAGGCTGCTGCGGTAGTTGCACTAGCTGCGGCAGGTGTATGTGTTTCCTTAATACCCCCAACAACTGCATTGGCCACAGCGTTTGCAGCACCAGGAACAAAAGAAAATTTTATTCCCCCCAGGACTGCCTGTGTTTCAGCCGATGCTACAGCAGGCGTGTGGGTTTCTTTGATCCCGCCAACTGCTGCATTAGCTACGGCTGTTGCTTGTATTCCCTGTATAGAAATATTAAAACCAGGGCCCGCTGCGTTGGCTACGGCGGGTGCAGCACTGGGAGTAAACTCTTCTCCCAGGGAATAGGTTATTGATAACTTAGGTGTGTATGTAGTACCACTATAGTTCTTACTACGGAATTGAAGAAGCCAGTTGTTGCTGTTGTTAAATGTAAGATCTTCAAAGAAGAACTGCATGTCGTTATCAGCAGACCACCCAGCTCTATTAACTATCTCTTGGACAATAGTCTTTATGTCTGGCGTATCATAGAAAGTTCCCGCACTCATGCCGCTTGAGAAAGCCCAGTCTACACTGGCTGTAGTTCTTGTTGCATTTCCAAATGCACTGCAGCTACTAGCTGCTGAGGAGGCATCATCAGTGTCTTCTCCTCGTATGGTTACAGTATTTCCAACTGCGTTTCCATTGTCTGAGTGGTAGGCTAGCTGTATCTTGGCTTCGGTTATTGTTGCTCCTTGCGGGATGTCTATAGTTTGGAATCTTAGGTAAGGCCTCCAGTCCTTCCAGTGCATGTCTTTATCGCCATAGTCCGACCGCCCATAGAATCTAATTCTTTGATGGCTGCTGTCTACACCGCTACAGCTACCACCACTGCTATAGTATTCCTCATACTGAGCAACCCCATCATCGCTATTTGATACTATAACTTCATTGACAGTAGGCATTGGCAAGCTCCAATAAAAAAGGGCAGAGAGCGTAGGCTCCCCGCCCTATTGTTCAGCAACAGACTAGATTAACTGTCTGTTAGGTTGATTTCTAAATCCTGCAGTGTCAGGGTTTGCCCTGCACTTACACTTTTAGTGCCACCGAAATCCCAGTAAGCAAATATCTTTCGACTATTAGCTGTGCTGTTTTGGTCTGTAAGAACAGCTCCGGTTGCATTGGTTATAGCACCCGCAAAATCTAAATCTTTTATTTGTATCCAGGCTTTGTCGGTACTACTGTCAGTGTGGCTTAACACATTAAATCCCGATCCATCTCGTGTTACAGCAGCAGTTTTGCCTGCAACAACATCGCTGGATATTTCGCTGTAGTTATCTAAGTCTTCAGGGTTAGCCGGTACTGAGCCAGTTAAAATTTCTACATTGAAATTAGTTCCCTCTACCGACCCTGCTTGGAAGGCCAGCTTCAGGATTTCTTCTTTCCCTCGGTTGGTTACTTTACTAGCCATTTATATCTTTCCTATAAGATGCCAAAATGTCGTGTTAATATATTATACAGTCTCTATCTCTTTTATTTCTACCTCAAGACAGCCAGGCTTCATGACTTCTCCACGCAATACATGAAGGTCATCTATCTGCTCGTCGTCCCCGAATACACCAGCATATCCTAGTGCATCGAGCGCCGCCTTGTTTATGTTGTCTATGTCCCTGCGCCTGCGGTCAGGCATGGTAGCTGTTATCTTTACTTGAAGCCTGCCAAGTAATGGTCGAGGATCTTCCACATCATCAGATTCAAAAGCACTATTAATAGCAGTATAGACAGCATCACGATACTCACGGCCTCTCCTTGATATGATAACCCTCCCCTTAACTGCACGCCAATAGGTATTAACGCTAGGTGGATAAGGTATTATTATGACCACAGTTTCCCTCCATTACTAGTTCATGTACATACTCCATAACCTCGTCTTCCGTGACTCGGTTAGGAGCCCGTAACTCAGGGTCTTTAATCCTTAGCCACGACTCAAGATCGTAGTGAAGTATATCATGGATGTACTTGTACGCAAGCTGCTTAGCGTGAGGCATAGCAGCAAGGTCATCCATGTGGCACTTCTTGCAGGCCCTGAAATAATTTTCTTCTTTAGCCCAGGCATGGTGTGGTGCCTGGCTTTTCCTTTCCATCTCATGAGTCTCCAGTGGAAACCCAGCATGATGTGTGGCACCGCACACCCAACACTGCCGCCTGTTATCTGCCCAACTCTGCCGCTCATTTAACAAATGTTTAATTTCAGATGCTGTCTTCTTCATCCTTACCCCAGCCGTTTGTTAGTAGATTCATTGCGTTGCCTCCAATAAAATTCTTTATTGTTATGTCGTCGTACCCCATGTCCAGCAGGTGCTTGGCAATTAATGGGAAGTCAGCCGCTGTCGTCATCTCATCAGGTGGATCTGTAAAGCCATCGAAGTCTGAGCCTATAGCGGGTACGTCTGCCCCTGCTACATTGACCATATGATTAAGCGTCTGCTCTATGTACTTAAGACCATTGCCTTCATGGTGGTGAGGTGTTAGCCAGTAGTTCATAAAGATAATGCCAGCACAGCACCCTCTGTCGGCCATCCACTTTAACTCCCAGTCTTGCAGGTTATATGAAAGTCTATGCACTTCGCTAGC
>CXWF01062726.1_pt1 | contig 12953 bp, 7 predicted proteins | sample 468421 | NCBI WGS metagenome assembly CXWF01 (sample SAMEA2620812, study PRJEB7988) | marine metagenome | biome: marine biome (ENVO:00000447); feature: surface water layer (ENVO:00002042); material: "saline water (ENVO:00002010), including plankton (ENVO:xxxxxxxx)" | depth 5 m
GAATATACCTAAAGATTCACCTATTTCATCGTAGTCAACGCCCTTTTGCTCAGTTGGGATCACGTCGGTTACTTCATCTGTAACTACGGGATCAACAATGTCTACGGCTTGGTCATCGTCAGCCGCTACTTCTTCACCAGTATCTTCTTCGCCTGTATCTTCTTCAACTATGTCTTCTTCGCCTTCTTCTGCTGACACCTCCTCGTCGGTAGGCGTAAAGACACCTGGAGTTGGTATCTTATCATCGTCTTGAGTCTCTACTACCTCTGCATCAGGAAGAAGATCAGTTTCCACAATGTCTTCGTCCTCTTCAGCGGCTGCTGCCTTTTCGGCATCATAATCATCTTTACGTCTTTGTATCTCGTCGGCAGGTGTGTTATTAGCCTCTAATTCAGCTAGTATCGCCTCCCATACAGGATCAGTTGCTATTTGCTTAAATACAGTTGACATGTATATTATTTAATTTTTTTAAGCGCATCTACTGCAGGCGCCCAATTTGTCGTAAACCCTTTGAATAATGAAGACATTCTTTGTCTCCAAGAACTTGGTGATGATGCTTCAGAACCTTGCGTAGTCTCGTCAGCCTTACTTGCTAAAATTTCATTGTTTTTCTTAAAGTTTGCTGAACCTCTTTCAAATCCAATTCTATCGTAATCTGTTAGTGCTTGAGCTATTAACTCAATAGCCGTTTCGCTTTGCTCAGGATCAGTTAGTGACTGAACAACAGCTTCTCTAACTTCAGGCGTATGCTCAGATAAGTCTGGGTGATTTTTAATTTGTTCAGCTATAGTTGGTTTACCCGGAATTATTTCGTCGAATAAATAAGACGCAACATTAGGAGAGTTAGGGTCAGAAACAGTATTTTTATTTTCTTGATAAATACTACCGTACGTAAAATTATTATCACCTTGATTCCCGGCTTCAAACATCGTTGTGTTTCTTTCTAATATTCTAGAAACCTCTTGAGTTGGCTTTACGTTGCCAGAGATCATATTATCAAACTCTGCTGCGTTATACTTTTTGCTACCGTATTCTAAAAGAATTTCTCCTGTCTCCTTATCTAAAGCCAATTTACCGCTTCCAGATGTAATGTTAGCTATAGCTTTAGCGTGTTTTTCCGGCATAGCTTTTGACCAACCTACTTTATTATTTATATCAGGAACTTGCGCTCCTATAGCTTGCCATTTAGCCACGCTCCCAGAGATTTTATTCATGGTGTTATACACCTCCATTTTACCGGTGCTATCGTCATTATTGAGCGCAGTAATATGCTGCTCTTTAAGACCTTGTAATATACCCTCCATCTCTATGTGGTTATTACCAGTCATTAAAGAACCTTCTCTTTCTTGCAGGGCTTCTACAGCTTTGGATATTTTTAAATTGTTCTTGCTCATGTGAATTACGGTTGTTTTACTGCGCCAGAAGGCAACCTCTTCATTCCTTGCTGGAACCAATCACCAACGCCAGTTCCGGCAAAATTACCACCTATACCACCTGTGAAAAAGTCACCAGCAGCTTGTCCAACTTGCTGCACACCCTCCATCATTCGCTGTTTATGCATAGCTTGTTCTTCTTTAGCATTAGCTAAATCGTCTGCAGTCCAAGATATAGCCGTTGATAACTTATCATGTTCGGCTTGTCTACTTATAAGTTCTCCTTTTCTCTCTAAACCTTGTATTCTAGCTGCCTCTCTAGCTTGCATCATTTGGTTAGCTGATTCTTGCTGTCCTATAGAAGCGGATGAAGCCTGTAGATTTTGAGCGCCTTGATTAGCCATAGTTTGCGCTAAAGCCGCTATGCCAGATCCACCAGCTGCTCCAGCCATTTGATCCATTATGTTAGCTTGCTGCTGAGCTTGTTGTTGAGCTTCAAATTCAGCTTGCTGCTGATTAACAACTAAGTCATCAGCGACATTCTCCATGTTTAAATAAGGATTACTTGTGTCCAAATGCATAAACATAGACTTCTGCTTATCTAATTGCTTTTGCGCAGCTTCGGCTTCCTCTTTAGCTTGTTTAGCTTTAATGCCAGAACTTATTGCTTGACCAATACCGCCGGCTGCCTTTAAACCAGTACCAACCAATGCTGCTGTTGCAGCTACTGTTACAAACGCCATAATCTATTTATTTTTAATGTATTGTTCATATTCTTCATAATTAACCGCTACGGTGTTATCCTCAATTTCCTTTACGTCTTCCGTGTTAGTTGGATTTTCGTGTACGTTATACCATACAGAATCTTCAACCGCGTGCAAAACTCTTTTAATTCCAGGCGTAGCTATAATGTGACAAGGTGCCTTGTACTCTTGTGTTCCTAACTCGTCGGCTACAATTACATTTCCCTCTGTTAAGAAACACATGTGTAAGTGTTTGTGTATAGCACCAATCACGGTTGAGCCTTTATACATAGTCATTTTTCTAATATACACACCTTGCATAAAGAAATGCTCTATAGGAACAACCTTACTATCCGTTACTATCGGTTTGTCTTCAGTACCCGCTACAATGTCTTTCCCGTCAGCAATTTGTTTTAATTGGTTTTCGAGATTCATTACAGTTGATCTAAAATCTTTAGATACCTCGGATTTAACATATTTTTCTACTATGCTATCAGTCATTAAATTTTATTGTAGTATACTGATATAGTTACACTTTTTAGTGTTTATTTACTACTTTCAAATATTTCCATGCCAATGCTAAATAGTTCAGAGTCGGTTGTAGAGTTGTTTGCAAATTTAACGTCTGCATAATATCCTAATATAGAACTTAAATTAGCTTTATTGTCTTTACTAAATAGTATAAACTTCACTTCATTGTGTAACGTGCCCGGTAGCATAGTATCACATATGACGGTAGGTGCGTTAGATGTTGGATTTGTTATCTCTCTAATCTGACCTATTTGTATAACGTCGTTTACACCGTTAGTCGTAAATCCTCCGTCAGAGGTAGTGTCCACGTAATAAGCCACATCACCTACTTGACAAGAGGTGTTTAATGGAGCTGTAAATGTAAGTGTTAGTGATGGCATTAGCTTACTGTTATTATATCTTCAATGTACAATGGGTGAGTCCTAGTAGTTTTAATATCTATAATGTCTAGGTAACCGGTTATAACGACATTTGCTGTTGAGTCGTCTGAATGCATGTGTATGATTCTAATATCGCTATTTGCATCCCAATCAATAACATCAAACTCAACGTCATCTGCTGTCGTAAGATCTTCGCTTACGGTAAACGTAGTGAAATTAGTTACCCCCGCTATTCTATTAAAACCAGTTGCTTCGTATGTTGTGCCAATATCTTGAACAATCATGCCATTCAAAAGACCTCTTGTATCGTCTACTACTATAGTTTTGGTGCCAGAGTGCGTTTGTGCTGTTTTTAGCCTTACTCTACTTCTTAAGCCACCTATAGTAGTTCTAAGATCAACACCCGCCGTGTTGTTTATTGTGTTGGCGTTTGGAGTTATAGTAAACGAAAATGGAACAAGTCTACCATTGTTGAGATCAAAACGTAAGTTAGTGTTATCTGCGATAGTACAAGCACTACTCAATGTTATAATTCTACCTTGTATAGACTTAATAGTGACACCGGCTGGCATACTTGGACATGTAACTATCATGTTAGACGTAAGATCATCTACAGGAGTTTTCAAAAGCAACCTTGTGCTTGAAGTTCCTCCTGTGCCTCCAATAGAAAAAACCGGCTTCATAGACTTGTTGCCATATGGATCGCCACCATAACGCTTAGGTCGCGTAACAACTAAATTAGAAGGCATTGCGCCAAAGTTAGCCGTAGTGTACCTTGTAGGTGCTAGAGTAAAGACTCTAACGCCATATTGAGTTATTTTAAATTCGCCAGGAGACGTAGGAACTACATCTTCTATGCTAGCTATTACGCCGTCAACAACGGGATCAATAATTACGTCGTATCTTGTGTCGTCCGTTACTTCTGGAAATCTTATAAAATGAGTGTAGAAGCCGTTAGATATAGTACCTATCTCTTCACGAGAACCATCTGTCGGTATTGTTGAAAAGCTTCTAGTTGTAAAGCTGTAATAACCAGACGCATGCGTTACGTCACTAGTTAAACTAGTTTTCTTTTCTATCTTTAACTTATACTTAGCTCCATTTCTACCTCTTACAACTAAAGGTTTGTAACCACCAGCCGCAGACACAGATTTGCTAGATCTAGCATTGTTAAAGTTAACGCTAACTATATCTTTCTGAGTTGTTGTTGTTTTTATTGTAAACCCCATTATTGCACTATAATTAAGTTGTAATTTATTTCAATTCTTATACCTAATTCAGACAAGTCGTCTGGATCTGGATAGTTATAAACTTCGTAATAATTACCAGGCATAGGAGGACTGTAAAGCATATCTACTTTAAAACCTACAAGTTGATTAGACGAGTTGTAAACATGTGAGTGAACTTGCCAATCATAATGTTGACTGTAGTAAAACATAAATATGATATTTACCCAAGACGTAAACTCCATTGTTGGCTCTCCATCAAAATAATGATTGTCAAAGGCATTAAACTCGTATGTAGCTATTGTGCTCCATTGACCTTCTGGAACTCCAGATCCATACCCGCCTGTAGAGTAAAAACTCACTTGCGCTATACCTTCGTCTATCCAAGACGTAGGTACCATTGGACCACCGCTATAAACGCTTTGGTCTAGAGCGTCATTTGGAAGTCCGGAATAAAGAACCTCCATTGGTACACCAAGACCCGCTGGAAGCCCGCCGACGACGCCCATGTTGTAAGAATAATCCCAAGCGACATCAAGCGCATATTGCCTAAGAACCCATGGCAGCACCTCCGCGTCTATATCTATAAAGTACGTATTATCAGAAGATGGCGCTGTAAAACCGTCTAGCGTGACAGTTACTTTTACAGTATTACTACCGTCAACTATAGTGTTATTATTTTCAAACTTAACTCTTGTTATGCCAGCGTCTACGTTTCCACCTTCCCAAATCCCCGTGCCAGCTGTTGGTACTCCATTTTCACTAACTTCTGTTGCGTTACCAATTGAGCAGCTAGCCGCGTCTATAAACGTACCCTCATTTGGTGAAATTGTAAGCTCTACATTTTGATTTGAAATAGTTGCTCCAGCCGTGGTATTTATAGACGCTGTAGTTGTAGTAAACTCATCTACAGCAGAATCCCAGTCTGGATCTCCATACGCGGTCGCTGTGTTATTAGCAACGGTTAACGTTACCGCTGGTGGGGTCTCAGGATCACTATGAGTTAGCGTAGCAGTGCCTAATCCCTGTACAGAGAACTCGCTTTCATCTATATTGCTTAGATCTGTAGTGACACCCGAAATCTTACCAAACCACTTACCTTCTTTTTCTACAAGTTCAATTTCACCGGTAGACTGAAGATTACTCATAATGCTTTCTACGTACCAACCGTCAGTTCCATTGCCAATATTGTAATATTCACCATCTGTAACCATATTGTTGGTTGTTAAACCATCTGCCGTACTGTAGTCACCAGTCAACCAATTAGTTGTAGTTTCAGTATCAAAGTTTAATATTCTAGCTTGCGAACCTTCATAATTAACCGTGTTAAAGCTCTTTATAGAACCAGGATTATCGTTAAATACTACTGTTATATCTGAATTATATCTAGCATCATAGAAAGAGTTTCTAACTTCATTGTCATGATGTTTCCACAATTGACCACCGTTAAATGTAAAGTAATTATTATTTATGCTACATCCAGTTTCTGGGTAGAAAGACTTACGGCTAACCCAACCATCAGATAACTCAGCAAATGTGATTGTTTTTTGATCTCTGTAGAAGGTATCGTTAGGCATAAACTTTTTGTAAATACTTATATTGTATTCGCTTTTCCTAGTATCATACGTGCCTAAGCATCTAGATATAGTAGTATAATTTGATAACGCCTCTGTCGCAAAGTAATCCTTCATACCTTTACCAGATATAGAAGATATACCATCGCCTTGCAATACCAGCACTTTACCTCTCATAGCGTCAGCAAAGAAAACTCTATTTGCAGAAGCGGCAAATGATTCTGGGAAAGTAGCTATACCATAATCACCTTTGTAAGGTTGAACATCACCCACCACAGTGTTACTTGCGACTAACTGAGGATTTCCATCAGCGTTATATAAAGCGTCTCTATTTGTTACAGCTCTTAATACTTTGTCTTCACAGAACAATAGTATTTGAGTATTTCTATTATATAGCTTTTGAATACTTCCGTATATAGGGTTAAGATCTTTAGTTATAGTCTCAGCTTGTATAAACTGATTTGTATTATTTATACCAGACGAACTATTATATATACCAGACCAAATCAAACCATGTTTTCTTCGCTCTTCTCTAACTTGCTCTTCGATGATAGAAGAGGCTTTCACCCCGTTATCCATTTGAGGCGCGTTGTAGTCGTCTCTAATTCTATCTGATTCTACACCATTACCAAAAACCCAGCAATTATTCCAATCTAAAATATGATTTTGATATGGCAACAAGTATTTTTGATCTTCTACTCCAACGCTATTTATGTGGTTTATATCTAACGAAGCCAAATCACCGGGTGAAACAATAAGCGGTGCATTGAGATTTATGCTAGCCGTAAATGAATAATATGAATTTTTAGTAAATGTTATAATTTGATTATCTTCAAGCGTATACCCAGTAGGTATATTTGGAGTGAAATTAATAGTTTTATCATTCCACCCAGTAACAGTATATGTAGTTTGGGCTACTGACTGTCCACTTGCTACTTCACCAGCTGGTAAAGTAAAGGTAGCACCTATAGGTATATATTCCTCGTTAGTTCTAGCGCTAAGATACATAGGTATCAAAGGACTTGCTTGGAAGTATATATCTACATCAACTGATTCTCTTGGTTCAGTCTCCCATACGGCTGGATTATTTGAAAAGTGAGCCTTACCTGAATCGTCAAGCGTAGGTGTTAATACTTCAATAACGTCCATGTCTGTGGCATCGTGATGAAGCGGCGGTACTGTTGTTGCAGCTCCTTCTGCAGATCCTCTAGTTGGACAATAGCAACCATTTCCTATTAATTGATCAGGTGTTACTTGAATAGTAAATCGCTGGCGCATATTGTGGCCGTTGTATTGCCTCTTCATTTTCTTTTCCGAGCCTGAAACATCAAAAACCTCTAACAAGCCCGCCGTAAGAAGATCTAAAGGACTTGCTATTAGCGACGCCCAATCAAATGTGTAAGGAGGACCTGTTCTAAAGTTTCTTATACCAAACACGCCGCTTGCTCTACTTACGCCTGATTCGTAATATTCTGAGTTACCCCAACCATATGGATTCTCCTGTGTTTGAAGCCAGTCTTCTGTAGTATATAGGGTTTCTTCAGGATCGTTTCTAAACCTCCATTTACAACCAGGTGTAGTTAAAGCGCCAATAAATGTAGCGGCTCCTTCGTATGTTGTCCCTGGAACTTCGCTTACTCTATGAGGGAAAGGACCGTCAGTCCAGTTATTATCGCCATTATAGCCAATACCCATACCAGTCCATGATATATCCATATATCTTCCGCCACCCCAAATACCTCTACTTGGAAGTCCTTTTCCTTGCTTTAAAGCGCCAGGTTGGTGATCTACACCGCCAAAAGGAGGAGCTCCACCGTCTTCCGCTTGGAATAAACCGTTGTCAGCTCTAAGGTCCCATGGGTGAGCTTTCTTAAAACCTATAATATACTGGCCAATTGCTGGCAGCGCTATGATAATGTCTGTAAGTATTGGATTTTCTTGCTGGAACGCCTGCATAGGGTTGATCCATATATCATCAGGCCAAAATGCATTACCCGGCTTGTCTGACTGAAAGTTTTCAAAGTTTCCACCGTCGTCTTCAGCTTTAGACGTCCAGCAGTAGGCTGTTGCGCCATCAATAAAGAAGTCTTGATAACCAGCCATTCTCTGCCAAAACAAGTTGGCGTCGCTGTTAATTATTAGACCACCTGCTCCAACACTAAGCGTAGCGTCATTTAGCGCCGCGTTTGGAGAACTATGAATATCTTGGTTTGTAACATACTCACCAGCATTAACGCCGTTAGCTCCTGGGTTTAAAGCGCCGCCATCTTCTTGGCCCCAAAAATAAGGCGTGTGGTGAGGTCGCATTGTTGGGTGCCTACTGAAACAGTCGTTTTCAAATATATTGCCGTTTGCTGTTGCGGCTCCACCAGCTGCGTTTAGATTATAAGCTGTCGATGGAAAAAGTGGAGGAGGCGGTCCAAGTAGATTCTGAAATCCTTGCAGTGAGGAAGCGCCAGCTTGACGCTCTCTAGCATCAACAGGGATTTCACCGTGGCCTTCTGGTAGGGCAGTACCAGCGTTTTCGTATCCGTTATTATTTAAATATCTTAATCCCCAAGAAGCCTGAACCGTATAGTCAATATCGCCATTGTTAAGAACATACTGCTCCAAAATAGTGTCCCTATGTATTTTAACAAAGAATCTACCATCAAATTCTGGTTTGTTTATAATTTTATGCTCTATAACCTCCATTATAAGACCGTCAATTCTGCCGTCCCAAGTATCGTTAGTAGAAGCCCATTCTATATCTTCTCTAAATTTACCATCGATCTTAAGCTTTACGTCGTTATTGCCGTCGTCGTCTGACGCGCCAAGAACAGTAAGTTTAACAACTTCATATTCTTCAGAAACCTGGTCGTCTGGACCATAAAATCTAATAGTAAATTTATCTGGAGTTCTTATCCACTCGTCAGGATTTCCAAATATACCGTTCCATACGGCTCCATTAACAGTTACAAAATTAGTATCTTGCAAAGGATAACCTCTAGTTTCGTTACCTATCATTGCGTTAAGCTCTTCACCTACAGATCCATTCCATAAAACGCCCATACTTCTTCGAGAAGTTCTTATAAATTCCGGAGCTTCATTTTCTATGGCTAATACTTTATATCTTGCTTTTTCAGTAACAGGAGTGTCGTTTCCATGTGCTTTTTTGAGGATTAAAAAATCCTCTTCCATTAACTTGTTTCGCTCTGAAGAAGGGAATGACAGCCATATATTTTCGTCCTCAGCCTTATACCAACGGTCCATAGCCATTGTGTAATATTCTACGGTAGGTTCTTTTATATAAAAAGAATAATACTTCGCCCAAACTGGCACTTGATATTCTTTTGGATCAAGTTTTACACTAATCCTATTTCTACTTGGACAGAAGTTTTTATCTAATCGTATCCTAGAGTCTTTTGATGTTAATACAGGTGTTTCTCTTCCATAGCCATCGCTAAACACAACACCAATTTGATAACTTCTCACACTTTTTACAGAAGGCAATGCAAAGTCAGTCTCTAAATCTGTTAAAGCATCCGCCTTTATACCTATCTGCATAATAGGATCTTTTAGTATAGTGTAATTCTGTAAGTAATTACCATATATTAATCTATTAGCTGATATCTCTTGAGCCAAAGCTACGCGAGGAACATTGTCCCAAGGTCTAAGCAATTGATTGGCTGGCAATACAGAGTGCACTAGATCTGTAGTAAGGGTGTATTGACCCCTTTTATCACCGTTACCACCAAATAAATCTGGCCATTTAGGATCTTCATCAGATTTTTTAACAGTCTTAACGTTGTATACAGTTGCGTTATTTGTCTCCTTATACAGTAGATCTATTTCTACTACATCTTTAGGAATTATGTCTTCTTTGTGATGGTAGTATTCCAACGTGAGAGATCGCAATTGATTTACCATACCTAAATTGTATCCTTTTTTAGGATAGTATTCATATGTATCTGGTAAAAATGCTACTTGAGACCAAGGTGCAAATGTTGAGTATTCACCATCTTGATATTTATACCTATAAGAAAATCTTACAAACTTAAACTCAAATAGTGGGTCTATGTCTTCTATTCTTGAGTAATATTTAACCGAGTTTTGTTGGTTAAGACCTATAGATAAGAAAAGTATTTCAGCCTGGAATGGGCCTTCCATCAAGTTGTTAGGGTTTGCGTTTGCTGGAGCGTCAGTTATTCTAAGCTTTACAACGTAATCATTAAAAGTTTGAGGATCAGATGTTGTATCTAAAGGAGCTAATATAATTACATCATTCACTCTATAGTCCACGCCAGGTGCTATAAAAGATATAGTAACAGTATCACCAACCACAAGAGGTTCACCCACGTTATTTAACAAACTAAGTTGTTGTGTCTCGATAAAAGAGTCGTTTATTTCGCCGTCGTCATTTATTCTAACAGCAGCGTCTCTGCTCATTATAAGTTTCAGAGGTTGGGTAGGTGACTTTTTAATTACGGTGGCGTTTTCTTCCTCGGCGTACTCTGCTCGCTTTCCGTCTGGAGACACTTTTATTCTGTATCTATCTATCTCAGCTTCATAGTATAACTCGTCAACAACTACTCTAGTATGGAAAAAATGAGTGTCTCCAATAAACGTTTCAGAAGAAGGTAACTGAGCAGGATCGTATAAAGATATTGTTGGCGTATTTCCTTGCAAGTCAGTCGTACCACCTGTACCAGCAATAGATCTAGTTATGTTTATTTTTTTAGGCTCTGTCGCGTTGTCTGTCCAGTAGATAAATCCATCTACAACGTTTATGGCCGTAATAATACGATTCTTATTAAAACGTAAAACTCGCTCTGCTCTAAAAGTGATTTGATCACCAACATTTGGAGATACAACTACATCCTCTCCGTTTTGCATCAGATGCACTACTAAATTACCTCCGTTTGCTTCAGGTTGACGGTATACGTCATGTACAAGTACGTTGTCTCCTAAAGTAACGCCTCCCAAAGTTCCTGTCGCATACATACCAACACGTATACCAGATAAATTTGCGTTTGCAGTTGTTACAGCGGCATCAGTTGGTGCCGTAACAAGTATAAGACTTGTGTTGGTAGCTTGTACAGTTACTTGTGTATCTACTTGATATATGTCTACAAAAACGTATTTAAAAGCGTCGAGTACAGCATCGTACTCCATAATGTAATCTCTACGAGTAGGTAGGAATGTGTCGCTGTCATTTCTATCACCACCAGAGACAAAGTAGTATATTTTGTCTCTATTAGGTACGGCAATAGATCCCACGCATGTTGCGGTAGTAGGTACGCTATAAATACCTGTTGTGTCAACCATAGTATTTTTAAGCGTGTTACCTAAAAGAGTCTGAGCGGAGCCTACGTCTGATCCATCAGATGTTGCTACCTGTATATTCAAAGCATCTCTATATTGGCCGTCAGGAACTAGACGCTCATCTACGTCTTTGTTCATCTTGCCTTGAGTAAAATTGTGTTTTAACTCTGGCATACGTTAGTGTTTGATAATTTTAGAACTACCGCGTAATATTCGCGTTAATTCTTCCAACTTGTAGTTTGATAATCTAAGTTTCGCTTTTCTTGTTTCAGCAAACTTTTCTTTTTTGATTTGAGCAAGAAGTCCAGCAGGTGAATCTTTTCTTGCTAATAAGCATCCATACAGGATATGCTTGTAAATGGCTTCTTCAGCAAATTTTGGAACTAATGATTGCTCTAGGTTCAAGGTAAAAGTTCCGTTTGAATTAGTAGTTGCGATACCGTCACTAAGGTATGTCAACACTAGGGTTTTACCAGCTAGATTAGAGCTAAAGTGAAATTTACCAGCTGACTCATCTATAAAAAAGCTTCCGTTAATTTGCGCGTGTTGTGGATCTATTCCATATCTAGTACCAATTAAATTACCGTATACGTCATCAACATCTTCGGCGTCAACTGTACCTAAATCTAGCGCTGTTTGGCTTTTATACCTGTTCCATGTTGTTGAATCTTCATCTCCAGATATATCTGTATTAGGAAAATACGTATCAAATCCACCAGCGTCGTTAGGTGTTTCGGTTATATTAAATGGGTTAGAAGTTTTACTTGTAGGATATATTATTCTCTGTGCGCCATTATCATCCGTCCAAGATAGCTTAACGTAGTTAATATAGTCAATAGGCATTACCAAAAGCAATGTTGCTGGCACCTCAACCTCCCAATCTTTGGTTGTTTTTAACGTGTCATAACTAAGTTCTTGCAACGCCCTTATGGCATGAAATGTAACATCGTTATGTAACACGTCTTCACATATTTTACCTGCACCTATATACGTCGCGTTAAATGAATCTATAATCTCAGTTAAGCTTATATATCTATACTCACCGTGATTTCCAGATCCAGAATAATACGCTTGTTCTTCTGTAGTTAGTATCGCCATTTATTTATGTTTTTTGCAAAGCTTGTTCGCCTCCAACTTTTTGAGTACCAATAGCTGCAAGACCAGGCTTATTTATAACTATTCCAGCCAACTCTAATATACTGTTGACTAAAGTATCTTCTTCAGACCTATGGAGTTCAAAATCCACAGCTAAAGTTGAGTTGTACATCGCTTTGTCGTTTACTACAACATAAGCCCAATTCGCGTTTGCTGGTTCTCTAAAGCACTCAACAGTAACACCTGTTGTTACAGGTTCCGTGCTACCTGAGTAAACTAGTACATCTCTTCCACTTAAAGTGTTATCTGAAAATACAGGACCTTGACCCATGGTAGAACTAACATGCCGTAGTGATCTAGATATTCTATCAGCTTCATTTATAGAAACTTTTTCTGCTACTTGATTATTGTAAAAAACCCTACCGGTTTGGAAAATATTATACGCGACAGAGTTGACAGTTACTGTCTGTGGGAAAGTGTGACCATCAGTTACGGTTTCGCTAGACTGAAATACACCTAGTTTTTTAGCTATTAACTCTGATAAATCTGTTTCGTCTTGCTCTCTATCTCTGTTTGGTTCAAGTCTATCTCTATTGTTTTTAGTATAAAAATAAGACTCAAATATTGACATTTGAGCCTGGTTGGCAAGTAAGTTAAACTCCTGCGGAGTAATATAACCTCTTTGCTCTTTATTAGCAAGAGTTAAAACCCTTTGATAAACCGTGTC